>OIAM01000106.1_pt1 | contig 45091 bp, 41 predicted proteins | sample 1580771 | NCBI WGS metagenome assembly OIAM01 (sample SAMEA3882538, study PRJEB24775) | human gut metagenome | biome: human-associated habitat; feature: intestine environment; material: feces | place: Netherlands | collected 2009/2010
ATTTCTATGTGGAACATTGGGAGGACATGAAAGCCGGGAACATCGGCTATCTGCTCTGGGGCAGCGTCGGCACAGGCAAAAGCTACCTTGCCGGGTGCATTGCAAACGCCCTCATGGAGCAGGAAATCTCCGTAAAAATGACGAACTTCGCCGCTGTCCTCAATGACCTTGCCGCCACCTTTGAGGGCAGGAACGAATATATTTCCAAGCTCTGCCGCTATCCGCTGCTTATTCTTGATGATTTTGGAATGGAGCGTGGAACAGAGTACGGCTTAGAGCAGGTCTACAATGTGATTGACAGTCGTTACCGAAGCGAAAAGCCGCTGATCGTCACGACCAATCTAAGCCTTGACGAGCTGAACAATCCCCTGGACACAGCCCACAAGCGGATTTATGACCGGGTAACAGAGATGTGTACCCCTGTCTGCTGCTCCGGCGTGAATTTCCGCAGGGAAAAGGCACAGGAGAAAATGGAACGGCTGAAAAAGCTGATGAACGATTGAAAGGAGTTTGCCTATGACCGATAAAAAAGAGCATATCAAACACAGCATGAAAAGCACCGCACCCGCCGACTGCGTGACGGAAATCCGCATAGGGAACTCTGTTCTTGTGGTGTCCGGCTTTTTCAAGCAGAGTGCCACGGAAACCGCAGCCGACAAAATGGCTAAGGTGCTGGAAGCGGAAGCTGCTACAAAATGAGGGCATGGAAAAGCGGTCATGCCCGGAAACATGACCGCTGAATGGATAAGTTAAATTTTAGTTTGTTTCTTGCAGCCGTTCGTACAGCTGACTGTCAATTTTATAAATTCCCTGATAAGGCTGTTCGATATAGTGTTTTCCGTTTTCCTCATAGGCAAAAATGGTACTTGTTCCTGTTTCAAACTGAAAATCAATCTTGATATAACTTTCAGTCTGCGGAAAATCTTGAACACTTTGCTTACTGGTTGGTTCAGAACTGGAAATGTCAGAAATTATTTCACTTATCCAAGCTGTGTCTGAATGATTTGTGGTGTTTTCCCCAACAGTTACATCAACAGATGTAATGTCGCTTGTTTGGGGCAACTGAATGGGAGCAGCTTTTTTCCCACACGCAACTAAAGTTAAAATGCAAGTCAGACATAAAAACAAAGAAATATATTTTTTCATAAGCCTTTTACCTCGCTAATTCAATTTTTGCCATTATAACACAGCAGAATGAAATGGACTATCAAATAAAAGTAAAATATTTATGAAGTTGAATCTGCGTGATAACCCTAACACAAAAAAACGTCATTTTGACGGGCGGTAAAGAAGCACTTTTACACTTTGCCGCTATACAAGCCGCCCCGCTGTATGGTACAATCGAAGTACGGAATAGTGGGGCTGGCTGTCGGAAACGGAGGAAACCATGTTAAGACAGACAACCCAAAACCTTATTACCGCCCTTTATCCGAGATTATCCCATGAAGATGAACTGCAAGGGGAAAGCAACTCTATATCCAACCAAAAGCGCATTTTGGAAACCTACGCCAAGCAGAACGGCTTTACCAATCTCTGCTGGTACACAGATGACGGTTATAGTGGTGCGAACTTCCAAAGACCCGGATTTCAAGCCATGCTTGCAGACATTGAAGCCGGGAAAGTCGGCACAGTCATCGTCAAGGATGACTGTGTAATAATAGAACCAACACAGAAAGACCTTGAAAATCAAGGCTTTGTGGCTGGTTCTATTTGTTTTTGACCCGAAACAAAGAGAATTTCAATCATATAATGCAATCTGCGCCGCTGGCAGCGTAACGGAGGAAATGCCAGATCAGAAAAGAATAGTATTGAACATAGAGCGGTTATCTGCCGTCAGGAGAAATCCTGGCTGGCGGGTAACCGCTCTTTTTTTGTTTCTGCCGTTACTGGCAGAAGCAAAAAGTAAGCAATGCAAGGAGGTTGTGTGAAGTGAAGAATATGTTGCTAACGAGTACAGCGCCGTAAGGAGGTGGTTGAGATGGCAGTTTTCCGGGTAGAGAAAAACTCCAACTACACAACTATGTGTAACTACCATCTGCGCGATCAGTCCCTAAGTCTGAAAGCAAAGGGGCTTCTCTCTATGCTTCTCAGCCTGCCGGATACATGGCATTACTCTGTGAGAGGGCTTGCTGCAATTTCATTGGAGGGCGTGGACGGTATTCTCACCGCGCTGAAAGAGCTGGAAACACATGGCTATCTGGAGCGCCATCAGCTTCGTCAACCGAACGGCCGCTTGGGACAGACGGAGTATGTGATTTTTGAAAAGCCGAGATCGCAGCCGTGTATGGATTCACCGTGTACGGAAAAGCCGGATACGGTAAGCCCGAATACGGTTCCGCCGGATACGATAACTCCCGCACAAAGAAGTAAAGAAGGATCAAGTAAAGAACAATTAAGTACGGATGAGAAGGAAAAAACAGTATCACAACCCTCTCGTCATCGGTACGGAATGTATCAGAATGTACTTCTTTCGGACGAAGAATTGCAAAAACTCCAAACTGAGTTTCCAGCAGACTATCAGAGCCGCATTGAACGATTGTCGGAATATATGGCTTCCAGCGGAAGGCGCTATAAAAATCATTTGGCTACCATCCGTAGTTGGGCAAGACGAGATTCCAAACAGTCCAAACTGCCCGCCTACAGCCATGATAACTACCGGTACAAGGAGGGAGAAAGTTTATGAATACAATGTTTGATTTTCTGGATCATATTCAGGTTCAGAAAGAACCTGGGCCGGAGCAGTATCTTGGCGAAGATGGACTCATCTATTGCGGGAAATGTCATACGCCGGTTCAATGCCGGATCACATTTGAGGGCAGAGAACGGATCATGCCCTGCATCTGCAAATGCCAGAAGGAAGAACGAGAACAGCAGGAACAGCGTATGAAGGAGGAAGAGCAGTTGCTCTACGTCCGCCGTCTGAAAGCAGCAGGTATTCAGGAGCGACATCTTCAGGATTGGACATTTGCGTCAGCGACGGATACTCCCAGCGTCCAGATGGCGAAACGGTATACGGAGAATTGGAAGAAGGTCAAGGCAGAAAACCTTGGCCTTTTGCTTTGGGGTGATATTGGAACAGGAAAATCATTCCTGGCCGCCTGTATTGCTAATGAATTGTTGGAAAAAGGCGTTCCTGTCCTGATGACCAATTTCTCCAAAATTCTAAACCAGATGGGTGCCATGTATTCAGACGAACGGTACCGCTATATTGCTTCCTTCAACCGATTCTCTCTGCTGATTATTGATGATCTTGGCATTGAGCGGAATACCGAGTATGCGTTGGAACAGGTTTACGCTGTTGTTGATGAGCGCTATAAGGCAGGACTTCCATTGATTATCACAACAAACCTGGCAATCAGCCAGCTCCGCAATCCTGAAGATGTGGCACACGCTAGAATTTATAGCCGGGTACTGGAAATGTGTACGCCTGTACACGTTCCAGGGCTAGACCGGCGCACTGTGATTGGAAAATCAAAGCAGGAACTGGTCAAGGAGGTGCTGTTCTCCTAGTAAAAAACGGCTGTACAGCCGGGAAAGAGAGGGTTTTATGAATGCCTGTAAAAAAATCTGAACGGGTTCAGGAGATTCCGCTCTCTGAATTACATCCGTTCAAAAATCATCCCTTCCGGGTGGTGGATGATGAAGCCATGCAGCGTACAGTGGAAAGCGTAGCGCAGTTTGGCGTGTTGGCTCCAGCGCTTGCCCGTCCACGTCCGGAGGGCGGGTATGAATTAGTGGCAGGTCATAGGCGCATGAGGGCGTCTGAACTTGCTGGGCTTGAAACGATGCCGGTGATTGTCCGGCAGATGGATGATGATGTCGCAACCATTGCCATGGTGGACTCCAATCTTCAAAGGGAAACGCTTCTCCCCAGTGAGCGTGCGTTTGCCTACAAAATGAAGATGGAGGCGATGAAGCATCAGGGTGAACGGACGGATTTAACTTCCGGCCAACTTGGCCGGAAGTCTGACAGTAAAGAATCCAGAGAGATTATTGCTGAGCAAACCGGTGAAAGCGCCCGTCAGGTTCAGCGATTTATCAATTTGACCAATTTGATCCCGGAGCTTCTGGATATGGTGGATCGTAAAGAAATCGCATTCAACCCGGCGGTGGAATTATCTTTTCTGAAAAAAGAGGAACAGCAAGGTTTCCTGGAAGCTATGGATTACGGACAGTCCACTCCATCGTTGTCTCAGGCTCAGCGGATTAAGAAGCTCAGTCAGGCAGGGATGTGTACCCGGGAAGCTATGAATACGATTATGAATGAAGAGAAAAAGAGCGAATTGGATACGGTCACGCTTAAGAATGACGTACTCCGTAAGTATTTCCCACGCTCTTATACTCCAAAGCAAATGCAAGATACGATTATCCGACTGTTGGAACAATGGCAGAAAAAGAGACAGCGGGATCAGTCAAGGTAAAGGAGAACAAATATGCTCAACAAAAATGAAATGAATGCTAAAGCCAATGCAGCGGACGTAGATGTGGACTTGCTGGTGGCAGGTATAGGAGAAATGCTGGATGGAATCCGGCACTGCCTGAAAGCTACCGATCTGCACAGCAGTTCAACAGACAGCGATTACATTCTGATGGTCGCTGCGCTTCCGGGGAAAGGTATCCAGGTAAAAGACGTCACCGAATGTTTTGATGTGCTGAAATGCTTCGGCACAGACGATTCCGTGATTCAGGCTCCGGACTGTGATTTGCTTATGAGTTATGATGAACGGCAGGTTCTGGTGCTGGACGGTCGGAAATATCTGGTCGGCCCTGCTATCTTCTATGATGTGGATGGTGACGGTGAGGACGTTTCTGTGACTGCCGAGGACATTTACAATGTACAGCGCGTGGTCGCTCACCGCACGGTAATTCTTTGTGCCGACGGGCAGGACTTTCCGGCGCTTCTGCTGAATGGTGAGGTATGAAGAAATATGAGATGATTTATGCCGATCCGCCCTGGCGTTACCGCAGCGGCAAGGTACAGGGAGCCGCAATTAACCATTACGCTACAATGTCAGATGAGGAACTATATCAGCTTCCCGTTGCAGAAATCGCGGCAGATAATTGTGTATTGCTTCTGTGGGCAACCTTTCCAAAGCTCCCGGAAGCCCTTCGGCTGATTGAAGCATGGGGTTTCCAGTACAAGACAGTCGGCTTTGTATGGGTAAAGACGAATCCATCCGGAAACGGCTTTTTTCTCGGCCTTGGATGGTGGACACGCAGTAATGCTGAGATATGTTTGCTGGCAGTCAGAGGGAAACCAAAACGTCAATGCGCAGGTATTTCTCAGCTGATTATCAGTCCCAGAGAGCGGCACAGTAAAAAGCCGGATATTGTTCGTGAGCTGGCGGTTTCGCTGGTGGGTGATGTACCGCGCATTGAGTTATTCGCAAGGGAAACGTCTCCCGGCTGGGATGTCTGGGGAAATGAGGTGGATTGCAGCATTACGCTGACGCAATCGGAAGGAGATGTGCATGAGTAACGGAAAAACGATTGGTGAACTGATAGAAGAAATGCGTCTGAAAGCTGGCGCAAAGGAGTATCACGGACATGAGTATATGGCACTGGAGCGCTTTGCTGACGATACCCGCCATATGATTATCTTTGATGTTCTGACAAAAGATTCTCCTGTTGGATGGCAAGGTGAGCGAACCCGTTTGTTTTTAACGGATGAAGGGTATCGAAAATCCCTCGAAAATCAGGAAAAAGGTCACATCAAGATTTTAAGCCATGCCCGTGTAGTGCAGGGACACCTGCATTACGATAAAAAAGAACAGATTCGTTGATGCCGGAATGGTAGTTTTTCTACCTGATCCGGCATCTTTCATTTTTTCCCGATTCCGTGTTCGGGTTAAGGAGGTGGTCTATTGCAGGAGGAAGTAGAAAACAGGACACTGAATCTGGCGATCAGTACGACAAAGCTGAGCGGTCGGGCGCTGCTTGCGGCGTTTCGGAAATATATGCAGCACCGACGCAATGTAAAAGCAAAGAAACTGGCTGCTGAAAACGAAAAGCCCGTAGGTGAGCAGACCATTGATCAGCTGTTAGGGCAAAATCAGGGTGCTACCAATATCGAAATTGAAAAAACGGACATCAAGGGCTTTAAGCGGTTTCTGGACAAGTATGGCATTGATTATGCCATTACGAAAGATCCGTCCCAGACGCCGCCTCGGTATCTGGTGTTCTTCAAAGCCAGAGACGGGGACGCCATGACGGCTGCGTTTAAGGAATACTCCGCTTCTCTGCTGCAAAAGCAAAAGAAACCGAGCGTGCTCAAGCAGCTGAACAAACTGAAGCAGTTGGTGGCTTCCATGCCTGCGAAGGTACGGCAGAAGAAACAGGAGCGTGATTTATGAGTAAGAAAGAAATCAAACGCCTGGTAATTCTGAATATCCCGTATCTGATCCTTGGGCTGCTTGCTACCAATCTCGGAGAAGCATGGCGCCTGGCAGAAGGAACGGATATTTCTGCGAGATTGTTGGCGTTCTTCTCCACAGTTGGTCAGGCTTTTACCAATCCGATGCCCAGCTTCTACCCTTCCGATTTGCTGGTCGGGCTGTTTGCCGGAGGATGTGTCCGGCTGGCAGTTTATCTGAAAGGGAAAAATGCTAAGAAGTATCGCCACAATATGGAGTATGGGTCGGCGCGTTGGGGAACAGCCAAAGATATTGAACCGTTCGTGGCTCCAAAGTTTGAGGACAATATTATCCTTACAAAGACGGAACGCCTGATGCTGTCGAACCGGCCTGCCAATCCAAAGAATGCCCGCAATAAGAACGTCTTAATTGTAGGTGGCTCCGGCTCCGGTAAGACCAGGTTCTGGATTAAGCCCAATCTCCTCCAGTGCAACTCCAAAGAGTATCCGACTTCCTTTGTAGTCACCGATCCGAAGGGCCAGATCGTCTGCGAATGCGGAAACGCATTGCTAAAGTATGGGTATCGGATCAAGATTTTTAACACTATCAACTTCAAAAAGTCCATGCGTTACAATCCATTCGCCTATGTGCATAGCGAGAAGGATATTTTGAAACTGGTGACAACTTTGATGGCGAATACGAAGGGGGACGGAAAAAGCGGTGACGAGTTCTGGGAAAAATCGGAGAAGCTGCTCTATACGGCGCTGATCGCCTATATCCATTACGAGGCTCCGGTGGAGGAACAAAATTTTGCTACGCTGCTGACATTTCTGAATGCGATGGAAGTCCGGGAGGATGATGAAGAATTTCAAAATCCAGTGGATTTGATGTTTGAGGCACTGGAAAGAAAGAAGCCGGATTCCTTTGCGGTTCGGCAATACCGACTCTATAAATTAGCCGCTGGCAAAACTGCAAAGTCGATCCTGATTTCCTGCGGTGCCAGATTGGCTCCATTTGACATTCAGGAATTGCGGGAAATTACTGCCTACGATGAGCTGCAGCTGGATACTCTTGGAGATCGGAAAACGGCGTTGTTCTTAATCATGAGTGATACGGACAGCACCTTCAATTTTTTGATTTCGATGGTGTACACACAGTTGTTTAACCTGCTTTGCGAAAAAGCGGATGATGTGTATGGAGGTCGGCTTCCGGTTCATGTGCGCTGTCTGATTGATGAGGCAGCCAATATTGGGCAGATCCCTAACTTGGAGAAGCTGGTAGCAACCATCCGAAGCCGTGAAATCTCCGCCTGCCTGGTGCTGCAGGCAAAAAGTCAGCTGAAAGCCATTTACAAGGACAATGCGGATACGATTGTCGGCAATATGGATTCGCAGATTTTCCTGGGTGGCTCTGAGCCGACAACACTGAAAGAACTAAATGCCGCCCTGGGTAAGGAAACGATTGATATGTTCAACACCTCCGATACCAGGGGCAACAGCCCGTCATACGGCACAAATTATCAAAAGACCGGTCATGATCTCGCTTCCATCGATGAGCTTGCCGTATTGGACGGCGGCAAGTGCATCCTTCAGCTGCGCGGCGTCCGGCCATTTTTGTCCGATAAATATGATCTGACCCAGCACCCGAACTACAAATACACGTCCGATTTTGATAAGCGCAACACCTTCGACATTGAGAAATTCCTGAACAGGAAAATGAAGTTGAAAAAGAACGATGTCTTTACAGTCGTGGATGCTGACGCTTTGTAACGCAAGTCTGTCTGGAATGGCAGGCTTTTTATTTATGCCATGAATTTCTGATTGCGCAAAGAACAGACTGACTGCGGTAAGCAGAGTAATTTATCCGGTTCTAATGTGTGGTTCACATTCAGGCATTCTCTCCGCCTGCAAAAACAGAATGCAGAAATCACAATATCAATTTAAGAAAGGAAAGACCGAAGCCGGGAGCCGTTGGAAGGAAGAATGCCAGCGGCTTTTGCTTTCTGTCTTTGCTGTGCGGATTCTTATTACAGACAATCTCCCGATATGCTTCGGTCACAGGTATTTTGTATGGATTTCTTTAATGAAGCGATTACCGTTCTCCAGACCCTCGTTGTTGCTCTCGGCGCTGGCCTTGGTATTTGGGGCGCGATTAACCTTCTGGAGGGTTACGGCAACGACAATCCCGGTGCCAAATCTCAGGGGTAATGAATGCCCTCCACGGACAAGTAATTGCCGTGAAGCGTGTGGTGAAAGTCCACACGATGACAGACTGAATTGCTGGGAACCCCTAAAGCCATGTGTGCCACAACACAGAGATGAAACAGGCTCCAATGTGATGGCTGCGAAAGCAGAAAGAAACACATGGATCGCGCAAGGTGCGAACCTAAACGCCGGTAAGAATGGGCAATCAGCAGCGAAACCTCGAACAGAGGGACGTTCAACGACTATCCTTTGCAGGAGTAGGGTCAAGCGGCCCGAAGAGGTCTGCCCCGCAATCAGCGGGTGAAGATATAGTCTGCGCCTATGTGAAAACATGGGGTGTTCGCCTTATAAAAGGTGGAACCGCGCTGGAATCGCGCACCGGCGTGAACAAAACGGATGAAACAGCTTATGGCGGGCGGCGGTGTTGCCCTGATCGGCATCACTCTCGTTCCGCTCCTGTCCGGTCTGTTTGGTTAATCGGAAACCCTGTAAATCCTCGCTCCGTCCCGCATAATGCGGGGCGGGCAGAAAGGAGGTCGCAGCCGGATGGATTTTATCTGGGAATCGATTACCGAATGGCTGAAAGAAGTGCTGGTCGGTGGGATTATGGATCATCTGTCCGGGATGTTTGATGCAGTCAACCAGCAGGTTGGCGATGTTGCGACGCAGGTGGGAACATCCCCGGCGAATTTCTCGCCGGGGGTCTTCTCTATGATTCAGAATGTGTCGGAATCTGTCATTATCCCGATTGCAGGCATTATTCTTACGATTATCGCCTGTTACGAACTGATCCAGATGATTATCGATCACAATAACCTTGCCAATTTTGAAACCTGGATTTTCTTCAAGTGGGTTTTCAAGACCTTTGTGGCAGTTATGCTGATCACCAACTGCTTTAATATCACCATGGCGGTGTTTGATGTCTGCCAGAACGTGATTAACGGAGCAGGCGGATTGATTTCAGATACCACAGCCATTGATGGAGCGGCTTTGGAAACTCTGGAAGAAACCCTGATGGAGATGGACATTGGCCCGTTGATTGGTCTGTTCCTCCAGTCGTTCCTGCTCAATGTCGCCATGTGGGCGCTGAGTATCATTATCTTCATTATCGTGTATGGCCGGATGATAGAAATTTATTTGGCCGTGAGCCTTGCGCCGATTCCCTTTGCCACATTCGGCAATCGGGAGCAGAGCCAGGTGGGACAGAATTATCTGCGCTCGCTTTTGGCGCTTGGTTTTCAGGGATTTCTGATTCTGATCTGTGTCGGAATTTACGCGGTACTGATTCAGGGAATCTCTTTCAGCGATGACATGATTGCCTCGATCTGGGGCGTAGTCGGCTACACGGTACTGTTGTGCTTTACCTTATTTAAGACCGGCGCTCTCGCTAAGGGAGTGTTTTCCGCTCACTAGACTAGGAGGGATTCAAATTGGCAGCTTATATCTCGGTTCCCCGTGACCTTACACGGGTGAAATCAAAAGTATTATTCAACCTGACAAAACGACAGCTTCTCTGCTTCGGAGCCGGTGCGCTGGTGGGCGTTCCGGCTTTCTTTCTGTTAAAGCAGTCCGGCAATGTGTCTCTTGCCGCCATCGGCATGATGATTATTATGCTCCCCATGTTCTTCCTGGGGATGTATGAGAAACACGGGCAGCCGCTGGAAGTCATTGCGAAACAGTTTATCGAAGCAAAATTTATTCGCCCGAAAGTCCGGCCCTATCAGACCAACAATTACTATGCGGTGCTGATGCGGCAGGCGTGGGCAGAACAGGAGGTACAGCGTATTGTTTGCTCTGAAAAACAGAAAAAAACAGGCAGAACCCAGCGGAATGGCTCTGCCGGACACTCTGACAAAGCGGGAGAAAAAGCAGATTCGCTCTGTCATTGAAAAAGCGAAGCGGGATGATGGCATTCCCCGCACGGCACAGCAGTCCATCCCGTTTCAGCGGATGTTTCCGGACGGCATCTGTCGGGTCAGTGACCGCTATTACACGAAAACCATTCAGTTTCAGGATATTAACTACCAGCTGGCTCAGCAGGAGGACAAGACTTCCATTTTTGAGGAATGGTGCGGCTTTCTGAACTTCTTTGACAGCTCCATTCACTTTGAACTGTCCTTTATGAATATGGCTACTGATATGGAGAGCTTTGAACGCCGGATTCAGATTCAGCCCCGGCAGGATGGCTTCGATGATGTACGCCAGGAATATAGCCAGATGCTCCGTCAGCAGCTGGAACGTGGCAACAACGGTCTGACCAAAACCAAATATCTGACCTTCGGTATTGAAGCAGAATCCATGAAGCAGGCAAAGCCCCGGCTGGAGCACGTTCAGATAGACCTGCTCAACAACTTCCGCCGCCTGGGCGTTTCTGCCCGGACGCTGAACGGGAAGGAACGGCTGCACCTGATGCACGCCATGTTCCACATGGGCGACCATGACAAATTCTATTTTGATTGGAAGTGGCTGCCCGCGTCTGGACTGTCGGTGAAGGATTTTATTGCGCCCAGCAGCTTTTCTTTCCCCGGTGGAAAGACATTCCAGATGGGATCTCTGTACGGTGCGATGAGTTTTCTCTCCATTACCGCTTCTGACCTTAGCGACCAGTTGCTGAAGGATTTTCTGGATATGGAATCCAGCGAGATTGTAACAATGCACATCCAGTCCGTAGACCAGAACAAGGCCATTAAGACCATTAAGCGCACGATTACAGAACTGGATCGCAGCAAGATCGAGGAACAGAAAAAAGCGGTTCGTTCGGGGTATGACATCGACATCATCCCCTCCGACCTGGCTACCTACGGGAAAGACGCAAAGGCGCTTTTGAAGGAATTGCAGAGCCAGAATGAGCGAATGTTCCTGATTACATTTCTGGTGATGAATACCGGGAAAACGCTGCAGGAGCTGGAAACCAATGTGTTCCAGGCATCCAGCATTGCACAGAAGCACAACTGCAATTTGTGCCGCCTGGACTTCCAGCAGGAACAGGGGCTTATGAGCAGTCTCCCGCTGGCACAGAACCTGATTGAGATTCAGCGTGCGCTGACCACCAGTTCCACGGCTATCTTTATCCCGTTTACCACCCAGGAGTTGTTTCAGGACAGCCCGGAGGCGCTGTATTATGGCCTGAACGCGCTTTCCAACAATCTGATTATGGTTGACCGGAAGAAACTGAAAACGCCCAATGGTCTGATTCTCGGCACCCCTGGCTCCGGAAAGAGCTTTTCGGCAAAGCGTGAGATCACCAATGCTTTTCTTGCCACGGATGATGACATCATCGTGTGTGATCCTGAAAGCGAGTACACACCCCTTGTGACGCGCATGGGCGGTCAGGTCATTAAAATCAGCCCTGCCAGTACCCAGTATATCAACCCCATGGACATCAACAGCAATTACAGTGAGGAAGATAGTCCCATTGCGTTGAAGGCAGATTTTATCCTGTCGCTCTGCGAACTGGTTGTGGGCGGCAAGGAAGGGCTGCAGCCGGTGGAAAAGACAGTCATTGACCGCTGTGTGCATCAGATTTATCAACCCTATTTTGAGAACCCGGTGCCGGAGAATATGCCATTGCTGGAGGATCTCTACAATGCGCTTTTGGCACAGGATGAAAAGGAAGCCCACCATGTGGCAACGGCACTGGAAATTTACGTCAAAGGTTCTCTGAATCTGTTCAATCACCGGACGAACGTGGATATTGAAAACCGGTTTGTCTGCTACGACATCAAGGAGCTTGGCAAGCAGCTGAAAAAAATCGGGATGTTGATTGTCCAGGATCAGGTTTGGGGACGGGTGACAAAGAACCGTGGACAGGGTAAAACCACCCGCTACTATATGGATGAGTTCCACCTTCTTTTGAAAGAGGAACAGACCGCTTCCTATTCCGTAGAAATCTGGAAGCGTTTTCGAAAATGGGGCGGCATTCCGACCGGAATTACGCAGAATGTCAAAGACTTGCTCTCCAGCCGCGAGGTGGAGAATATCTTTGAAAATTCTGACTTTATTATCATGCTCAACCAGGCTGCCGGTGACCGGCAGATTCTGGCGAACCAGCTGAATATCAGTCCCCACCAGCTTTCCTATGTAACTCATTCCGGCGAGGGCGAAGGTCTTCTGTTCTATGGAAACGTGATCCTGCCCTTCGTTGACCACTTCCCGACAGAGCTGGAGCTGTACAGCATCATGACATCGAAGCTGTCGGAGGTTATGGAACGGGAGGCGTGAGATGCCGTTCAAAAATGAAGAGAGGATTTTTCCCAGGGACTACGAGGACAGAATTTTTTGTGAGGACTGCTTGACCTTTATGAAAGGAATTCCGGACGGGTCAGTTTTCCTGATTTTGACCGATCCCCCTTATGGCATCCATTACAGCAATCAGTTCGCAAAGAATCCGCACACCATGCTTCCGGGAGATGATGGGATTGATTATCCTGCATTTGCCAGGGAGAGCTACCGCATTTTACGCATGAACAGTCATGCGTATTTTTTTACCCGTTTTGACTGCTATCCGTACCATTTTCAATGCCTGAAGGAAGTTGGCTTTACCATCAAAAATTGCCTGGTAATTGAAAAAGGAACGCTTGGAGGGATTGGCGATCTGAAAGGAAGCTATGCAAGCAGCGCAGAGTGGGTGATCTTCTGTCAAAAAGGGCGGAGAGTTTTCAACTCAACTACGCTTCTGGAAAACCGGAATAAAGAAGGCACTATGTTTCACAAGGGACGCCAGCCTAGCAAACGGTATAAGACACGGTTTTCGGACTGCTGGTTTGGCTCAGAATACCCGAAGGCCACACACCATTCCATGTGGCAGAAAAAGAATGGAATCTTTCATCCAACGGTAAAAAATGAAGTCTGTCTGCAGTGGCTGATTCAAATATCCAGTAATCCGGGTGATTTAGTATTCGATGGATTTATGGGAACGGGAAGTACAGCGTTGGCTGCGATTCAATCTGGACGAAAATTTACCGGAACGGAAATCTCAGAGGAATATTGGAAAATCGCGCAAGAGCGGATTCGGGAGAACAGAAAGGGGGTGCGGTCGGATGAAGAATAAAACCACACGCCTGCGGTTTGAAGAAGAGGAACTGTCAAATAAGCCGGTTGCCCGTGCGGCAAAGAAAGCGGAACGGGCTGCGGATAAGGCGGACGCCGCGAAAGCCCGGCTGCCCACAAAGAATAAGCTGAAGCATGAGAAAGATAAGGCAGCTGACCGCAAGGAGCAGCTGCGCTTTGGCAAAAAGGATAATTCCAAAGATGCGGATTCTTCTCAAAAGACATCTGGACAGGCAAATAAGAAAGCGGTACCAGATCGAAAGAAATCGGTAGGCAAAAAGGAAGGCAAACAGAAAGCTGGCACAGCAGGTGTTAATGAGCATTTACGCTTCAACGATTCAGCAGTGGATGTAGTATCTCCTGTCAGCCGTATCAGCCGCACTGCTTCCCATGCGGTGACCGGTACGCTTGCTGGCCGTGTACACCATGAAATTGCGGAAAACGAGGATGACAACGTGGGTGTACAGGCGGCGCATCAGAGCGAAGAATTTGCGGAAGGCGCTGCACGGACTGTCAGTAATGTCCGGTACGGTCATAAGCTGAAAGCCTACCAGAAAGCAGCCCGGCTTGACCGGAAAGCAGACAAGGCAAATGTGGAAGCCCTTTATCAACAGGCTGTAACGGATAACCCGGAGATTGCATCCAATCCTATTTCCCGTTGGAAGCAGCGTCAGGAAATTAAGAAACAATATTATGCAGCAAAAGCTGCTCAGGGGGCTGCCTCTGGTTCTAAGGCTGCCAGTGGTGCGGCAAAAGGCACCGAAAAGACTGCTCAGGGAGCGAAAACACTGCTGGAACGGCTCAAAGAATTTGCTGTCCGGCATACCCATGCCATGATAATTATTCTGGTATTTGCTTTGCTTTTTCTGATGGTTTCCGGGGCGTTTTCCTCCTGTTCTGCCATGGTTCAGGGCGGTACTGGCTCTTTGCTGGGTACTTCCTTCACTGCTACGGATGAAGACATTACCGGAACCAATGAGGATTATAAGGCACTGGAAGCCGCACTGAAAAATGAGATCGACAATATCGAATCTACGCATCCCGGTTATGATGAATACCGATATCAGCTGGATGAGATCAACCACAATCCTTATGAGCTGACTGCCTACCTGACAGTTCTGTTTGAGGATTATACCAGAGCGGAAGTCCAGGAAACCTTACAGGAACTGTTTGACCGTCAGTATACGCTCACCCTTGAGGAAAAAGTGGAGGTGCGTACACGCACGGAGACACGCACCCATACAGTGACCGATCCGGAAACCGGTGAAACCTCGGAAGAAGAATATGAGGTTGAGGTGGAATACAACTACTATATTCTCAATGTCACACTTAGAAACAATGGGCTGGGGACGGCAATCGCTGCGTCAGGACTGACGGAGGATCAGCAGGAACGGTATAACATCCTGTTGCAGACCCAGGGCAACCGTCCCTATCTGTTTGAGGATGATATTTATGCCACGCCTACCGGCCCTTATACAGACTACGATATTCCGGGAGAAGCTCTGACCGATGAAAAATTCGCCAATATGATTCACGAGGCAGAAAAGTATCTTGGATTTCCTTATGTTTGGGGCGGAAGTTCACCCAGCACCAGCTTTGATTGTTCTGGTTTTGTCTGCTGGGTAATCAACAACTGCGGCAATGGCTGGAATGTTGGCAGAACCACAGCAAACGGCCTTATGGGTTCCTGTGATATTATTCCTGCCAGTGAGGCACAGCCCGGTGATTTAATCTTCTTCCAGGGGACGTATGATACTGCCGGTGCCAGCCATGTGGGAATTTATGTGGGCGGCGGGATGATGATCCACTGCGGAAATCCGATCTCTTATGCTTCGATAGAAACAAGTTACTGGCAATCTCATTTTTATGCGTATGGACGCATTCGTTGAGGAGGTATGTGAATGAGTGCAAAATTGGATCGAATCGGCGAAGAACGGGATAAAGCTCTTCGCAGGCGGGACGAATGGGATGCCCGCTATAAGGAACTGGATAAACGGTATCGGGAACAGGAAAACACGGAGATTCATGACCTGGTTCATGCGTTTAACCTGACTCCGGAACAGTTGGGACAGCTGCTGCGCCAGACCGCGCAGTCTCTTCCCTCTCCGGGAGCAGTGAATCAGGTGGTAAAGGAGGATGCCACGGATGAAGATTAAAAAGTTTTTCGCGCTGCTTTTGGCTATGACCTTTTGTATGGGTGTATTTTCGGTAAACGCCTACGCTTATGTGGATGAAAGCGCTGCGGCAGAATCGCAGCCAGTTCAGGAAGAACCAGTGCCGGAGAAAACTCCTGAGCCGGAGTCAGCGGAGGAACCCATGGAAGCTCTGACGCCGGATGGCAATCTGACGATTGTGGACGACAACGGCAGCCCGACAGGTGCTGGAAAGCAGTTCATCACATTGGTGAGCAAGGACGGCAATTATTTTTACCTGATTATTGACCGTGACGATGAAGGAGAACAGACCGTCCACTTCCTCAATCAGGTGGATGAAGCCGATCTTCTCAGTCTGATGGATGAGGATGCGGCGGCACAGTATCAGGAAAGTCTGGAAGTTGAAACAGAACCGGAGACTCCTGAGACAGCTGCACCGGAACCTGAGCCGGAACCGGTAGAGGAACCAGAAGAAAAATCCACGAATATGCTTCCGATTATTGTGCTGCTTGCGGCAGTGCTGGCTGGTGGCGGTGGATTCCTGTTTCTCCAGATGAAGAAAAAGAAGCAGGCTGAACAGACAAAGCCTGATCCGGACGCGGATTATACCGAAGACGAGGATGATGATTTTGAGCTGCCGGATGAGGACGATGTGACTGACGGTGAAGAAATTGACTCTGAGTCTGGAGAAGACGATGCATAGGATTAAACCGGCGTAACCCTACTTTCCCAAACGAGGCAGCTTTCGAGTTGCCTTGAACATACAAATTGCGATATGCCGTTACGGATGATATAATAAATAAATCAGCTATAGTTATTAAGGGGGCAGATTTTTTGAAGCAGTGTACAATTTGTGGGAAGCCTTTACCAAATGATTATAAAAAAGACATTTGTAAAGAATGCAAAAAGGATAAACGGCAAAAATGGTTTCAAAAAAATGGAAAGTGGATCGCTGTCAGTGCGGCAGCAATAGCCGCATACATTGCTAAAGTCCTATTGACCTCTGATACATCAGAGGAGCAGGATACATCAGATAGTACGGAAGATGATTATTCACCCGAAGTCATTAAGCATGAACCGGGCGAAAAATATTGGAATCCGAACACCAATAATTGGGAGAAAGATGGGAAACCATACTCATATCGTGTTTCTTATAGAGATCGAAGAGATGGAGAAATACATACTCATAACTATGCTGATGTAGATAACGGATATGAGGATTATCAATACTACAATAAACAGTGGTGGGCGGCAGATACACAATGGGATCATGTGCCACCTGATGAAGAATAAGCGTTGAAGTAAACATAGGCAGTCATGTACTCCGGTACAGGCTGCTTTTTTCATGCCAAAAATCGAAAGGAGTTGATTGCTCATGCTCAAACTCGTGGTTTGTGAGAAGCCCTCAGTCGCTCAGAGTATCTCAAAAGTGCTGGGAGCAACAAAGCGCGGCGATGGCTTTCTGGAAGGCGGCGGCTACATTATCAGCTGGTGTATCGGGCATTTGGTGGAATTGGCGCAGCCGGAAAGCTATGAAGAACGCTATGCCAAATGGCGAAAGGAAGACCTTCCGATTCTGCCCCATTCCTGGAAATACCAGGTGACGGCGGCAACGAAAAAACAGTTCTCCATTTTAAAGAAGCTGATGTTACACCCGGATGTGGAGAGTCTGGTCTGTGCAACCGATGCGGGGCGCGAAGGTGAATTGATCTTCCGTCTGGTCTATCATCAGTGCGGATGCAAAAAGCCCTTTGAACGCCTTTGGATTTCTTCTATGGAAGACACTGCGATCCGGGAGGGCTTTGCCAATCTGAAACCGGGGACAGAATATGATACTTTATATGAAGCCGCTCTCTGCCGGGAGCGTGCCGATTGGATTGTCGGGATCAACGCTACCCGGCTTTTTTCCTGCCTGTATGGTGTGACCCTCAATGTAGGGCGCGTGATGACTCCCACGCTCGGCATGGTGGTACTGCGGGAAGCAGCCATCTCCGCTTTTATGCCGGAGCCGTTTTATACGGTACAGCTTACGGTAAATAATTTTACTGTTTCCAGTGAGCGATTCAAAGAAAAAATGGATGCAGAATTGTGCCGCAAAGCCTGTCAGGAAGCAGGAACGGCAACTGTCTGTAAGGTGGAGCGCAGGGAGAAATCGGAAAAGCCGCCAGCCCTCTATGACTTGACAACGCTTCAGCGGGAAGCTAACCGTCTTTTCGGCTTTACGGCACAACAGACGCTGGACTATACGCAGAGCCTTTATGAAAAGAAACTGGTGACGTATCCCCGCACGGACAGCCGGTATCTGACCGAGGATATGGCGGCATCGCTTCCGGGGTTGACAGAAAACAGTGCTTTTGCGTTTGATGTACAGCGGCCCGCTGTGGTTCATGCAAGCGCAGTAATCAACGGGAAAAAAGTTACCGACCACCATGCCCTGCTTCCCACGGCAAGCATAGCGAAAGCTGACCTTATGGCTCTGCCTGCCGGTGAACAGTCTGTCTTGCGGATGATCGTAGCAAGACTTCTTGCCGCTGTAAGCGAGCCGCACCGGTATGCGGAAACTGCCGTGGAGCTAAGCTGTGCCGGTACTGTCTTTTCTGCCAAAGGGAAAGAAATTCTGGATGATGGATGGAAAACGATGGAACGTCAGCTTCTTCCGAAAGAGGAAAAAGCTGCAAAAATGCTTCCGCCATTAGCAGAGGGAGAGGCACTTCCCCTTCAGAAAACAGAAATAAAAGAGGGAAAAACTTCTCCGCCAAAGCATTTCACCGAAGACCTACTCTTACAGGCAATGGAAGCAGCCAGCGCCGATGACTTTCCAGAGGATGCGGAACGGAAAGGAATTGGCACTCCTGCCACCCGTGCCGCCATCATCGAAAAACTGGTTCTGAAAGGCTTTTTGGAGCGCAAAGGCAGCGGTAAGGCAAAGACGCTGATACCCACAGAAAAAGGGAAAGCCTTAATTACCGTAACGCCGGAGCAGCTCCAGTCCCCTGCTATGACAGCAGACTGGGAGGAAAAGTTGTCGGAGGTGGAACACGGCGAATATGCGCCGGAAACTTTCATAGATGAGATTTCCGGCATGATTATGGAACTGGTCAACAACTATGAGATTGTGAAAGGAGCCAAAGTGCTTATGCCTGGTACAACTGTAATCGGAACCTGCCCTCACTGTGGGGCTGAAGTCATAGAACGTCAGAAGGGATGGTTTTGCTCCAATCGAGAATGCCGCTTCATTCTCTGGAAAGACAACGCCTACTTCAAGAAAATTGGCAAACGCCTCACTGCTCAGATGGCGGAGCGGCTGGTACGGGACGGAAGAATCCGCGTGAAGGACTGCAAAAGCCAGAAAACCGGAAAGACCTACAATGCTTCTGTTCTGCTGTCCACCGAAGCAGATGGACGCCCGAAATTTCAGCTGGAATTTGAAAGCGGAGGTGGCGGGAAATGAGTGCGGAAAAGTTAGAAGCAGTTTATCTGGTAGACCGTCAGTTTTTTCTCCACCTCAAGGAAACGGAAAGCGGCTTTCAGTATGAAGCGTTCCATCGGAGCGATAAGAAAGAAAATTACTCCGGAATGCTAACATGGGAAGACCTTCTGGAGAGTCGAATTGCCTCCCCGCTGGCAGCTGCACGGGTAGCCGCCTGTGAAGAGATTGGACTGGAAGGTCAGGAAGTGGCGAAAGTATCACTGCTGTCCCTGCTTCCGTATCCCCAGTCAGAGATTCGACGCCGAAGCCTTCAGGAACCAGCCAGTCTTCCCTCCCACGATATTCGCTTTATCGACAGCCGGTACAAGGAACTGTTCCGTATCCCGGACGGAGGGACAATTCAGGTGGATTATCCGGATCGACATTTTGCGGCCAAATGCAGCTACATTGACGACTACCATACCCAGGTTGGAAACAACGTCTACCACATTTGCCAGTTTGCAGAGATTCTGGAACGCGGCGGCGGAACCTGCCGCCCGGAACCGGAGCTTGACCGGGATACTGCCGCATGGCAGCTGGGAAGTCAAAACTATCTGACAGTGGAACGCAGTCTGTCAGGATGGGCGTACCATTTATACGATCAGGGATTTCAGCCGGTAGCTGCCGGAGAAGTGGGCGGACTGGAAACTTCGATTCTGGAAGCCCGTGATCAGGCGATGGAACAATGCAGGCTTAGTAGCCGCAATCGGGAACTGACCGATTATGACCGGGAAGAATTTCACAGGAGGGAGTTTATGTCACAGGATAAAATTGAAAAGTGGGATGAAGTAAACGGTAATACGGGAAACAACGGCAGGCTGGAAGCCTTCCTGGATAGTGCCGGGGACAACTATGCGATTTTGCAGCTGCGCGATATTGAGGAAACACGCATGGAGCGGTTTTCTTCCCTGCGGATGCTGGAACGGATGGATATGGAAGTGAATATCGACCATTATGAAGTGGTATATATCGCACCACTACCGATTCACACGAACCGCCCCGCCTTTCTGGAAAGCGTCTTCGAGAAATTTAATCTGGATCGCCCGGAAGATTTTAAGGGTCACAGTCTTTCGGTCAGCGACATTGTTGCCATCCGTGAAAATGGCGCGGTATCCTGTTATTACTGTGACAGTACCTGCTTTCAGGAACTTCCCGGACTTATCCCGGAGAATTATCTGAAAAATGCGGAAATGCAGCTTGAGGATGATTACGGTATGATCGACGGCGTTGTTAATAATGGTGCAAAAGACCGTAAGGAGAAAGCGGCAAAGGATAAAGCTGAGAAGCCTTCTGTGGTGGAGCAGCTGAAAAACCAGCCACACTGTGAGGTCAGAAAGAAATCCACGATCAAATACGCGGAACAGGAGCGATGATACGAGAAAAAGAAAAGGAGCTTGGAACGATGAAGACATTTACTTCCAATGAAATGAATCTGATGTGCCTGTACAATTCCGGCACCCGTCTGGAGTTGATCGAAAATCTGACGGATATGCGGGGCTATCTGCAGGCCGACGAAACAGAGCTGCTGACACTGACCGACTGTGTGCTGGAAAAGCTGCGCCAGATGAACGATCAGGAGTTTTCGGCACTGGATTTGTACCCCGATTTTATGGACTGACAAGGAGTTAAATACTGCCGGGATGGAAAACACTGTCCCGGCTTTTTTCTGCTGTAAGGAAGGAGGCCAATATGTGGAGTAAAGCAGATTTTTATTCGGCGGTTGCAAAAGAAACTCTGGAAGGACTGACAGCCAGCTGGCAGGAATGGGCAAAGTTCCTTACCACGGCTTCCCGGCTGTATAAGTATCCGTTCATGGATCAGATGATGATTTACGCACAAAGGCCGGATGCCACCGCCTGCGCAGAATACGATTTATGGAATGACAAGATGAACCGCTACGTCCGGCGCGGATCAAAAGGGATTGCCCTTTTAGATGAGCGCGGTGACAAGCTGCGTCTGCGCTATGTATTTGACGTGGCAGATACGGGAACAAGGGAAAATTCGCGGACACCCTGGCTGTGGACAATGGAGGATCAGCATATCGTTCCCATTATGGCTATGCTGGAACGAAACTACGGCGTTGGTGGAGCTGACCTGGGCGAACAGATTGCGGCGGCCGCCCGAACTCTGGCAGACGAGTATTGGGCAGATAACCAGAAGGACTTCTTCTACATCGTTGACGATTCCTTCTTAGAAGGGTACGATAATTACAACATCGGAATCCAGTTTAAGACAGCAGCCACCGCCAGCATCACTTATACGGTACTCAGCCGGTGCGGTTTGAATCCAGCGGAATATATGGGGCATGAGGACTTCATGCCGATCTTCGACTTCAACACCATTCCGGCAGTTATGGCACTGGGTTCCGTCGTCAGCCAATGCAGCAGGCAGATTCTCCTGCAGATCGGGGACACTATCCGGACTGCGGAGCGGGAAGCCATTGAGGAAAGGAGAAAATGGGATGAAGAACACCTTAACCTACACGAGGAACGGGGATTACCTGATTCCGAACCTGAAACTGGACGAGCAGCCGGAGAAGCCCCTGGGCAAATATGGACGGATGCGCCGGGCGTATCTGAAGGAGAACCGTCCGCTTCTGTACAATCAGTTCCTGCTGAACGGGACGCTGTATCCGCACCTGTTGGAGATCGAGGAGACGGCAAACCAGAGGTTGGAGCAGATGATGAGCCAGCTTCTGGAGAGAGACCCGGCTCCGGACAAGAAGCAGAACGCGATGGCGTGGGTACAGCACATGAACGCACTGAAAGCCCAGGTCGAGGAAGTGATTTTGACGGAGCTTATCAACAGTTAAGTTTTACTTTTCCAGAGGAAGCCCCCACCGCCAAACAGTCCATGAAAGGATCGAGCGAACCATTGCCCGGTCCTTTTTCTGTGCCTAAAAATCAGGATAACGAAAAGGACGCAGAAAACGCCGCCTCCGAAGAGACAGCAGAACACCAGGAAGTTCATGACCTGAGCCAGTATCCGATTACCCGCCGTGGTGATGATATTACCATTGGCACCGGCAACCCCACTCATGTGGTAGACATCACGGTGTCGGAAGAAGAATATGAAGCAATCAAACAGGCCATCCCGGAAGAACCGGCATACGATCCCGCTTCGCTGCCGTATCACATGGGTGATACCGTTTACCTGGATAATCAGGAATATCGGATTACCGAACTGCGGGAAGACACGGTGCAGCTCCTTCCTAATGGGGTGACTTACCCTGTATTCCGTGCAGAAAGCCGGGAACGGTTCGAGGGACTGCTTCGGCAGGACAGCCGCAACGGCGCTGTAACGGAGTATCTTGCCCCCAATCCGTCAAATGTCGATCAGGATTTGCTGGAAGTGCTGGCTACTGGACTGCTCTCTGCGCAGGATAAAGAGTATATTTCTGGCTGGCTGCGGGATGGGGAAGGCAATACCCGGATTGCACAGCGGCTTTCAGAACTGTTTGCAAACCGGGCGGAAACGATGGAACTGGCTACCGGGGACACGGCAGATTTCCGCACCTACACCACCGGTATCGAAGTGGAGATTCTGGACAGTGAAGAACGCAGGCTGGCGGCGCTGGGCGGCAGCTGGGGCGACATGGCTCCCATTCTTCGCGGACTGTATATCCATGAGCAGGAAGGCTTTTATCAGAACCCGGAAGGTTACCGGCAAAAGCAGACGGTACTTGAGGGACAGCCGTCCTACCAGGTAGGCGATTCTGTCTTCCTGCCTGCGCCTGATCAGCCTATCAGCGGCACTCTTGGTTACGTTGGCGACACCACTGTGCGGATTGATACCGGCCCATATTCCTGGAGTAACAAGGTTATGGGGCGCAGTCAGTTTGAAGAACTTCTCCGTCAGGATGAGCGAAACGCCAGCCTGTTTGTGCAGGAAGAAAAAGAATCAGATACACCAGAATTACCGGAACTGACAACGGAGCCGGAAACTATTTATCCTGCCGAACAAAACGAACTGCCTTATGATATTGTAGTGGAACGGCTGCGTGTAAACGAGGCGGAACGTCCGGAACCGGAGACTGTTGCTGCAAACTTTCGCATTACCGATGAACACCTGGGTGAAGGCGGGCCGAAGCAGAAATTCCGCGCCAACATCATGGCAATCCAGCTTCTGAAAAAATGTGAGGAAGAAAACCGCCCGGCTACGCTGGATGAGCAGAAAATCCTTTCCGGGTATGTCGGCTGGGGCGGCCTTGCAGATGCTTTTGATGAGCACAAAGGTAACTGGGCAACGGAATACCTGGAACTGAAAACGGTTCTGACACCGGAGGAATATGCGGCTGCCAGGGCTTCTACCTTGAACGCACATTACACCAGCCCCACGGTGATCCATGCGATTTACGATGCCGTGGAGCAGATGGGTTTCCGTCAGGGCAATATTCTGGAGCCGTCCATGGGCGTAGGAAACTTCTTCGGTCTTCTGCCGGAGAGTATGCAGCAGAGCCGTCTTTACGGTGTGGAGCTGGACAGCATTTCCGGGCGGATTGCAAAAAAGCTGTATCCCAATGCAGAGATCACTGTTGCCGGATTTGAAACCACTGACCGTCGTGATTTTTATGATTTGGCGGTTGGCAATGTCCCCTTTGGCGATTATAAGGTCAATGATAAACCTTACAATAAGCTGGGCTTTTCCATTCACAACTATTTCTTTGCCAAAGCGTTGGATCAGGTGCGTCCGGGAGGTGTGGTTGCTTTTGTGACCAGCCGTTATACCATGGACGCCAAAAGCCCGGAGGTGCGCAAATACCTGGCACAGCGGGCGGAACTCTTAGGGGCAATCCGCCTGCCGAACAATGCGTTCCGTGCCAATGCCGGTACGGATGTGGTATCAGATATTCTGTTCCTGCAAAAACGGGAACACCCCATTGATTTGGATGCGGACTGGATTCACCTTGGACGCAACGAGGACGGGCTGACCTTAAACAGCTACTTCGTGGAGCATCCCGAGATGGTATTGGGACGGCTTTCCACCGAAAGCACTCAGTATGGCAAAGAGGAATGTACGGTGCTGCCCATTGACGGCGCTGATTTAAGCGAACAGCTGAAAGAAGCGATTTCCCATATCCATGGGGAGTATGTAGCACAGGAACGGGAGAATCCGGAACTGGAGGACAATGCCTCTGTACTGCCTGCAGATCCGACGGTAAAAAACTTTTCCTACACGGTGGTAGACGGCGAAGTATATTTTCGGGAAAATTCCATTATGTCGCCGGTTGACTTAAACGATACCGCAAAAGGCCGGGTCAAAGGCATGGTGGAGCTGCGTCAGATCGTCAATGACCTGATTGAGTACCAGCTGGAAGACTATCCACAGGAAGCTATCGAGGCCAAACAGCAGGAACTAAATACCGCCTACGATGCCTTTACCCAAAAGTATGGGTTGATTAACAGCCGTGGCAACGAGAAGGCATTTTCAGAGGATTCTTCCTACTATCTGCTCTGCTCGCTGGAGAATATTGATGAAGATGGAAATCTGGAAAGCAAAGCCGATATTTTCACCAAACGCACCATCCGTCCGGAACGTCATGTGACCCATGTGGATACGCCCAGCGAAGCACTGGCGGTTTCCATCGGAGAACGTGGCAAGGTAGACATTCCGTTTATGGCAGAACTGCTGGGGAAAGCGGATGATTTCGAGGCCGTCACCGGCGAGTTGACTGGCGTGATTTTCCGTGATCCCATGGCACCGGAAGCGCCGGAACTTGGCTGGCAGACTGCGGATGAATATCTGTCCGGTAATGTGCGCGATAAGCTGCGGATTGCACGGCTTGCCGCACAAACCGATCCACAGTACACGGTTAATGTGGCTGCGCTGGAAAAAGCCCAGCCCAAAGACCTGGAAGCCTCGGAGATTGAGGTGCGCTTGGGCGCTACTTGGATTGATCCAAAGTATATCCAACAGTTTATGGAGGAAACTTTTGAGACACCCTTCTATCTCCGCCGTGCTATTGAAGTGAAATTTTCCACGATTACGGCAGAATGGCAGATTTCCGGTAAAAGCAGTACCGGGCGGCATGATGTGGCGGCCTATGTGACGTATGGTACAGATCGGGCGAACGCCTATAAAATTCTGGAGGATACTCTGAATCTGAAAGATGCCCGGATTTACGATACCATTGAAGATGCAGAGGGCAATAAAAAGCGTGTTCTCAACAAAAAGGAAACGACCCTCGCTCAACAGAAACAGCAGGCAATCAAGGACGCTTTCCGGGACTGGATCTGGCGTGACCCGAAACGCAGAGAAACACTGGTGGCAAAGTATAATGAACTGTTCAACAGCACCCGTCCCCGCGAATATGACGGCAGCCACATTCATTTTGTCGGCATGAACCCGGACATTAAGCTGCGGCCGCATCAGCGGAATGCCATCGCTCATGTGCTGTATGGCGGCAATACACTGTTAGCACATGAGGTAGGAGCCGGGAAAACCTTTGAAATGGCTGCTTCAGCAATGGAAAGCAAACGGCTGGGGCTGTGCCAGAAGTCGATGTTTGTGGTTCCCAACCACCTGACTCAGCAGTGGGCGAATGAATTTCTGAGGCTTTATCCCAGCGCAAAACTTCTGGTGACAACGAAAAAAGATTTTGAAACTGCAAAACGAAAAAAATTCTGTGCACGGATTGCCTCTGGGGATTATGATGCGGTCATCATCGGCCATAGCCAGTTCGAGAAAATCCCCATCTCAGCGGAGCGGCAGGAACGGCTCTTACAGGAACAGATCGATGATGTGACCGAAGCACTGGATGAGCTGAAACGGAGCCGGGGCGAGAATTTTACCATCAAGCAGATGGAAAAGACCCGGAAGTCACTCCAGGCAAGACTGGATAAACTGCTTAACACAGATCGGAAGGATAATGTGATTACCTTTGAGCAGCTTGGCGTAGACCGGCTGTTTGTGGACGAGAGCCAGGCATACAAAAACCTGTTCTTATACACAAAAATGCGAAATGTAGCAGGGTTATCCACATCGGAAGCCCAGCGAAGCAGCGATATGTTTATGAAATGCCGGTATCTGGATGAAGTTACCGGCGGGCGCGGCGTAGTATTTGCCAGCGGCACTCCCGTCTCCAACAGTATGACGGAATTATACACCGTCATGCGCTACCTCCAGTACAACACCTTACAGCAAAAGGGACTCACTCACTTTGACTGCTGGGCGTCCACCTTCGGAGAAAGTACTACGGCGATTGAATTGGCTCCGGAAGGAACCGGATACCGGGCAAGAACCAGGTTTGCAAAATTTTTCAATCTTCCGGAACTGATGAACCTTTTTAAAGAGGTCGCGGATATAAAAACCAGTGACCAGCTGAATCTGCCAGTGCCGGAAGCAAAATTTGAGACGGTTGTGGTGCAGCCCTCGGATATTCAAAAAGAAATGGTTGCGGCGCTCTCAGAACGGGCGGCTGCCGTCCACAGCGGGCAGGTTGATCCGTCCCAGGACAATATGCTCAAAATTACTTCGGATGGCAGGAAAATCGGGCTTGACCAGCGCCTGATGAACCCGCTCCTGCCAGACGATCCGAACAGCAAGCTCAATGCCTGTGTGGGAAATGTGTTCCGGATATGGGAGGAAGGAAAGGAAAGTCGTCTGACGCAGCTCCTGTTCTGTGATATGAGCACCCCAAAAGATGACGGTACGTTTAATGTCTATGACGACATCAAGGCGAAGATGATCGCACGGGGCGTTCCTGCAGAAGAAATTGCTTTTATCCATGATGCGGACAACGAGGTAAAGAAAAAAGAACTCTTTGCTAAAGTGCGCACGGGTCAGGTGCGGGTGTTGCTCGGCTCCACGCAGAAGATGGGGGCTGGCACCAACTGCCAGGACTTGCTTGTGGCTGTCCATCACCTGGATGTGGGCTGGCGTCCTTCCGATATGACACAGAGAAATGGGCGTATCATCCGCCAGGGCAACCGAAACAAAGAGGTTCAGATCTACCAGTATGTGACGGAAGGCACTTTTGACGCTTACCTTTACCAAACGCTGGAGAACAAGCAGAAATTTATTTCGCAGATTATGACCAGCAAATCGCCGGTGCGAGCCTGTGACGATGTGGATGAGCAGGCACTCAGCTATGCGGAGATCAAAGCACTGTGCGCCGGTGACAGCCGGATCAAGGAAAAGATGGACTTGGATATTGATGTGGCGCGTCTGAAAGTGCTGAAATCTGACCATCAGAGCCAGCAGTACCGGCTGGAAGACCGCCTGTTAAAGTATTTCCCAGCAGAGATGGAAAAACAGCGCGGCTTTATTCAGGGATTTGAAGCCGATATGCAGACCGTGACAGCACATCCTCTTCCGAAAGAGGGATTTGTCGGCGCGGAGATTCAGGGACGAACATTCTCTGAAAAGGAATTGGCAGGTGAGGCGATTCTGGCAGCCTGCAAGAGTTATACTGGCATGGAGCCGGTGGCGCTGGGAACGTACCGTGGTTTTTCCATGGAACTTTCGTACAACAGCCTCAGCCAGGAATACGAGATTGCGCTGAAAGGCTCCATGACCCATACGGTTACGTTGGGAACAGATGCCAGAGGAAATTTCACTCGTATGGATAATACGCTCGCCGGTTTGGAGGGCCGTAAAGAAAAGGCGCAGGTACAGCTGGAAAACCTGCACAATCAGCAGGAAGCGGCGAAGGCAGAGCTTGGCAAGCCCTTCCCCCAGGAAGCGGAACTGGCTGAGAAAAGCGCACGGCTGGCTGAACTGGACGCCGCCCTCAATATGGACGATCACGGCATGGAGGAAGAAGTAACAGAGCCGGAAGGCCGTTCTTCTGTATTGGCAGATTTGAAAGCAAAGGCAGCGATGGTCTGTGAAACTCCAAAACGGCATATGGAACGGGAAGAGGTACGGTAATGGAAAAACTGAATAATACGATTATCCTGCGGGTTTCAAAGGCAGACCGTGAGCGTATCCGGGCAAAAATGGACGAGCTGGGCGTAATGAATATGAGTGCCTACATCCGTAAAATGGCACTGGATGGCTACTGTGTGAAGCTGGATTTGCAAGACTTGAAAGAACTGATCCGGCTGCTGCGCATCTGCAGCAATAATCTGAATCAGTATGCAAAAAAGGCGAATGAAACCGGGAGTATTTACCTGGCTGACATTCAGGATTTACAGGTGCGGCTGGATGATTTGTGGCAGGCGACAAAGGAGCTGCTGGTACGACTGGCCAGTATCTCCTAAATCTGTTATAGCAGGTGTTTGGCGTGAGCGAAACGCCTGCAACATAGTTTTCAGAACTTCACTTATGGTTTAGATAGACTTATTCACGGATTTTCAGTATACTTCATTTATAGGGTTAACAAGCAAACTGAGGTTCAGAGGAAGCAGATATGATTGAAGTATTATTTGGAGAAAGTGAAGCGGCTTCCATGAAAGCCGCAAAAAGTATGAAGATAGTTGGTTATGTAAATGGGCCAACGTCGGTATTGGTGACAGGAAAAGAGACACCGCCGGAGAGAACCTTCGCCGGATGGGTGGAAGGAACATCAGAAGACGTAGTCTGCCTTGGCTTCATGCTGGATATTGGTAATATCAAGGAGCCTATAGACAGTCCATATCGGAAAAATCTCATCTATTCCATGTATGCACAAAATCAGTATGTTAAAAATCCAGAAATAGATCAGGAATTGAAGCTGACAGGTGAAGTTTATTTGAATGAATTGTTGCGCTTAAAAGAATATCTGGAAAATGGGGAAACAATCCGAGTCTGGTACAGCGATACACCATATTCCATATGTGGTTTTTACAGTCTGTGTCAGATACTGCAAAAGTATAAAAATGAGATTCATATCGTAAAACTTCCGGAATATATGGTAAGAAAAACAAGTATTATTTCTTACAGAAACTGGGGCGAAGTTTCGGCGGAGGAATTTGCAGAATTCCTCACCTATGAAAGTGTGCTGACCAAAGAAGAAGTGAGGATGTATGCACAGTTATGGACAGAATTAACAGAGGATAACAGTCCTCTCAGAGCAATGATAAATGGAAAAGTTACCGGCGTTTCAGAAAACTTTTATGATTTTTTGATATGGAAAAGACTTACACGTAAACCAATCAAAGAGGCAAGATTAATAGGCGATATTCTCGGTTGTTTTCAGATCGGTATGGGTGACTGGTGGTTCGCCAGACGGATCGAACATTTTATACAGCAGGATAAAATCAAAGTTATAAACGATTCCGAAAATAAATATGCGAGAGTGATCTGCATAGCAGATACTATATCTGTTTGATAACTTCCTGTGTGTATTGATGCGATAAGCCATCGCTGCTTCTTTTTTCGCGTTCCAAAATCAACCAAATGACATCCTTGCCTGAGCCAACACGAATAACTATAATACAAGTAGAAAGGCGGTGAGTAAAGTGATGAAGCTTATGAAACTCCCCTTTAAGCTACTGGCACTTCCCATCATTCTGATTTTGATGGCAGCGGCTCTTTTGGTAAAACTCGTAACTAACCTGTCAGCTTATGTAATGGGGCCTCTGATGTTGTTTATACTCGGATGCGGAATTTACTCAGCTGTACAGCAAATGTGGACTTCGGTGGCAATTCTGGTCGTTCTGGAAATTCTATGTGTAGCCGCTATGTTCTTTGCCGTAGTGCTCGAAACCGCACTGGACGGTATGAAGGATTCCCTTATGGGTTTTGTACATTCATAATAGAATAAAATGTTTTGGGCAGGCTGCTCCGCAAGAAATAAGCGGAACGGCCTGCCTCCTTTTTTGCTGTGGAGAGGACGGTGAACTATGGCGGCAACAAGACTGATTGCATTGCATATCAACAAAGGGAAAACCATTGCACAGTGCCTGCGCGACCGGACTGATTATGCTCAGAATCCGGGAAAGACGGAAAAAGGCGAACTGGTGAGCGGATATGAATGTGATCCCATGACGGCTGACGAGGAATTTCTTCTGGCTAAGCGACAATATCTCCACATCACCGGCAGGCGGCAGCAAAATGATGTGATTGCCTATCAGATTCGTCAGTCCTTCAAACCGGGTGAGATTACACCGGAGGAAGCCAACCGGGTTGGCTATGAACTGGGGCTGCGGTTCACCAAAGGAAAACACGCTTTTTTGGTAGCAACTCACACAGACCGTGCCCACATCCATAATCATATCGTTTTCAATTCCACTTCGCTGGACTGCAAGCGTAAATTTCGTGACTTCCATAACTCCGGCCTTGCTCTTCAGAAGGTCAGCGACATCATTTGTGTGGAGCATGGGCTGTCTATTATTGAGAAGAAACCATACAAAGAGCGTGTCAAACGAACCACTTATCCGAAGCGGCACTGCTTTCGTGATGAAATCCGGCAGGCTATCGATCAGGCGCTTCTAAAGAAACCAAAGGATTTTGAAGAATTTCTCCGGCTTCTGGAACAGGACGGCTATACCTGCAAGCGCGGCAAACACACGGCGCTCTGGAAGGAAGGACAGGATCGTTTTCTGCGTTTCCGCTCTTTGGGAGATGGATACACAGAGGAAGAAATCCGTGCTGTCATTTTGGGCGAAAAAGAACACCGTATCCGAAGCAAGAATAAACAGTCTGTTAGCCAGAAACGCCTGAATCTGCTGGTAGATATTGACGCCAGACTTCAGGCGAAAGGAATCGGCTATCAGCGATGGGCTACGGTCTATAATCTGAAACAAATGGCGCAGACCATGATTTTCCTTCGTGAGCATGGAATTGAGAATATCGACCAGCTTCATGAGAAAACGAAACAGTCAACAGAACGCTTCGACCAACTGGATGAAAAAATCAAGACGGCAGAAAAACGTCTGGTGGAGATTGCTTCCCTGAAAAAACACATCATCAACTATGCCAAAACAAAGGATGTATATGTAGATTACCGTAAGTCTGGATACAGCAGAAAATTTTATGAATCCCATCGGGAAGCAATAACCCTGCACAAAGCAGCAAAGGATGCCTTTAACGAATTGGGAATCAAGAAACTTCCAAAGGTAAAGGACTTATCAGCAGAATATGCCGAAGTTCTGGCAGACAAGAAATCCGCCTACGCACAATACCGGAATGCACGGACTGAGATGCAGGACTGTTTAAAAGCGGAAAAAAATGTGGAGCAATTCTTGAATCTGACTCGTCAGGAAGAAGAAAAGGCTCAGGAAGAAAAGAGAAAAAAAGAAACTCAAAGATAAGCATGAATGCCCCGGATTGACTGTAATAGGTCGTCCGGGGCGTTTTTTGTGTATGAACTGCTATCAGGAGCTTTGCCGCAGCCATCTGCGGATTTGCAGTTCGCCTCTGTTTACCAACTGCTGTGCGCGGTTATAAGATACACCTAATTGTTCAGCAAGCTGCCGATAAGTTGTACCACTGTTAATCGCCAGCACGGCGTTTCTCTCCCGTTCGGGAAGCTGCTCGATTAGGATGTCAATCCTGTCTTTGGTTTTTGGCAGATAAAGATGATGTAGTGCCGGTCTGGAGTTTCCGGATGTAGCAGTTCTGGCGGTTCTTTGCGTAATATTTGGAAGATTGTCATAATAATAGGCAATCATGTCATCACATTGATGGTAAAGCCAGCGGTCAATTTTATAAAAGTGTTGAATGAAGCGTCTTTCGTCTTTATCACATTTACCGTCAAATGCGGGAGCAAAGTCAATCCGGTCAACACTACCACGGGGGAATTGATCGTGGCGAAATGGGATTTCCTCATTAAACTTATCCTCTCCCCACCTCAAGGGATCGATAATGGCTATTATTGACAGATGTTTTTCCGGTCGCTCCCTACGCAATTTCTGGATACAGGCGACTGCCTTTTGTGCAAAAATCTCGTGGCAAGTATGAAAATAGAACTCAACGACGCAATCCTCATTTGAAATTTTATTGATTTCCTGATATAGCAAATCGCCCATTTCCTCTTCCCAGAAAAAGCGATCCGCTACAAAACACACTTTCTTCATGATCGCCTCCTCCAGATAGACATTCCGAGATCACCACGCAGTTTTTGAGCCGACTTTTTGATGAATTGCTCTGGTGAGGGGCATCTTTTATCAAAGCCCATTTCCTTCCATAGTGCCTGAGACTCCTGTGTGTCATCCTTGTGGCTGTACGCATCTGCAAGAGCTATCTGCATCTCGCGGTAAACATCTTCTGGTGTCGTATTATTTTCGGTGGCAACTTGTTTCAGAATCTTTTGGAAATTCATAATTTCATCCTCCGTTAGAGTTTGTACTTGTTCTTTAGAACTACTTTAACATAAAATGACTGTCGGTGGATGGCATCTTTTGTCGAAATTATAAAAATTCTATAAAAAGAAAGAGAGCCTTTACGGCTCCCCTGATATTTCTTATTCTTCTGTCAGAATGCGGAATGCATTCAGGATCTTCATTCTCTCCCGATGCGGCAGATGAGAAATCCGATTGGATAGCTCACAGGCTGCGCTCTCCGTGGCATGGTCAACTACATCAATCAGCAGTGAATCTGCGGAAACGCCCAGTGCGTTTGCGATGGCTACAAAAGAATCCAGATTGGGAATCTTAAGACCTCGTTCTATTACGCTCACATGAGTGGGGCTGAGATCGACCAACGCTGCCAGTCCTTCCTGTGTTAGTCCCTTTGCCTCACGGGCAGCTTTGATCCGTTGTCCAACAGCTTGTGCGTCCATCTCGTCACCTCCTCCTTTAGAACTATTTCTCGTTCCTCTTTAGTATATCGGTCATCTTCTGTGTAATACAGAAGATAAAGAACATGAAATAGTGCTAAAGAACGAATTGCGTGAATTTATCTGTATTCCGATCTGCGGTGTTTGGGATGGATATATTTATGTATATGAAAATGGGTTTGACTGATTTCGAGTAGGTTTGGACTGTTTTTTTTGATTGGATCTGCTATAATTTTGATAAGCAGATGGTCAACGCCAGCAGAATAACATCTCAGTAAGGAAGGTGCCTGGTTTGGACAATGAGTTTTTTGTGGACAGCAGAGATTATCTTTATCAGCCATTTAGCCATGAGGGATTTTCCGGGCAGCTGCTTTTGGCGACTCCCATAAGAAAAGGTCTGACACCTCTTCTCATAAAACAGGAACAGCCATGTTCGGCCTGCTGTGAATTCATATATTCCCGGCTCGCGCAGGAAATGCAAATTCCGGTTCCGAAGGCGTTCCTGGTAAAAAAGAGCGCCCGCAAAGAGAGCTGGCCGTTTAAGACACCTTATGTTGTTGGAATCACTTACTTGGAAGGACTGCATCCATTCACAACGGAAGACCTGCAAAATTCTATCAATATGGCTTTTGAGTATGCCTGTCACTATGCTTTGGCTGTTATGTTCGAGCAAATTGATGCGGTGCAGATAGCAGCAACGCCTGACGGAAATCTTGTTGGCTTTGATTTTACGGATTGTTTCCGTCTTAGTGATTTGACCGAAGCAATATTAAAAAAGCAGGATACTTTGCTAATCCATTTCCTGAAAATGCTACTGAACGCATTCAAACAGGATGATTTTTCATCTTCTGCAAGACTTGGTGCTGAAGTGGTTGCAAAGCATCTTGGCGTTCCTCAGATACCGGCAGTATACCCATTCTACCTTGAGCCGATGAAGCGATTCTGTAGGATTGGAAATGAGCAGATCAAAGAGATTTTGGAAGCACTGGATGAGGTGTATCCGGTGGCAATCAGTGTATATTTTGAAGAATACCTGACTGAATTAAAGCTGAAAATCAGCAAGTATCTTGAAACTATTTAAGACGAAGGAGGCTATTATTATGAAGTACAAACTGTATCGTTCTTTTGGTGACCTGGACAAAGATGTGAAAAAGCATGAATTAGTTGCTGTCGAGTATGGCAGTACGATTGAAGACGTAGAGGACGCACTGATAAAGGATGTGGCCGATGATTTGGCTGGTGACACCAAATATGCTGGATGTGAAACATCTGCCTATGCACCAGAACCTATAAAGAGTTTCCGAAAAGTGAAGAGATATGATTACGAGATGATGGGAATCGTTTATCCGCCTCGCGCCGAGACGAATGTACTGATTGACTATGGCATTATAGAGGAATCGGAGAATTGAGAATTCGGAAAATATTTACGGTCTTGTTGCCGTGCTTATCTAAAAGCTGACAGGAAGGAGGCGTTGAACAATGTCAGATAAAACGTATATTGCCATAGATTTGAAATCGTTCTACGCTTCCGTTGAGTGTATGGAGCGTGGACTTGATCCGATGACAACCAATCTGGTGGTCGCAGACGCCAGCAGGACGGAAAAGACTATCTGCCTTGCGGTATCTCCGGCTTTAAAATCCTATGGGATTCCCGGAAGACCCAGACTGTTTGAAGTCGTGCAAAAGGTCAAAGAGGTCAACTTCATACGACAGCAAAAAGCACCGGGACGGAAACTGACAGGTTCTTCAGTTCAGGATGGAGAACTGAAAGCAAATCCCGCTTTAGCTGTAGACTATGTGGTGGCACCGCCGCAGATGGCACATTATATGAAAATCAGTGCCAGGATTTATGAGGTATATCTCAAATATATTGCACCGGAAGATATTCATGTTTATTCGATTGATGAAGTCTTTATTGACGCAACCAGTTACTTAAGAACGTATCAGCTGACAGCCCGCGAACTGACAATGAAAATGATTCTTGATGTTCTGGATACTACTGGGATTACTGCAACAGCCGGGATTGGCACGAACCTGTATCTCTGTAAAGTTGCGATGGATATAGAGGCGAAACATATTTCACCGGATCAGAATGGTGTCCGGATTGCTGAACTGGACGAAATGTCTTACCGGCGTTCCCTGTGGTCACATCGCCCATTGACTGATTTCTGGCGGGTAGGAAAAGGGTACACAAAAAAGCTGGAAGAACATGGCCTTTATACGATGGGTGATATAGCCCGCTGCTCAGAAGGTAAACCGGGTGACTACTATAACGAGGAACTTTTGTATCAGCTTTTCGGCATCAATGCGGAATTGCTGATTGACCATGCTTGGGGCTGGGAGCCTTGTACGATTGCAGATATTAAAGCCTACAAACCGGAAAGTAACAGTGTCGGCTCCGGTCAGGTGCTGCAATGTCCGTATCCGTTTGAAAAAGCAAAACTTGTAGTACGGGAAATGACCGACCTGCTGGTTCTTGATTTAGTGGATAAAGGACTTGTGACAAATCAAATTGTTTTGACAGTCGGTTATGATATTGACAATCTGAAAGACCCGGCGCGGCGAAAGAAATATCATGGAGAAATCAAGACAGACCGGTATGGACGAAGCATTCCAAAGCACGCCCACGGTACTGCCAACCTGAAAAAATACACTTCTTCCACTCGTCTGATTACCCAGGCTGTGATGGAACTGTTTGACCGGATCGTAGATAAAGATCTTCTGGTGCGCAGAATTAATATGGCTGCTACTCATGTTATCACTGAGGCAGAAGCACAGACACAAAGCGAAAATAACTTTGAGCAGTTAGATTTATTTACAGACTATTCTGTTCGTCAAAACCTGCTGGAAAAAGAAAATGAGGAACTGGAGAAGGAGCGGAAAATGCAGGAAGCCATGTTGGAAATCAAGAAAAAATTTGGCAAGAATGCAATACTGAAGGGAATGAATTTGCAGGAAGGGGCGACGGCAAAAGACCGCAATCAGCAGATTGGAGGTCATAAAGCATAGAAACATTTGCAGTGGCGAACATCCGGAAGAGGTGATAATTATTTTGCAAGATAGAAATAACACAGATAATTCTTATGATGACATTATTAATCATCCCCATCACGTTTCCACACGGCACCCCAGGATGTCGATGATAGACCGGGCAGCTCAGTTTTCTCCATTCGCTGCGCTGACCGGATATGGAGATGTGATAAAGGAAACTGCACGGCTGACGGATCGCAAGCTGGAACTTTCTGAGTCGGAAAAAGCAGAGCTGGATTATAAGTTACGGATGGCTTCCGATCTAAGTGCTCTTGTGATTACCCCGGAGAAAAGCCAGCGCTTACAATTACTTACTTTGTTCCGGATCAGAGAAAAGCTGGCGGTTCTTACCATACGATTTCCGGACAGATTAAGAAAATAGATGATTACCAAAAGCAAGTGATTCTGATGGACAAGACACGGATTGATATTGACTGTATTCTCGATATAGACGGACAAATCTATGAACTCGTCAATGAGTCAGAAAAAGAATTTGATTAAGCTCATAATTGTTATACCGTATTTTCGATGGAACGCGCAGCGTAAAGCGTTCGGAACGAATGCGCAGCCCCGTATCGCCAGATACGGATCTTCAAGGGGATTGGGGACTTCCCCAACGAGAAAAATACCGATGCAGCCCGGAAAGCCGCACCGGTATTTTTGCCTTTGTATATACAAAGGCCCTGCTCGCCAATTTGTGCAATCCTACGATTGTGTTATTCTGACCTTGTTATCGAACGCAAACAAACCACTTGAGAAACCGAATTTTCTCTGATAAAATGAAATGTATGATCTTGATAATCTGCGATTTGAATCGGAACGAGAGGTACTACAATGGCCGTAAGTTACAAAAGACTGTGGAAACTCTTGATTGACAAAGACATGAAAAAGAGCGATTTAGAGAGAGAAGCAGGCATCAGTCATTATACAGTTTATAAGTTAAGTCATGGAGAGAACGTGACGACAGAAATTTTAGAGAAAATCTGTAAAGCTCTTAACTGCTCTGTTGAAGAAATAATGGAATTTACTAATGATGAATAAGCACCATTGGGAACATAGGACTTAATAGGACGTTCTATAAATTATATTAAATTAAAATGATCCTCAAGTAATGGAGATGAAGATATGGGATACCAAAGTGAAGCAGAGCTTGAACTGCAATTTATTGATCAACTGAATAAGCAGGGATATAGTACCGTTTCTATTCCTGACTATGATACGTTGGTCGAAAATTTTAAAGTGCAGTTTGAGGCGTTTAATGCTGATAAGCTCGATAAACCACTTACTGATAAAGAGTGGGAACGCATTCTTAACCTGATGCTCGGAAAATCAGTTTTTCAGAGTGCGAAGATACTCAGGGATAAATTCGTATTGGAAAGAGAGGATGGAACGAAGGTTTATCTCGCCTTCTTTTCCAATGATCACACAAAGAATATTTTTCAGGTGACACATCAGACCACCGTCGTCGGGAAGTATGTTAATCGCTACGATGTAACTCTTCTTGTCAACGGACTTCCACTGATTCAAGTAGAACTGAAGCGAAGAGGCATTGACATCCGAGAAGCGGTTAATCAGGTGATGCGCTATAAGAAGCATTCATACAATGGTCTTTATCATTTTATCCAGATTTTCATTGTCTCCAATGGAGTAGACACGAAGTATTTTGCAAACTCTGACCGCGAGATGCTTCATAGTCTTGCTTTTTTCTGGACGGACTTTGATAATGTACGACTTACCAACCTGAAGGACTTTTCGATTGTCTTCCTTGCCCGTGATCACATCATCAAGATGCTGTCGCGTTATATGATTCTGAACGATACGGATAAGCTACTTATGGTTATGCGCCCCTATCAGGTGTATGCTGTTGAAGCACTTGTCCGACAAGCAACACTGACCAATCGCAACGCCTATGTCTGGCATACAACCGGTGCTGGAAAGACGTTGACTTCCTTCAAGACGGCGCAGATCCTTGCAGCCAATCCCAATATTAAGAAAGTCATCTTCCTCGTTGACCGTAAGGACTTGGATTCTCAAACTACGGAGGAATTCAATAAGTTTGAAAATGGATCAGTGGATACGACTGACCGCACTGATGTTCTTGTGAAGCAAATGCAGGACAAAAACCGGCAGCTTATTGTAACCACCATGCAAAAGATGGCAAATGCCGTCAAGCGTCCACAGTACGCAAAGATTATGGATGCGTACAAGAATGAAAAAGTAGTTTTCATCATCGACGAGTGCCACAGAAGTCAGTTTGGGGATATGCACAAGGATATTGTGCGACATTTCCAGAAGGCTCAATTCTTTGGATTTACAGGAACGCCACGTTTTGAAGTCAACGGAAAAGTCGAAGGAAAAATCACGCAAACCACAGAAATGCTGTTCGGGGAGTGTGTCCACAACTACTTGATCAAAGACGCTATCTTTGACAACAATGTCCTCGGATTCCATGTGGAGTACATAAAGACGATGGAGGGTGATTTCGACTGGGATGATCCTACTCTGGCAGATGCCATTGATGTCAACGAGCTTTATATGTCCGAAGAGCGTATGTCTCTGATTGCCAATCATATCATCCAGAACCATAAGGCAAAGACGCGAAACCGACAGTACACCGCAATCTTTGCTGTTTCGTCGATTGAGGCGCTGGTCAAGTACTACGACATTTTTAAAAGCATAAAGCATGACTTAAACATTTCCGGGATCTTCTCTTATGGGCAGAATGAAGATGCGGAAGGCAAGGACGAGCACAGCCGTGACGCTTTGGAACGGATCATCAAAGACTATAATGAGATATACAGCACCAACTTTTCTACAGACACTTTCGCAGCTTACCATAAGGATATTTCCGACCGTGTAAAAGGTAAGAAGACGAAACCGTTGGACATCTTGCTTGTGGTCAATATGTTCCTCACCGGCTTTGACAGCAAAACTCTTTCAGTCCTCTATGTGGATAAAGATTTGAAATATCATGATCTGTTGCAAGCCTACTCCCGCACAAATCGTGTGGAGAAAGAGACGAAACCCTTCGGCATTGTTATCTGCTATCGCAACCTTAAAAAGCAGACGGATGATGCACTTACCCTGTTCTCAAAGACGCAGGACACCTCCGGTATTATTGTTCCGGACTATAACTTCTTCGTCGAGAAATTTAACGAAATGGTCATTAAACTGAAAGAGATCGCCGATACTCCTGCAGCTGTAGACACCATGCAGAGTGAAGAAGATCAAAAGCTCTTCGTTGTCACTTTCCGCGAACTAACAAAGTATTTGCAATCGCTGCATACCTTTATCGAGTTCAGCTTTGACCAGAATGCACTCACGATGTCTGAGCAGGAGTATCAGGACTATAAGAGCAAATATATGTTGCTCTACTCAAAACAAAAAACAGACCGTGAAGTTGTATCTGTTCTGAATGATGTGGACTTCTGTATTGAGCTTATGGAGAGCGACCGAATCAATGTTGCCTACATCATGAACCTTATCCGCAATATCCACTTTGATGACGCGAAGCAGAAGGACTATGACATCAAGCACATCAAAGATGAACTTGGCAGGACGGATAACCCGCAGTTGCTTAAAAAGGTTGAAATTCTGCAATCATTCTTGGATACGGTTGTCGCAGGACTTAACAGCGCCGATGAAATTGACGCTGCCTACAATGATTTCGAGAACGCAGAAAAGCAAAAAGAGATTGAAGCCTTTGCACAACAAGAGGACATCGACTCTAAGATGCTCACTGATTTCATCTCAGAATATGAGTTTTCCGGCACGATGGATGCCGGGAATATCCGCGACCGGCTTACAAAACCGATGCCGCTCTTGAAGAAGCGTTCACTGGTCAACCGTATCGTAGAGTTTATCAGGAAACACGCAGAGAAATACCAATAAGGAGAATGTGAAATGGACAATTCTATTCAGGCTCATCAAAAAGAGCTTTGCAACAAGCTCTGGGCAATGGCAAACGCCCTTCGTGGCAATATGGAAGCCTACGAGTTCAAGAATTACATCTTAGGTATGATTTTCTACTATTACCTTTCGGACAAAACCGAGAAGTACATGGTCAACCTTTTAAAAGATGATGGAATCAGCTATGAAGAGGCATGGGCTGACCCTGAGTACAAGGAAGCTGTCGTAGAGGAAGCTCTGCGCGACCTCGGCTATGTGATTGAGCCACAATTTCTTTTCCGCAAGATGGTTAAAATGGTGGAGAACCGCTCCTTTGACATTGAGTTTTTACAGAAGGCAATCAACTCGCTGATGGAATCTACCATCGGTAATGACTCTCAGGAAGACTTTGACGGCTTGTTCTCTGATATGCAGCTTGATTCCACGAAGCTCGGACATACAGTTAAAGACCGTAGTGCCGTTATGTCAAAAATTATATCTTCTCTCGATGAAATCAATTTCGGAGTGGAGGACACAAAAATTGATGTGCTGGGTAATGCCTACGAGTATCTGATTGGACAGTTTGCCGCAACTGCTGGTAAAAAAGCCGGTGAGTTTTATACACCTTCGGGGCCTGCTGAGTTGCTTTGCCGTATTGCCTGCCTTGGATTGACGGATGTAAAGGACGCAGCTGATCCGACTTGCGGTTCTGGCTCTTTGTTGCTGCGTTTAAAAAATTACGCAAATGTCAGAAACTATTACGGGCAGGAGCTTACATCGACTACATATAATCTCGCTAGAATGAACATGATTCTGCGTGGTATTCCATACCGTAATTTCAACATCTATAATGGAGATACCTTAGAACATGACTATTTTGGTGAGAAGAAATTCCGCGTTCAGGTAGCCAATCCACCGTATTCTGCAAAATGGTCTGCTGATATGAAGTTTATGGAAGATCCTCGATTCAACGAATACGGTAAACTTGCCCCGAAGAGCAAGGCAGACTTTGCTTTTGTACAGCATATGGTCTATCACATGGATGAAGACGGACGTGCTGTTGTCCTTCTTCCTCATGGTGTTCTATTCCGTGGTGCTGCAGAAGAGGTGATTCGTAAACATCTTATCCAAAAGCTGAATGTGTTGGATGCCGTTATTGGTCTTCCGGCAAATCTCTTCTTTGGCACGGGCATTCCCGTCTGTGTTCTCGTCCTAAAAAGAGAACGTAACGGTAATGCAAATAACATTTTGTTTATTGACGCTTCTAAGGACTTCGAAGCCGGGAAAAATCAGAATATCCTTCGGCAATGTGATATTGATAAAATTGTGGACGCATATCAGCGCCGCGAGGATATCGATAAGTATGCTCATGTGGCAACAATGCAGGAGATTGAAGATAACGGATTTAACCTCAACATTCCCCGCTATGTTGACACTTTTGAGCCGGAAGAAGAAATTGATCTGAATGAAGTGGCTGCGGAAATTCGCAAACTCCAGCGTGAAATGAAAGATATTGATGCGGAATTGAAGCCGTATTTCGATGAGTTAGGGCTGGATTTCCCATTTGATGTGGAGGGCAAATAATTATGGAAAATGTATCCTCAAGTAACGGTCTCGAAAAGCGCCCGAAGCTGCGCTTCCCGGGCTTTGACGAGCCGTACAGAACTACTCTATTAGGAGACATAGCGTCACTTGTAAATCGCACCGATCCGAAATCCAACGCACCTATTATGATGCTCAGTGCCGGAAATGGCTTTATTATGCAGTCCGAAAAGTATTCAAGAGATAACGCCGGACAAAGTCTCAAAAAGTATATTCTTCTGAAACAAGGTGAATTAGCGTATAATCATGGTGCATCTAAAGCAAAACAATTTGGTTGCTGTTACGAACTGACTGAGCCAGAAGCACGAATCCCCTATGTGTATCACTGCTTCAAAATCAATGAAGACGAATATACTCCCTATGTAGCAATGGCACTCAATAATACAAAGATGGATCAACAGCTTAAAAGGCTTGTTTCTTCAAGTGTTCGTATGGATGGTCTGTTAAACATCTCTTTTGAAGATTATATGAGTGTGACACTGCATCTACCGTCATTTATCGAGCAGAAACATATAGCCGACTTCCTCACAAAACTTGATGAGAGAATTGCTTATCAGGAGAGGCTTATTACTTCCCTCAAGAAGTATAAAAGAGGACTGCTCAGCCAGCTTATTTCGGGAAAGCGAGGTTTCCGCCAAAAACAAGATTGGAATTTAGTTAAGCTGGGGGATATCTTCATGGAACGAAATGAGAGAGCAAATGGTGGCGAGGAGCTTTTAGCAGTAACGATAAATGCAGGAGTCCAAAAACGATCTGAAATTGATTTGAAGGATAATTCCAGTGATGATAAGAGTAACTATAAACGGGTGAAAATAGGTGATATTGCGTATAACACCATGCGTATGTGGCAGGGGGCAAGCGGAGCATCCAGCTATGACGGTATTGTTAGTCCTGCTTACACTGTAATTACACCTATTCATCCACAGCAGATCAACATATTGTTTTGGGCACAGTATTTCAAATATGAACCGCTGGTAAAAACCTTTCAAAAGTTTTCTCAAGGGCTTACTTCCGATACATGGAACCTAAAGTTTCCTCAGTTTTCTGAAATAAAGGTTTTATGTCCTTCCTATGACGAGCAGAACTTAATTGCTACTTTACTCGTCTCCTTCGATCTTAGAATAAAATCGGAAGAAGAAAAACTGGAGCAGCTTAATAGAATGAGATCGTCTCTAAATGCACAGCTCTTTATATAAAGAGCTGCTGCATGAGACCGTTCCGCATACTGTTCAATTTTTCTAATTCTTCTTGTGCTTGAGTTAGCTTGTCATGGATCTGTGAAAGAAAGGCTGCGATTCGTGCCTGTTCTTCTGTGTCACACGGAAGGATATGAACTGTATTAAAAAAACCATCAGTAGAAACATTGAGTAATCCGTGATTTCTTGCCCCCTCTGTGCATATTTCATTTATGCCTCTGTGCCACTGTGATGACTCGAAATACCATTTTGCAAAGTCGCTCAGTACAACCTCTTCTTTTATAGCAAAGCACAGATAAAGGGGAGAGACGGCTCCTTCACTATACAGCTCAAGTCTTTTGATAGAGCCAAACGGGTAATTATTGGAGGTACTTCTGTTGTAAGCATATTCACCCTGCCGGAGTAGGTAGTATCCACTCATATCTGTACTGGCAACAACTTTTGAAAAGAAATCTCTCTGATCAATTAACCCATATTGCGCAGAGATGGTTAGAGGAATGTCTGTTGCACCATTATTCTTTCTTGTGATTCGTGTTGCAAAATCTCTAAGCTTGAAAGCTGCCCAATCAGATTGTCTTGCTTTTGGCACAAGACGAAGTTTGCGAGAAAAAACAGTTTCAAAGACACCTCTTTTATACTTCTTGAGAGCTTCAACCAAATTGCGTTGTTGGCGGATTCGTTCATCAAGAATGGTAAGAAAATCGACTATCTTTTTTTGCTCAGAATAACTGGGAAAATAGACTTCACCTGTTAATATAGTTTCATTATTTACCTTCATGTCATGTTTAGCACCTATATTGACGAGAGGTTTGAGATATTTATTAAGCCTTAAATCGTTCCCAAAATAATAGTCAATATATTCTGCTACTGTTCCTTCACATGGATGATACACGGCATAAAGTGTCGAAACTATACCCGGAACACCTTTGTTCACCTTAATTATCCCGTAAGGATTAGCTTTGAGTGGGCTTTTGGTATAAACAATATCATTTGTCTCTACAACATGATATTCTGCAACACTCTCCCCAGCAAATGAACGCCCTTGAAATTCGATTTGATTGACAATCCCGTATTCACCCGAAACAGAAAGCACATCAGACTTCGTGTAAATAAGATTTTTATTTCTTTCTTTGTTTTCAACAAGATATTGTGACAGATGTGCAGATTTTATAGGCTCATCAAACCCCGGAAATCGCAGCTTCGGATACTTTTCGAGACCGTTACTTGAGGTTCATTCAGACTGTCAAAATCAATACCGCACCATAGCAAAATCCCTTGCAGTAGCAGAGGTAAATCCGCTATTGCAAGGGATTTCGGCGTTTGTAAAGCGTTTCTGCATACTTCAACAGAAGTATAAAAGAGGTGTCATTCAGCATATTTTTCGTAGTTCGCACACCTTAATCAAAAGATCGCAATGGCAACAAGTTCGTCTGGGCGATATATTTAAGAAAGTTTCTCGCAGGAACACAAATGGAAAGATAAAAAATGTAATCACAAACTCAGCTGAATATGGTCTTATCCCTCAGCGAGATTTCTTTGATAAGGATATAGCTGTTGATGGGAACACATCAAATTACTATGTGATTGAGGAAGGAGACTTCGTTTACAATCCGAGGAAATCGAATAATGCTCCGTTCGGGCCGTTCAACCGTTATACTCTTAGTGAACAGGGAATTATCTCCCCTTTATACACTTGTCTTGTTCTTCAAGCTAACATCAACCCATCTTACCTTGCATGGTATTTTAAGAGTGATGCATGGCATAGATATATTTATGACAATGGGTCACAAGGTGTAAGGCATGACAGGGTTTCCATGACAGATAATTTGCTTATGGGGATTCCCGTTATCTACCCTGAGCGCAAAATTCAAGACAGTATCGCGAACACTTTGGATTTAATTGAAAGCAGACTTCACCTGGCACAAAACAAATTAGATTTGCTTAATATAGAACGAAATGGCTTTATGCAACAGCTCTTTATATAAAAAGCTGCTGTATTAACCCTTCCTTTAAGTCAGTCAAAAAAGTGAGTGCATTTTCTTCACTTATGATCTTTTCATCGAGTTTTGAAAGGAAGTCTATAATTGTCCTTTGTGTGTTCTCATCAGGGTATGACAATGTGAGCTTACCCAATTCGCTTGCCTGAATATGGACAACTGATTTTCCCTGAGCTATACGAGCAATTTTAGCATTGACAACATGATTGAGCAGATAGCTCATTATGCGTCCATCTACCTTGTTGCTACGAAAAATATTGAGATCACCGGCAAGGATGACACCGGACAACATGACACAAGAAGCTGTAGAGATTTCTTCTGGTGTTTCGCCAGAAGTTGGAATTACGACATCTCCTACACGGCTCAGATATAGTCTATCAACTTTTGCTTGTGTTCGACGCTTAATGCTGGTTATAACCTCGTTATAGGTGGTATAAAGCTCTCCATAGAGGATAAAAGGTGTACCATCCTCGGATATATCAGCTTTAGATAAAGATGCTCCTTTAAC
>OIAM01000119.1_pt1 | contig 39980 bp, 39 predicted proteins | sample 1580771 | NCBI WGS metagenome assembly OIAM01 (sample SAMEA3882538, study PRJEB24775) | human gut metagenome | biome: human-associated habitat; feature: intestine environment; material: feces | place: Netherlands | collected 2009/2010
CGGTCGGTTAGCGAATTTTCTTGTTTTGGGACTTGACTTTTATTAGCAGGTCTTTTAACTCAAAAATCCGGGTCTTGCGGTAATGGCAGACCCGGATGTGCTTATACTTCCTGATGCTTTACGATCTCCTGTGTGGTCTCCACCTGCTGGCCGTACAGACCCACACCGTCTACCTCCATCTCGCCTACCTGATTATCACAGGGGTCGGCGCGGAAGGAGCACATGGGCGGGTCGAAAGGCGCGCAGATGTCGCTGTTGGCCACCATGCGGTCGGTGTCCAGATTGCCGAAGTAGTGCAGGCGCATCTTCTCGTTGCCCGCACGCGCCATGGAGGCACCGGCAGAGCAATCGGCGTACATCCAGCCCTTGGGGGCAATATAGAACATTGCCCAGTCGTGGCAGCCGGCTGTCTCCGGCCGTGCCACCATGCCGCTCTGCCACTTTGCCGGGATGCCTGCAATGCGGCAAAGGGTGATGAAGGTAGCGGCCATCACGCCGCAATCGCCCCGGCGGCTGCGGGCGCAATTATCGGTGATATTCTCGTGCACAAAATACATGGGCTGGAAGTGGTAGTGCACATTCAGGGTGACAAAATCATAAATGCGCTTTGCCTTCTGCACCGGGTCGGTGATACCCTCGGTCAGCTGCGCAGCCAGTGCCTTCATATAGGGGGTAAAGGCGATGTGGGGCAGCTGCTCGGCGGTGTCAAAATCCGGCTGCACCGGGTCGGCCTGCATTTCCAGCGGGGCAGCGTAGTGCGCAGTGCTGCGGTAGCTGTACTGTGCCCCAAAGCGGCAGTTCTCGGCAAGGTCTGCCTCCCAGTACGCGGTGCGCTGGGGTGCGGTTTCCGGCGCAATATAAGTGGGCTGGGCGGTAAAGCTGTCCAGCGTGATATTGCTCTGTGCCGGGCAGGCAGCAGGCAGCGGCAGCCACACCTTGACGTGCACGGTGTTTCTGCCCTTGGCCTTTGCGGCGGCAAGGGCGCGGGCAAAGGTTTCGTCGGTCATGCCGATGCTGGTGCGCAGGGTGATGTCTGCGCTGGCTGCGCCGGTGCGCACCATCTGGTCGTGCTGGGGCTCAAAACGATCCCAGCTGCGCTCCGGGACGGGCGGGTCCAGCTGACGGGCGGCAAGGTCGGGATGGGTAGCCACCAGCGTTTCGGCGGCGCGGTAGATATAGCGCTTCTGCCCTTCCACAAAGCGCCAGTCCATCTGCCCGGCAGCGTCCAGTGCGGCGAACTCCTCGGCGGTAAAGTTCCGCAGGGTGGCCTGCAGCTTGTTCAGCAGCTGGTCGGCGGTGAGAGTGTAGTCCCGCGGCAGACGGCGCAAAATCTCCCGGTGCGCCAACAGACCCTGCCGCCATGCGTCCACGCCGTGGGGGGCGGGGTTTACCGGCAGCGCACCCTGCGGGTGCAGGGGCTGGTTCTGGCTGGCAGTCCAGTCCTCGGCCAGACAGGCGTCGATGCGCGCAATGGCGGCGTCGTAGTAACCGGCCTCTTTTAGGCGGCGGATATCATCCGGCAGCTCCATATTCAGGTATGCAAAACAAGTATTCTGATCCATCATGTTCTACTCCTTTTCTATTTATGGTCAGGCAGCGGTCTGCTGCTCCCAGAAAGCTACTGCATCTGTCAGCCAGCCCTCAGCATCGGTGGTATAGCCCACCCCAATGCTATGCGGCGCAAACTCAAACACCTTCATAACATAAGGTACCTTGTGGACTTCCAGCGCCGCTTGCAGCGCCGGGCCCTGCACCTGATTGATCATCCAGGGCAGCACCTTGTCGTCCTTCCCGTACCAGAAAAATACCGGCGGATAATCGTCCGTGACAAGATCTGCCACACTGGAGCAGTAATAGTGCCACCCATAGTTGCCGGTATCCATAAGCGCCTGATACGCGATCTTTACCTCTGAAAAGTTCACTACCGGATAAGCCAACAGCAGTGCACCGGGTTTTGCAGCGCCGTAATAGCCGTAGCCGCGCTCCTTATTTGCGAACACGCCCACAAGCTGGCCGCCAGAGGAGTAGCCCACCAGCGCATAGCCCTGTGTATGGATGGAAAGCTCCTTGTCAAAACTTGTCACCAGCTGCACCGCCCTTGCCAGATCCTCCAGCGGGGCGTTATTGCCCAGATCCAAAAAGGTGCGGTAGCGCAACACGAACACGGCATAGCCCCGGTTATGCAGCTCGTAGGCCGTGGAGCCGCCCTCACCCATCTCCGAGGTTGCGGTCAAGGCGTTGCCGGGCACTACGATAGCGGTTTTGGCGTTGGGGGTCTCGGCCGGATAATAAAACAGCTGCACACAGCCCAGACTGGAATTGTGTTCGATCTCCTCAGGCGTGTAGACCTGATAGGTGACCTTGACGCCCTTATTATAGTTATCAATGATAAGGTTCAGCGCAGCAATGCCGGATTCCCGGTCGGTGTCGCCAAAATAATCGTGCAAGGTCTTGTTTTTCCAGCGTTCCACCATCAGCGGCGTCATCTCACGGCAATATGTATAATAGCCGGTTCCCTGGATCGCCGGGTTTGCGCGCAGCTGAGCCATTGTAGTTTCTGCCGTGACATGGGGTGCACTCTCTGCGCCAAAGGCAGGCAGCGCCGCGCAAAGCATAAGCCAAACCATACACAGCAGTACCCAGACCGTTTTTCTCATACATCCTCCATGGGAGACGGCGCACCCCCCGCGCCGCATTCTTGTTCCCTTATTGTATCACAAACAAGTAGGATGTCAAAGCAATTTCTGTGCAGTCCGCTTCTTGTACCGCGCGGCAAATTCTGCTATACTGAAATTTATCCGGGAGTGGAAAGAGAATGCGGGCAATTTTCGGCCCGCCGAGGATGAAAGTATGGATAAGATCATCATCCGGCCTATGACGCCGGAGGACTGGGGCGCGGTCTCCAGAATTTATGTTGAGGGCATTGCCACGGAATACGCCACCTTCCAGACCGAATGCCCTCCCTATACCGCGTGGGACGCTTCCCACACAAAGGAGTGCCGTCTGGTCATTCTTTCCGGCGGGGTGCTGGCAGGGTGGTGTGCTTTGCACCGGGTAGACCCCCGGTGGTGTTACCGGGGCGTGGCCGAGGTAAGCATCTATGTAGGCGAGCAGTTCCGGGGGCACGGACTGGGCTTTCAGCTGTTGAGCGCGCTGTGCGCCGCCGCTGAAAAAGCCGGGTACTGGACGCTGCAATCCACCGTTTTGCAGGATAACGCTGCCAGCCGCGCCCTGCACGCCAAGTGCGGTTTCCGGCTGGTAGGACGCCGAGAGCGCATTGCGCGGGACTGCCATGGCCGCTGGCTGGACACCTATCTGATGGAGCGCCGCGCCGCCGCAGACGAACCGGAGGGGTTCAAAAAGCTGTAACCAGCCCCACTGGGCACAGAATTATTTTTATTTGCAGAGTAGAAGCAGAAGGAGCCGCTGCACTTTTTGGGTGCAGCGGCTCCTGTTATTTGTGATGATTCAGTTTTACCACTCGTCGTATTCGCCGTTGGCGTTTTTGGCGGCAGCCACACGGCTGTGCTTGAACATACTTTCCACCACAGCGCAGTACTTATCGGCAAGGCAGACGATGATAGCCTCGCGGCAGCTGGGCACATGACGGAAGGTCAGCGGCCACATATGGCTGGAAATGATGCTCTGTTCCTTTTTGGTGATATGGAACACCTGTTCTGCATTGACGCAGGCGCGGCCCGGGTGGGAGAAGCCGTGCATCTCGAACAGGCGGCGGATGCCATGGAAAGTACCTTTTTTATGCCAGTCATACAGATAAAAATCGTGCAGGAAAGCACCGACAGCCAGCGAGGTCTCGTCTGCACCCAAATGCAGCCGATGGTTCAGCCAACAGCTGACCAGCACCACATTCTTGCAGTGCTGATAGGTGGTAACGTCCCCGTGCTGGATGAACTCCCGCATCTGCTGCACCTTGGGGTTTTGATCGTATTTTTCCAAAATGGCATAAAGCCGTTCGCGTTCCGTAACAGAAAGCTGCATGAGCAAAATTTCCTTTCAACTCAATACGTTAACGTTTGTTTCAGGAGCGGAGCTGCACCGGGTTGGAATTGCCGAAGTTTTCAGCCTCGGAAGGGTTTGCCCGCTTGAGGGTCAGGTCTACCAGATACTGCTTGCCGTCGCCCAGTTCTTCCAGCTGGGCAAGCTTTGCATTGGCAGAAGCCTCGTCCGGGTACCACTGGATCAGGAAGAAGTTTTCTGCTTCCACCCCGTAGTACAGCCAGAAGCCGTCCGCGCGCAGCAGATCATCCAGATGATCCACCTCTTCGCCGTCCGGCAGGCCAAGACCTTCCTCTGCGTAGAGGTTTTCCGGCTCTACCTGAAGCATCTCAATGACCTGAATAGAGCTTTGCAGGTACTCGTCCTGCGAGGTGCTCTTATCGGAGCACTCCCAGCCGGTGAGAAATGCCTGCATGAGCAGATCGCGCACCTTGATGCGCGGCAGTGTGGGATCCATAACCATTTTTGTTTCCTTCTTTCGTGGTTTTATCCCCGTTGGACAGTATACGGCATACGCCTGTGCAAGTCAACGGTTTATTTGTGAATTTTTTGTAGGTACGGCCAAAATTCACAAACGCTTTTTCTGTTTCAGTCGATTATCTCAGGCATGGAAAGAAAAGGTATCGTCCAGCCACTCCACCGCAAGTTTAACCCAGCGGTTGCGGTGGGTGCTGTCGGCGTCCACCTCCGGGGTGGAGATGCTGGTGCCGTGGCAGCCTTTTTCAAACAGGTGTGCTTCGCACGGAACGCCCGCCTTGTGCAGAGCGTTCAGTAACAGCAGGGTGTTTTCCACCGGGACGGTCTCGTCCTCCATGGTATGCCAGACAAACACCGGCGGTGTGGCCGGGGTGATCTTATCCTCCAGCGTAAAGCGCTGGTGGGCGGCAACATCCTGCGTGCCTGTCAGCTGCACAAAGCTGTCCCTGTGGGCGTATTCTCCGGCGGTGACCACCGGGTATGCCAGCAGCAAGGCATTGGGCCGCGGCTGGTCTGCCATGCCGGGGATCTCCCACACTGCACCGGACAGTGCCAGATGCCCGCCCGCCGAAAAGCCGCACAGGGCGATCTGATCCGTCAGGATGTTCCACTGCGCCGCGTGCTGCCGCACAAGGCCGATGGCCTGTGCCAGCTGCCGCATGGGCAGCGCATCCCGGGCGTTCTCCCCTACTGCGTAGTGCAGTACCGCCGTGTGGTACCCCGCCGCCGCAAATTGCAGCGCTACGGGGTCGCCCTCCCGGGGGCTGACGTGGTTATAGCCGCCGCCGGGCACCACCAGCACCAGCGGACGCTGCCGGAAGTGCGGCATGACCTCCACGCTCTCCCGCAGGTAGAGCGTCAGCGTACCGCCGCCGATCAGTTCCAGTTGCTCAAGCTGCATTTACGCATCCTCCTTATAAAAGCCGTGCCGTTCCTCCGGGTGCGCCGCAATAAATTCTGCACACAGGTCGGCGCAGATGCGGCACAGCTCCGGGCAGGGGCGCTTTTTATAATAGTCTGCGGTGCGGTCCTCTGCCGCTGTGCCCCCGGCAGGGGCAGCACCCGCCTTTGCCAGCAGCTCCCGGCAGATGATGCTGCCGCCGCCGTTGCGGGTGCGGTACTGCTCTGCCGCCTGTTGCACCAGTGCGTACATCCGGGATTTATCCTTGGGGTCTGTGGGGTCGGCATAGACCATGCTCAGCACGGTCACCACGCCGCAGAACGCCCCGCACACCTCCCGCATCCGGCCAATGCCTGCGCCAAACCCTGCGGAAAGGCGCAGCGCCATCTCCTCGGTCAGGCCAAGCTGCGGTGCAAACGCCGCCACCACGCTCTGGCTGCAATTATAGCCCTGCAAAAACCATGCGTAAGCGGCATCGCCCTGTTTTGACATTTTCTCACATCCTTCCGGCATACTCGTTCCATTATAGCACAGTCCGCGCAAAAGTGGGAAAGACTTTGCAAGAAAATTTTGTTTTCCATATAAGAAACGAATCCGGAGCGCCGCTTCGCGCACAGGAGAACAAATTTTAACTTTTTATGAAAAGCCTTGATTTTCCCTGCAAGTCGTTGTATATTAGCACTCGGAAGTTATGAGTGCTAAGTATTCTGGCAGTTTGCCGGGTACGGCGCACCAAATATGTGATAAAAGAGGTTTTGTATTATGGCCAAGAAAGAATTTCAGGCAGAGAGCAAAAAACTGATGGACATGATGATCAACTCCATCTATACCAATAAAGAGATCTTCCTGCGGGAACTGATCTCCAATGCTTCGGACGCCATTGATAAGCTGTATTATAAGAGCCTGACCGACGCCTCCGTGGGCATGAACAAGAGCGATTTCCGTATTCTCATCACCCGCGATAAGGAAAACCGCATCCTGACCGTGGAGGATAACGGCATTGGTATGACCAAGGAAGAGCTGGAGCAGAATCTGGGCACCATCGCACACTCCGGTTCTCTGGATTTCAAGAAGGACAACAAGGACGAGAACATTGATATCATCGGTCAGTTCGGCGTGGGCTTCTACTCCGCCTTTATGGTGGCTGATAAGCTGACCGTTATCTCCAAGGCTTATGGCTCGGACGAGGCTTGGCAGTGGGAGTCCTCCGGTGTGGACGGCTACGAGATGACCCCCGCCCAGAAGGATACCGTGGGCACCCAGATCATTCTGCACATCAAGCCGGACACCGACACCGAGCAGTACGACAACTTCCTAGACGAATACGGCATTGTGGCTATCGTGAAGAAGTACAGCGACTATGTGCGCTACCCCATCCAGATGGAGCGCGAAAAGAGCCGTCAGAAGCCCGAACCGGACCCCAAGCCCGAGGATTACAAGCCCGAGTGGGAGACCTACACCGAGCTGGAGACCCTGAACAGCATGATCCCCATCTGGAAGAAGCAGAAGAGCGAAGTAACCGATGAGGAGTACAACAGCTTCTACAAGGATAAGTTCGGTGATTACGCCGACCCCGCCCGAGTCATCGTGAGCCGCACCGAAGGCACTGCCAACTACAATGCCCTGCTGTTCGTGCCCAGCCACCGTCCCTACGACTTCTACACCAAGGACTACGAGAAGGGTCTGGCACTGTACGCCTCCGGTGTGCTGATTATGGAAAAGTGCGCCGACCTGCTGCCGGATTACTTCAGCTTTGTAAAGGGCATTGTGGACAGTCAGGATCTGAGCCTGAATATCAGCCGTGAGATGCTGCAGAAGGACAGTCAGCTGAAGCTGATCCATAACGCACTGGAAAAGAAGATCAAGAACGAGCTGCACGCCATGCTGAACAACGACCGTGCAAAGTACGAGGAGTTCTGGAAGGAGTTCGGCCGTCAGATCAAGTTTGGTGCTTACTCTGACTACGGCATGCACGCCGAACTGCTGCGCGACCTGCTGCTGTTCTGGTCTGCCAAGGAGCAGAAGATGGTCACCCTGCAGGAGTACATCGACAAGATGCCCGCAGAGCAGAAGTACATCTACTTTGCCGCAGGCGACTCCACCGACCGTCTGGCAAAGCTGCCCTCCGCAGAGCTTGTGCTGGACAAGGGCTTTGACGTACTGTTGCTGACCGAGGATGTGGATGAGTTCTGCCTGCAGATCCTGCACAGCTACCCCCGCAAGGATGCCGAGGGCAAGGACGGCACCGTGGAGTTCAAGAACGTGAACAGCGGTGATCTGGGTCTGGAATCCGAAGAGGAGAAGAAGGCCGCCGAGGATGCCACCGCCGAGAACAAGGCACTGTTTGACGCCATGAAGGACGCTTTGAACGGCAAGGTGAAGGAGGTCAAGGTCTCTACTCGTCTGAAAGATCACCCCGTCTGCCTGAGCGCTGACGGCCCGCTGTCCATTGAGATGGAGAAGGTGCTTTCCAAGCAGCCCGGCAGCGAGGGCGTGAAGAGCGACAAGGTGCTGGAGCTGAACGTGAACCACCCCGTGTTTGCCGCCCTGAAGGCCGCACAGGAAGCCGGTGACACCGAGAAGCTGAACAAGTACAGCGCCTTGCTGTACGCACAGGCACAGCTGATCGAAGGTCTGCCTGTGGATGACCCCGCCGCTTATGCCGAGGCCGTTTGCAGCCTGATGAAGTAAGCTTTTATGGAGAGGCCGTTGTGCATTTGCGCAGCGGCTTCTTTTGTTGCTGATGATTTTTAATTTTGCGCTTGTCGCGGTCTACGAACCACTCCAAGCGCATTTTCACGAGAACAGAAATACCCCCTTAACAAAAAGGCCGCGCTCCGCTATAATAGAGTGGAACGCGGTCTTATTTTTATCTTTCTGTGAAAGGAATCCTGTTTCATGGAGCCGAGAAAACATTATTTTGCAAAGATCCCCACCATTGCCATCTTTATCGTGATGGCGATGTCCGGGCCGTTGGGGGTGCTGCTGTTCATCCTGAAGGGCATCGACCAAAAGATGCAGAAGGAGGAGCAGGAGGCTGCCCGTGACCGGGGCGACTACCGCCCCGCCCCAAATCCCGCACCCATGCCTAAAACGCCGCCTTTCCCCGGGCAGGATGTTCCCACGGCAGAGCAGAAAAGTGCAAAGCAGTGGCATAAAAATATTGCCGCCGTCTGCACCATTATGGGCGCTTTATTTCTGTTTGCCGGTGTGATGGATGCAGTGGATATCATCGGTGCATGGCAGATTCTGCCCGACCCCGGGGAGCTGTTTTCCGATATCGTCATGGCCATTGGCGGCGGCGGTGCGCTGCTGACCGGCCTACGCATGAACAGCACCCGCAAGCTGGAGCGGCTGCTGGATAAAGTGGTGGGCGAACGGGATAATATCCCCCTGCCGGAGCTGTTTGCTGCCGCCGGGGTGGATGCTGCCCGGGGACGTGCTGCCGTGAAAAGCGCCATTGAGCACGGATACTTCGGCGCGGATGCCTACATTGACAACCGCACCGACACGCTGGTGGTGCGGGGTGCGGCACCACAGCCGAAAAAGCCTGCGCAAGCCCCGACACCTAAAGCTCAGCCCGCCGCAGGGGACGAGTACGCTGCCCTGCTGCGCCAGCTGCGGGAGGTGAACGATGCCATCCCAGACCCGGTGATGAGCCAGAAGATCTCCCGGCTGGAAGAGGTCAGCGGGCGTATCTTTGCGCTGGCGCAGAAGGACCCGGACAAAAAAGCACAGCTGCAAAAATTTATGAACTACTATCTGCCCACTGCGCTCAAGCTGCTGAACACCTACGCCAGCCTTTCCCGGCAGGCGGTGGAGGGCACGAACATTACCGAGGCCAAGCACAGCATCGAGCGCAGCATGGACCTGCTGGTGACCGCCTTTGAAAACCAGTTGGACAAGCTGTTCCAAGCCGATGCGCTGGACGTGAACGCCGACATTGCCGCACTGGAAGGAATGCTGAACCTTGATGGTCTGACTGGCAGCGAATTTACCCGCTGAACTACACCCCCCGCGCCCGATGGCTGCATCGGTGCGGGGGTATTTTTTTGTGCAAAGTGCAATTTTCCATCCCGTCTTTTTTGGGCGCTGCGCTCAAAATTCCGGGATTTGTGTGCATTTATGCCAAGCATTTCGATTCGCCCGAAAAACTTTTATTTTATTTGTTCGACAGCAGTCGATTGAGCTGCACAGGCGCTTTTTGCAACTTTTCATCGAGATGCAACAATAACACATGGTTTTTTGCGTTGCGTTTGACTATTATAGAAGCAGCTACGGCAGCTGCGAACGGCTGCATCGACTTTTCCGATCATAATAGTAGGAGGAAATTTCCATGATGAAGTCCATTTCCACCTGGAAGCAGGAGCTGACCAAGGGCGCACACGCTGCGCGTCTGGCTGCGCTGTACTGCTGCACCCCCGACGAGACCCCTGCACAGGCAGCCCGCTATGCGGCTGTTCTGGACGGGTTAGAGACCACCTTCGGCGCACATACCGAGGCCGGTTTGTATAGTGCCCCTGGCCGCACCGAGATCGGCGGCAACCACACCGACCACCAGCATGGCCGCGTGCTGGCAGGCAGCGTGAACATTGATATGATCGCTGCTGCCGCCCCCAACAGCCTGAACCAGCTGCGCGTGCAGAGCGAGGGCTACGACCTGTGCGTCATCGACCTTGATGACCTGACCGCCCGCAAGGAGGAGGAGAACACCACTGCTTCCCTACTGCGCGGCGAGTGCGAGGCTTTCCGTCAGCGTGGCGCAAAGCTGTCCGGTCTGGACGTGTACATTTCCTCCAATGTGCCCAAGGGCAGCGGCGTTTCTTCCTCTGCCGCATTTGAGGTGCTGGTCGGTGTGATTCTGAACGACTGCTTCATGGATGAAAAAGTCTCCCCCATTGCCATTGCACAGATCGGCCAGTGGGCTGAAAATGTGTACTTTGGCAAGCCCTGTGGTCTGATGGATCAGATGGCCTCCAGCGTGGGCAACATTATCACCATCGACTTTGCCGACAAGGCAAACCCCGACGTGGAGCCGGTGCAGGTGGACTTTTCCAAGGCCGGCCTGGCGCTGTGCATTCTGGACTCCGGTGCAGACCATGCCGACCTGACCGACGAGTACGCCGCCATCCCCAACGAGTGCCGCGCTGTGGCCGCTGTGTGCGGCGGCGAGGTGCTGCGGGACGTGCCCTTTGAAACCTTCCTTGCAAATATTCCGGCCTGCCGCAAGCAGTGCGGCGACCGCGCTGTGCTGCGCGCCTTCCACTTCTACGCCGATAACGACCGTGTGCCCCAGCAGGTGGCTGCCCTGCGCGAGGGCGATTTTGATGCCTTTTTGCAGATGGTGACTGCCTCCGGCGACAGCAGCTGGGAGTATTTGCAGAACGTCATCCCTGCCGGTTACAAGGAGCATCAGGAGGTGGCTGTGACCATCGCCGCTGCCAAGCATTATCTGGGCGGCAAGGGTGCTGTGCGCGTACACGGCGGCGGTTTTGCCGGTACGGTGCAGGCCTTTGTGCCGGTGGAGATGCTGGCAGACTTTAAGGCAAACATGGAAAAGATCCTCGGCGCAGGCCGCTGCCATGTGCTGAGCATTCGTCCTGAGGGAGGTGCTGTGCTGTGATCTCTACTGCCATCCAGCAGCTCGTGAACTACGGGCTGGACACCGGGCTGATCTTGCCCGATGACGAGATCTATATCCGCAATCAGCTGCTGATGACCATGCAGCTGGACGACTTTACCGCCCCGGAGGGCGAGGTGTGCTACACCGATCTGGAAAGCATCCTCAAGACCCTTGTGGACGATGCCGTTGCCCGCGGCGTGTGCGAGGATAACTCCACCGCACGCGATCTGTTCGACACCAAGCTGATGGGCGTGCTGACCCCGCGCCCCAGCATCGTGCGCGCCAACTTTGAGGAGCGGTACGAAAACGAGGGCCCGCAGGCCGCTACCGACTGGTTCTACAAGTTCAGTCAGGACACCGACTACATCCGCCGCTACCGTATCAAGCGCGATCTGAAGTGGGTCACCAAGACCGAGTACGGCGATCTGGATATCACCATCAACCTGTCCAAGCCGGAAAAAGACCCCAAGGCCATTGCCGCCGCAAAGCTTGCACCCCAGAGCGCTTACCCCAAGTGTCAGCTGTGCGTGGAGAACGAGGGCTACGCCGGCCGCATGAACCACCCCGCCCGCGAAAATCACCGCATCATCCCGCTGACCATCAACGACAGCGCGTGGAATTTGCAGTACAGCCCCTACGTTTACTACAACGAGCACTGCATCGTGTTCAATAACCAGCACACCCCCATGAAGATCGAGCGGGCGACCTTCCGCAAGCTGCTGGATTTTGTGGGTCTGTTCCCCCACTATTTTGTGGGCAGCAACGCCGACCTGCCCATCGTGGGCGGCAGCATCCTGAGCCACGACCATTTCCAGGGCGGTCACTACGAGTTTGCCATGGCCAAAGCTCCCATTGAAAAGACTTGGGTGTTCCCCGGCTTTGAGGACGTGGAGGCCGGCATCGTGCACTGGCCCATGAGCTGCATCCGCCTGACCTGTGCCGACGACACACGCCTTGTGGAGCTGGCCGATAAGCTGCTGGCTGCTTGGCGCGGCTACACCGATGAAAGCTGCTTTATCTTTGCCGAGACCGACGGCGAGCCCCACAACACCATTACCCCCATCGCCCGGATGCGGGACGGCAAGTATCAGCTGGATCTGGTGCTGCGCAATAACATCACCACCCCGGAGCATCCGCTGGGCGTGTACCACCCCCATGCAAAGCTGCACCACATCAAAAAAGAGAACATCGGTCTCATCGAGGTGATGGGTCTGGCCGTTCTGCCCAGCCGCCTGAAGCAGGAGCTGTTCGACCTTGCTGATGTGCTGGTGGCGCACCTGCCCACCGCAGAGTACCCCGAAGCCTTGCAAAAGCACGCTGCGTGGGCAGAGGAGATCCTTGCAAAGCACCCGGAGCTGAACACTGACAATGTGCACCTGATCTTGCAGGACGAGGTAGGCCATGTGTTCGCACAGGTGCTGGCCGATGCCGGTGTGTACAAGCTGGATGAAGCAGGCCGCGCCGGTTTTGTCCGCTTCCTTGAAAGCGTAAAATAAACCATAACTCCCCGAGGCTGTTGCACATATCATGGCGCAACAGCCTTTTTTAGAGCACAGCATCAAACAAAAGCACTTTTCCTTTACTCTCCCCCCTGTGAAAAAATCAATGGGAAAATCTGCAGATTTTCCCATTGATAAATTAAAGTATTCATTCCGCTGAAAATGGCCAAAGCAACGCGGCGGCCATTCAAAATCGTTTTTTGTAGATGGAGGTATCGCTATGCACTGCACTCTGGAAGTTTGCGTAGACAGCACCGCCAGCGCACTGGCGGCAAAACGCGGCGGCGCTGACCGGCTGGAGCTGTGTGCCGACCTGATCATCGGCGGCACCACTCCTTCCCCTGCCCTGCTGCGTCAGGTCAAGGCTGAGACCGGTCTGCCGGTGCGGGCGCTGCTCCGTCCCCGCTTCGGCGATTTCTGCTACGACCATTACGAGCTTGCACAGATGGCCGAGTGCGCCGCCGAGCTGGTAGCCGCCGGTGCCGACGGCATCGTGACCGGCGTGCTGACCCCGGCGGGCGCACTGGACACCGATGCTCTGTGCCCTATCTACGCCGCCGCCCGGCAGGCGGCAGAAAAAGCCCACCGCACCGTGGACTGCACCCTGCACCGTGCTTTTGATGTCTGCTGCGACCCCTTTGCCGCACTGGAAGCCGCAAAGCAGCTAGGGCTTGCTACCATTCTGACCAGTGGACAGGCAGTAAGTGCCCCACAGGGCGCTGCCCTGCTGCAGCAACTGGTGGAAGCTGCCGGGCAGGAGGTGGAGATATTGGTGGGCGCAGGCGTATCCGCTGCCAACATCCCCGCCCTTGCTGCCCAGACCGGTGCCCGGGCGTTCCACCTTTCCGGCAAGCAGGTACTGGACAGCCGCATGACCTTCCGGCGAGAGGGCGTGCCCATGGGTCTGCCGGGCTTTTCGGAGTTTGAGATTTGGCAGACCAGTGAAGCAAATATCCGCGCCGCCCGCACCGTACTGGATGCGCTGTAACTGCAAAAAACATCGTTCTTCCCGCAGTGGCTGTTTCCGCAGGAAACAGCCACTGCATCCTGCCGTTTTCCATTACGACCCTCTCCCGTGAAAATGCAAAATCGGGCAGCCCGCAGGCTGCCCGATTTTGTTCTAATAAAGTTTTTCCCACTTTAGTGCAGGGCGGCAAACCGGGCTGCGCCGCGGGTGCACAGCCAGCGGTGCAGCAGCAAGTCCAACCCCAGCAGCACAGCCAGACAAACAGTCTGTGCGGCCAGCGGCGGCACAGCGTAGTCCAGCAAGATCAGGGGCAAAAACAGCACCCCGCCCGCCAGCAGCCACCCGCCGAACATCGCCAGCATACTGGCGGCGCTCCGCTTGACCACGGCGGCCTCGCATACCCAGTGGAGGTTGGGCAGGCACAACCCCAAAGCAAGCCCAAGCTGCGCCGTCAGCCACACAAAGGCTGCCAGTACCACCATCACCAGCAGCCCCTGCCCTGCCGGAATGCGCAGCGCTGCCATGGCGCACCCGGCGCAAAACCACGCCCCCGGCAGCGTGAGCAGCAATTGCAGCTCTGCCTTTGCCCGCAGCACCTGCTGCGGGGGCACCGGCAGGCTTTGCAGCAGCCAGAGGGTGCCCCCTTCCAGCGACACCGATGGCGCTGTGATAAAGTTCATGGCGGCTATGGCGCACACCATCCCGCACACCAGCATAGGCAGGCTCTCCGGCAGGTAAGCAGCAGTAAAGGCGCGCAGGTCTGCGGCCTTCCACAGTGCTGCCACGCCCAGCACCGGCAGCAGCAGGCTGCTCAGTGCGCAGTTGAGCAGCCACATGGGGCAAGCACCCAGATGCAGCAGTTCCCGCCGCAGCAATGCCCGGCGCGGGGGCTGCTTTTTTTGCGCCTTTGCGCGGTATTCCGCTTTAGCTCTGCCCGGCTCAAAGGTCAAAAGCCGCAGATAGGGCTTTGCCAGCGCCTTACCGCACAGCGCCATACAGGCCGCAGCCAGCGCCAGAAACAGCAGCAGCGCCGGGACGTTGCCCACTGCCGCCAGACCCAGCAGACGCAGCGGTGCAGCAACACGACCGGCGGTTGCGCCTGCCTGTACGGCATCCACCGCAAGGGCCTCCACTGCGTTGCTCACCCAGCAGAACGCTGCATAGTAGACCGCCAGAAAGAGCAGCGTACCCACCACAGTGACAAGGCTTTTATGCTGGGCGCGGCGGTTGAGCAGCGCCACCGCCCAGCCCAGCAGAACGGCCAGCACCATGGAAACTCCCGCCAGCGCCAGTGCTACCGGCAGCGCCGCCAGCAGGGCACCGCCGGGGCGGGGTGCCGCCAGCGCATAGCAGACCACCGAGGGCACCCACGCCAGCAGCAGATAAATAAGCCCGGTCAGGTACACCCCGCCGCAGCGCACCGCAAAAATAGCGCCCGGCGGGATGGGCAGCGCCAGCAGCTGCTGGTTATCCCGGCAGCGGAACAAATGCCCGTAGCTGGTAAAGGCGCTTGCCAGCACACTGACCGTCAGCGCCGAAAGCTCCATCAGCACAAAATAGAGCCAGTCCAGCCCCTGCGGCACCAGCGTCACTGCCAGCGGCAGCGCCATAGAGCCAAAGCTGAGCATGACCAGCAGCATCAGCACCGCAAACAGCAATGCATACCCGAATGCTCCTGCCCGGGAGCGCCGCTTGCCAGTTTTGCTGCTGCGCACAAAGGCCGCGCCCAGTTCCAGAAGCTGTTTTTTGAGCAATGCACGGATCATAGCGCTTCCCCCGTATCCTCCAGTTCCAGAAAGACCTCCTCCAGCGTATCGTCGCCGCGCACCTCTTCCATAGCACCCTCGCGCACCAGCTGACCTTTACGCAGAATAGCTACCCGGTCGCAGAGCTTTTCGGCCACCTCCAGCACATGGGTGGAGAAAAAGATCGCCCCGCCCTGCGCACAAAAGGCCTTCATCTGGGTCTTGAGTTGATGGGAAGCCAGCGGATCCAGCCCGACAAAGGGCTCGTCCATTAAAATCAGCTTCGGCTCGTGCAGCAGCGCCGCAATAATGGCAAGCTTCTGCTTCATGCCGTGGGAGTATGCCCCGATGGACTGCGCCAAATCCTGCGTCAGGCCAAAAGCATCGCCGTACTGCCGGATGCGCTGCGTCCGCTGTACGGCGCTTACGCCAAAGATATCCGCAATAAAATCAAGGTACCGGATGCCGGTCATATAGTCGTACAGCTGCGGGTCATCCGGCAGATAGGCCAGACGGCGCTTACATTCCAGCGGGTCCTCCCGCACGGAAATGCCGTCCACATAAATTTCTCCGGCATCAAATTGCTGGATACCGCAGCAACATTTTAAGGTAGTGGTCTTGCCCGCGCCGTTGTGGCCGATAAAGGCGCACAGCTCCCCCGGGCGGATGTGCAGGCAAAGGTCCTGCACGGCGGGCTTGCCGCCGTAGGTTTTGGTCAGATGCTCTATCTTTAACATGGGCTGCCTCCTTGCTTTCAGTTTCGAGCCAAGTATACACCTTCCGGCAGGGGGAAGGTCAAGCATTTCTCCGTTTTTTCTTGCGTTTTGTATAGGGCTGTGCTATACTTTTTGACGAACTGAACAGAAAACAGCAGGTGCGTTCCGTCACTTTGCCCCACCGGGCGGCGGCAGGGACGTTAAAAGGGAAGCGGGTGTCAATCCCGCACGATCTCGTCACTGTGATAAGGGAGTCCACTGTCAGGGTGCTTTTGCACCGGTCACTGAGCCATCCGGCTTGGGAAGGCGGCAGCGGGCGTTGAGCTTTCAGTCAGGAAACCTGCCCGCTGTTGGTACCGGGGCTTTGCCGCCCCAGATCACGAGGAATTGGTTGTACCAAAAAGCCTGTAGGAAACGGGGTCTTTTTGCTTTGCCATTTCGCAAGCAAAAGACCCCGTTTTTTGCCGATTCTCTTTCCTGTACCCTTCTGTTCGGTGCCGTATTTCACCCACATCAGGAAAGGAAAACAAGATGAAAAAACGCAACATCCGCAAAACGGCGGCCGCTCTGACCGCTCTGGCTCTGTGCGCCGGTGTACTGACCGGCTGCGGCGGGGCCGCCTCCGGCACTGCTTCCTCTGTTGCTGCCAGTTCTGCCGCCAGCAGCGAGGCTTCCGACGCAGACGCTGACGCACTGGCCGCACAGAACGTGGCAGACCTGATCGACGCCATCTATGTGCAGCAGCGCACCGATGACACCGATGCACAGTGCGAGGCCGCAAAGGCCGCTTGGGACGCTTTGACCGATGCCCAGAAGGAGCTGGTGGAGGGCGAGAACGCCGACCCCGACTACTTTGGCCGCGACACCGGCGATGCCTCCAAGGACGATGCCCGCAACGCTGATGAGATCGGTGAGAACGAGCTGCTGGTGGTGTCCTTCGGCACCTCCTTCAACGACAGCCGCGCTGCCGATATCAAGGGCATTGAGGACGCTTTGCAGGCCGCATATCCCGACTGGAGCGTGCGCCGCGCCTTTACCGCACAGATCATCATCAACCATGTGCAGGCACGCGACGGCGAGAAGATCGACAATATGCAGCAGGCACTGGACCGCGCTGTGGCAAACGGCGTGAAGAACCTGATCGTGCAGCCCACCCATCTGATGCACGGTGCAGAGTACGACGAGATGAACGAGATGCTGGACCAGTACCGCGACAAGTTTGAGAGCGTTGCTGTGGCCGAGCCCCTGCTGGGCGAGGTCGGCGCGGATGCTTCCGTCATCAACACAGATAAGGAAGCCGTTGCCAAGGCTGTTACCGCTGCCGCTGTGAAGGAAGCCGGTTACGACAGCGCCGCCGCTGCCGCTGCCGATAAGACTGCTTTCGTCTTTATGGGTCACGGCACCTCCCACACCGCTAAGGTAAGTTACAGCCAGATGCAGACCACCATGCAGACGCTGGGCTACGACAACGTGTTCATCGGCACGGTGGAGGGCGAGCCTGAGGACACCTCCTGCGAGGCCGTCATCGAGGCTGTGAAGGCTGCCGGTTACACCAAAGTCATCCTGCGCCCGCTGATGGTGGTGGCAGGCGACCACGCCAACAACGATATGGCCGGTGAGGATGCCGACAGCTGGCTGAGCCAGTTTACCGCCGCAGGCTGCTTTGAAAATGTGGAGTGCCAGATCTCCGGTCTGGGCCGCATTGCGGATGTTCAGCAGCTGTACATTGCACATACCAAGGCCGCTATGGATCTTCTGAACGGCTAATGGATTCAGAAGCCCTCTCCGGCGCTGCCAAGCATACGGAGAGGGCTTCTTTTATGGGCGCATTCCCCGCACGAGGAGAACGAGCCCCCTACCCCGGCAGCTTAGACGCCGGGCAAAAATTTAGGATACTGAGGTATTTATTTTATGCGTTGCAAACAGTTTATCATCGTTTCTCTGGCCAGTGTGGTGCTGGCTGCTTCTCTGGCAAGCTGCGGCGGGACTGTCCCCGCCTCCTCTGCTGCAGCAAGTTCTGTGGCTGCTTCTTCCGTGGTGGCTTCCTCTGCTGCGGCTGAAGCCGCTCTGCCGGACGGCGTATATACCGCTGATTTCGAGACCGACAGCAGTATGTTCCACCCCAATGAAGCCTGCAACGGCAAAGGCACCCTGACCGTGGAAAACGGCGTGATGACCTTCCACGTCAGTCTGGCGTCCAAAAAGATCGTGAACCTCTACCCCGGCCTTGCCGCCGATGCCGAGGCCAACAAGACCGCATGGCTCATCCCCACCGTGGACACCGTTACCTACGCAGACGGCACCACTGAGGAAGTGTACGGCTACGACATCCCGGTAGAAGCACTGGATACCGACTTCCAGCTGGCATTGCTGGGCACCAAGGGCAAGTGGTACGACCATATCGTGAGCGTGCGCAACGCCGAGCCCAAGACCGAGCAGGCCGCCGAGACCCCCGCAGACGGTGCATACACCGCTGCCGTGGTGCTGGAGGGCGGCTCCGGCCGCGCCACCGTGGACAGCCCCGCTGCCCTGACCGTGGCCGAGGGCAAGATGACTGCCACCATCGTGTGGAGCAGCCCCAACTACGACTACATGATCGTGGACGGCGAGAAGTATCTGCCCACCAATACCGAGGGCAACTCCACCTTTGAAATTCCTGTAGCTGCACTGGGCACTCCCTTGGCTGTTACCGCCGACACTGTTGCCATGAGCAAGCCCCACGAGATCGAATACACCCTGACCTTTACCTTGGAGTAACCTTCCATGAAGCTGACCCGCGCTCAATTTTTAAAGGCTCTGCCCGCCGCCGCGCTGGTGCTTGCAGGCTGCACCGCCGCGCCCACTGCACCCGCCGATACGGACGAGCTGGTTTTTGACCACGCCTACCCGCTGGACTACGCCACCCAGTTTACCGCCGACTGCTATGCAGACGGCTCTACCCTGCTGACCATCCCGGACGCACAGGCAAAGTTTCTTGTCCGGCCGGAGGGCGCTGCCACCTTGCACACCGTGCCCGAGGGAGTGACCGTTTTACAGCAGCCGGTGCAGAACATCTATCTGGTGTCCACCTCTGCCATGGACTTATTCCTCCATCTGGACGCGCTGGACAGCATTGCCCTTTCCGGCACACGCGCCGAGGGCTGGTATCTGGATGAGGCAAAGCAGGCCATGCAGGCCGGACGCATTGCCTACGCGGGCAAGTACAGCGCCCCGGACTACGAGCGCATCCTGACCGCAGAATGCGGCCTTGCGGTGGAAAATACCATGATCTACCACACCCCGGAGGTAAAGGAGCAGCTGGAACGGTTCGGCATTCCGGTGCTGGTGGAGCGCTCCAGCTACGAGAGCAGCCCGCTGGCACGGATGGAATGGATCAAGCTGTACGGCATCTTGCTGGGCAAAGAAGCCCTTGCCGAGGAGGTTTTTGCGCAGCAGGCGCAGCGCATTGCACCGCTGCTGGAGCAGCCCTCCACCGGCAAACGCTGCGCGTTTTTCTCCATTACTTCCAGCGGCCTTGCCACTGTGCGCAAAAGCGGAGACTATGTGGCGCAGATGATCGGCATGGCCGGGGGCGAATACGTTTTTGCAGACCTTGCCGACAGCGGCAACAGTCTTTCCACCATGAATATCCCACTGGAGGATCTTTACGCTGGGGTCAAGGATGCCGATGTGCTTATTTATAACGGCACCATCGAGGGCAGCATCTCCACAAAAGAAGAACTGCTTGCCCGCTGCGCGTTGCTGGCAGAATGCAAGGCGGTGCAAAGCGGGAACATCTGGTGCACGACGCCCAGCTTTTTCCAGCAGAGCATGGCACTGGCAGATTTTATGCTGGACCTCCACGCTGTTTTTACCGGGGAGACTGCCGACCCCGACACCCTGCATTTTTTGACCAAAATCACCTGAGGAGCCGCTTATGACCAGCCGCAAACGCCTTGTTTTTTCCTATTGCTGCCTTGCCCTGCTGCTGGCGATGCTGTTTGCCGTGAGCCTGTTCTGGGGCAGCGTTGCACTTACCCCGCAGGCCGTGCTTGCAGCCCTGACCGGACGCGGACAGGACGCGCTGAGCGTAGGCATTATCACACAGCTGCGCCTGCCCCGCGCGGTGATGGCCGTGTTGCTGGGCGCTGCGCTCTCGGCAGCAGGCTATCTGTTGCAGACCTTTTTTGCAAACCCCATTGCCGGCCCCTTTGTGATGGGCATTTCCAGCGGGGCTAAGCTGGCGGTGGCGCTGGTGATGGTGCTGTTTTTGAACTACGGCCTACTGACAAGCTCAGCCGTACTCATCCTTGCGGCCTTTGCGGGCGCTATGGCGGCCATGGCCTTTGTGCTGGCCGCTGCCCGCCGGGTGCAGCGCATGAGCATCCTTGTAATCTGCGGCGTGATGATCGGTTACATCTGCTCTGCCATCACCGAGTTTGTGGTGGCCTTTGCACAGGACAGCAGCATCGTCAACCTGCACAATTGGTCACAGGGCAGCTTTTCCGGCATGACGTGGGGCAACGTGCGCACGGCAGCGCTGGTGGTGCTGCCTGCGCTGGCGGCGGCCTTCTGCCTTGCAAAGCCCATGGCAGCTTACCAGATGGGCGAAGCCTACGCCCGCAGTGTGGGCGTGGATGTGCGGCGGTTTTCCCGGCTGCTGGTGCTGCTTTCCAGCCTGCTGGCCGCCTGCGTTACCGCCTTTGCCGGGCCTATCTCCTTTGTAGGCATTGCCGTGCCGCACCTTGTCAAGCAGCTGCTGGGCAGTGCCCGCCCGCTGTATGTGCTGCCGGGGTGCTGCTTGGGCGGGGCGGCGTTCTGCCTGCTGTGTGATTTGATTGCCCGCAGCCTGTTTGCGCCCATGGAGCTTTCCATCAGCGCGGTCACCGCTGTATTCGGCGCGCCGGTGGTCATTGGGCTGCTGCTGCGCCGCAACCGGGAGGATGTGCGATGAAGTACTCTGTTGAAACCAACGCCCTTGCCATCGGCTACGGCAAAGCTGCCCTTGCCCGGGATATCGCGCTGGGTGCTGCCAAGGGGCAGGTGCTGGCGCTCATTGGCCCGAACGGCGCGGGCAAATCCACCCTGCTCAAAACGTTGGCAGGGCAGCTGGCCCCTTTGGGTGGTGCGGTGCTGCTGGACGGGCAGGAGCTTGCCCGCATCCCCGGCAACGCCCGGGCACAAAAGTTGGCGCTGATGCTGCCCCACACCCGCCGCACCGAGTTGACCACCTGCTTCGAGTTTGCGGCGGCAGGACGCATCCCCTACACCGGGCGGCTGGGCATCCTTTCCGCCGAGGACAAAAAACAGGTACAGAGCGCGCTGGAGCTGGTGGGCGCGGCGCATCTGGCCGACCGGGACTTCAACTGCGTCAGTGACGGGCAGCGGCAGCGCATTTTGCTGGCGCGGGCAGTCTGTCAGCAGCCGCAGGTGCTTCTGCTGGACGAGCCCACGTCATTTTTAGATGTAAAAGGCAAGATAGAGCTACTGACCATTCTACAAAAACTGGCGCATGAGCAGCAGCTTGCGGTCATCGTCACCCTGCACGAGCTGGATATGGCGCAGAAGATCGCGGACGCGGTGGTCTGCGTTTCGCCGCACGGCGTTTCTGCGCCCATGTCCCCGGCACAGGCCTTTGCCCGGGAAAATATCAAAGCGCTCTACGGCCTGACGGAAGCACAGTACAGCGCTGTTTTTGACCCGCCAAAGCCGGAAAATCCCCAATTTGAGCACTATGTGCGCAGCGGGCAGAAGCTGCTACGCTGCGGCTACACCACCGGCACCTGTGCGGCACTGGCCGCTGCCGGGGCCGCTCGTCTGCTGCTGACTGACACTGCACCGGAAACTGTCGCTCTGCGCACGCCGAAAGGCATTGTGGTGGAGGTGGCTCCCCTGTTCTGCCGCACCGTTGCCGAGGGCGCGGAATGCGCCATTGAAAAGGACGGCGGCGACGATGTGGACGTGACCACCGGTCTGCCGGTGACCGCCACGGTGACGCTGCTGCCCGGCACGCCCGAGGTACGCATTACCGGCGGCGCGGGAGTGGGCCGGGTGACGAAACCCGGGCTGGACCAGCCGGTCGGGCAGGCCGCCATCAACCATGTGCCCCGGCAGATGATCACCGAGGCGCTGCGCCGGGAGGCGGAAGCCGCCTGTTACCCCGGCGGTTTTGCCGTGACTATCTCCATCCCCGGCGGCGAGGAGGTGGCCCGGCGCACCTTCAACCCGCATATCGGGGTGGAGGGCGGGCTGTCGGTGCTGGGCACCAGCGGCATTGTAGAACCCATGAGCCAGCAGGCCATTCTGGACACCATCCAGCTGGAGATGAATCAGGCGGCACTGCGGGCAAAAAACCACCGATGGCTCATCCTTGCCCCGGGCAACTACGGGCTGGACTATCTGCACGAAACGTATCCGCAGTTTGCCGCCATCCCGGTGGTCAAAACGTCCAACTTTATCGGAGATACGCTGGATATGGCAGCGGCGGCGCACTTCAAACAGGTGCTGCTGGTGGGGCATATCGGCAAGCTGTGCAAGCTGGCGGGCGGCATTATGAACACCCACTCCCACACGGCAGACTGCCGCACGGAGCTGTTCTGCACCCACGCCGCCCTGTGTGGTGCTGACCGGGAGGTATGCACTGCGCTGTACAATGCAGCCACCACGGATGCCTGTCTGGAGATTCTGGATACAGCCGGACTGCGGGAGCCGGTGCTGCAAAGCCTGCTTGCCGCCATCCAGCTGCATCTTGACCGCCGCGCGGGCGGGGCATTCCGGGTGGGCGCGGTGTTGTTTTCAAATCAGCACGGCCCGCTGGGACAGACCGAGACTGCCGCCCGCCTGTTAGACGAATGGAAGGAGTAATGCACATGGTACATTTTGTGGGCGCCGGCCCCGGCGCGCCGGATCTGATCACCCAGCGCGGTGCAGCATTTTTACAGGCCGCAGACTGCATTATTTACGCAGGCAGTCTGGTAAACCCGGCGCTGCTGGGGCTGGCAAAGCCGGGCTGTGCCATCTACAACAGCGCCGAGATGACGCTGGAGCAGGTACTGGACGTGATGCGCCGGATGGAAGCTTCCGGCAAAACCACCGTGCGGTTACACACCGGCGACCCCTGCCTGTACGGTGCCATCCGGGAGCAGATGGACGCGCTGGACGCAGACGGAGTTTGTTACGATGATACCCCCGGTGTTTCCAGCTTTTGCGGCGCTGCCGCCGCGCTGAACGCCGAGTATACTTTACCCACGGTCAGCCAGACGGTCATCATCACCCGCATGGAGGGGCGCACCCCCGTGCCGGAGAGGGAAAGGCTGGCAAGCCTTGCCGCCCACGGCGCGACCATGGTGATCTTCCTGTCCATCGGGCTGATCGATAAGGTGCAGACTGCGCTTTTGCAGGGCGCGTATACACCGGACACCCCCGCCGCCGTGGTGTACAAGGCCAGCTGGCCGGAAGAAAAAATCGTGCGGTGCACAGTTGGTTCTTTGGCTGAGAGCACCCGTGCAGCGGGCATTACCAAGACGGCACTTATCGTAGTGGGAGATTTTCTCGGCACGCAGTACGAGCGCAGCAAGCTGTACGACCCCGCCTTTACCACCGAATTCCGCAAAGGAGAACCGGTATGACCCGCGCTTACCTTGCCTTTACGGAAACTGGCCTTGCGCTTGCAAAGCGTCTTTCCGCCGCCTTGCCAGGCAGCGTTGCCCGGTGCGGGCAGGATGGTGTTTCTCTTGCAGAATGGGCAAGCGCACAGTTTGTGCAGTCGGATGCGCTGATATTTGTAGGCGCTGCGGGCATTGCGGTGCGGGCCATCGCGCCCCACTGCAAGAGCAAGACTACCGACCCGGCTGTGGTAGTGGTGGACGAATGCGGGCGGTTTGCCGTGCCCATTCTGTCCGGGCATCTGGGCGGTGCAAACGATCTGGCGCGGGCCATTGCCACCGTATGCGGTGCTGTTCCGGTGATCACCACCGCCACCGATGCCCACGGCATTATTGCGGTGGACGAGTGGTCAAAGCACCAAAACTGCATAGTACTAGAGCCGGAGCGCATCAAGCTGGTCAGCGGCAAATTACTGGCCGGGCAGCCGGTATATTACCGGGCTGATTTCCCGGTAACAGGCACCGTGCCCGCAGGGTTATTTCCCGCTGATACCCCGGAAAAAGCCGACTTTGCACTCACCCTTTGCCCCACCGGGCAGGCACTGCATCTTGTGCCGCGCATCGGAGTGCTGGGCATCGGCTGCAAGCGGGGCACAAGCGCTGAAACGCTGGAAGTTGCCTTTGCCGCCTTCTGCACCCGACACAGCCTTGCTGCGCAGGCAGTTACCGCCGCCGCAAGCATCGACCTGAAGCAGAATGAACCGGGCTTGCTGGCCTTCTGTCAGGCGCGTGGCTGGCCGGTGCGGTTTTACTCTGCCGCACAGCTGTGCAACGTGCCCGGACAGTTCACCCCCTCCCCTTTTGTACAAAGTGTGACCGGAGTGGATAATGTTTGTGAGCGGGCGGCAGTGCTGGACGCAGGCGGCAGCCTGTTTTACCCAAAATTTGCCTGCAGCGGCGTGACCTTTGCGCTGGCGTGCAGGCCCTTTGCCCCGGACTGGAGGTGGCAGAATGATTGACGTGATGGAAATTGACATTGACCGTCCCGAGAAGGTGGTTTATGTCGTGGGACTTGGCCCCGGCAAACCTTTTTATATGACCCAGCAGGCCGCGAATACTCTGGAAAGTGTTGACGCCATCTGCGGGTATAAGGTCTATCTTGACCTCATCCGCGATGAATTCCCCTGCGAGGAATACTATTCCACCGGCATGACGCAGGAACTTGACCGCTGCCGCTGGGCGCTGGAAAAAGCACGCACCGGCAAGCGGGTGGCGCTGGTCTGCTCCGGCGATGCCGGGGTGTATGGCATGGCAAGCCCCCTGCTGGAACTTGCCCCGGATTATCCGGACGTTGCCGTGGAAATCGTGCCCGGACTGACCGCTGCCCTCAGCGGCGGGGCAGTGCTGGGCGCACCGCTGGCGCACGATTTTTGCGTCATTTCCCTTTCCGACCGGCTGACCCCGTGGGAGGTCATCGAGAAGCGGCTGGCTTGCGCCGCTATGGGAGATTTCTGCGTTGCGCTGTACAATCCCTCCTCCAAGGGCAGGCCGGACTATCTGGCAAGGGCGGTGTGCATCCTGCTGGAAAGTGGCAAAAGCGCCGATACCGTCTGCGGCATTGTGCGCAATATCGGCCGGGAGGGTCAGACTGCCCGCATCCTGACCCTTGCCCAGCTGGAAAGCACCACGGTGGATATGTTTACCACCGTGTACATCGGCAACGCTGCCACAAAGCAGCTTGGCGGTAAAATGGTCACCCCGCGGGGGTACCGCAGATGAAGGCAGTGGTTTTCAGCGGCACTACCGAGGGGCGGGTGTTCTCCCGGCAGCTGGCGGCGCTGGGAGCGGAGGTTCTGGTCAGTGTTGCCACCCCGCTGGGTGCAGAGGAACAGGGCAAAGCAGACGGCATCACCGTGCACTGCGGGCGGCTGACCCCCGAGGAAATGACCGCTCTTTTACAGGGCGCTGCCCTGTGCATAGACGCCACCCACCCCTACGCGGTGGACGCCACAAAAAACATCCGGGCTGCATGTGCCGTGGCCGGGGTGGAGTATCACCGGCTGCTGCGGGAAGAAAGCCCCTTGCCTGCCGGGAGCATGGTGTTTGCCACCGCCGCCCACGCGGCTGCATTTCTGGCCGGGTGCAGCGGCAATGTGCTGCTGGCTACCGGCGCGAAAGAGCTTGCCGCTTTTGCGGCGCTCGGGCCGGAGCGGCTGTTCCCCCGGGTGCTGCCCACGCGGGAGGGCATTGCCGCCTGCGAGGCCGCCGGTATCCCGCATAAGAACATCATTGCCATGCAGGGGCCATTCAGCTATGCGCTGAACTGCGCCCTGATAAAACAATTCTCCATCCGGTATCTGGTCACCAAGGACGGCGGTGCCGTGGGCGGCTTTGCCGAAAAAGCACAGGCCGCGCAGGATACCGGTGCACAGCTGATCGTGGTGCGCCGCCCGGCTGAAAACGGACAAACTGCTGCACAAATTCTGGCACGCTGCAAGGAGGTTCTGGTATGATCTCTCTGATTGGAATGGGTTCCGGCTGCCCGGAAAGCCTGACCGCGCAAGGACTGGCTGCGCTGCAAGGCGCAGGGCTCATCCTTGGGGCAAAGCGCCTGTTGGAGCATTTACCGGCGGGGTGCACTGCTGACCGCAAGGCCGTGTATAAGCCGGAGGAAATCCTTGCGTGTCTTGCCGCACAGCCGGATACGGACACCGCTGTTTTGTACAGCGGAGACACCGGGTTTTACTCCGGCGCGGCAAAGCTGCTGCCCCTGCTGCGGGTCATGGGATACTCCGTCCGGGTGCTGTCCGGGCTTTCCAGCGTTCAGCTTTTAGCCGCAGCAGTGGGACGCCCCTGGCAGGACTGGAAACTGGTATCGGCCCATGGCCGTGCCTGCGACCCGGTAGCCGAGGTTTTGGCGCATCCACAGGTGTTTTTCCTCACCGGCGGCGGGGACACCCCTGCCACCCTTTGCGCCAAGCTGACCGCCGCCGGGCTGGGCGCTGCTCACGCCCTTGTGGGCGAAAACCTTGGCACCCCTGCAGAAGCCATCCGCTTTGGCCTTGCCCGGGAACTGGCAGAGCAAAGCTTTGCACCGCTGAGCGTATTGCTCATCGAACGGGAGGCTTTGCCGTCCCGCCGCACCCCCGGCCTGCCGGACGATGCTTTTATCCGGGGCGCTGTGCCTATGACCAAGCAGGAGGTGCGCGCCGCCGCGCTGGCAAAGCTGGCGGTCACCCCCACGGACACCCTATGGGACGTGGGCGCGGGCACCGGCAGCGTGAGCGTGGAGCTGGCGCTTGCCGCCCCTGCCGGACAGGTATATGCCGTAGAATGTGACCCGGAAGCCTGTGCACTGATCCAGCAAAACCGGGAGAAATTTGCTGCTTACAATCTGACCTTGATTGAGGGCAAAGCCCCTGAAGCTTTGGACACGTTGCCCGCCCCGGATGCTGTATTCATCGGCGGCACAAAGGGCAATATGGACGCTGTTATAGACGCCGTACTGCACAAAAATCCAGTCGCCCGGCTGTGCATTACCGCCATTGCGTTGGAAACGCTCAGCGCTGCCGTAGCTGCCCTGACCGCCCACGGCCTTTCTGTGGAGGTGACACAGATTGCCGTCAACCGCACAAAAACGGCGGGCAGTCTGCATTTGCTGATGGCTAACAACCCTGTGTTTCTCATTACGGGGGCACGGACATGATGCAGTTTCTCATCGCCGCACCGCGCTCCGGCAGCGGCAAGACCACCGTTACCTGTGCCGTGCTTACCGCATTGCAGCGGCGCGGGACTGACCCTTGCGCCTTCAAATGCGGGCCGGACTACATCGACCCTATGTTTCACCGCAGCGCGCTTGGGGTGGAAAGCCACAATTTAGACCTCTACCTCTCTGCCCCGGATACGGTGCGCACGCTTTACGCCCGCTATGCCGCCGGGCACGGCGCTGCCGTATGCGAGGGTGCCATGGGCTTTTACGATGGGCAGGGACTGACAACCCGTGCAAGCGCTTGGGAGCTGGCCGATACGCTGACGCTGCCGGTGCTGCTGGTAGTGCAGCCAAAAGGGGCAAGTATCACCCTTGCTGCCGAGCTGCAGGGGCTTTTGCAGTTCCGCACGCCCAGCCATATCGTGGGCATTCTGCTCAATGATTGCTCTGAGTCCTTGTACAAAACGCTGCGCCCGATGCTGGAAGCCGAGACCGGTCTGCCGGTGGTGGGGTATCTGCCCCATCTGCCGGGATGCGCCATTGAGAGCCGCCACCTCGGGCTGAAAACCGCTGGAGAGATATCGGACTTACAGCAAAAGCTGGTCAAGCTTGCCGATGCCCTTGTGCTGGACTGGGCACAGCTGGCAGTGTTGACCGACCGTCCTGCCCCGGCTGCGCCGCCGCTTGCCGCGCCGTGCACGCCCTCCGTTCGCATTGCCGTAGCGCGGGATGAAGCCTTCTGCTTTGCCTACGCCGAAACATTGGACGCCTTGCGGGACGCGGGTGCGGAACTTGTGTTTTTCAGCCCGCTGCGGGACGCCGCCCTGCCGGAAAATATCGGCGGGTTGTACCTGCCCGGGGGCTACCCAGAGCTGTACGCCCGTCAGCTGAGTGAGAACCGCGCCCTGCGTACTGCTATCCGGGACGCAGTGCAAGAGGGTCTGCCCACTGCTGCCGAGTGCGGCGGCTTTCTGTACTTAGGGCAGACGCTGGAGGGTACAGACAGCAAGGTTTACCCCATGGCGGGTGTGCTGCCGGGCAGCGGGCACAATACCGGGCGGCTGGTGCGCTTTGGCTATGCCGTCATGACGGCAAAGGCTGGCAGTATGCTTTTCCACGCCGGAGAAGCGCTGCCCATCCATGAATTTCACCACTGGGATTCCTCCGAAAATGGCGCAGACTTTTCTGTGCGCAAAACCGAAAAAAGGCAGTGGGAATGCGGCTTTGCAAACACGCATTTGTATGCCGGTTTCCCGCATCTTTACTGGGCAGGTACTGCCCTGCCCCGCCGCTTTGTGCAGGCGGCGCAGCACTTTTTGAAACACAAAGGATGACGAAAATGACCGAAGCTGAACTGATGCAGCTGCTTGCTGCCATCACCCCGCCGGACGAAGCCGCCCGCGCCGCCGCCCACGCCCACTGGGCAAGCCTTGCCAAACCCTTGGGCGGACTGGGTGCACTGGAGACGATGCTGGAGGATGCCGCCGCGCTGACCGGCACGGCGCAGTTTGATTTTTCCCGCCGAGCGGTGGTGGTGCTCTGTGCGGACAACGGCGTAGTGGCGCAGGGCATAAGCCAGACCGACCAGAGCGTGACTCGCGCCGTAGCCGAGAACCTTGCTGCGCGGCGCACCAGCGTATGCAGGATGGCACAGGCGGCGCACTGCGATGTGCTGCCGGTGGATTTGGGCATTGTCGGTGCGCCCGTACCCGGCGTGCGGGACTGCCGCATTGCCGCCGGGACTGCGGACTTTACCAAAGGCCCTGCCATGACCCGCGCCGAGGCAGTGGAGGCCATTGGCCGGGGCATCGCCCTGACCCGGCAGCTTGCCGCCGAGGGCTACGGGCTTGTGGCCACCGGTGAGATGGGCATTGGCAACACCACCACCTCCAGCGCTGTTGCTGCCGTGCTGCTGGCACAGCCGGTACAGACCATGACTGGGCGCGGTGCAGGGCTTTCCGATGCAGGGCTTGCCCGCAAGGTGGAGGCCATCCGGCGGGGCATTGCCTGCAATGCCCCCGACCCCGATGACGTATTGGACGTACTGAGCAAGCTGGGCGGCTTTGATATCGCCGGTCTGTGCGGGATGTTCCTGGGCGGGGCGCTGGCGGGTGTGCCCGTGCTGATGGATGGCTTCATCAGCGGGGTGGCAGCGCTGTGCGCCGTGCGGCTGTGCCCGGCAGCGGCCAAGGCCGTGTTTGCCAGCCACTGCTCCACCGAGCCTGCCGCCCGGCTGGTGCTGGACGCGCTGGGCAAAACGCCCCTGCTTACCGCCGGGCTGCATCTGGGCGAGGGTACCGGCGCAGTGGCCAGTATCCCACTGTGGGACATGGCGCTGGCGGTGTACGAGGGGTGCTATTCCTTTGCGGAGGGCGGCATTGCGCCGTATACGCCCCAATGCTGACGCTGGTACTGGGCGGCGCTGCCAGCGGCAAAAGCGAATACGCCGAAGCTCTCGTGCTGCGCAGTGCTTTGCCGCGGTATTATCTGGCCACCATGCAGGTGTGGGATGCCGAGTGCGCCGCCCGGGTGGAAAAGCACCGCAAAATGCGCGCTGCAAAGCAGTTTGAGACCCTCGAGTGCCCGCTGCATTTAGAGACGGTGCATTTGCCCCGCAGGGGTACCGCACTGCTGGAGGACTTGGGCAACCTGACCGCCAACGAGCTGTACGACCCCGCCGGAGCGGGCGATGCCGCCGCCGAGCACATTTTGCAGGGGCTGGAGAGCCTTGCCGCGCAGTGCGAAAACTTGATCGTTGTCTCCAACGAGGTATTCAGCGGCGGCGCGGACTATGCCGGGGATACCGACCGCTATCTGCTGGCGCTGGCACGGGTGAACAACGCCCTTGCCGCCCGGGCAGACGCCGTAGTGCGGGTGGTGTGCGGCATCCCTGTCTATTATAAAGGAGTGGAAAAATGATCGTTTTGCAGACCATTGCGGTGGCCTTTGCCATGTTTTCGGCGGTGCCGGTGCCGCAGTTTGCGTGGAACGAAAAGAATATGCGGTACGCGCTGTGCGCCTTTCCGCTGGTGGGGCTTTTATGCGGGGCACTGTGGTGCGTGTGCGGTGTGCTGCCGCTGCCCGCCCCGGCGCGGGCGGCAGGGTTCTGCCTTGTGCCGGTGTGGGTGACCGGCGGCATCCATCTGGACGGCTATGCCGACACCTGTGACGCCCTTGCCAGCTACGGCGACCGGGAAAAGAAGCTGGAAATTTTAAAGGACCCGCACTGCGGTGCCTTTGCGGTCATCCGGCTGTGCAGCTATTTTGCGGCTTACCTCTGCCTCGCCGCCTGTGTGCAGTTCACCCCCCGGGTGGGCGCGCTGTGGACGCTGGCGCTGGTGCTGGAGCGGGCACTTTCCGGCCTTGCGGTGGCGGCCTTTCCCATGGCTAAAAACACCGGCCTTGCCCATACCTTTGCCTCCACTGCCGACCGTACCGCTGTGCGCAATGTGCTGGCAGTGCTGGCGATACTGCTTTGTGGGGCGCTGCTGGCTTTAGGCGGCGGAGCACTGGCAGCAGTTGCAATCTTGCTGTTTTTGTGGTATCACCATGTAGCCGTGCAGCAGCTGGGCGGCATTACCGGCGATCTTGCCGGGTGGTTTTTGCAAAAAACTGAGCTGTGGATGCTGGCGGCGCTGTGCGCCTGCCAATGGGGAGGGCTGTTATGATCTTCATCACCGGGCCGCTTTACAGCGGCAAGCGTACCTTTGCCCGCACCCTGTCCGGCCGCTGCATCACAGATGCGCAGCAGCTTGCCGCCGGGTGCAAGGACAATGCTGAGCTTGAGAAACTTGCGGACAAATTATCCGCTTATGATATCGTGCTGTCCACCGAGGTGGGCGGCGGTGTGGTGCCCATAGACCCGGCCGAGCGTGCCGCGCGGGAAAACGCCGGGCGGCTGGCCTGTATGCTAGCGGCGCGTGCTGCGTGCGTGGTGCAGATGTTCTGCGGCATCCCCACCGTTTTGAAAGGAGAATTGCCGGAATGCTGATCTATTTATTACGTCACGGCCTGACCGAATACAATGCCGAAAAGCGCTATCAGGGGCAGCGGGATATCCCGCTGTCTGCCGCCGGGCGCGCTATGCTGTGCCGGGCAGATATTTCCCCTAAGACTGTGTATATTACCCCGCTTTGCCGCACCCGGCAGACCGCCGAGGTGCTGTTTCCGGGCGCAAGGCTCGTAGAAATAGACGGGCTGAAGGAGATGTGCTTTGGCAGCTTTGAGGGGAGAAATTATATTGAAATGGAGCACGACCCGGACTACCTTGCATGGGTAGCCGCCAACTGTGAAAGCCCCTGCCCGGACGGCGAGACCAAGGCCGCGTTTTGTGAGCGCATCTGCGCAGCATTTTCCGCACTGGTGGACAAAGCTCTTGCGGATGGCGAGGAGATGCTGGTCATCTTAGCCCACGGCGGCACCCAGATGGCTGCCATGGAACGCTATGCCCTGCCCCACAAGGATTATTACGAATGGTGCGCCCCCAACGCCGGCGGCTTTGTGCTGGATGCCAAGGATTGGGCGTCCAAGCGGGTGCTGCATCTGGTAAAGACCGTACAGTACACAAAGGAGGCGCAGGCATGATCGGCTACGCGGTACTGGGCGGCTTTGTGCTGGATGCCGTTTTCGGCGACCCTGCGTGGCTTCCGCACCCGGTGGTGTATATGGGCAAGGCCATCTCTGCGCTGGAAAAAGGGCTGCGTGCCCGCCTGCCCAAAACGCCGGAGGGCGAACTTTGGGGCGGGCGCATTTTAGCCTTTTGTCTGCCGGTGGGCACCTTTGCGCTTACCTGCCTTGTCTGCATGGGTGCTGCCGCCTTGCACCCGCTGCTGGGGCTGGCAGTACAGATGTTCTGGTGCGGGCAGGCACTGGCGGCAAAGGGACTTGTGCAGGAGAGTATGAACGTCTACCGGGAGCTGACAAAGTCCGACCTGCCTGCGGCACGCACTGCCGTAAGCCGCATCGTGGGGCGGGACACGCAGGCGCTTACCGCCGAAGGCGTGACCAAGGCCGCTGTGGAGACCGTGGCGGAAAACGCCAGCGACGGCGTGATTGCGCCGCTGTTGTACATGCTGCTGGGCGGCGCTCCGCTGGCACTGACCTACAAGGCCATCAACACCATGGACAGCATGGTGGGCTACAAAAACACGCAGTATCTCTATTTCGGCCGTGCAGCGGCAAAGCTGGATGATATTGCGAACTACCTGCCCAGCCGCATTGCCGCCCTGCTGTGGGTAGCCGCTGCTGCCCTGACCGGAAACGACGCCCGCAGCGCGTGGCGCATCTGGCGGCGGGACAGGCGTAACCACGCCAGCCCCAACAGTGCCCAGACCGAAAGTGCCTGCGCCGGTGCACTGAATGTGCAGCTGGCCGGGCCTGCCTATTATTTTGGTGAATACTACAAAAAGCCCACCATCGGCGATGCCGTGCGTCCCATTGAGCCGGAGGATATCCGCCGCGCGAACCGCATGATGTACGCCGAAAGCCTGCTGGCGCTGGCGCTTGGGCTGGTGATACGAGGTATTTTATGATGCAGCTTGTACATGGCGGCGACTGGGCCGGTTACCGGGCGCAGTACGGACAGGACGCGCTGGACTTTTCGGCCAATGTCAGCCCGCTGGGACTGCCGGAGGGGGTGGCAAAGGCCATCACCGCCGCGCTTGCCACCGCAGACCGCTACCCTGACCCCCTCTGCCGCGCTTTGCGGGCAAAGCTGGCAGTGCACGAGAAAATGCCCATGGAGCACATCCTCTGCGGCAACGGTGCAGCAGACCTAATCTTCCGGCTGGTATGGGCGTCAAAGCCCCGCACCGCGCTGCTGCCCGCCCCTACCTTTGCAGAGTATGCCGCCGCGCTGGAAACGGCGGGCTGCACCATCCGGCGGCATTTCCTGCGGGAAAGCGAAGATTTTTCAGTGACGGAGACGTTTATCTCCGCTGTGAACGAGGACACCGACATGGTATTCCTCTGCCAGCCCAATAACCCCACCGGGCAGCTGACTGCGCTAGCGCTGGTAGAGGCGCTGCTGCGCCGGTGCGAACGCTGCGGTGCGCTGCTGGTGGTGGACGAGTGCTTTCTGGACTTTCTGCCACAAAGTGAGGTGCTGTCTGCCAAAAAGCTTCTGGCAAGCCCGAACCTCATCATCCTGAAAGCCTTTACAAAGCTGTACGGCATGGCCGGGGTGCGGCTGGGCTACTGCCTAGGCAGCAACATTGCCCTACTGGATAAGATGCAGTCTGCCGGGCAGCCGTGGGCAGTTTCCAGCCTTGCACAGGCGGCGGGGCTGGCAGCGCTGGACGAGACCGCCTATGTAGCCCGGGTGCAGGTACTTATCGCGAAGCAGCGTCCTATTTTGCGGGATGGTTTGCGTGCACTGGGGCTGCGGGTGCTGGATGGCAGCGCAAATTATCTGCTGTTCCAAGCGCCGGAAACACTGGGCGATGCCCTGCGGCAGCGCGGCATCGTGCTGCGCAGCTGCGGCAACTATCCCGGACTGGACGGCAGCTGGTACCGCACCGCCGTGCGCACCGCGCCGGAAAACCAGCAGCTTTTAAAAGTCTTACAGGAGGTGCTTGCATGAGCCGGGCAAAATGTATCATGGTACAGGGCACGATGAGCGGTGCGGGCAAAAGCCTGCTGTGCACCGCGCTGTGCCGTATTTTTGCACAGGACGGCTACCGGGTAGCCCCCTTTAAAAGTCAGAACATGGCGCTGAACAGCTTTGTCACCCGGGACGGACTGGAAATGGGCCGGGCACAGGTGGTGCAGGCACAGGCTGCCGGCATGGAACCGGATGTGCGCATGAATCCCATTCTGCTCAAACCCAGCAGCGATGTGGGCAGTCAGGTCATCGTGAACGGCGAGGTGCGCGGACAGATGCCCGCAGCCGCCTACTTCAAACTGAAAAAGAGCCTGATCCCGGACATTTTAGCCGCCTACGACAGTCTGGCCGAAGAGGTAGATATCATCGTTATTGAGGGCGCGGGCAGCCCGGCAGAGATCAACTTAAAAGCGGATGATATCGTCAACATGGGGCTGGCAAAGCTGGTGGATGCACCGGTGCTGCTGGCGGGAGATATCGACCGAGGCGGCGTGTTTGCGCAGCTGTACGGCACGGTAGAGCTGCTGGAACCCGCCGAGCGGGCACGCATCAAGGGGCTGGTCATCAACAAGTTCCGGGGCGATGCCGCCATCCTGAAACCCGGCCTTACCATGCTGGAGGAAAAGACCCATCTGCCGGTGCTGGGCGTTGTGCCCTACCTGCGGGTAGATATCGAGGACGAGGACTCCCTCTCCTCCCGGCTGGAAAGCAACACCGCCGTCAAGCCGCTGGATGCTGCCATTCTGCGGCTGCCGCATATCTCCAATTTTACGGATTTTATGCCGCTGGAGCAGCACCCGCTGCTGAGCGTGCGGTATGTGCAAAGCCCCCGGCAGCTGGGCGCACCAGATGTGGTCATTCTGCCGGGTACCAAAAACACCATAGACGACCTGCTCTGGCTGCGGCAATGCGGGCTGGAAGCTGCGGTACAGAAGCTGGCAACCTCCGGCACACCGGTGCTGGGCGTGTGCGGCGGTTACCAGATGCTGGGCGAGACCCTTGCCGACCCCGAGGGCACCGAGAGCGGACGCAGCCAGACCGTGCGCGGGCTGGGGCTGCTGCCCATCCAGACTGTGTTTACGGACGCCAAGCACCGCACACAGGATACTGCCACCGTCACCGCGCCGCAGCTGGCGGGGGCTGCGCTGACCGGCTACCAGATCCATACCGGACGCACTACCGTGCAGGGTGTGCCCTTCTGCCGCCTTGCAGACGGCAGCGCCGAGGGCTGCGTGCAGGGCAACGTGGCGGGCACTTATCTGCACGGCCTGTTTGATACCGGGGAGCTGACCGAAAAACTGGTGCAGTTGCTGTGCAGCCGCAAGGGCATCTCCCCTGCCAGTGCGCCGCTGCTCTCCATGCAGGAGTACCGGCAGCAGCAGTTTGACCTGCTGGCCGACGGCGTGCGCCGGGCGCTGGACATGAACGCCCTGTACGCCGCCATGGGACTGGAAGGGAGGAACACCGTATGACCCCGCAGCATCATCTGCCCGCCGATATCGAGCGGACGAGCCTTTCCATCATCACCGCAGAGCTGGACGCAATGGGTCTGACCCCGCCGCCGGAGACTGCCGCCGTGGTCAAGCGGGTCATCCACACCACCGCCGATTTTGACTACGCCCGCAATCTGCGCTTTACCCCCGGCGCGGTGGCGGCGGGGGTGGCGGCGCTGCAAGCCGTTGCTCCCATTGTTACCGACACCAACATGGCGCTTTCCGGCATTACAAAGCCGGGCCTTGCGCGGCTGGGCGGCACAGCGCTGTGCTACATGGCAGACCCGGAGGTGGCTGCGCTGGCAAAAGCCAACGGCACTACCCGGGCGGTGGCGTCCATGCAAAAAGCCGCCGCCGAGCACCCCGGTGCCATCCTTGCGGTGGGCAACGCACCAACGGCGCTGCTGACCATTGCCGACCTGATCGAAACCGCTGGGCTGCGCCCTGCGCTGGTCATCGGAGTGCCGGTGGGCTTTGTGAACGTGGTGGAAAGCAAGGAGCGGCTGTTTGAGGTGTGCACCGCCCACGGCGTGCCCGCTATTGTGGCCATGGGGCGTAAGGGCGGCAGCAATGTTGCCGCTGCCATCTGCAACGCGCTGGTGTATTCCGCCGCCGGGATGCTGGACCCCACCGACCGGGGATGGAAATAATATTTTTATGGTTCGCGTTCAAAGTGCTCTGCGGCGCACTTTGAACGCTTTTTTCAGCCAATTCTCCCCTAGAGGGGTATACTTTCATTGGCTGGTATGGTATACTCGGCTTAGTTCAACAAATCGAAATTTGTAGAATTAGTAAATCTCGATTTTGGGAAATACAAGAATGTGTCTCATTATGGTTTTAATGCGGTTTGTAAGGAGAAACAATATGATTGGGTTTGTTATATTAGGAATTCCGCTGTTAGATGGTCAAAATACACCATACGTTCTGTTGTCGGTTATTGGTGTGATGGTGGAAACAATTGTAATTATGGCTGCTTATAGTTTAGTTATCGTTAAAAAGTATGAAGAGAAGTAAATAACTTTGAAGTTGCAAGGAGGAAATTATGAAATTTATGCAAACAGAGAAAAAACAGCTATTGATCTATGTGATTATAGCATACGGAATCACATATGTAATGGGACTTCTGATGTGGTATAGCTATGGAAAAGGTCTTGATCTCAGCGCTTTTCCAAATGCGCAGATGCTGTATCCAGCAGCAGGTGTGATGATGGCTTATTTAATTACCAAAAAAGGAGATAAAAATCTTCCAACGGCTTTTTACATATTCTTTGTAGCTCTCACGGCGGTGCTGGTTGTCTGCACGGCGGCTTCTGTTCTGGCTCCCCAAAATAGAGATCTGATGAGCATGCCATATTCTCAGTGGGCACCGATCATGGAGTACGTTATAATAGGTGGCAGCGTTATTTTCTGGATTCTTCTTCTGCAATCCGGTAAAGAAAAGCGCAGATCCTATGGACTGAACAGCGAACATTGGAATATATCTATTCGTATGATCCTGTTGTTTATTGGATTATATCTTCTCAGATTTGTGATTGCCTGTGCTCTGAGCGGCCAGCTTTCTGAATTTGGCAAAATAATGGCAAATCCTACTACCTGGATCATATTTTTTACTGTTTTGGTAAACTTTTTCCTGTCAGTAGTGGCATTCTTTGGAGAAGAATACGGATGGAGATATTTTCTTCAGCCTCTTCTTCAGAAAAAATTTGGACTAAAAGGCGGCGTAATCCTTTTGGGCTGTGTGTGGGCTGTATGGCATCTGCCAATAGACTTCTTCTATTACACTACGCCGGATATGGGGCTGGCGGCTCTGGCAAGCCAGTTTGTTACCTGTATTTCACTGGGGATTTTTATGGCATATACTTATATGAAAACCCAGAATATCTGGGTTCCGATAATTATTCATTTTCTGAATAATAATATGGTGGTAGTTTTTTCAGGAACGTACTCTGCGGATGTACTTCAGAATCAGCAAATCCACTGGGGAGATATTCCTGTTGCACTGGTAATGAATCTGCTGATCTTTGGATGGGTGATCTTTCTGAAGCCATTTAAGGAGAAAAAAGCATAATATTGAATTCATTCAAATTATTTACCACAACCACAGAAATTTTTGAATATAAGCACAAAACCGCTGAAATTAATATTGAAGAAACGCACATAATATAAAACATATAAATTGAAGGAATGTATATTTTGTGATATGTTAGAACCGTTTTATCTCTTACCGTTTTTGATAAAATGAGTTTGATAAATTGGATTTGTGGAGGTACACGATGATAATAAAAATTGTTACAATTTCACTGATGGCAGTGTTCTACATCTGCTATTTTGCAAAGCTGATTAGTCAGAAAAATCAAGGCATAAAGACAGACCAATTAGGAAAAGGAAAAGAGGGATTTGTCAAATTTATAGAAGTAACTCTTAAAATAATCACATATTTGCTTCCAGTAATACAGATTATCAGTATTGTGTTTTATTCGGGAACAGCACATATTGTGACGCAATTTATAGGAGTTATAATAACAATGTTCGGTGTACTTGCTTTTATTGTTTCTGTTACACAAATGAAGGAGAATTGGAGAGCAGGTGTGCAAAAAGAAGAAAAGACCAGTTTGGTAACAACGGGCATCTATTCTATTAGCAGAAATCCTGCATTTTTGGGTTTTGATTTAATGTATATAGGAATATTGTTTTCGTTCTTTAATTGGTTCCTTTGCTATGCCACAGGTTTTGCAGTGTTATTTTTTCATTTGCAGATAGTCAATGTAGAGGAAGATTTTTTGATAGAAGCATTCGGAAATGAGTACCTGCAATACAAATCAAAAGTATGCAGATATTTAGGAAGAAAAAGATAACTTAGCATTTGTAGGTGTAGATGGTGGATCTTGCTCTTATTTGTATCCCTCTGTATAACGAAATGTTCAGAGGCTGCTTTACTGTGGTGGAAAGAAAAAATATCAAAAAATTGATGATTAATGGTGAGCTTGTGATAGAATGGAAAAAAGAGAAAAGCATAAAGGATGTAGTTGTGGAGAATATTTGTTATGATTAGAAAGTTGCTGAACGGAGATATCGATAGAGTTGCTGACATATGGTTAAAGACAAATCTGAAAGCACATTATTTTATTTCCAATCAATACTGGAAAAGTAATTATGAATTAGTGAAAGAAATGATGTCACAATCCGAAGTCTATGTGTTTGAAGCAGATAAAATGATACAAGGATTTGTAGGACTAAATGATGAATATATCGAAGGTATTTTTGTCTCTGATGAAATGCAGTCATGTGGCATAGGTAAACTTTTATTGGATTATATTAAGGACAAAAAAGTCAGCTTACGATTAAATGTATACCAGAAGAATGCCAGAGCAATTTCTTTTTACCAAAGAGAAGGGTTCATTATTCAATGTGAAGGCTTGGATGAAGCTACTGGTGAAAAAGAGTACACTATGCTATGGAAACAAAAATAGAAATCGGAAGTTGTGGGAATAAAAAATATGGAATTAAGACTATTGCGCTATTTTCTGACGGTGGCAAAAGAACAGAGCTTTACAAAAGCAGCAGAACAATTGCATATTACCCAGCCAACGCTATCCAGACAAATGGCGGCATTTGAAGGGGACCTGGGAATAACATTATTTATTCGAAACGGGAAGAAAATATCGCTCACTGATGAAGGAATTTTATTAAAAAGGCGTGCCCTGGAGATTCTTAATCTTGAGGAAAGAACGCTTGAGGAACTGAAAGGAAAAGAAGATGTTGTAGAGGGAAATATAACCATTGGATGCGGTGAATTTGCAGCGGTGGAGACATTGGCGAAGATATGTAAAACATATAAAGAAAAATACCCGCTGGTTCAGATTGTATTGCATACTGCAACAGCAGATGCAGTGTATGAGATGATGAACAAAGGACTTGTAGATATTGCATTATTCATGGAGCCGGTGGACACCGAAGGGCTGGATTATATCAGAATCACAGATTGTGATCACTGGTGTGTCGGAATGCGGCCGGATGATCCGCTGGCAGAAAAAGAGTTTATAAGAAAAGAAGATCTTATTGGAAAACCATTGATCCTGCCGGAAAGAGTAAATGTTCAAAGTGAACTTGCCAATTGGTTTGGAAAAGACTTTTCGAAACTGCAGATTGCTTTTACGAGTAATCTTGGAACGAATGCCGGAGTTATGGCAGCAAATGGACTGGGCTATCCGGTATCCATCGAAGGTGCTGCAAAGTATTGGCGAGAGGATATTCTTGTACAGCGAAAAATTTCTCCTGAAATCACGACCAGTACGGTGATTGCCTGGCGACGGAATATCCCATATTCTTTGGCAGTCCGTAAAATGATCGAGGAGATTAATGCTTTTCAGGCATAAAACAAAATTCAATATAAGCATTAGACATAATGAAGCGATAGAGCTTAAAATAGATGTGTAAGATGAATGTAAATCTTATACATCTATTTTTTTTGTGAAAAATACGTATAGAAAGGGGCTTTTTATTATGAGTAAAAAATTAGTGGCATTTTTCAGTGCAAGCGGAACAACAAAAAAAGTAGCACAGATGATCGCAGAGGAAGCAAAAGCGGATTTGTTTGAGATTGAGCCGAAGATTCCATATACAAAGGCAGATCTTGACTGGATGAATAA
>OIAM01000135.1_pt1 | contig 36275 bp, 35 predicted proteins | sample 1580771 | NCBI WGS metagenome assembly OIAM01 (sample SAMEA3882538, study PRJEB24775) | human gut metagenome | biome: human-associated habitat; feature: intestine environment; material: feces | place: Netherlands | collected 2009/2010
AAGGAAAAGTACTTATTGCTTCTCCGCCAATATCAGGAAGAGATGCTCGAAGCCTACTTGACGGAATCAGAAGATTTCAAAGACCTGCTTCACTATTGCAACATCATGTACAATTTCCTTCCTATGTTGCTTCGGAGCACGTACGATTTCCATATTCACTTAGATGCTCGCAAGCTAGCCGCCATAACAATCGTCGCTGGCGGCTATGGTGGTGACATGTCCGAAGATCAGGCTTATGACCTTCTTGATGATATAGACTTCTATTATAATAAGGTGAAGTGCCGCAAGATAGAAAAACTCATGCCGGTATTGAGCAAACTGGTGATAGAAGAACAAAAGTTCCTTTAGCTTGTGTTGAAAATGCTTTCAACACATATAATTTTAAAAGAATGAAGTATGTCTGCAATATTAAATGGTAATTTTGCAGCCAAATCTCAGCCAAGTATGATATTAAGCTTATGATGAGCAAGTATATAAATAAGTCAGACTTGTTAATGAGTGCCGCAGAGGATATCAACAATGATATTAATAAATGCTATTTCCTTGTTGTTCCTCATAGCGCTTATTATAGTTGTTTTCTTTTTATGGAGCATCTTTGTTACAAGGTGTTTGCTGTCAAGAATGAGAATGAGATAAAAAGCAGTGTTGATTCGACACAGCATGGATCTCATGAAATTATGATAACATACGTTCATAATAAGATGATACAGTCTTGTACTTCTATAGAGGATAAGCATAAGGCTATGGATTTTGCCAGCAAAATAGGACAGTTGAAAAAGTTAAGAATAAAAGCTGACTATAAAGAAGAGGATATAACTTATACGCATAGTTGTAAAGCATTAGAGTTAGCTAAGGAAGTTAGAAGTATCTTAAAAGATTTTAAGTATGATAGCATTTGATTATCTGAAAGAGCAATTGACAGAATTCGTCAAAACTTTCAAAAATGTAAAAGTCAATTACGAATATGACCAATTGGCAAACTTACATACTATTGAAGTATTACCTCAGGTAGTGTTTGATAGCGATGAGTTTATTACATGGGAGTGTGATTTCTTTGAGCGTGCATATGATGCAATCCCTTACGAAGAGATTTCTTTTATTTCAGAAGATGCTTATGTGGGAATAGATCATATTGATTGGAGCATTCAAGGTTCAGATTATGAAGAAGATGATCTGATGTTGGATGATCACATTACGATAAATGTTTCTGCCGAGGAATTAGATACATATAAGGAACAAACAGTTGATTTTAATACGTTGTCACCAGAATCCTATGATACTTGTATCGCAGATGAATTCGAATCTCTTGACCTGGCTTATACAAGTAAAGAGTATAAGGATAATATCGTGTTAGATAGCAAAGAAATAGTAATGTCATTTGATGACACTTTATTACAAGCAGCTTAAATATGATGGACAATATTAAGGAAAAGCAATCTGGATTTAAGGTAGAGAGTATTCTGCTCACAGAATCTAGTTTTATCCGCAAAGGAAAAATAAACTTTAGTGAATCGGAGCAGGAAGTATCTTTTGAAACAGGTGTAGGTTCAAAGGATAATACTGTAAACGTTAAGCTTACTACCACTGTAACGAATAAGCTTAAAGATGAAGAGCAATACAAGATCGTGGTATCTTTTGTTGGGGTTTTTAAGAGAACTGGTAATTCTCAAATATTGGACAATGAACAGTTTGGTAGAATTAATGGTGCAGCCATCATCTTCCCATTTGTTCGAGAGCACATTGCTAACATTGCATTAAAGGCAGGATTGGGAAGCATTATCCTTCCACCTGTCAACTTCACAAAGGTCAATAAAGATAAAACAAACAATAAATAGAACGATTCTCTATGGCTCAAGGAAAGAATGCTTATATACGCTACAAGGTATTAGATCGCTGTTTCCGTGATAGCAGAAGACGCTATTATATAGAAGACTTGGTAGAGGCATGTAATGAGGAGTTGAGTAATTATGATGGCTCGTCAGTATCAGAACGAACCATTCGTGATGACATCAGTTTTATGCAGCGTGAAGCAGGTGGTGGTATTCCTTTGGTGAAAAAGTATGATGGCCATAAAGCCTATTACATGTATTCTGATAGAAATTTCTCCATCATGGATCTTCCCATGAGCCAAAGTGAAGCGGAGATGTTGTCCGATACCATTCAGATGCTTTCCCGATTCAAGGGACTTCCAAATCAAGAATGGCTGAATGCCACATTGGTGCAGATGAAATCTACATTTAATATAGGTCAAGCCAAAGCATCCTACGTGAGTTTCTCACAAAATGAGGACTTGAAGGGATTGAAATATTTCACTCCTCTTTATGAAGCGATAGCATCCCAACAAGTGGTATCTTTAGAGTATCATCAGTTTGGTCGTCCATCTTATAACAGAATCATCCATCCCTATCAATTGCGCCAATATAATAATAGGTGGTTTTTGGTAGGTTGGGAGCCTGCAGTAGCAGCCAAGATACCGTTAGTTGTCATACCATTGGATAGAATTGACGATTATAAAATATTGGATAAAGAGCATTTCGTATCTTATCAAGGAGATATTGATGAATGTTTTAAGGATATTGTAGGTGTTTCGCTAAAGTTCAAGGAACCATGCCAGCACATCGTCTTCAAGGCCTATCATCCTACATCTTCTTATATAGAGACAAAGCCTATTCATCATTCACAGCGGGTAGTAGAACGATACGAAGAATATACTATCTTCTCTTTAGACTTGATACCGAATTATGAGTTCGAGACGATAATGATGTCTTATGCTGATAATTGTGAGATACTTGAACCCCAAGATTTGAAGGAAAGTCTTGTATGCCGAGCTAAAAATATCATAAAATATAACGCTGATATATAATTTCCGGAAACAATGAAGCAGGTCTGCAATGTTAAGAGGTACTTTTGCATCATAAATAATTAAAAAGTATTGATATGACAGTAAGTTCTTCTTTTTCAACGTTTCTTGATAATATCAAGGTTGATAATTACGAAAAGATTGGTAGTCGTTATAACGAAATTACCAAGAAGTTAAATAAAACATTTAGAGATACCGATTCTGAAACTGCAAATAGTTTGAGAGTTGGTTCGTATGGACGTTATACTGGTATAAAAGGTATCTCTGATTTGGATTTGTTGTATATCATGCCAAAGTCTAAATGGGATACATACAAAAATTCTCCAAAGACTTTGCTGGCTGATGTACGTGATGCCCTGCAAGAACGTTATCCCACTACAAATATCAAGTACGATCGTTTGGTGGTAGATGTGTTCTTTACAGATTTTACTTTTGAAGTTCAACCTGTTTTTGAAGAGGAGGGGGATGATGGATATACTAATTATAAATATCCTGATACTAAATACGGCTGTTATAAGATTACCAAGCCAAAACAAGAGCAGAATGCGATGACTGAGTTTAAAAGCAATCATGGTGGACACCATCGTTTGTTGTGCAAGATGACCAGGTCTTGGAAAAACAACATGGGTGTAGCTATGGGAGGTTTATTGGTAGATACGTTGGCATACAATTTCTTGAAAGACCGAGATGATTATGATTTCGCCTCATATTCAGATTTTGATGATATGTGCAAGGACTTCTTTGGGTTCCTTAAAGACCAACCTAAACAAGTCCACTATCAAGCGTTGGGCAGCAACCAGGATGTTAAGGTTAAACACCCATTTAGGAGTAAGGCGGGCAAAGCTTACGATAAAGCTAAGCAAGCAATAGCTGAGGAAACTGATGAGTCTAGAAACGATGCTTGGCGTGAAATCTTTGGCAAAGAGTTCCCAAAGGCAGAAGATAGTCTTACAGAAGCACGTTGCTATGCACAAACATATGATGATAATGAACAGTTTATCGAAGATAAGTATCCTGTCGATATATTGTATGACTTGAAAATAGATTGCAAGATAGAACGTAATGGGTTCAGACCAATATTTTTACGAGATTTGTTGTCACAGAAGAAATTGATACATCATGATTATACCTTGAAGTTTTATATAGATTCAACTGATGTACCAGGTGACTATATCGTAAAATGGAAGGTGAAGAATGTAGGTGACGAAGCAAAACGTCGTAATTGTTTGAGAGGTTTAATAGAAAACCCTAATCTTAGCAATAATGGTCGTAAAGAAACATCCAATTTCTTTGGTCCTCATTACGTAGAATGTTATATCATCAAGAATGGTGTGGTGGTTGCACGAGATAGAATATTGGTTCCTATAGAACATTAAAATGAAAGCGATTATGGATGAAGATAAGGTTATTAAACTTTTAGATTCTCAAATTCGAAATTCGTATGGCAATGTATTTTGGACTCATAAGATACACGAGAAGGATGCTGACATTTATAGATGCTGGAATAATTGGATAAAGATAGCTCAAATTGTATTGTCTGCTATTTCCACAACAGGTATAATCTTCATCTTGTTTGGTGTAAGTCAAAATACGCCATTACGAGATGGTCAGTATGATAGTGTTAGATGGGCAGCACTAATATCATCTGGTATATCCGCATTGTTAGTTATTGCCAATTCCTTGGCTAAAGGCTATGACTTGGGTGAACTTTCTGCATCTCATGGTGCGACTGCCTTGAAATTATTGGATTTGAGAGAGGAATATCTTTCTCTACTTTATGACATTAAGGCAAAAAGTATAAATGTGGAAGATATCCAAGAAAGACGAGACGAACTTAAAGAACGCACTTTATCTGTATATGCTAATGCACCTCGAACCACATCTAGAGGATATGGCAAGGCTTCAAAAGCTATAGAGAATGGAGAACCCTTCTTTTCAAAGGAGAGTTTGAATAAAATACTTCCGCAAAATTTACAAGAATAATATATAATATTATAAATTATGGCAAGTTTAAATATGGTAGGTCCGTTTCCTTTGAATGAAAAGGAAATCGACCAACAAATTAGAAAAGGTATCCCTGGCAATTATGCCTATGGGTTTTTAAATAAGGATGATAGGTTTGTGGTAGAATATGTAGGCCGCTCTGACCATAACTTAAATGAGCGAATAAGTCATGGTATTGGGCATTACAAGATGTTCAAGTTTAGTTATGCCAATGATGCAAAAGAAGCATTTGAGAAAGAATGCAGAAACTATCATGATTTTGGCGGCGATGATGGCATCTTAGATAATAAGGTGCATCCCGATAGACCAGAGAGAACAGAATATGATTGCCCCATCTGTAATATATTCGACAAGTAACCATAAATTTAGGAACAACTATGGCATTATCTTTATCAGCAGAACAGAAAAGCGTCTACGACATTTTCTATAATAATGTTCAGTATATAATACCAGATTACCAGCGTTCTTATTCTTGGGGATTTGACCAGTGCAACCAACTCTATCTTGACTTTATATCAGCCTTTGATGAGGATTGCGACTTCTTTATAGGAAACATCATTATAGCTAGAAGCTTGGATGAGAGGAAAAAACCTCAAGTAGTAGATGGACAGCAAAGACTTATCACCCTATGGCTTTTGTTGAAAGCTCTGAGTGTGCTTTGTCCAGGGTTGAAAATCAAAGAAAACTTTTTGGTTAATGTATCTGTAAGGCGAAATGAAGAAGACATTCTCAAAATTGAATCTGAGGTCTTTGAGACATCAGATAATGAAGACATAAAGCATATATATACATACGATAGCAAGGAATATTACAAGCGTTTATCAGAAGTCTGCAATTCTAAAGGGGAGATCAATGAATCAAAGTGTATTTCTAGGTTTGAATATGTTTCTTTGATGTTCTATCAGAATCTATGTAAAACAGCAGAAAGCAGATTGGAAGACTTTACCTCCTTCATATTAGACCATATATTTCTTCTTCCTATAGAATTGACTGGCGATAATATGGAAGTGGCAAGTAACAAAGCCTTGATCATTTTCGAGACAATCAATAATAGGGGAATGAGCCTTGAAAATGCTGACATATTCAAAGCAAAATTATACTATAGGTCAACCCTTAATAGGGAAGAGGGAATTTTCAAAAAGCTGTGGGCGGAGTTTAGACTATCTACTGAAGACCTAGGAATAAAGGTCGATGATGTTTTTAGGTATTATTCCCATATTATACGAGGTCGTGAAAATATAGTCACAAGTGAGAAAAACCTGCGAGATTTCTTCTTGTTGGATTCAGCATCTCCAATATTTAAGAATAACTATCAAGAAACTATGTCTGACCTTCTCCGAATTACCGAAATACTCCAATTGTTGCAAAAATTGGAAAGCTCCGATTCCGTTATAGGTCCATGGCTACAAATTCTCGATGCCTATACCAATAGTTATCCACGCTATGCCGTAGTCAACTATTTGTTTGTAAATAGAGCATTCACAAATGAAGATTTCTTGATATTCTTGAAAAAAGTTATACGATATGCATACAGTTTAGGAGCCACAACAAATGTTAAGTTCGAGGTATATAAGATAATAGGCAAGACTTATATGCAGCTACCAATAGATGAATATTTTATATGGGAGCCAATAGAAAACTTTAACCAATATCGTATGCTTCGCAAGGGCTATTCCCTACTATACTACTATTTAAGTGGTGGAAGTTTTATGCCTCGGTTTTGGTATGACAAGTTAATGGCAAATAGTGATAGGGTGATGTTGCAAGCCCTAGGATGGACTGATGAACAAATAGATGATGGTCTAAAATCAATAGCAAATACGATAGTTGTGGATATTCCCATCAAGCGTAAACCTCTGGTAGAGAAATTTGGTTATTATCAAGAGAGTGGCTTGAAGCATCCTTCATCCGTTTTTTATGAGAGCGTATGTAGATTTGGAGATTTTGAGTCATATCGCAATCATTATAACAAAGTTTTGAATTCATTTTTCTTTGAAGCCGATGAAAAAGATAAAATTGAAAAACTTTAAGGCATTTGAGAGTGAAATAGAATTGAAAAATCCGCAAGCTAAAAACATCCTCTTGTTTGGTGAGAATGGATCTGGAAAATCTTCAATTTATGAAGCTCTTAGATATGTGTTTTATCAGGAAGAGATAGAGAAGGTAGATACTTTACTGCCTCTTCCTGACCAAAGAGCAAAGATAGACTCTATTAGGTCTAATCTTACTAATCAGCATTCAGCCTTGCCTTTTTCCATAGAGTTGAATGGTAAGTCTGTAGGAAGTTTCCCAAAAACAGATTATCAAGTATTTATGCTTACTCGTTTTGATAAGTCTAAATCTTTAAGCCTGGCTTTACTTCTTGATAATGGAAATATTCCAATTTCAGACAAGGAAAAATTCCTTTCAGACAACTGGGAAATTATCAAGGATAATGTAAATGTAGAGTTAAGAGATTGTTTTTCTGAACCTCTTTCTATAGGAATAGGCGATGAAAGGTCTAGGTATCCTGTTACTATCATTAATACCGATACAGGTTTGTCACGAGTAAGTGACTTGGACAAGTATTTCAATGAAGCAGCTATCAATCTTGTTCAGTTGTTGATTTGGTTCAGTGCTGTTCAGCTGGCAATTGACCCAGCCAAGAAAAAATTGATAGTTCTAGATGATTTTATTACTAGTCTAGATGCAGCGAACAGAGCTTATATGATGCGATATGTGTTGAAAACCTTTAGTGAAGCCCAATTAATCATTTTGACTCATGACTACAGCTTATTCAATATTACAATATTTCTTATAGACCATGTTCTAAGAACCTCTAATGAATGGGTTCAATATAAGCTATATATCATAGGCACAGAACATCGCTTAGCAACAGCAGGCAAGATAGAAATAAAAGATTTAAGATATAGTCTAAGGCATGCAACAAACTATGATTCTATAGGTAACGATGTAAGAAAATGCTTTGAGCAAAGATTATATGATTTAGCTGCAGAGTTGTCAATAGGCCGATTGGAAACCACCAAGAATATCATTGAATGTTTAGGACAAGGTAAAAATGTTTACTTCAAACCACGCACCAACCTTAGTGAACTAGTAGAAGCTATTGAAACATTATTACCAACAATTACAGATGTGAGAACTAGAGCTGTTTTTCAAGCAAAGATTAATGAATATAAGGTATCTGTTCGAGATGCTACACTTATGAAAGATACAGTTAACTTACTTAAGTTTTACCAGAAGATAACTATGCATCCAATGTCACATGGAACCCTAGGAATACCTCATTTTGGCAGGAAGGATGTTGAGGAATCAATAAAACTTTTGGAACAGCTGGATAAATGTGTGACAAGTATCTTGGATGGTAAGGTTTAGTTTTATGAATAATTATACCGATATACAAATCATAATCATGGCTGGCGGCGTAGGTAGCCGCTTCTGGCCTATGTCAACCCCCGATTGCCCAAAGCAGTTCATTGATGTGATGGGAGTCGGCCGTTCCCTTATACAATTGACAGTAGATAGATTGAAGCCAATCTGTCCTGTCGAGAACATGTGGGTAGTGACAAACGAGAAATACATCAGCATAGTCAAGGAGCAAATCCCTGACATGCCAGTAGATAACATATTATCAGAGCCGGAGGCTCGCAATACTGCTCCATGTATTGCTTATGCCTGCTGGAAGATCCAGAAGCAGCATCCTGATGCCAACATCGTGGTGACACCATCCGATGCCCTGGTCATTAATACCTCGGAGTATCAGCGAGTGCTCAGCAAGGCATTGAGCTATACATCCGATAAGAACGCCATCGTTACTATCGGTATTAAGCCAAGCCGCCCGGAAACAGGTTATGGCTATATCGCTGCAGCAGAGCCAACATCCGTAGATGAAATCTACAAGGTTGAGGCTTTCAAGGAAAAGCCAAACCTGGAGACAGCCGAACAATACCTTGCCGCTGGCAATTACTATTGGAATGCCGGAATCTTTGTATGGAACATTGATACCATCAGCAAGGCAATCCGCACCTTCCAGCCAAACCTTGCCAGCATCATGGACGAGATGGCACCTTCTTTCTATACTGAACAGGAGAAAGAGGTGGTCGGCAAACTCTTTCCAACCTGCGAGAAGATAAGCATAGACTATGCCGTGATGGAGAAGTCGAAGGAAATCTATACCTTACCAGCCGAGTTTGGCTGGAGCGACTTAGGAAGCTGGGGCAGCCTCCGTACCTTACTTCCACAGGATGAGGCTGGCAATGCCAAGGTAGGCAAGGACATCCGCTTGTATGAATGCAAGAACTGCGTGGTTCATGCAGCCGATGAGAGCAAGGTGGTAGTTCAAGGCTTGGATGGCTATATCGTAGCCGAGAAGAATGGACAACTGCTTGTTTGCTCATTGAAGGAAGAACAGAGAATTAAAGAATTTGGAAAGTAATATATGTCAAATCAAACATCAGATAATAATAAACGAATAGCGAAGAATACGCTTCTTCTTTACTTCCGTATGCTCTTTATGATGGCGGTGTCTCTGTTTACGAGCAGAGTTGTCTTGAATACATTGGGAGTAGAGGATTATGGTATATATAATGTGGTTGGAGGAATTGTTGCTATGTTCGGATTCATTAATGGATCCATGTCATCTGCAACGCAGCGATACATCACTTTTGCCTTGGGTAAAGGAGATAATAATAGATTGCAGACCGTATTTAGTACTACACTTCAGATTCATACGCTGATAGCAGGTGTAATCGTGTTATTGGGAGAAACCATCGGCTTGTGGTTCTTATATAATAAGATGCAGATACCTGCTGATAGAATGGATGCTGCCTTCTGGGTGTTGCAGTGTTCTATAATAGCTGCTGTCGTTATGATTATAAGTGTACCCTATAATGCGGATATTGTCGCTCATGAGAAAATGTCGGCTTTTGCTTATATCTCCATTTTGGAGGTGGTATTAAAGTTGGCTATTGTCTATATGCTGTTAGTGTTCTCATTTGATAAGTTAGTCTTGTATGCTTTCCTGCTCTTGGCGATACAGATATTGATTCGATTTTGCTATAGCTATTATTGTAACAAGCATTTTGAAGAAACCAAATACAAGCACGTATGGGATAAAGCATTATTTAAGGAAATAACTGGTTTTGCCGGTTGGAGTATGTTTGGTAATTTGGCGGCTGTGCTCTTCGGACAAGGTTTGAACATGCTGTTGAATGTCTTCTTCGGACCTGTTGTTAATGCTGCCCGTGGTATTGCGGTTCAGGTACAGAATGCTGTTCAGCAGTTTGTCGGCAACTTCCAAATGGCACTTAATCCTCAAATTACCAAAACATATGCACAGGGAGAAATGCAGGAAATGCACAAGTTGATGTATCGCAGTGCACGTTTCTCATTCTTTCTTCTCTTCTTCCTGTCTTTGCCTGTTCTTTTTGAAACAAAATTCATATTGACAGTATGGCTGAAGATAGTGCCAGATAATACAGTTGTTTTCTTGCGTATTATGCTATGTACGTCTTTGATATATACCTTGTCTAATCCGCTGGTGATTGCAAATCAGGCTACAGGCAAGGTGCGAAAGTATCAGGCGATTTGTGGAACAATATTATTGATGATATTACCTATTTCGTATATATGTCTCTGGTTGGAACTTCCTGCATATTCTGTATTCATAGTACACTTCTTGATGGAGTCTTTGACGCAGGTTGTACGAATGTTCCTGCTTCGTCCTTTAATTGGAATTAGAATCAGAGATTATTTAAGATATATCTATTCACCAGTACTTTTGGTAATCGCAGTTTCGGTAATTCTTCCAGCTTTAGTCTATTTTAATATGGGAGATACGGTGATTAGATTTTTCTTAGTTGGAATAGTATGTGTACTTTCTGTTTCATTAACAGCATATACGTTGGGCTTGTCAAGCAATGAACGGGTATTCGTTAAGGCTAAAGCTCTTGGTATGCTACATAAATTTTCAAAGTGATGATACATATAACAGATAAGAAAAATTGTTGTGGGTGTTCTGCTTGCGTACAGCGATGCCCTAAACAATGCATCAGATTGGAAGAGGATACTGAGGGCTTCTTGTATCCGCAGGTGGATGAAGAGACTTGTATCAAGTGTGGTTTGTGCGAGAAAGTATGTCCAATCTTGAATCAAACGGATAAACTGTCTGTACTGGAAGTGCTTGCGGTGAAGAATCCGAATGACGAGGAGCGAATGAACAGCTCTTCAGGTGGTGTTTTCCTTCCTTTAGCAAGAGAGGTTATCAATCAGGGCGGTGTCGTTTTTGGAGCTGTATATGATGAGATCTGGGAAGTACATCACGTTTATGCAGAGAAGATAGAGGACGTTTATCCAATGATGGGTAGTAAATATCTTCAGAGTAAGATAGGCAATTCCTTTAAAGATGCAGAGCGCTTTCTTAAGCAGGGACGTGAAGTTCTGTTTGTCGGAAGTCCGTGCCAAATAGCTGGTTTACGAACATATCTCCGTAACAAGCAATATCCAAATTTGCTGGCTGTTGATTTCCTTTGTCATGGAGTTCCAAGCCCTGGTGTTTGGCGAAGATATTTGGCTGAAACTTATGGAGGCTACGATGCCAAAGAACAAAGTCGCCTTCAGGCGACCGCTGGAAAAAATTCCGTTTTGCTTTCATCTCTAAACGCAACGTCCCCCATAGGGGACATTAAGTTTAGAGATAAACGTGAGAGTGGCTGGAAAAAATTCCGTTTTGTCGTCCGTCAAAAGTCCGCCTCTAAGGCGGACCAAAATACCGTTTTGTCGTCCGATATACATTACGATAATCCTTTTATGCGAGGATTCCTTTCCGACATTTACTTGCGTCCATCATGTTATGCATGCAAGTGTAAAAATGGCGTAAATCATAGTGATTTAACAATAGCGGATTTCTGGGGAATCAACCTGATTGCTCCTGAATTTGATGATGACAAAGGAGTTGGTTTGGTTCTTCTGAACACTAAAAAGGGCAAGGACTACTTTTCTAGATTACCTATGGATATGATGCCTTCTAACTTGGAAAAAGCACATTATTATAATGGTGGTTTCAATGAGCATACCAAGGCGCATCCTAAGCGTGACCAATTCTTCTTTTTGATAGAGAATGGGAAAAGCATAAAGGCTGCTGTTGAAATTTGCTTGCGCTTGCCATTTAAGCAAAGGGTGGTTCGTGTAGTTAAGAGGATAGTCAAAAAGGTCGTCAAGACAATCCTGCCTGCTTCTTCTGTTCAAGCTATCAAAAAAGCAGTAAAAAGATAAATCTCTTATATGAGTAATCAGAAATATTATAGTGCAAAAGCATTAGTGGTTGGCATTGATAAATATGATCAAGTTACTCAATTGGATGTAGTCAATCGATATAGAGAAGTAGCTTAATCAAATAAATATAAATGTTATGAAAATAGTAGTAAGTACAGATAGCTTATTTTCTGCTGCATGTTTAAAAGTAGAAATATTAAAGGCAATAAAGGGGGAAAATCCAGATATTACTATAGATACTTGGGCATATAAAAAATCAAAAGATGATTTTGATGTGATTTTCCATAACTTGGATCAATATGTAGCAGATGCTCGCAAAAATGTAATATTTACAGTTGTTCAAGATGATGCAGATATATTGTTTTCAATTACTTGGTGGAAGGGAAATCCAGAGCCATCATGGGAAATCAAAAGTCTTCATGCTGGGCGTTTGGTAGAAATGCTAATGTCTCATTTTAATGAAGAGTTTGTAAGTTTTAAGATAATAGACTTTAATTAGAGTATTATGGCTTCACAAGGTAATGATATGGTTGGCTCTCCAAATAAATTTTTGCTAGAGATAATTGGCAATTTGAAATTCTTTGCACAGAATATAATGTGTGTAAGAGAAACTTTTGATTCAAGCCAAGCTTTGCTGAAAAAGCAATTAGATGCGACAAAAGATAATTTGGCTCAGTTTATCCAATTAAATAATATAAGTCAAAATGATGGGAAAGTTGTCATATCTAATGATAAACGTAAAAGTTATCTTAATTTGCAAAGAATAAAAGAAAGAGCAGAACAGGCTGTTAGGTTGATACCCCCAAGCTATTTGGTTTCGTTGGTTTCTCTGTTTGATTCTTTTTATGCAGGTTTGGTAAGATGCATTTATAATCTTAATCCTGAAAAGTTGTTGGAGAGCGATATGAAATTTACATATCGTGATTTGAAGGATTTAGATTCTATTAGAGAGGTAAAGCAAGTTATTGTTGAAAGTAAAATAGAGAATTTGTTGAGAGATTCTCACATAGAGCAATTTAAATGGCTCGCTTCTGCAATGGAAGTTTCTACTTTGACACAATTTAATGGATGGAGTGATTTTGTGGAGTTGACAGAGCGCAGAAATTTGTTTGTACATGCAAATGGAAAGGTTTCTGCACAGTATGTTACTATCTGTAAAAAGTATAAAGCACTGCAAGAAGGTGTTTCTATTGGTACTATACTTGGAGTTGATAAAAGTTATTTTGAAAAGGCATTTAAAAATTTATATAAAATTGCCATAATGCTGTCTCATATTTTGGCAAGTAACAATTATCTTAAGAAGTTTGAAGGAGATATAGAAGCAGTTGATAAACATTTGGTTAATTGTATCTTTGAACTTATATCTGGAGAACTATATGATGTTGCTATAGAGGTTTCTGAATTCTCTTTAAAACGCCCTTTTCGTCATAAAACATATGACAAGTGCTGGTTGATATTAAATCTTGCTCAATCGTTTAAATGGCAAGGAAAACAAGACGAGTGCATGGAAGTTATTCGGAATGAAGATAGTTCAGGTTGGCGTGATGAATTCTTGTTACCAAAATACGTTTTGGAAGATAATTTCGTAAAAGCTTATGAACTTATGCGAAAAATAGGAAACGGCAACTCTGTGATAACTGCATCTGCATATAGAGATTGGCCGATTTTTAAGGAGATAAGAAAGGAAGAAAACTTCTGTTCATTGTTTCAAGAAATCTTTGGCGAACCATTGAAGGAAAATGTAAACGTAGAACCAAATAATGCAAATGAAGTAGAAGAGGCATTAATTCAGGCTTTGCAATAGGGATCAATAGAATTTATATAGAACTAAATAATGAAGAAGGAGGAAATGACGAATGAAAATAGGAATATTAACATTGCCTCTCCATACTAATTATGGAGGGATATTGCAGGCGTATGCTTTGCAAACGGTATTGGAAAGAATGGGGCATGAGGTGGTGGTGTTTGATACACCCATTTGTGTATGACATGCCTTTTACATCCATTATATTTAGGTATAAATTTAAAAAGGATGTAGGAAAGCGTTCAATAAATTAATGTATTGGAGGACTTTTAAATAAATTCTGATGATATGAAGGAAGTTCGTATATTCATACACTCCCTATATTATTTATATATAAGATTGTTATGACAAATAAAATAATTAAAAGAGGGTGCTACTCTGAGTGTATCACAATGTTGCGCTTCCCTCTCGCTATACTAGTAGTATTTGTGCATGGTTTTGGATCTGATATTAACATATCGGAACTTCATGCATGTGGTATGACAGGAATGGCAGTCTATGATTATGTAAGGCTATTCTTTTCTGTTGTGATAGCTAGAAGTGCTGTGCCGATTTTCTTTATTATTTCAGGTTACTTGTTATTTTTGAAGGTTGAAGATTATTCAATGTCTGTTTACATTGCGAAGTTGAGAAAACGGTGGCATAGTTTAGTGATACCTTATTTCTTATGGATATTAATGCTCGTTCTTTGGACTTTAATGTTTAAGGTTGGTGGTATTCTACTGCATTCTAATCCATGGACAGGAATTTTGGATTACTTTCAAGAAAATGGTTATCTGCATATGCTTTGGGATAGTAGTGTTTGGGATGAAAGAACTACTTGGTTAGGTATAGAAACTCATAATAGTGGACCTATACTGCTTCCTTTCTGGTATATGAGAGACCTTATTATGATGGTTATAATTTCACCGGTTATTTATTTGTTAATCAAGAAGATTAAAATCATATTTCTCATATTTATGCTTTTTCTATATGTATTTGATATAAGAGTTTCATGGATTAGCGGTACATTTGCTTCAGCAGGTTTATTCTTTAGTATAGGAGCCTATTTTGCTATTATGAAGCAAGATTTCACGGATGTATTATGGAAAAGGCGTTACTTGATTTGTTCTATTGCATTAATGTTAATGGTGTATCAAACTTATTCAGGCTCAGCAATGGGTGATATAGTTTCTAAAATATTTTATCCATGGTTGGTAATTTTTCAAAGTTTTGCTCTTATTATTGTTGCATCAAAATCATGTATGTATCCGAAGTTTTATGAAGCTAATAAAAAGTTGGCAAATACATCTTTCTTTATATATGCCCTTCATCCTTTTATCTTAGGGTATATAATCTCGATTATTAATAGGGTGATGCCGATGGGTGATGCTTGGTATGTGATGACTTTAGTGTATTTAGTTTCTCCCTTGGTTTGTGTTTATGTATGTGTGTTATTATATCGGGGAACACAAAAATATATACCAGAAGTACTAAGTGTGCTAATGGGAAGAAAAAATAATTTTTAAAAAACTTTACATTTTATGAATATTGGAATAATAACATTACCTCTTAATGTAAACTACGGAGGAATATTACAAGCTTATGCTTTACAGACAGTGTTGAAAAAGATGGGACATAAGGTTGAAGTTCTAGAAGAACCAAAGAAAGATTCCAAAACACCTCTGTTTGTATATATTAAAAGAATAGTAAAAAAGTGTTTAGGCAAAAAATCTATCATTAATTATAATGGTTTCATGAAGAAATGGGAACCAATAGTGAGTAAAGATATTCTTCGATTTATAAATTTATATATAAAAAAAAGAATTATTTCTTTTGATGATTTAAAGGAAACGGATTTTGAGGCGTATGTGGTTGGAAGTGATCAAATCTGGAGACCTAAATATTGTTCAAATATATTGCATTCTTATTTGGATTTTACTAAAGGTTGGAATATTAAACGCATTGCATATGCAGCTTCGTTTGGTATTAATACTTGGTCTTACACTGAAAAAGAAACAGAAATATGTAAATCTTTAATAAAGCAATTTAATTTGGTAACTGTTCGTGAATTATCAGCAGTAGGTCTTTGTAGAAAATACCTTGACATTAACGCAATAAATGTTCTTGATCCTACATTTCTGTTAGATAAGTGTGAGTATCAAAGGTTAATTGCTGATTATAAGGTTAGCAATTCGCATTATATATTTTCTTATTTGCTTGATGAAACAAAAGAAAAGTTAGATCTTTTGAAAAAAATAAGCATGATAAAAGAATTGCCAATTCATAAAATTAAATTAGAAAATGATTTATCAAAGTTGTCTGGAAAGAAACTTGCCAAACTGAGTTATCCATCTATTCAACAATGGTTAGCCGCATTTGCACAAGCAGATTTTATTCTAACAGATTCTTTTCATGGGACTGTCTTTTCTATAATTTTTAATAAACCTTTTATTTCTATCGCGAATAAAGGTCGTGGGATTACGCGATTTCATTCTTTACTTAAAGTGTTTGGGTTAGAGAATAGGCTGATATTTGAAGAACAAGGTATTTCTAAGGAAATGTTATCTGAATCGATTGATTTTAACAAGATAAATGCCATTATGTCAGCCGAAAGGAATAAGTCTTTTAAATTATTAAAAGAGCAATTATAATATATAACTATGGATGTATTAGTAAGTATTATTGTACCTATATTCAATGCTGGACAATATTTGGAACAGTGTTTGGATAGTTTGTTGAGACAGTCTTATCAAAAGTTTGAATTGTTACTAATTGATGATGGTAGTACAGATAATTCTGGTATGATATGTGACCAATATAAGTTGCTAGATTCTCGCATAAAAGTATTTCATGTAGAAAATGGAGGAGTATGTAAAGCACGAAATATCGGTATAAAAGAAACTAAAGGAGAATATGTTTTGTTTGTTGATGCTGATGATATACTGCTAGTTGATGCAATAGAAAAATTAGTTACAGCAAGAATGTTTTCTAAAGCAGACTTAATTCTTGGAAACTGTAAAAGTATAATGGATGGGCATTTAAATAATTTGATTGATAATACAAACCAAGAATTACATGGTGATAAGATTTTTAAGGAAATAAAGCATTTTGCTCTTTGGGGATATTTGTTCGATGCAGGTTTAATCAAAAAACATGCTCTTCTTTTTGTAGAAGGTTTAGCTTATTCGGAAGATCTAGTTTTTATTTGTAATTACCTTATATATGTAAGTAAAGTATACCTGTTAGACAAGGATGTATATTATTACCGAATAAATCCGAGTTCTGTTAGTAATAACAAAAAGTATTATAAAAAAATAGTTAATCAATTTAGAGCTTTTTATTTTCTTGATAAATTAGGAAAAAAATACAAAGATAACATTTGCTTTTCAACATTGATTTCAAAAAAGAAAAGTGAACTTTTGTTACTAGGGTTAAGACAATATTATAATGAAAATATAGAAATAAGTGATATACAAAAACTATATTTGCAATTTATAGAAATTTGTCATCCAAATATTTTTTATAAAATATCGTTTATTTTAAATTTCTTTAGAATTTATCTTTCTAAAATATTATAGTTATGGAGATCCCAAAATTGACAATTTTTACCCCCACGTATAATCGTTCATATATTTTGCCAGCACTTTATGAGAGTTTGAAAAAACAAGATTCTCATGATTTTGTTTGGCTTATAGTTGATGATGGTTCTACTGATAATACGAAACAGTTGGTTTCTCAATGGAGTAGTGAGGGTGATATAAATATACATTATTATTATCAGAATAATGCAGGTAAAATGGCAGCACACAATTTTGCGGTAAAAAAATGCAGTACTGAATTGTTCTTTTGTGTAGATTCTGATGATTATTTACTTAGTAATGTAGTAACTAAAATTATAACATTATGGAATAATACTCGTTTTAAAGAAACTCTTTCAGGTATTGTTGCTTATCGAAAAATGATAGGACTAAAAAATGAAGAGCATTCCTGTTTTGGAACGAGTAAAGATCGAGCAAAATTGAGAGATTGTTTACATAATTATTTTGGAGAAACAGCCTTGATATTTCGTACAAATATATTAAAGAAATATGAATTTCCCCTGATTCCAGGGGAAAAGTTTATTTCTGAAATGTATATATACAACAAGATTGATGATTTTTATGATATGTTGGTCGTAAAAGAAGATTTTGTAGCGTGTCAATATCAAAAAGATGGTTATACTCAAAATTTGCATAAAGTTATAGCTCAAAATCCAAAAGGATTTATTCTGTTTTTTAGTAATATGTTTAATCGTAGTCATAGCTTTAAAGAGAAAATGGTTTTGGCGATACAGGTATGGGCTTGTTCTTTAATAGCAAAATATTCTATTACGACAATATTAAAATCATTTCATTGGAATTGTTTTACTCTTTTATTATTACCATTTGGTTATGTCTATTTACGTTGTAAACTTATAAAATTTTTGAAATAGAATGAAGTCCTTTCTGAAAATATACTATTTTGCCATTATTTTATTGTTATTTCTTGGTATCAATGTATTGGCAAAAATTGGTATTTTTGTCGAATTTGATAGTGCTCCTATGTGGCAAAAAATCTTGCCTTCTGCATATCTTATAATTCCGATAAGTATTTATACTTTAATGACTTGTAAATCTGTAACGTCCTATAAATGTGAGTGCCATTTGCTCTTTTTATTTCTTTTCATGTTACTTTCTCTATATGTAAAAGGTAGTGCAGGCTATATAGGTGTAATCAATTGCAATGTGTTTCCTGTAGCACTTTCTATAGTAACATGTTTTTATCTTTCAACTAAATCTCTTTCTAGATGTAAAGTATTATACAAAATAGTAATAGTATTTTATCTTATAGAGTGTATGTTGTCTGTTTTCGAAAGAATTTTTGAAATAAACATATTTCCATTTCTTGGTTCAGGAACAGCAAGCATATTGAGTTATTCAAGTTTTATGGATGGATTTAGGAGTACTGCTTTGCAGAATCACCCTCTTCAAAATTCTTTATGTGTTTCTATTCTTATGGCATTTATTCTTTGTTCTAATATAAAAATCAAAAAGAAATTATCGCTTTTCTTTTTAGGCTATTTAGCAATTCTTTGTTTTAATACTAGAGGTAGTATCGTGCTATGGGGTGTCTTCTTTCTTATTTATTTGCTGTTTAATTTGAAAAAATACAAAGGAAATTCAAGATTGACTCTAATATTTGTTACTGTTGTTGGAGTTTTAGCTATGATTTATTTGATTTTAAATTATGGATTAGCTGATCGTTTGATTAAAAATGGTTTGTTGGATGAAAGTAGTGCCGGACAGCGATTACAATTATTTGATGTTTTTAATTTTTTATCTTGGAATGATTGGTTGTTTGGTATAAGTTCCATTAAACAGCAGAGAGTTTTGGATTTTGTAAATGTAGGAATCATAGAAAACCCTTGGCTGGTAATAGCTTTTTCTCATGGCATAATAGTTCTGACCATGATGATTTTTCTTTATTTTAGGTTGTTTAAACGATTATTTAAAGAATACAAATTATTTGATAAATTATTCATCTGTTTTACATTTTTAATTATTGCTTCTACTAATAATTCTCTTGTAACACCAGGTGCATATTTACCATTGTTCCTACTTTGTAGTTATCTCTTTTCACCAAAATATAAAAATATATGATACCAAAAATTATTCATTATTGTTGGCTTAGTGATGATCCTATTCCAGTAAGTTTTCAAGACTATATAAAATCTTGGAAAGAGAAAATGCCTGATTATCAAATGATGCTTTGGAATTTTAAAATGTTCGATCGAAATTCTTCCTTGTGGGTAAAGCAAGCTTTTGATAATAAAAAATATGCTTTTGCTGCGGATTATATTCGCTTATATGCTTTATATAATTATGGTGGCTTTTACTTAGATATGGATGTTGAAGCACTTAAGTCATTTAATCCTTTTTTATCTCTAAAAACAGCCATATGTTATGAGCATGATGGTCATGGTAAATTAGAAATGGCAGCTTTTGGTGTTGAGCCAAAGTCTGAATGGGTAAAAAAATGTCTTGACTATTATGTTGGGCGTTCTTTTATAAAAGATGATGGTAGTTTTGATATGAAGGTTATACCTGAGATTGCGAATGAAATTTTGCTAAATGATCATTACCAATTAATGGAGGTAACATCTATCAATGATGCTATAACTGAAGAAGCTAAAGGTTTCTTCCCTGTGTTTAGTCCTGATTTTTTTAGCCCGAAGTCATATGTGACTAATAAAATTATACTAACTGATAATACAGTAAGTATCCATCATTTTGCCTCTTCTTGGATGAAACCATCAGAAAAGATAAAATTAAAGTTATGGAATTTTATCAAAACATATTGTCCTGGAATAGCATCTTTAGTAAAACAAATTTTTAAACAAAAATAATTATGCCTGAAATTACAGTTTTAATGCCTGTATATAATGGAGAAAAATATCTTCGCCCTGCTATAGAGAGTATTTTGAATCAAACGTTTTCTGATTTTGAATTCTTAATAATCAACGATGGCAGTACAGATAACTCAGAGTCCATAATTTTATCCTATAAGGATGAGCGTATACGTTATGTTAAGAATGAAAACAATTTAAAGTTAATTAAAACTTTGAATAAGGGTATTTCTTTATCTAGAGGTAAATATATAGCTAGGATGGATTGTGACGATATCTCTTTCCCTATTCGATTCGAAAAGCAAATAGAGGCTTTACGAAATAATCCTGAGCTTGACGGCGTATGTGGAAGATCATATGATCTCTATCATGACTTAAGTATTAGAAGAAACTTGAGATTTTTACCATTGCATAGTGCAGCTTTTAGATTTATCTCTCAATTTGAAGTTTCTTTTATTCATCCTTGTTTGATGGTTAAAACTGCAGTATTGCAAAAAGAGCCATTTAAAGATGATGAATCCGCTTTGAACATTGAAGATATGGAGTTAGGTAGTCGTTTGTCGTCTAAAGGTTATAATATCGAAAATTTAAACACGTTCCTGATATATTATCGTAAAAATATTGAGGGCGTTTGTTTTACGCATAGAGATGAACAAAAACATAAATCTTATGAACTAGCCCATAATAATCTATTGAAATCTTTTAATATTGATATGACTGAAGATTTCTATCAATTGCTTACAGAGAAAAAGGGATTTAATTCTTTAGAGAAATTAAATAATGCGATTAAATGCTTAAATTCTTTAAGAAGCACTTTCTTTATCTATAATAAAAAGATAGATAAAAAGAATAAGTACGATATAAATAGCTGGGTGCGTATAAGAAAATTTTCTTTTTTAATTTCGGCTTTGAAGGAATTAAGTTTACCTTATAAGCTAATTGTTGTAGTGTATTTATTGTCAAACATTGGTTTTTGTCTAGACCCAAGATTTGTCGAGGCTATAAAAATTTGGTTTTTTGACTGGGGGCCTTTTTCAAAGAAAAAATATCTGAGTAATGATTAGTGATGAATTATTAGTGAGTGTTGTTATTCCTGCATATAATACAGAGAAATATATAGGTAGAATGTTAAATTGCGCAATATCTCAAACTTATAAAAAGATAGAGATTATTGTTATAAATGATGGTTCTACCGATAATACTCTAGAAGTGCTGCGTTCTTATCAAATTAAAGATAAACGTATAAGAGTTATTGATATTCCTAATGGTGGCGTTTCTAATGCGCGTAATTTGGGAATAAAGGCTGCTACTGGAAATAAAATATTTTTTTGGGATAGCGATGATATTGTAGAACTTGATACAATTCAAAAATGCGTGGAATTTTGTGAAGAAAAACACGTTAATTCTGTATTGTATGGTTATTGCAATAGAGATAATGGGGTGGATCAACCATGTCATCAATCAATTCTAGGGGGACAAGTTTTTAAGCATAAAGACATATTGCACAAAGTAATGCCATGTTTTATAGGGCATTCTTTCTCTGATATTAATGCTTGGATTCTTGGTCATAAAACAATTCGTTATGGTAAGGAATCAACTGCGTTATGGCACATAATGTGTGATTTAGATATAATCAAATCTAATAAGCTATTATTTGATACAAATTTATCTTTGGGTGAAGATACTACGTTTATTAATACTTATTTTCTTTATGAAGAATCCATAGGGTATTTGGATGAATGTTTTTATCATTTGGAACAAAGACCTGATGGCGCTAATTTGTCAAGTGTTACTAATGCAACAAAACGAATTTTAGATAAGCAAAAATTAGTTTTTACTCGTTTGAAAATCGATCAATTAGCAATGGAAAAGTACGAATTTAATACTCATTGTTATTGGGAAGGAACACTGGCGTTTAGTGTAATGGAAATGGCATTGCGTATGTCTCATAATTATCATTCATCAGATAACGATAATAAGGCTAGGTTCTTAGATTTTGTTAATATTGATACAGTAAAAGAATCCATTAAGAATTTTAGACCTTCTTTTGGTATAAAAGCTATTCCTTTTTTATTATTAAAGTTAATTGGTCCGCGTAAAGTTTACAATTTATGCCGTTTAATTCCGGATAAATATATAAGAGTAATCGTATAATTATATTGAATTTCAAGCCGAGTAACGTTATTATTATGTACAACGACATTCAAATCATTATCATGGCCGGCGGCGTAGGCAGCCGCTTCTGGCCAATGTCAACCCCCGATTACCCAAAGCAGTTCATTGATGTGATGGGTGTGGGCCGTTCCCTCATTCAATTGACAGTAGATAGGTTGATGCCAATCTGTCCTGTCGAGAACATGTGGGTAGTGACAAACGAGAAATACATCCGCATTGTCAAGGAGCAAATCCCTGACATGCCAGTAGATAACATATTAGCAGAGCCAGAGGCTCGCAATACCGCTCCATGTATAGCTTATGCCTGCTGGAAGATCCAGAAGAAGCATCCTGATGCCAACATCGTGGTGACACCATCCGATGCCCTGGTCATCAATACCTCGGAGTATCAGCGAGTGCTCAGCAAGGCTTTGAGCTATACTTCCGATAAGAACGCCATCGTTACCATCGGTATTAAGCCAAGCCGCCCAGAGACAGGCTATGGCTATATCGCCGCAGCAGAGCCAACATCCATAGATGAAATCTACAAGGTTGAGGCTTTCAAGGAAAAGCCAAACCTGGAGACAGCCGAACAATACCTTGCCGCTGGCAATTACTATTGGAATGCCGGAATCTTTGTATGGAACATTGATACCATCAGCAAGGCAATCCGCACCTTCCAGCCAAACCTTGCCAGCATCATGGACGAGATGGCACCTTCTTTCTATACTGAACAGGAGAAAGAGGTGGTCGGCAAACTCTTTCCAACCTGCGAGAAGATAAGCATAGACTATGCCGTGATGGAGAAGTCGAAGGAAATCTATACCTTACCAGCCGAGTTTGGCTGGAGCGACTTAGGAAGCTGGGGCAGCCTCCGTACCTTACTTCCACAGGATGAGGCTGGCAATGCCAAGGTAGGCAAGGACATCCGTTTGTATGAATGCAAGAACTGCGTGGTTCATGCAGCCGATGAAAGCAAGGTGGTAGTTCAAGGATTGGATGGCTATATCGTAGCCGAGAAGCACGGACAACTGCTTGTTTGCTCATTGAAAGAGGAACAGAGAATTAAGGAATTTGGAAAATAAAAAAACTGCGATTGATTTGCTATTATCGAAATTGAAAGCAGTGAGGATACCTCAGTACCGTCTTAGATAGAAGTTTAAGAAAGTGTGGCTCAAGGGTATAAAAATAGTAAAATATTTAATACGAAATAAATTATGGAAGAAAAAGTAATAGAATTGATTGCTCGTGTACTTAATGTACCAACAACAGAAATCGATATGGATACCGAAATTGGTGAACCAGATGAGTGGGATTCTCTTCATAATGTTGAGATTATCTCTCAGTTGGAGAAGGAATTTAATGTGAAGATTACATCTGATATGATTATGGACTTGGAGGATGTATCTGATATTGTTAGTCTCATTGAAGATTTGACAGAATAATATATCTTAGAGTTCAAAGAACATAAGAGAGACGATACAATAGAAATATATAACACAAAGAATATTTATATGTTAGAAAGTATCGAGAAACAAATATGGCAGTGGGCGGCCGTAGAGCCCGATAAGATAGCTGTAAAAAGTGGAAAGAAATCTGCAACATATCTTCAGTTGTGTCAACGCATATTGGGGGCAAGAGATTATTTCAAATCTCAATTATCACAAAACGAAGGAAATGTTGTTATTCTGGCAGCTGGCAAGCAGATAGAGTTTGTGTATGCATATTTTGGCGCACACTTAGCAGGATTAAAGGTTGTTCCTATTGATGCAGCAACAAATCCTACCAGATTGGATTATATTGTGAAGCAAACGCATGCTAATCTTCTGGTTGGTTTTGATGAAAGTGAGCAGGAGATTGCTAAGGCTAGATTGAAAGACTTTGCAGAGTTAACTGCTGATTTCTCTACACCTTTGTTTTCTGATGGAAATGAAGTTGCAGACATTCTTTTTACAACAGGTACTACAGGTAAACCTAAAGGGGTACCTTTGACTTATGACAATGAGGCTGCTGCAGCAAGAAATATCAATGAGTTTATTGGTAATTCACAGGAAGATGTTGAACTTCTAGCTCTTCCAGTCAGCCATTCCTTTGGCTTGGGTAGAGTAAGATGCAGTCTGTCTAAGGGAGCGACATTAATCCTGCTCGGTAGCTTTGCCAATGTAAAGAAGATATATCGCACGATGGAGGAAGACCATGTAACAGGTTTCACAATGGTTCCTGCCAGTTGGAGATACCTCAAAAAACTTACAGGCGATAAACTGGGTGATTTCAAAGATCAGCTTCGATATATAGAAATGGGCAGTGCCTTCTTCTCTAAGGATGAGAAGCAGGAACTTGCCGATCTGCTTCCTCATACCAGAGTATGTATGCACTATGGTTTGACTGAAGCTTCTCGTTCTGCTTTTATGGAATTTCATCAGGATAAGGCACATTTGGATTCTGTAGGAAAGGCTTCACCAAATACAGATATCAAGGTGTTGGATGAAAATGGAAAAGAGTGTGCTGTTAATCAAGAAGGTGAAATCTGCGTAAAGGGTGATCATGTAACTCATGGATATCTTGATTTGCCAATAGAGGAATCTTTCTTTGGGGATTATTTCCGTACTGGTGATTGGGGATATAAGACAGCAGAAGGATATATTTATTTAATAAGCAGAAAGAAAGAACTGATTAATGTCGGTGGTAAAAAAGTAAGTCCTATAGAAGTAGAAGAGCAGTTGTTCAAGGTTTCCGGTATAGCTGATTGCGCTTGTATTGGCGTACCTGATGAGGAAGGTGTTCTTGGCGAGGTAGTTAAAGCATTCATTGTGAAAGACAAAGATAGTGACATTACTTTTGATGATATTAAAAACCAACTGAACGGTAAACTTGAGTCTTATAAACTTCCTGTTCACTATGAATGGATAGATGAAATACCAAAGACTCAGAATGGAAAAATTCAACGAGGTTTATTAAAATGATTGATATAAAGAATAAAAAAGATTGTTGTGGTTGTCATGCTTGTGGTGATGTGTGCCATGCCCAGGCGATTACATTCCATACCGACCATGAAGGATTCTGGTATCCAGAGGTAGATAAGGAAAAGTGTACTGATTGTCATCTTTGCGAGAAAATTTGTCCGATGATTAACATCGACAAGTTGAAGCATAATGATTTGTCAGAGCCAAAAGTTTTTGGTGGTTATAACAAGGATATTGTTATTCGCTTTGATAGTACATCTGGTGGTATCTTTACTCTTCTTGCACAAGCCATGTATAAGCAGAAGGGATATGTTAGTGGTGCCATCTATACGGATGACTTGAAGGTATTCAACTTCATTTCTAATGATAAGAAAGATTTGAAGCGCCTTCGTAGTTCCAAGTATGTACAAAGTAATGCTGAGGGTTTATATAAGCAGATCAAGCAGTTGCTGATTGCTGGCGAAAAGGTTTTAGCCTGTGGCTCACCTTGTCAGATGGCTGCTCTGCGAAGCTTTCTTCGTAAGGATTACGATAATCTTATCATTGTAGACTTCCTTTGTCGTGCAACGAACTCTCCAAAGGTTTTTGAGAAGTATAAGGAGTCTTTGGAAGCTAGATATGGTTCTAAGATTGTATCTATTAAGGACAAGAACAAGGATCACGGTTGGCATAGTCTTGCCAGAAAGATAACATTCGAGAATGGTCAGGTATATTATGGCGAAGGTCATGAGGATGATTATCGCCGTGGATACCATGACAATGTCTTTGAGCGCCCTTCTTGTTATGAATGTAAGTTCAAGGGTATTCCACGTATGAGTGATATCACTCTTGGTGATTTCTGGGGAATTGGTCAGGTAGATTCTTCTTTGGAACAGAACTTAGGAACCTCTCTTATCATGATTAATTCCAAAAAAGGTTTGGAATACTTTGATAAAATTAAGGATAAGTTAGTTGTTAAAGAGTTTACTTTGAAGGATATTGTCCCAGGTAATAGCACTGCTATAATGGGTGGTAAGCTTTCTTATCCTGCCAATATCAATCGAGATGAATTCTTTAAGGCACTTGATGAAATGCCATTTGATGAATGTGCAGCTAAGTTCTTCCCATACGAGAGTAATGATAAGATTTCTGCTAAGCGAAAGGTAAAGAATATCCTTCGTGTCATTTATCACAATAAGAAGAACCCAATGCAGTTGCTCCGTATCTTCTATTGGAATTACTGTAGAAAGAATATCCATAGTAACCTGTTAGAAGGAAAATTCTTCAATGTCCTTTCTCATTGTGCCATAGATATCGCCAAGACTGCAAATATTGAAGTTGGTGGTCAGGTAAGTCTTAATCTGAAGCGAACACGTGGTAGTAAGGGTGAGTTTCGACTTTTGGTAGAGGATGGTGCCACACTGAGTTTTGGTAAAGGTCATTCTTATTTCAAATACGATAGCGATGTGCAGGTATTCAAGGGCGCACAGATGTTAATAGGTAGTTGTGCTACCAACATAGGTTTGAAAATCGTTTGTTCAGAGAAGATCGTAATGGGGGATGATGTTCACATTGGTCGTGATGTTTGGATACGAGATAACAATGGCGGTCATCATGTCATTATTAAGGGATATAAAGACAAGGCTCCGGTCATCATTGGTGACCATGTATGGATCTGTTCAAACGTTAGTATCACGAAGGGTGTTACAATAGGCGAGGGTGCAATCATCTCTGCTAATAGTGTTGTTACAACTAATATCCCTGCTCATTGCATCGCTTCTGGTAATCCAGCCAAGGTGATTGCTGAAAACATTTATTGGAGACCATAATAAAAAAGAATATATGGCGTCAGAAAATAAAAGAATAGCAAAGAACACGGTATTTCTATATATCCGCTCGTTCCTGATGATGGCCATCAATCTCTATGCCTCCCGTATCATCTTGCAGGCATTGGGTGTTGAAGACTATGGACTTTATGGAGCTATAGGTAGTATCGTGGCAATGTTCACCATCATTAATGGTTCTCTGTCATCGGGTACGAGTCGTTTCCTTACTTTCGAACTCGGCAGAGGGGATATGGCGAAACTGAAGAAGACCTTCAATGCCTCTCTTGCTATGCATACAGCTATGGCCGGCTTTTTATTTCTCTTGATGGAAACGGTTGGTCTATGGTTTGTTAATTACAAGATGAATATCCCTGCTGGTCGAGAGTTTGCTGCCAATGTAGTCTACCAGATGTCGGTGCTTACCTGTATGTTTTCCCTTACACAGGTGCCCTATAGTGCTACGATTATCTCTCATGAGAAGATGGACATCTATGCCTATGTTGGATTGGTGGAGGCGACCTTCAAGCTAGCGTTGGTATTTGCTTTGCTCTATTTGCCTTTCAGCGACAACTTGATAGCTTACTCCATTATTCTAGCTTTATGGGGTGCAGGACTACAAATTTTCTATAGGTTTTATTGCTATAAAAGATTCGAAGAAACACATATCTCGTTTTGTAGAGAGAAAACTATCTATAAAGAAATGCTCTCTTATTCCGTTTGGGATACAGTAGGTGCTTTTTGTGCAACAGGTAATAGTCAAGGTATTAATATATTGATTAATATTTTCTTTGGTGTAACAGTCAATGCTGCACGACAAGTTGCTTATCAGGTTGAAAATGGTGTAAATCAATTGGCAGCAAATTTCACAACCTCTATTACTCCACAAATTGTAAAAAGTTATGCGAAGGGTGATAAGAAAAGATTCTTTCAGTTGATTTATGAAGCAGGAAGATATTCATATTTTTTAATGTTTCTTGTTTCATTCCCAATTATACTAGAAGCTGATTATATACTGAAGCTTTGGTTGGTTGAGGTTCCTGAATATACGGTTTTGTTCACTCGTTTTGTATTAGCAATCGCATTGTATCGCATAATAGTTCGTTCAACAATTAATGGGGTTCATGCTACAGGTGATGTTAAAACTCTTAATTTAACAAGTGGAGTGTATTCTGCATGTTCTTTTTTGCCTTTAGTATATCTCTTGTTCAAGTGTGGTTTACCTGTATGGTCTTGCTTTATTGTTTATGCATTTAATGGTATTGTCTGCAATTTCTTTGAAGCTAGAGCATTATACAAAAGAGAAAGGTTTGATATTTTAAGGTATATCACGTATGTTTATTTACATCCTATAGCTGTCTCGATAATAGCTGCTATTCTACCTTTTGTAATTACAATTACAATAGAAGAAAGCTTTTTGAGACTTCTGCTAACCTTGATTGTTAACAGTTTGTGTACTCTTATATGTGTTTACACATTAGGGATCAATCAAGATGCACGTAAGAAAGTTAATTCTTTTATACTCAATAAAATAAGAAAAAATGATTTATAGATTAATTAATGGTATATATAGGAGATTAGTACTTCCTAATTATTCTAAATTCTGCATAAAGAAAGAACAGGAGAATGAAGAAAAATTGGTTCTTCAAAATATCCCTTTAAATAGCCTTACAGCTCTGACTGGAAATGAAAAAGAACAAGTTAGAAAAATGTATGGAAATATATTCGGGGGGGGCAAATTAGAGCATTTTGAAGAATTAGCTCTATTTAAGCACTATCGTGGTTTTGACCCAAGGTATATATCACATTATATATATTTGCCGCTAGTAGCTCATAAGCTGAATAATTATCATTATACCAAAATTCTCGAACATAAAAGTCTGTTAGGATATTTAGTAAAAGGTACATTAAAATTTCCTTATTGTTATGTTCGTTGCATTGACGGTGAATACTATGATGATAAGATGTTGCAAATAAGCCAGGAACAAGTAATCAATAATTGTATCAAAGAAGAGGCTTTAATAGTGAAGGATTCTGTTGATTCTGCTGGCGGAAAGAGTGTTGAACTTCTGCGTTTGTCTAATCTTGATGATGATAAACGTCGTAGTGAAATACTACGAGTTTTGTCAGAACGAAAAAATGACTTTGTAATTCAAGAATGTATTAAGCAGCATCCTAGTTTTGCAAAGTTCAATCATACTAGCATAAATACTCTTCGAGTAACAACACTATATCTTAATGGCAGGTATTCTACCCTTTCTGTTATTTTACGTTTTGGTAAAGAAGGAATGAAGGTTGACAATTGGGGAAGTGGAGGTATTATAGTTGGAGTTTCTAATACTGGTCATCTTAGCAAATTAGGTTATGATATTCAATTAAATACCTTTACGGAATATAATGGTATAAAATTTGATAATCAAATTCTCCATCAAATTCCATCTTTGCTTAAAGATATCGAAACTGCTCACAAGAATCAATTTTCATTGTGCAAGTTTATAGGATGGGATATTTGTTTCAATGAGCAAAATGAGCCAATTGTAATAGAATTGAATAGCTCACAACCTGGTGTTATTGGGGAGCAACTCTGTACAGGTCCAATTTTTGGTGATAGAACTCATGAGGTGCTTGACTATTGTTCTAAAAAAGAGTTTAAATATCAGCGCAGTGTTTTCACTTATTGATAGAAATTATTGAAATATCTTTTTAAATATCAATGAATAATATTATATTAAATAATGGAGTCGAAATGCCTCCAATAGTGGAAACCACTAATTGGATGGATTATCCAGTTATGAAGAAACTAGTTACCGCAGGAATGCAGATTGGTTTTCGAGCATTTGATACAGCACGAGACTATGGTAATGAAGATATTGTAGGACGTGTGATGAAAGAATGCCTGGCAGAGCAAAGCCTTAAGCGTGAAGATATATTCATTACGACAAAGATTGGTAATAGTCAGCAAGCATTGGGCAACATAGAAGAGCAGGTAGATATGTCGCTTAAAAACTTGCAAACAGATTACATCGACCTTTGGCTTATGCATTGGCCTTATCCTGACCATTATGTTGATACATGGCATAAAATGGAGAAGGTGTATAAAAGTGGTAAGGTAAGAGCTATCGGTATGGCAAACTACAGAATTCGTCATTTTGAGCATCTTTTTAAGGAAGGTGTTGAAATTATGCCGCATTGCGTACAGATGGAACTTCACCCTATGCGTACAGCAGAAGATATTGTTTCTTATTTAAAGGAACGCAATATAGCAATTCAGGCCTATTCTCCGCTTTGTCGAATGATTCCAAAAATTAGGGAAAACGAAATGTTGAAGGAGATTGCAGAAAAGCATGGCAAGTCTGTAGGACAAGTCATTCTTAGATGGCATATACAAAATCATACAGTTCCTGTTTTCAAATCTTTGAAACCAAAGAGACTTTCTGAGAATTTTGATATCTTCGATTTCTCTTTGTCAGAAGATGAGATGAAAATGATAGCTTCATTAGATGAAGATTATAAATATCATATAGAATCTACCAGTTGCCCTGGTTATTAATACAGAAAGGACATATATGAGTTTAATAAAAAAAGTCATCAAAAAGGCAATAAAAGTCTCAACAGGGTGTGAGATTTTATACAAGACCAATTGGTATAAGTCAATGTTCCGTGACTTAAATCACGAAACATATCCTGATAATGTATGGTATCGAGAGCATGACGAACGGAACTACGACTTGGTAAACCTTGGTAGCAGTGGTGGTAAGTGGGCATTTGACTATACAGATTTAAATATAAAGGCAATGAATTGGGCACAACAGCCACAGACTTTGCTCGAAGACTACAATCTGCTCCGTCATTTCCATAGTATCTTAAAACAAGGTGGATATGTACTTATTACCATCATGCCATTCACTGGTCTCAATAAGAAGACAGGACTGATGGATGCCATGAAGTATGTAAAGTTCGATATTCAGGGAGAACCGATTCAACCTTATATGTTCAAAGAAGCTCAGCGCTATGCCAATTATCCTATCCTCTTCAAGAAACAAGCCATCAAGGCTTTGATAAAGTATTTCTTGGGAAGAGACAAGAAGATTGGGGAGCGCCCAGAAACCCAGCTGAATTTGAACCCAATGTCAAAAGAAGAACTGGAAATGGATGCTAAAAGATGGATTGATGGATGGAAACGACAGTTTGGTATCTTTGATTTTGAGGCCCCTCTTACAAAAGAGAATGAAGAAGGAAGAGCATATAGAATTAAATTGATGCAAACGCTTATCGACTTCTGCACGGAGCGAGGTTACAAGCCTGTATATGTCATTCCTCCAGTGACTGAGCATCTCGCCAAATATTATACTCCAAAGTTTGAAGAAACATATATTTACGGCTATTTGAAAGGAGTAAATCGTGATGTTTTAACTTTAGACTATAGTAAGGATAAAGAATTTAGATTCAACGATGACCTCTTCTTTAATAGTTTCTTCCTTAATAAAAAAGGCAGAAAGTTATTCACAAGAAGAGTATTGAAGGACTTGAAAATATGTTAAATAATACGATTCGGGGGGGGTACTCTGAGAGTATCAACATGTTGCGATTCCCTCTCGCCATACTTGTAGTATTCGTTCATGGTTTTGGAGCAGATATTGATGTTTCAGAGCTTCATGCCAGTGGTTTAACAGGATTAGCAGTCTATGATTATATCCGACTGTTCTTTTCGGTAGTAATAGCCAGAAGTGCTGTACCCATCTTCTTTATCATATCGGGATACCTCCTCTTTCGGAAGGTTGAGGAGTATAGCAAACAGGTGTATGTCGGGAAACTGAAGAAAAGATGGCACAGTCTCGTAATCCCATACCTCTCATGGAACGTGCTCATCGTGCTCTGGAATTTGGCGTTCAAGCTGGGTGGTATACTCCTGCATGGCAAGCCATGGAGCGGGTTCGGCGATTATTTCCTTCAGAATGGTTGTCTCCACATGCTTTGGGACAGCAGCGTATGGGATGAGCGGACTACTTGGCTCGGAGTAGAGACCCACAACAGCGGTCCTGTGCTCCTGCCTTTCTGGTATATGAGAGACCTAATCATGATGGTCGTTCTATCGCCCGCCTTTTTCTGGCTTATCAAGAGGTTGCGCTTCTTTTTCATCCTCCTGCTGATGGCAGTTTATGCCTTCGACATCAGGGTGGCGTGGATGAGCGGTACTTTCACGGCAGCGGGATTGTTCTTTGGTTGTGGTGCTTATTTCGCCATCATGAAGCAAGACTTCACCGATGTGCTTTGGAAGTGGAGATATGCGATAGTACCGTTGGCAGTGATTCTGATGGCGATGCAGACTTATACAGGCTCGGCGATGGGCGACAGTGTTTCGAGGATGATTCATCCGTGGTTGGTTATCTTCCAGAGTGCGGCTCTCATCATCGTGGCTTCAGCGATGTGCAGGCATCAAGGCTTGTATCGATGGAACAAGAAGTTGGCTGATACCTCCTTCTTTATCTACGCCCTGCACCCTTTCATCCTTGGTTATGTGATAGCAATTATTAATAAGGTGGCGCCGATGAGTGATGCCTGGTATATGCAGACCTTCTGCTATCTCACTGCTCCGTTGGCATGCGTAATGGTATGCGTAGGAGTGTATTGGGGAATGAGAACGTACATGCCAAGTGTGATGAGAGTGCTGATGGGGGAGAGAAATGATGTGAATAAACAAAGAAAAAATCCCAACCCATAAGCTTTTTAGGACTTACAAGCTGGGATGATTTTGAACACGAATAACTCGAATAGTACGAATTTCTGGGAACTGTTCGGGCTTTCTAGAGATGGAAGTCGATTTCCTTCAGCCATTCCTTGACATCGAAGCAAGGACAGCTCTTGCGAACCCAGGGGAGGTCGCGATGACCTAGAATCTCGGCATCGGGATAGTCGAGGACGAGACTATAGAGGAGGTCTTCCAGAGATGCTTTCTGGGCTGGCGTGCGAGTGTCGGCAGGCTTTCCTTTCTCGTCGAGCCCACCCTCGTAGCAGATTCCGATGCTATGGGCGTTGTAGTGGCGGGCGTGAGCGCCCTCCTCGCTTTCTGGACGGCAGGGATAGACCACGCCATCCTTCGTAATGTAATAGTGGTAACCGATGGAGTGGAAACCACGGGCCTTGTGGCAGGCTTCTAAGGCTTCTACTGGGAAGTCCTGGTTAATACGTGTGGCACTGCAATGTACCACGATCAAATCGATTTTTCTTTGATTCTTCATTGGATTCTATGGATTTTAAAGGGTTAATGATTGTTTCCCACAGATTTTCACAGATTTTTGACTCCTTCGGAGTTTTTCCATTGAGGTTTGGTGATAACTGTTGCTTGCAACAAGATTATCTGTGTATATCTGTGAGATCTGTGGGAGAACTAAAATATCACTTGCAGCTCTGCACACAGAAGGAGCTGAGGACGGCAGTGAGGACGGTGATGACGAAGTTGATGACTTTCTGGATTGTTTCCTTTTTCATTTTAATTAGTGATTAGTGTAATTAGTGATTAATGTTTAATTTTCCCACAGATTACACAGATTTTCACAGATTATAGACTCCTTCGGAGTTTTTTGCAGTGAGACCTGATGAGTATAAAACTGTTGCTTGCAACGAAGAATTATCTGTGTAAATCTGTGAGATCTGTGGGAGAACAAGAAGGAAGCGGGCAGGATGAGCAAGTATCCGTTCAGGGCGATGATTTGACAATGTTGAATGGTGAGTGATGAACTCATTCCTGATGGGCCCTCGGATTACTCCGGACTGCATCCTGCCGATGCGCTTTCTCTTGTTTCAGATGCGAGGCGGGTAGGGCTACTCTAAGCCGTCGCTTCCTCCTTCTCCAGTGGTTCCGCTACCGCCCTGGTCGGTGTTGTCACCACCAGGGGTATCCTTCCCGGGATCCGGAGTGGTATCCGGGGTGGTGCCATCTCCTAACAGAGCAGAGGCCTTCTTCAGCGTAGCTCCGAGGTTGATGGTCTTGGCGCTGAACTCACCGGTGCCACGAGCACGGAGACGGAAACCTTCGATGTTCTTGGCGATGGTGAACTCCTTCTCTGAGGCGGCTCCCTCCTTGTTGCGGATGCCGATGGAGAAGATGGCGAGGTCGTCAATCTTTACAGCGAAACCTTGCAAGGTGAGTTCCTTGACGCACGATACCATATCGGTAATCATGCCCTTGATGGCTCCCTTAGAGAAAGGAGTGTTGTGGCTAGCCATGTGTTCGGCCAGGCCGTCGATACCTACCGTCTGAGTGATGACTGGATAGGCGTAATACTTGCCGTATGCCTCTGGCATCTTGGCGTTCTGATTTAGTTTTAGTACGTAAAGCAACATAAGTTTTTAAGTGTTAATGGTTAATGTTGAGTGGGCGCTGCGCAGTGCCTGATTCTTGAACACGAATCTCTCGAATCGAACGAATTTTTCTCCTCGCGGAGTTTTTGTTTTCCCACAGATCTCACAGATTTTCACAGATTTTTGACTCCTCGCGGAGTCTTTGCTGTGAGCCTTAGTGAGTACCGTTGCTTGCAACGAAGAGAATCTGTGCAAATCTGTGAGATCTGTGGGAGACTCTTTCTGAATCACAATGCAAAGATACAACATTTCATTTTCCCAACTCACCGATGCTCATTGTTGCTCAACGATACTCACCGATTATCACTGATAAATATCAGGGTTCTCCCAAATGGAAGAAAATATAGGATACTTGCAGAGGATTGAACTCCTTACAGCTCTTGTTGTATCCACTCTTCTGCAACTGCTCGTAGAGCTGGGTGCATCTTACTATCCATCTCATCAGATGGGCTCTTGCCACGTCCGGGTCGGAATCCGGAAAATAGAGCAGGGCTAACTCCTGCTTGGTGTAACTTCGTAAATCCATTTTCTTGTAATGTTGAATTTTCCCACAGATCTCACAGATTTTCACAGATTTTTGACTCCTTCGGAGTTTTTGCTGTGAGCCTTAGTGAGAGTACCGTTGCTTGCAACGAGAGAATCTGTGTAAATCTGTGAGATCTGTGGGAGACTAAGAATAATGTTGAATGTTATCTATTAGGGTTATGCTTCGTAAATATGATACTTAGCCATCGTAACCATGATACTTAGTGGTCGTAACCAAGATACTTAATCCTCCACGGTATCGTTAGGATCGATGAAGGCATCGTTGTTGATTTCGCTACCTTCCTTCTCTATCACAGCCCAGCCGTTGCCGTTCTTCTTGTGAATCTTCTTGAATCCAAGACGCTTCATCACGTTACCGATGTTCTGGTTGTTCAGGTTCTGGCGAAGGGCAGGGTTCACACCTATCCTCTCCAGTATCTCAGCACTGTAGCGGAACTTGATAAACTGTAGCGGCGTATCTGGCTCCGGCACCCGGTAGTAACGGAGTATCTGCTCCTCGGCATAGTTGGCTACCATGAAGAGGCGGTTGTGACTGCGCATCAGTTCGATGTCGTCCCTCGTCAACCAGTATGTCCACTCCAGGGGCTCGCCCTTAGGATGGCTCATCACCTCCTGACCCAGTGCCACTGCCTCGGCAAACACGTGGTCGTAGTCTATCGGGTGCTCTATCGGACTCTCGATGCTCTTTACCAGCCAAGGACAGTAGCGGCGGTTCTCCTCGTCGGTGATGAACTGCTGGTTGTTGGTGGTGCCGCAGAGCGATCCGCGGTGGGGCATCTCCGAACGGTACTTGTCGTAAGGTCGGCGTATGGAGAATGTCACCTTGGTCATGTTGCTCTTGAAGGCGCTCAGGTTCTTGCCGAATACCATCGTAAGCATCCAACCCCTATTTTGGCGGTTTGAACAATAAGTGCTACCTTTGCGCCATGTTAAACATTAAATGTTATAAGTATGGCAATAAGTAGTAAAGATCTTGAGAGCCTGTGGCAACGCTATAAAGCGGAGGCGGTACCATCAGGCATTTCGGTAAATCAATTTTTCGAATGTAATGGAGTTCCTTATCATGTATTTGAAAAGTGGTACAAGAAGAAGTTCCAGGCTC
>OIAM01000196.1_pt1 | contig 26380 bp, 22 predicted proteins | sample 1580771 | NCBI WGS metagenome assembly OIAM01 (sample SAMEA3882538, study PRJEB24775) | human gut metagenome | biome: human-associated habitat; feature: intestine environment; material: feces | place: Netherlands | collected 2009/2010
TCGCATTGATTACTGCATAGAACATATCTTCCATACGGATTGTCAAAAATCCGTCTTTGCCCTTTTGTACTGCATTAGGGAATACTTTTTGCAAATCTTGTGCGATTACACCAACATGTGGAGTTTTGGTTGTGTCTTTTTTGTATGTAAAGTTAAATACTTTTAGTTGTCTAACTTTATCTAAACCTGTTGTACTTTCTTTTCCAACATATTTTAGACGACGGTCACTAATAACATTTCCAGAAAATGATTTGAATTCACCATGTCCATTATCAGCATATCTTTTAAACAATTTACGAACAGTATCATTCCATTCTGGTTCCAATTGTCCACGACTACGAGCAAGCAAGTTTACGTCATCATTGTCGCCTCCACCATACCTCCATAATGTAGTAATAATACCACCTTTAACAATAAGGTTTCCATTTATTACAACAGAAGAATCTTTGTTTCTTCCAAATGATGATCCACCCTCATTATGCACTTCTAATACGGCAGGACCATTGTTAAATTTTGACCTACTGCCTATAAAAATACGTTCTTTGTCGTCGCTTGCCCAATCACTACCACTTGCAGGACCTGAAGATGCACCTATACAGGTTTTATGTGAACCAGTGACGTTAGCACAAGCATAATTGCCAAGACCGGTATTATAGTCTCCTTGTCTTCCTGTATTTAAAGCATCTGATCCGATTGCAGTATTTCCGTACCCTGTAACGTTATTTTCTAAGGCACCTGAACCTACTGCTGTGTTTTGTCCAGCACTTTCTGCAGAATTTCCTGCTCTACTCAATGCTCTATAACCAATTGCAGTATTATGATAATTAGAAGCACTGTTAGTTCCTACCATCGCTTGGTAACCGACTGCAGTATTACCGGTATTAATATCATTTTGATAATACATTGCCTGATAACCTATTGCTATATTACCACCACCAGTATCACTTTGGTAAAGAGCATTTCTTCCAATCGCAATATTATCATCACCTCGTGTATTACTATAAAGTGTATTTTCACCTATTGCAATATTACCAGGACCTGTTGTATTACTTTTTAGTGCAGAAGTTCCTACTGCGATATTATCATCACCTCGTGTATTACTATAAAGTGTATTTTCACCTATTGCAGTATTACCAGAACCTGTTGTATTACTTTTTAGTGCAGAAGTTCCTACTGCGATATTATCAGAACCTGTTGTATTACTTTTTAGTGCAGAAGTTCCTAGCGCTACGGAGTGATCTCCAGCATTTGAATAAGCACCTATTGCAATACCACTGGTTCCGCTATCACTAGTAGAATTTGCTTTCGCCTGATAGCCTATGGCTATCGAATTTTGACCACCTCCGCTATTTGCACCACTTGTTGCATTGTTTCCGATTGCAATTGAAGAACTTACTCGTGCTTGTGCAGCATCTAAAGCTGCACCATGTGCTTCACTGCTTGTTAAATTACTGCCGATAGCAATTGCACCATTAGAACTGGCAACTGAATTTGTTCCGATTGCAATTGTTTTTGATGCGGTTGTTATTGCTGGGTTTGCTTCGTTCCCTAAACCGATATTACCATCACCGGTTGTTACACTGGTTAGTGAATTATCACCGATTGTAACGTTACCTGTACCGGTTGTTAAAGCCGTCAAGGTTGTACCTAAACCAATGTTGTGACTACCAGAGGTCAATGATGTCATTGAAGCATCACCAATTGTGATATTACTTGAACCTGTAATTGTTCCTGCTGGCCAGTTATCATGTCCGATATTGATGTTTTCGTTCCCGATAGGGTTGTTTCCTTGTCTATTTCCCAATACCAAGCTCGTTCCGTTTAGGTACAAATCGCCAAGAATTGTATTACCATTTTTGAATAAAATATGGCTGAAAGACGATCCTAAATTATTGATTATTAACTTACCATTATCTGTATCTTCACCATTAAGTTGACCAATCATTGCACGCATTGATGCGCCTTGACCAAAATAAGCATCTGATGAATTGTTTGGTGAATATTTCCAAGGTGACGAGTTATCTACCTTGTTTTTGGTTGTCATTACCGGCGCCATTGCTGCTAATACAATACTCATTATAAGCATTACAACCATCATTTCTGCTAGGGTGAATGCTGAAAAACCTTTATTTAAGCGGTGAGTTGCCCCCCCCCCCGTTAAACTTAACTTTTCTTAATACTTCCATCAGATTATCCTCTTTTCTGTTTTACTTTTTTATTTTAAACTATTTTTAGTGTTTTGACAACCCTTTGAAAATAGGAAATTAAATTTTATTACGAATATTGTTTTGAACTGTACCCTAAAAAAGGAAGGAGCAATCTTTCCTCCCTTATGAGGGAGGATTAAAGGTGGGTGCTAATTGTGATTATCAAGTTTTCCCCACGGGGTAGCACCCATCCCAACCTTCCCTCTCTTAGGGAAGGAGTAATTTATCCTCCCTACAAGGGAGGATTAAAGGTGGGTGCTAATTTTTTATATCAAAAATTTGTTCCAGCTTTCTATAAACACCTTCAATATTATTATCAATTTCATTATTCCAAAACCTTATAACTGCATAACCAATACTGTTTAGATAAATACTTCTTTCTTTATCGTAACCAATTGTAGAATTTTCGTTGTGTTGTCCACCATCTATTTCTATTATAATTTTCTTTTCTCGACAAATAAAATCAACTATATATTTCCCAATTACATATTGTCTAAGAAATTTATAATTATGAAACTGTTTATTTTTTATCAAGTTCCATAATTTACGTTCTTGTTCTGTTTGGTTCTTTCGTAAATACCTAGCATTATTTTTTAAGTTATTCATGTTTTCATAATAACATAAATTTTCTAATTAGCACCCATCCCCACCCCTTCCCTCAGTTAAGGGAAGGGAGTAAAAAAATTTCCTCCCTACGAGGGAGGATTAAAGGAGGGTGCTAATTTTAATTTTCAAGTTTTCCTAACTGGATGTCACCCATCCCAACCTTCCCTCTCTTAGGGAAGGAGTAATTTATCCTCCCTGCGAGGGAGGATTAAAGGTGGGTGCTAATTTTAATTATCAAGTTTCCCTACGGGATGTCACCCATCACTTTACCTCTCACAAAACGTGACATTTAGTCACCTTTTGTTCGGCAGAGTCCTCAAAAAGGGAAGGGGTACAAAAACAGCACATTCTAATTTTGAATGCACTGTTTTTTAGATTATTATATTTTTTTATTTTTTAACTAGAATTTCCAGCTATGTAAGTATTCTTCTTGTTCTGCCGTTAATGTATCAATTGAAATTCCCATTGATTTTAGTTTTAATTCTGCAATTTTTACATCAACTTCGTGAGGCAAAGTGTACAATTTCTTTTCTAATTTGCCTTGATTTTTAACCAAAAATTCAATTCCCAATGCTTGGTTTGCAAAACTCATATCCATTACACTTGCAGGATGTCCTTCCGCTGCTACCAAGTTAACCAATCTACCTTCTGCCAATACGTAAATTGATTTTCCATTATTTAATTTATATTCTTCAAGATTTGGTCTAATCTGTCTGATTTCTGTTGCGTAAGCTTTCAAATCACCAACATTAACTTCCCAATCAAAGTGGCCTGCATTAGCAACAAATGCTCCGTCTTTCATAGACAACAAGTGTTTAACATCAACTACATGTTTATCACCTGTAACAGTTAAGAAGATATCACCTTCTTTTGCTGCATCTGCAATTGGCATTACTCTATAGCCTTCCATTGCAGCTTCAAGTGCTTTAAGCGGATCAACTTCACAAACAATTACGTTTGCCCCTAAAGCCTTCGCCCTTAACGCACAACCTCTACCACACCATCCGTAGCCAGAAATTACAACCGTTTTACCTGCAATCAAAATGTTTGCAGCTCTCAAAATTCCATCAAAAGAACTTTGACCTGTACCATATCTGTTATCATAAAGGTGTTTTGTCAAACTTGTATTAACTCCAACTGCAGGAAATTTTAAAGCTCCTTGAGCTTCTAAAGCCTGTAATCTGATAATACCTGTAGTTGTTTCTTCTGTAGAACCGATAACCTTTGATGCAAGTTCCGGATAATCAGAGTGTATCATAGAAACCATGTCACAACCATCATCTATAATAATATCAGGATTGTGTTCCAAAGCTTCTCTAATATGTGATTTATATTGTTCAACAGATTCTCCTGCAACTGCAAAAGTCGGAATTCCATAATGTTTTACAAGAGCCGCTGCAACATCATCTTGTGTTGACAATGGATTTGATGCAACCAAAACCGCATCAGCACCACCGGATTTCATAACAACGCACAAAGCCGCTGTTTCTTTGGTAACGTGTACACAAGCAGACAATTTCAAACCTTTAAACGGTTGTTCTTTAATAAATCTTTCTTGAATTTGTTTCAAAACTGGCATATCTTTAAACGCCCATTCAATTTGATTTTTACCTTGATCTGCCAAATTTATATCTTTTACATCACATTTGATATCTATTGTTTGCATTGATTTTCTCCTTTTCAAGCTTGATTATAGCAAGAACATAAGATTATAACTTTTTTTGTAAAAATTTCTTAATAATATAATACATTATAACAAAAATTTTTCTTGAGTTGAGTTATAAATGAAGTAGTAAGGAGTTTTCACGTGAAAGTCAGTTTGAATTTAAACCAACCGAAAGTTAGAAATAATATAAATTTTCAGGGTTATAAGCCCACTAAATCTCAATATGGAGATAAAGAGCATGAATTTAACTTCGTTTACGACGATAGCAAGTACGACTGCTATCTTGAACTTTATTCAGTAGCGAAAGACGTTAACAACAATTATTACGTAACAGATATCTTAAAAAGATATGATGACAATCCTTACAATAATGAGCTTGGAGTTAAACTACAAAGCGGGAAAGCAACAAAAGTAAACCTTTCCGCAGATTATGATGTTGCGCCAGATGAAGCTTTTGCATACCACTACAAACTTTATCCGAAAGGAACTCACAGAGATCCGATTTATGCAACAGATCCAGGAAACAAAATTGATGAAAGAGGTCAAAAACACACTCCATACGACATTTACAACATAGTTTCGGATAAAGCTTCAACATCATCAAAAGGTGGAGCAATGAAACTTATAATTCCTGACAACTACAATGTTGTTTGGAAATATGACAACACCAACAAAATCGTAAAAAAATCTGATGAAGAAATTAAATCCTTACTAACTTCTTCTAAAAACTTTGCAAACAAAATCGGAGGTTCTTTAGCCGGTATTGAAAAAGACCTCGATGATGGCAAATTAGATAACTTTACAAGAATTGTTACAACTCCATTATTTACTGACGATAGCGTTTCTGCCCATGCTTATTGGAACAAAAACTGTTTCCAAATGGCAAATTCTTTAGGCAATATCAACAATTACGCCTCAGTTCAAAGAAAAATGTTTGCCAAAGGTATTAACCTTGTATCAGATGGCGCATACGTAAATGAAGGTTTGGAAGGTATTCACTTCCAAAATGTTTTGAAATGGGGCGACAAATCACCATATTTCAACTGGTTTAATATTTCCGGACTTCAAGACAGTCCTTTAAGTCTTGGAGTTTTTGGGAAAAAACTTGAACACGTAACTCATAGGCTTGTCAATTCTCCGTATGAATTTACGCAAAAACCTGATGGTACAATCAGCATTAAATCTGTGAAATATGACAAAAACAAACCAACTTATATTCAAATTTATGACGACAGATTGATTAATACCGAAAAACTTTCTGACAAGGAATTAATTGAAGCTTACGACAAATTTGACAAAAATTATCTTGATATAAACAACCACAATGATACTGTTGTTCCATACAGTTTCCAAATTAACCCAGAAACTTACAAGAAAAACGTAAAACTTTTAAGCGAATATAACAAAAAATCTGCAAACAAATTAGATTTAAAAAGTGGCGAGGCAACCAGAGCAGTTGCACAATTTGAATACTTCGGACTTGATGGAAAACACGAAAGCGGTTTCTATACTTGGGATGCAAACCCAGATATCGCAAAATTAAGTTTTGTTCCTTCGCATGCTGAAACTCAGTCACTTAGAAACATTGTTGATCCAACTGAAAGAAAAGAGAAAGCTGCTCTTTTAAAACAAAAGAACATGGAAGTTCAAGACTATGCAATATCTTCCGCACAATATTGGACTAAAAAAACAAATCAAATTTTGAACCTTAATGCTGCTCAACACTTGAAAAATATTGATAACAAAAATGCACACGCAATCTTTGAAACAATAAATAAACAAAAAGACGGAAAAGTTTTCCCTAAAGATTTAGATGTTTCAGAAAAAATTGTCAAAAACGTAATTAACAATTCTTATGACCTAAAAGGACCTGACACAGAAAATTTATACAAAGATGCCATAGTTCAAGGGCTTATGGATTTACCACTTGATGCAATTGAAGTTGGTGACGATATTGCAGGGGTTTTGAGTTCTCCATACATCTCAAAAAGAGCTACAAAAGAAGACCAAATCGGAGTTTCAAGATTTGATTTATACAAAGATGGGAACCCGCAAATCAAACCGGAATATGAAAAAGCTTACCGCCAAACTAACAGAATGTACACACAAGAAATGGCTACTCTTGCAACAGGAGTTTTGGCGAATGTAAATGACAAACTTCCTGAAAATAGCAAACTTTTTGACAAATCTGGCAACACAACTGAATATGGTAAATATGTATTGCCACTTTTGACTGCTGAAATCGCTCGTTTTGCGATTATAAAAGGAGTTAGTCCAAAAGCTGAATTTAATTATGACAACGAAACAGGCGAAATTTCTTATGATTACAAGAATTTGAAAAAAACTTCCCTTACTGAAATGAAAATTATTGCAGATAGCCCTGAAGACGAGGCGATTTCTGTTATTAAAAAATTAAGAAATAATATCGGCAAAATCGAAAATTCAGACAAAGACAAACTAGCAAAAGCCTTATTCAAATCAATTAAAGGCACTGATACAAACAGTTTTAAACTTGCAGAAATGATTGTTGACAGATCGCAAGCCGGTTTGGACTGGAGAATTGATGCTACAAAAGATATCGGCGATATTGAATCTGTAAGAAATGGAAAAACCGATTTTGAATATACATGGAACCAAGTTATTAATTTTTGGTCTAAATTTACGGATGCCGTAAAAGAATATCACCCAGATGCTTATATTGCCGCAGAAGTAACTGATGAAGGTTCAATCTACACAAGAGGCTATGGAGAAAAATCAGGTGCAAGATTTGGTGACACTAAAGAAGCTGTAAAAAAATTGATTAATGAAGCCGGATTTACAACAACCGCAAACTACACTTATTTTTCATCAAATTTAACTGGAATTTTTGGAAAATTATTTGCAGACGAAAATGGTGTAGAAAGAGGTACTGAACAAGGTTTGGCAGTTCTAAAACAACTTGTTGGAGATGGAAATTTCTTAAACTCAGAACCGCTTGAATCCTTGTTATACACATATACATTTGCCGGCAACCACGATAAATGCCGTGCTTTAGAAGGTTTTGCAATGGATATGGGAATTGTTTATTCTGACCTGACAGATCCCGCTAATTTTGATTACCGTCGCAGAGCGTATAAAGTTTTGCACGGAATGGGATACGGTGACATTCCTTCAAATAGGGCGATTGAAGCTTACAACTATGACAGAGTAAGCCCTCTTGCTATTGCCAAAGGAGAATCTATAATCAGTGGAATGGGAAAAGCCAAAGAAAGAATTGGTTTGAGCCAAGAACGAAAAGATTATGTCTATGGCAAAATGTTACAAGCGATTAAAAACTTAGCTCAAGGCAACTATAAAGACAAGATTATTGAAGCAGACGGATTTGGCACAAAGGATTACAACATCGCACTAGACATAGTTTTGGATGAAATGGATTACCTTGAACCAAACCAAAATATGCGCTTAAATGCGGATGAAAAACGAAAACTTAAAAACGAAACAATGCGCAGAATTATTGACCCTGCAATGTCAAAATTGTTAGGTCAAACCAAATTCTTAGTTGCGTTAACAGGGAACCCGACACTATTTGCAGGCGATGAATTAGGCTCTACGGGTTATGAAACAACTACCAAAAATATTTACTTGCAAAACCGTAACGTAATCCATAACGAATGGGTTGACCCATCAAGCAGTGATTATAAAGAATTTGTAAAAACATTCAAAGATAATATTGATTATCAATTTGCATTGAGAAAAAGGGCAGAACTTGAACCTCTAAATTCAGGAACTCCATTCGCATTAAAAGAACAAAACGCAAAATATACGAAAATTAACTATAATGACGAATTGGATCATTCAAAAGGAATTTCTGGTGAAGAACACGGCGAAACCCAAGTTTCAGCCTTACTAAGACAATGTCCTGACGGAAGAATGACAATTTCAGTATTCAATACAGCCGGACTTAACCACGAGTACGACAAATACTATACTCCTGCAGAATTAACAATGAATTGTATCGATCTTAATCAAGGTTATGGTGGCAATGCCGGTTTAAGATGCGGTTTAAAATCCGGTATGATGTTTAAAAGTGCCGATCCAAACGACCACACAGAGTATTATGTTAATGACAAAAACCAAATTACTGCCGCAGGTGGAAACCCAATTCATATAAAAGATACAACATTGATTTTATATAATGTTCCTTCAAACCAACCGACATTTACAGGCAGACGAACAATGTATAATCCTCAATACAACTTCGTTTCAAAACCTTATGTACAAGTTAATAAACAAGAATGCAGTGTTGGAAAGAAATTAGAATTGGTAAGTAGATAGAATTTAGATGTATAAAGGCAAATTGAGTTTTTAGCCCTAACGGGTTAGCACCCATCCCAACCTCCCCTCAAGGGAAGGAGTAAATTTCCCTCTCAGTGAAACTGTGCCGAACAAAAGGTGACTAAATATCTCGTTTTGTGAGAAGTGATACAAGATGGGTGCTGACGAAATTATCATGTCCTCCACTGAATGGAGAACATAATATTTCTTGTAACCGACTTTGCATCTAAAGCCAATGTTTTTACAGTGGACTACGTACGTATCACTTATACTGAAAATCTAAAGTGTACCAAATCTCCATCTTGCACAACATAATCTTTACCTTCAAGACGAGTTACACCCTTATCTTTACAAGCAACATAAGAACCATTCTTCACAAATTCATCATACGGGGTAATTTCTGCTCTGATAAAGCCTTTTTCAAAATCTGTATGGATTACACCAGCTGCTTGTGGAGCTTTTGCACCTGCAGGAATAGTCCAAGCGTGAACTTCCTTTTCACCTGCAGTAATAAATGTTCTCAAATTCAGCAATTTATAAACAGATTTAATCATACGATTGATGCCACTGTCTTCAACACCCAAATCATGCAAGTATTCTGTTGCCTCATCAGGTGAAAGTTCTGCCAATTCTTCTTCTATTCTTGCCGAAATAATTACCATTTCAGCACCATGAGCAGCGGCATATTCTCCGACTTTCTTAGTGTAATCATTACCTTCTTTTAAATCAAATTCAGAAACATTCGCTGCGTAAATAACAGGTTTTGTAGACATTAAATTCAAGCTCTTTGCAACCGGAATTTCATCTTCATTAAAGTGATCATTAAGATTGATAAATGAAGCTCCTTCTAGTAATTTTTGCATTTTTTCTAACACTGACAATAGCAAAACCGCATCTTTATCGCCAGATTTTGCAACTTTTGACACCTTCGCAATTTGTTTTTCTACAGATGCCATATCGGCAAGCGCAAGTTCTGTATTAATAATTTCAATATCATCCAACGGATCAACTTTGCCTGATACATGAATAGTATTTGGATCATCAAAACATCTCACAACCTGAATAATAGCATCTACTTCTCTTATATTATGCAAAAACTGATTTCCTAAACCTTCACCCTTACTTGCACCTTTTACAAGCCCTGCAATATCAACAAACTCAATAGCCGTAGGAATAATTACCTCAGTTTTACAAAGTTCCGCAAGTTTTTGAAGTCTTTCATCAGGAACATTTACAACCCCAACATTCGGTTCAATTGTACAAAATGGATAATTCGCACTCTGAGCGTTTTTCGCACTAGTCAATGCGTTAAATAAAGTTGATTTTCCAACATTAGGTAATCCTACAATACCAGTTCTTAGCATATTTATATTCCTTTTTCTTAAATCTTTTTACTCTGTTTTAATTTTAGCATAAATATCAATTTTCTATGCGACTTCTCCACCATCAGGTTCCGGTCCAATTACTTGAATTCCGAATTTGGTTCTAAACAAGTGTTTTACAGTATCGCCTTGAATTTCATACATCATTTTATTAAACAAGTCGTAAGCTTCACGCTTATATTCAATCAATGGATCTTTTTGACCATAAGCTCGCAAGCCAATACCTTCTCTCAACATATCAATATTGTGTAAGTGGTCAATCCATTTATTATCAACAACTCTTAGTAAAATGTCTTTTTCAAGACTTCTAATAACATTATTATCGCTAAACGCTTCTTGCAACGGAGCTTCCTGGTCATATTGAGTTACAACCTGATTATAGAAATTAACAACTTCTTCCTCATGTTGACGATAAGCTCCAATTGCCAAAGTTTTCAACTTATCAAAAATAGGTTCAAACCTCAAATTCTGGATATCAGAAACTTGTACACCTGACAATTGCGGAATAATTGAATGTAATTCTTTAATCATAGTTTGTAAGTCTTCATAAACATATTCTTCAGGATGAAGATCTGGGGCAATATAACTCCGCAAAAGTCTATCAATTTCTTTTTCAATCATATAATAAATATCTTCTGACAAATTCTTTCCTGCGAGAACTTTGCGTCTTTGTGCATAGAATTTTTCACGCTGAATATTCATTACATCATCATATTCAAGAACAGATTTTCTTATGTCAAAGTGGTATGTTTCAACTTTTTTCTGCGCTGATTGAATTTGTCTTGTAATAAGAACATTTTCAATTGCAATATCATCTTCAACATTAAGCGCATTCATCAATGCAGTAATCTTTTCACCACCGAAAATTCTCATCAAATTATCTTGTAATGACAAGAAAAATCTTGTAGATCCCGGATCTCCCTGACGAGCAGCACGCCCTCTCAACTGATTATCAATACGACGAGATTCATGACGTTCAGTCCCAATTACGTGAAGTCCGCCAACTTCAACAACTTTTGCGTGTTCTTTTTCTGTTATTGCACGAGCTTGAGCTAATGCAGCCTCTTTTTCTGCCGCATAATTTTCACTTTCAGGAGTAATTCCTTTTTCATCAAGCATTTCTTTTGCCAAAAATTCAGCATTACCACCTAAAAGAATATCTGTACCACGACCAGCCATGTTCGTTGCAATTGTTACTGCACCAACACGCCCTGCCTGAGCGATAATATAAGCTTCTTTTTCGTGGTGTTTTGCATTCAATACGTGGTGTGGAATACCTTTTTGTTTTAACAAATATGAAACATATTCTGATTTTTCAATACTAATAGTCCCAACCAAAACCGGTCTGCCAATTTCGTGCATTCTGATAATATCTTGAACAACAGCATCAAATTTAGCTCGTTCTGTTTTATAAATAACGTCAGGATAATTTATTCTAATATCGGGCTTGTTCGTCGGAATTGTAGTAACTTCAAGGTTATAGATTTTACCAAATTCAGCTTCTTCCGTCATTGCAGTACCAGTCATACCGGATAATTTCGGATACAACCTGAATAAATTCTGGAATGTGATACTCGCAAGAGTTTGTGTTTCATCCTGAATTTGAACTCCTTCTTTTGCCTCAATAGCCTGGTGCAACCCATCTGACCAACGTCTGCCTTCCATCAAACGCCCCGTAAACTCATCAACAATCATTACTTCGCCGTTTTTAACAACATAATCTGTATCTTTTACAAACAATTCTTTAGCTTTCAATGCTTGTAACAAGTGATGAGCGTATTGAGTATTGATATCAAACAAATCCTTTACGCCAATAATCTCTTGTGCGTGATCAATACCATCTTCTGTCAAAATAATATTTTTATTTTTTTCATCAACTTCATAGTCTTTAATTTTTTCTAATTGAGGAGCAACTTTTGCCATTAACTGGTAAGTTTCAGCTGATTTTTCAAGACGACCACTTATGATTAACGGTGTTCTTGCCTCATCAATCAAAATACTGTCAACTTCATCTATAATTGCATAGTTATAAGGTCTTTGAACTAACATTTCAATATTAGATGCCATATTGTCACGCAAATAGTCAAAACCAAATTCGTTATTTGTTCCGTAAGTAATATCGCAAGCATAAGCTGCTTTTTTTGCGGCAAAATCCTCTGCAGATCTGCCTCCGGAAAGAATTACACCTACAGAAAGCCCTAAGAATTTGTAAATCTTGCCCATCCAGTCGCTATCACGTTTTGCCAAATAATCGTTTACAGTGATTACGTGAACTCCTTTACCAGTCAAAGCATTCAAATATGCTGGGAGTGTCGCCACAAGAGTTTTACCTTCACCTGTTCTCATTTCTGCGATATGACCGTTATGTAAAAAGTAACCACCAATTAGCTGAACATCAAAATGGCGCATATTTAGCACTCGTTTTCCGGCTTCCCTAACCGTAGCAAATGCTTCCGGCAAAATTTTATCAAGAGCTTCTTTTTCAAGTTTTCTATCAGTTTTAAAATCTTTTGAAGTAGGGCGTTTTGCCAAAATTTCTTTAAATTCATCTGTTTTAGCTCGTAATTCTTCATCAGTTAATTTTTCAAACTGTGGTTCTAAAGCATTAATATGGTCAATAATCCCCATTATACTTTTAACTTTTTTTTCGTTTGGATCGCCCAACAACTTTAATAAAAAACTTAGCATTATAAAAAATTCCTCTCCGTCTGGTAATTCAATGTTTTTATAATAGCATGGACAAAAAAAATATTACATTGCCTTAACGAAATATTTATATTTCATAAAAATACTAAGTGAGATTTTCGTAAAATTTGTTAACCCTCTCTTGATTACAAAACGAATTTGTGCTTTAATCAATTATGGAATGGGGTAATTCCTCTTAACCCTGTTCAAGGATTTGACAAACACGGCGCGGCTGCGGTGTTTAAACAATCCGAAAGTTACAACAAAAAAAATAAGGGAAAAACAAAATGTTAAAAATCAGATTGAAAAGATTGGGCGCAAAAAAAGCTCCTACATACAGAGTAATTGTTATCAATTCAACTACTAAACGTGAAGGCAGACCTGTTCAAGAACTTGGTCACTACAACCCAAAAACAAAAGAAATGAAATTAGACAAAGCAGCAGCTTTGGATTGGGTAAAAAAAGGCGCACAACCTACTGAAACAGTTGCATACTTAATCAAAAACTGCAACGAAGACGGTACTTTGAACTATGTAAAAAAAGAAACAGTTAAACTTTCTAAAAAAGCTCAAGCTAAGGCTCAAGCAGAAGCAGAGGCAAAAGCAGCTGCTGAAGCTGAAGCAGCACAAGCTACAGAAGAAGCTCCTGCTGAAGCATAGTTTATACAATAAACATTTTATAAAAAAGACTGAGAAAGTTCTCAGTCTTTTTTGTTATAAATTTTTATTAAAAACGCACAACTACTCCTAATGAGCTTTCTTGGTGTCGATTTCGTTTTCTTTTCCAATTTGATTGAATTTATAATTGAAATATGTTCCTGCAATTATAAAAAATATTGGGATTGACAAAGAAAATATATCACTTGCATTCATTTTTGATTACCTTATATCTTAAATTTTCGCTCTGACTGTTTGAATTTTACTCTAAAATATATTCCCATTATAGCAATTGCAACTGCCCCCGCAATAGAAACAATATCATTTGGATTCATTTTTCATAGCTCCTATATTTCTTTTCAACTCATCATTTGCAGCCAAAATATCACTAATAAATAATAGGTCAAAATATACACCTAAAATAATAAAAAATATTTTAGCAATTGTAACAACATCAGATAATATCAACCCAACCAATCCACCGGTTAACAATGCAACAACTGCGATTAGGCTGGTTCTAAGACTTATCAGATTTTTATTTGATTCTTCCAAATATTTCATAACACAATTATACAGTTATTTTATTAACTGTCAATCAATTAAAATATTGATAATTTTTAAACTTTAAAGGCGAGGATTTAATCCTCGCCTTGTTATAATCAATTTAATTATTAAATAGAACTTATTCTTTCTTTTTATAATCTTTTTGAGCAGCAGTGCCTTGTCCTTCGACATCATATCCATTTATTTGAGCAGTATCTTCTTTATCAAGGATTACTTTATTATTTGCGCCCCCCTCAACAGTTGCAGTATCTCCATACCATTTACTATCATTTGCGGCTAAATTGATAGTTGTATTTGAGCTATTGCTTAAATTTACATGCGAAACTGTATCTTTTGACGAAGTAAATGTTGCTCCCATAACATTTGTTATATTAAAATATGTATCATCATAAATCAAACTACCATCCGTTCTTTGATGAATAGCAGCATTTCTATGCCCCTCACCATTATTAATATCTTCACCTGTTTTTGCTATACCGCTTGAACCATCGCTTCGAACAAAATCTTTTTGATATGGATAAGTGATTTTTTCACCTGATTTGAATACAATTTCAAATTTTCCATTTTTAAGTTTTTTAGCTGAACTTACCAAATTGGCGTTATAGCTCAATCCGCCTAATTTTTTCATGTCTACTGGTTCTGTCATAATTCAATCTCCTTAATATCTTGTAGTACCTATTGGCAATTGCACATCTTACTCTTATATAAAAACATTTTATATCTTAAAATTGCATAAACATGAGATTAAATTTCATATATTTTTTATATATCAGTTATATCAAGGATTTCAACGCTTTACATTTATTCACAATTATTGCAACCAACTAGATATTTTATGTCTATGTATAGCATATTTTATCATTTTAAGCTCGTTTTGATAAACTAGGTTATCTTTTAGAATGAATTTGAGGTTAGAAAAGTGGAAATAAAGAAACAATTAGGAGCAAAAATAAAAAGACTTAGGCAAAAAAGTGGACTTACCCAAGAACAACTTGCGGAAAGAATTGATATTGCCACAAGAACTCTTAGTGGAATAGAAACAGGGGAAAACTTTTTGACTGCTGACACTTTAGAAAAAATTGTCGAAGTGTTGGATGTTTCTTGTGCAGATTTATTCGCATTTGACCATATCAAACCTCAAGAAGAATTGGTTTGTGAAATAATCTCTGATATCCAAAATCTCAAAGATAGAGAAAAAATCGAAACTATCTACAAACTTATAAAAGCAACAATAAACGAATAATTAGTCATTATATTTGCTAATTTCTATAAAGTAGTTTTCTAAAGCCAAATAGCCTTTATAAATTTCATTTGAAATATTTGCGTAGCTTGTCGCAACAATGAATTTTAATTCTTTTGTTCTAATTTCTAATATCGCATCGGAATCTTTTTTCAATTCTTCATCCTGCGACATTGACCATTTTTGCAACAATGCTAATTCTTCATACATTTGTTTCACTGTTGTGTATTCAAGGGTATTAAAATCGTATTTAGCCAAAAGAGCTTTTTCTACATTAGAAATTCTTGGCATAACCGCTTGAAACTTAAAAACTTTTTTAATAATTATATAATTATCAGCAACTTTTTTATGAAAGTATGGAATTGTATTTTTTGCCAACAACGCTGCATAAGAGCGAGATGTAAAAACTTCTTCATTATTTGAAAAAGCACTTCTTGAAGTTAAGTCAAAATTTGATTTTTTTTCTATTAAATCTTCCGGCATTTCTACCCCCTAATAAAACAATTCTATTAAAAGAGAACTTTATTGTCATGTGGTTTTGTCAAATTTTTTACATGAATTAACAATAAGAGAATAAGTTGATAAGGCAAAAAGGCGATAAGCGCATTTCGGGGAAAACTTCTAACTAAAAATACCACCTATAATAATAGATGGTATTTTTAAACTGTTTTTATAATCTGATGGTCGGATGGAACGACACATTCCTAGTCTGCGAATTGTTGCATAATTTCAAAAGGTTTTTCAGCAACTTTAAGAGTTTCTTCATCAATAATACCTCTTTTTAATTCTGAGAAAGTTGCTTTTTTAGAATTGAATTTTTTCTTCAAAAACTCATATGAAACTTTTGGATCACACTTGTCACCACAAGTAAACAAATCAACTGCAGCATAACCCAATTCCGGCCAAGTATGAATTGCAAGATGGCTTTCAGAAATAATTACAACTCCTGAAACCCCATACGGATTAAACATGTGGAAACATTTTTGAACAACAGTAGCACCACATTCAAGGGCGGCATCCACCATATATTTTTCTACTTTATCTAAACTATTCAATGTGTTTGGATCACATTCAAAAAATTCTGCTAAAACATGTTGTCCTAAGTGGATTTCTTTTTTACCGTTCTTAAATGCTGTAAATGGTGATGTTACTGCCAATTCATGTGCCTCCTATAAATGTATATTATTTTTCACAAATTTGCTTACGCAATTAACATAATACAATAAAAATCCGAAAATATGTAAATTTTACACTTTTTCTACATTTATTTACAAATCTTTTCATATAAATATACCTAAAAAGACCTTATATTGTATTATTCGAACAGACTATTTTTATTAATATTTTTTAACAAAAAGTGTTGTATTTTTTTTGTTTTATATATAAAATTCAAATATGAATAAAATTTTGGTAATTGATGACGATTTAGCAATAAATGAACTTATAAAAGTTAACCTTGAATTGTGCGGATACAAAGTAGTTCAGGCGTATGACGGAGTGAAAGGTTTTGCATTATGCAAACAAGAAAGACCTTCTCTTGTAATTCTTGATGTAATGATGCCAGACGTTGACGGTTACACTGTCGCCCAAAGAATTAGAAAAAATGATGAAACACAGTATATCCCAATTTTAATGTTGACTGCATTATCGCAAATCAATGACAAAGTAAAAGGTTTTGACATCGGAGTAGACGATTATTTGGTAAAACCATTTGAAATGGAAGAATTGCAAGTTAGAGTTAGGGCATTATTAAAAAGATCTCACCAAATTCCGGCAAGTGCATCTACAAGAGAGCTGTTAACCCTTGAAAACGTCACATTATTACCGGAACTTTATAGTGTAAAAATCGGAGAAAAACAAGCAAAATTAACTCCGATTGAATTTGAAATTTTCAACCTTTTATTCCAAAATCATGGTAATATGGTATCTTCTGCTCAGTTATTGAAAGACATTTGGGGATATTCTCCGGATGACGATATTGAAACAATCCGAGTTCATATCAGACATTTGAGGAGTAAAATTGATAAAATTTCTGATGGCAAAAAATACATTGAAACAATCTATGGTGGCGGTTATAAATTAAATATATAATTATTTTTCGTTTTCGTAGCCAAAGTTTTTCAAAGATTTTTGTTTTTTACGCCAATCTTTATCTATTTTGACTTCCAAACCCAAAAAGATTTTCTTTTCAACGATTTTTTCTAACTCTATACGAGCTTCTGTTCCAATTTTTTTGAGAAGATTTCCACCTTTACCTATCAAAATACCTTTTTGGCTTTTGGTTTCACAATAAATTGAGGCATAAATTCTATCAATGTCGTCGCTTTCAGTATAACTTTCGATTTTTACTGCCACAGAATGCGGAATTTCATCCGATGTGTTTAACAAGATTTTTTCTCTGATTACTTCTTCTGTAACATCTCGCATCGTTTCTTCTGTTACAACATCTTCCGGATACAATAAATCGCCATCTGGAAGATATTTGTATATATTCTTAATCAACGTATCAATATTTCGCCCAGTTTTAGCGGAAATTTTTACAACAGGATAATTCTTTTCAAACAAAAGTTTATAAGTTAATAAATTTTCTTCAACTTTTTCTATTTTTTTTAGTTTATCAACTTTGTTCATTACAATAACAACCGGAATTTGCGTTTGCAAAATATTTTGCGCAATCCATTTATCACCTTTTCCTGCAGGCTCTGACCCATCTACTAAAAATAAGATTAAATCAGCATCTGGAACTGCCATTTTGGATTCTTCTAACAAAAATTCACCCAACTTATTCAATGGCTTATGCACTCCCGGAGTGTCTATAAAAACAATTTGACCTTTTTCTGTTGTGTAAATTCCTTTAATTCTTTTTCTTGTAGTTTGTGCTTTGTCTGTTGCTATAACTATCTTTTGTCCTAATATTTGGTTTAATAATGTTGATTTTCCAACATTTGGTCTTCCAATAATTGCAGTAAATCCGCTTTTCATACGATACATTTCCTATAATTTATGCTATAATTTCTTCATAAATTGTAACATAAAAGCACAAAATTTTAACAAATTGGCAATTTTTTAACACTCAAAGTATTATATAATATAAGGGAAAAATTTTAACGGTAGAAAATGGCAGTGAAAAAATCTAGAATAATAGGTATAGCATTATTGCTTGCTCTTGCGAATGCACCTGTAGCAGGAACATTTGCCAATAGCAACAACAATCTTGTGCAACTTGATTTGAAGAAATCATCTCCAAATTCCGTTAATGTTACATTATTTACGTCAAATGGCTATAATGACAACGTTATGGTTAGAAAAAAATCTGACAACAAATATGTAATTCTTATTCCAAAAGTTCAAAGTTCAGGCTATAGCGCATCTAATTTAAGTGGCGTTAGAGATTTGGTATCAAATGTTGATGTAAAAACCGTTAATGACACAAATGGCGGTTACACAAAAGTTACATTAATTACAACCAAACCACTTGATATTAAAACAAGCGCACAAAAAACTACTCCTATAACAGAAGAACAAAAAGAATACAAAACTTTGATTGCGCAAGCAAATGCAGTTAAAAATAATATAGGCAGAACAGAACCAAAACAAATTCAAAAAACAGAGGTTACTGTTAACAAGGCTTCTACCCCTGTTGCGCAAAAATCAACTATAGCACCTAACAAAGAACTAAGTAATTCTAATAAAGGAGTGAAAAAACAATCAACTGCGCCAAAAATTACTTTAACAGAAGTTAATCCACAATCTGTAAAAGAAAATAAAGACCGCCAAACAAGACGTGCGCAATTAGCGGAATTAATTCAAGAAGTTAAACAAGAAAAAATTGTTGAACAAGTTCCTGAAAAAACGCTTACAACAACTCAAAACACTCAGGCTGATATTTCAAACAACACTCCTGACTTAGAAGTAAAAGATATAAACGAAATGCCTAAAGTTGAAAAATCTTCAATTTTGGCAACACTTAAACACAAAGCAAAAAAAGCAATTAAACCTATCGGAATAACAATTGCATCCCTATTTGGTTTAATGTTTGTTTTGAGAATACTTGGCGCAATTGCAGCGGCAACAAAAGAGACTCAAGCTTCATTTGTTGAGCAACTTGCGCAAAATCACGCTGAAACAGAAAACTTTAAATATAATAATATAACAGATAATGACGAGTTGTCTTGGCAAGAAAAATACCAAAGATACTTAGATGCGTCAGCAAAACCTGTTCCTCGTGCGAATAACAAAGGAACATACACATTCATCAAAACTCCGGCTGAACCTGTTAGAAAATTGAACAAAAAACGCCAAGAACTTGAAAAAATGGTTTCTCAAGTTTCAAAAGTTCGCCCTGTAGAAATTGAACCTGAAATTGTTGAAAGTGAAGATGATGCAATCCAAAAATCTATTAAATTCAAAGCTTTTGACACTCAAAGAGCTTCTCTTGACACAACAAGCAGAGATAAAATTAAGAGCAGATTTAAAAAATATGAGAATGCTCTACCTCTGCACGAACAGAAAAACGTAGAGTTGGGTAGTTCTATTCTTCACACCAACCCAAGAAGATTAAAAGATGCAAACCTTGATGTTGCAGATGTTGACAGAAACAGAATTAAATATGACAACTCTGACTATATTATGTCTTCAGTTGATGAGTTTTTCTCAATTATTGACAAAGAACAAGAGGCTGAAAGACCAAAACAACAACCTCAAGTTCAAACTGCACCTCAACCGGTTGCGAAAAAAATCAAACCTACAAACACTCCAAAACAACAAAAACAAACAGTTACAAAACCTTTAACAAACCCGATTACAAAATTGCGTAATGATTCAAAAACTTCATACTTGAACGGATTAATAGTAAAATCTGGTTACAACATTGATAACAATAAAGGTTTCTATATAGTAAACCTTGATGGGAAATCTGCATTAATCGGAAAAGTTAACGACGAAGTGTTCGTATTAAAAAGATTTAATTCAAATGTTACAAACCCAATACAAGTAAGACACGATAACGCTAACGTTTATATGGTAAAGGCGGGCGATTTTAAATCTCTTGTAGAAGTTAATAACAACAAAATGGGTGTACTAATCGAATTATAATAATACATATAAAGGGCTAAAAGTTGAAGATTGAGTTTTGTCGTCTTGAAAAATATTTTGAGATGTTTATAAAAAAAGTTATTCCGATTTTATTATTATCAACATTGCTTTGCGGGTGTTCACAAAAAGATAATCATACAACAATTGAGTTTGCAAGCTGGGGATCAAAATCTGAAATTGATATACTAAAGCCGATTTTAAATGATTTTGAAAAAGCAAATCCGGATATAAAAGTAAATTTTATGCACATCCCTCAAAATTATTTTCAAAAAATTCACCTTTTATTTGCTTCAAACACCGCACCGGATGTGATTTTTATAAACAACTTATATCTCCCAATATACGCAAACGCCAATCTTTTGGAAGAATTACAAGTTCCTCAAAATAAGTACTACCTGCAAGCTTTGCAAGCATTATCTTGGAACGGGAAATTATACGCAATTCCGAGAGATGTTTCAAATTTAGTCGTTTTTTACAACAAAGATTTGTTTGACAAAAAGCACATAAAATACCCAAATTCAAATTGGACTTATTCAGAATTTTTAAAAACTGCACAAAATTTGACTGGGAATGGTGTTTTTGGGATAAGCTTTGAAGAAGATCCGCTGTTTTATCTTCCATATCTGATGAGCAACGATGGCGGGATTTTGCCTTCTGAAATCAAACAAAAAGGCTCTCAAGACGGTTTGAATTTTTATGCAGATTTAAGAAAGAAGTACCATGTAGCTCCTTTAAAATCTGAAAGTGCGAGTGCTACAATGGCTCAAATGTTTTTACAACAAAAAATCGGAATGTATATCTCCGGCAGATGGATGGTTCCCAAATTGAGAGAAGAAGCTAAATTTGATTGGGACATTGTTCAATTTCCAAACGGAGAAAAAGGGAGTATTGTTCAACTTGATGCATCAGGTTGGGCAATTGCAAAATCTTCTCAACACAAGCAAGAAGCACAAAAACTTATTGAATATTTATCCTCGAAAGAAAGTAGTGAAAAATTTACTACAAGCGGTTTAATAGTTCCTGCAAGGTATGATGTTGCAAATTCAAAATATTTTCTTGATGGTGAAAAACCCAAAAATTCTAAAATATTTTTAAAAATAATAAAAACATCAAAACCAACACCTGTAACTATTGACTACAGGGAAGTTACAGACAAATTAAAAAAATCAATGGAAACAAAATTCAATTAATATGTAAATAAATTGAAAAAAATATAATTCGCAATTATAATAATTTTATGGATGGATTAGATACAAGCAGACTGACTGACTTAAAAGATAAAATCATAAACAAGTTAGAAGAAACCGAATTATATCGTTTCAAAGGAACGGTTTCTAAATTGTTGGGCTTGACCGTAGAAGTAAAACTTCCAGGCTTGAAAGTTGGAGATTTATGCTACATCGAAACAAAAGACGGCAGACGAAAACCGGCAGAAGTTCAAGCTTTTAAAGGTGAAGTTGCTCAATTACTTTTGCTCTATGATGGCGAAGGTATCGGGCAAGGTAGTCTTGTTACATCTACCGGTAAACCTATCACAATTCCAGTTGGAGATTTCCTTTTAGGGAGATTGATTAACCCGATGGGAGAACCGATTGACGGCAAACCGCTTGACACAACCGGAGCGACATGGCGACCGGTAGAAGGACCTCCACCCGGACCTTTTGAAAGACCAATTATTACAGAAGTGTTTTCAACAGGAGTTCGGGCAATTGATAGCTGCATGACAATGGGTTGCGGACAACGTTTAGGATTATTTGCAGGCTCTGGAGTTGGGAAAAGTACATTACTCGGTATGATTGCCAGAAACTCTGATGCAGATGTAAACGTAGTTGCGTTAATCGGAGAACGTGGGCGTGAGGTTAAAGAGTTTGTTGAAGATGCACTTGGCGAAAAAGGTATGGCAAAATCTGTTCTTGTTTGCTCAACAGGCGACCAACCACCATTGATTAGGCAAAAAGCTTTGTTAACTGCAACCGCAGTTTGTGAATACTTTAGAGATCAGGGTAAAAAAGTTTTCTTGATGACTGATACCGTAACACGTTGTGCAATGGCAGGGCGTGAAGTTGGGTTATCACTAGGCGAACCTCCAACAATGAAAGGTTATCCGCCATCAATTTTCTCTTGGTTGCAAAAAGTTTTGGAAAGAGCCGGAAACAGCCCAAAAGGCTCTGTAACAGCTCTTTATACAGTATTAATGGAAGGTGATGACATTTCGGATCCGATTGTAGATATTGTGCGTGGTATCGTTGACGGTCACATTTTCTTGTCAAGAAAAGTTGCCGAAATGAACCATTATCCGGCAATTGACGTTCTCGGAAGTATTTCAAGGTTGATGTCATCTATTGTTACACCTGAACACAAAGAAGCCGCCGGTAAAATGCGTACAATTATGGCGTTGTATAGAGAAAACAAAGATTTGATTGACGTTGGAATGTATCAACCCGGAACTAACCCTAGACTTGATACAGCAATTGAGATGATGCCAAAAATTAATGCGTTCTTGCAACAAAGAACTTCCGATATTGTTAGTATGGATACAACCATTCAAACTCTCGTCGATATGATGAGAGGAGTGGAGATATAGTATAACAGATGGCAAATTATTCCGTTGCCAAAATCATACTATCACTTATAAAAGAATAATAACTTATTTGAGAAAAACTTCAGTAATTAATTTTACCCCTCTCTGAAATTTCTAAGCTCATATTATTCGCTAAGAAATTTCTTCTCTCCCACAAGGGGCGAGATAGTCACAACAATAAGATGCAAGCACATAATGAAAGGCTTGAGAAATATAGTTTCCCAAGCCTTTCATCTTTCTTACTGCTTAAAATTTATGCGTAATAACCTTGCCCCCAGTCATAATGCTTATTAGCTCCTACATCTTGCCAGTCTTTTGCGGAAGGAGATTTTACGTATGTAGCTTCTTGTATATATTTTGGTTTACCAAAAATATCTTTTTCCAAAGCAGCAAATTCTTTCTTTACACCTGTTTTTAAATCTCCACCAAGATGATAATATGTCTCTTGACTTCTAAATTCAGCTTGTCCTGGGAAAGTCCTTTTTACTCTTGAAATAACTGCTTTCCCTTCTTTGTTTAAAACATTTGTTTTAGTTACAACTGTTTTGCCAAATCTTTCTGTTGATGAGAGAGCTTTCAAACCATTACTTAAAATTTTACTTAGTGCCATTTAATCCAACCTTTCTTTTCGTTTCCCTTACTCTTTTATAAAAACATTAACGTGGAAAAGTTTGACACAGTGCGCCACATAGCATAGCATAGCATAGCATAGCATAGCATAGAGGCATTATGACAGGGTTTAAGCCTATTTTAAACTTATATTTACATTTCGTAACAATTCAATTTTTATTTGTTTTTTACATATTTTTCCTTTATGTTATCATTATTTTGAAAGGAATTAATGAAGATGATTATACCTAATAATTTTGCCCCAGCTATGCTTATAACTCTTTTTGCAGGTTTATCAACTGCAATTGGTGGTGGTATAGCATTTATTGTAAAAAAAGATAATTTAAAAGCACTATCTGTCGGTTTGGGATTTTCTGCCGGCGTAATGGTTTTCGTATCATTTATGGATATGTTGCCGGAAGCCGGAAAACTTTTGGCGCAACATTTTCCAAATACACATGAATGGCTTACACTTGCAGGCTTTGTGGCAGGTTTGATTGTCGCAATCTTAATCGATTACTTTTTACCAGACCACATTGATACGGAAGACGTTTTACACCCAGACGGTCCTGCTCACAGAAATTATAGAATTAAAAGAGCCGGAATTTTTACCGCAATCGCAATTTGTGTACACAACTTTCCAGAAGGAATGGCAACATTTTTTACAACAACCCAAAATATTACACTTGGATTGTCTGTCGGCTTAGCTATTGCTATTCACAACATTCCTGAAGGTATTGCAGTAGCTTTACCAATGTATCACGTAACAGGCAAAAAACGATATGCAATGTTATATGCAGCACTTTCAGGAATTACAGAACCAATCGGAGCTTTAGTCGGAATGTTTATTTTCGGATTATTCCTACCACAAGTCCTAATAGGAGCTTTGATGGCTGCCGTTGCAGGGATTATGATTTATATTTCATTCGATACCTTGCTACCACTGGCAAAAGAATACGGCGATTGGCACCAATCAATTGTTGGTATTATTTCCGGGATTCTTGTTATTTGGATTAGTTTAATTTTGATAGGCGGTTAATCTCAAAATGAATTTGTCAAACCTGTTTGATATTGGAAGAAACTTATATGCACTACCTGCTTACAACGACAGAAGCGGGTTAGCACCTATGCCGTTAAGATATTTTTTTGAATTAACATATCGTTGCAACTTGAATTGTCCATATTGCTACGTTGGCGACGACAGAAAAAAAGACGAACTAACCACTGAAGAATGGTTCAAAATAATAGACCAAATTCCGTTTTATTCTTTTGTAACTCTTGTCGGTGGCGAACCGCTTATCAGAAAAGATTTTGTCGACATTTTGATGAGAACTTCTAAAAAAACATTTGGCAAATTGAATGTAGTATCAAATGGAATTTTGATTAATGACGAAATCATAGATGCTTTTATAAAAAGTAAAATGATGCTTTTGTCGGTTTCTCTCGACGGTTATGGAGAAAACCATAATATTAACCGAAACAAAGACGGAATTTGGGACAAAATCATGAACAATTTTGACAACATGAATTCTCGAAAAAAACGCCCGATGGTTGATATCAAGACAATTGTACTTGAAAATAATCTTGATGATTTGGTAAAACTTTACAAAATGTGCGACGAAAAGAGATTTAATTTCCTTTCAATTTCTTTTTTACGCAACAACAATTTAAAACAAAATTCTGTATTATTTGATAGTTTTGTACCAGAATTTAATGCGAATTACCCTATTCAAAAATATTTTGATATGGAGCATTTCAAAGAAGTTTACAATGAACTTGAAAGTTTAAGCAAAAAATCGAATGTAAAATTAAGATTTTCACCGAAGTTTGAATATTCTAAAAATCCACTTGAAAAAATTGAAGAATTTTTCAACACTCCGGCAGAAAAACCTGTTTCAGAGATTTATAAACCTTGTATGTATCCTTATTCAAACATGATGATTAATCCACAGGGAGATGTTTACCCTTGTTTGTCACAAAAAATCGGCAACATCAAAGATATGCCGATTAAAGAAGTTTTCAACCTTCCGCATTACAGATGTTTTAGAAAAAATCTTCACGCCGCAAAAGTTTTCGGTGCTTGCCAAATGTGCTGCGAATTGTGCGTAAAATAATTACAATCTAAATGGATAATCTTTCGGAATTTTCCAATTATTATATTGAATAACTGCAGTACACCATTGCAATTCCGTGCCATCATAACATTTTTCTTTTAATTTATCCGCATCACCATCCCAACGGACTTTATAAGGCTCAACTCCTTTATTATAGTGTTGTTTCCATTGAGGTCCATCTGTATTAGGCCAAAAGCCAAAAGAAAACAGTTTTTTACTATACAAATTGGCAAATTCTTCTTCTGATAAAGTCGGTTTAAAATCTTTTGCAAACGGGAAAAACAGGAAATGCCCACCAGTTGTTTTTTCTTTAACCGAACCATCCGCATTTGTCGAATAATACACATCTATAACGACTAAGCTACCATCTGCGAAATAAACGACTTTTCTAGGTCTGCCATAATAATAATCTTCTTCTTTTACATATTTTATGTATTTTTTTAAATATGAATTCCACAAATCGTCAGAATCAGACGGTGTCCAGTATAATTTATCACCATTATCCCTCTCAGACATAGTAATAGCTTGATTTATTACAGAATAGAATTTCTTTAAACGAGTTTCAACAACGAGTTTGTGCTGTTGTTGAATTAATGCCGGCATAGTTAATGCCGCTACAACTCCGATTATGCCGAGAGTGATTAAAACCTCCGCAAGAGTGA
>OIAM01000226.1_pt1 | contig 24519 bp, 17 predicted proteins | sample 1580771 | NCBI WGS metagenome assembly OIAM01 (sample SAMEA3882538, study PRJEB24775) | human gut metagenome | biome: human-associated habitat; feature: intestine environment; material: feces | place: Netherlands | collected 2009/2010
CAGGGAGGGGTCTTGACCCCCCCCGCGGGGCGTCGGGGACGCCGCCCCCTACAGCCTTTACCACTACCCTTTTGCCTGTTGTAGGGGGGATTTATCCCTCCCGGCAAGGCGTTCCTCACACCTCGATCTTCTCATCCTCGGCAAAATCGCGTTTCGCGGTCTGGCCTAAAATCTCATGCCAGCGCATGGGCGAAATCCCATCCCCCGGGCGCTTCGTTGTCAGATTTTCCTCGGTGAAAACCTCGCCCGCCTTGATTTCCCGCGCGGCGACGATGCTCTTGCGGGCAATGGCCTTGTTGGGGGCTTCGCTGGCGGTCAGGTGCTTGTGGCCGTCGCCGAGGGCGGCTTCTGCGTGGCGCACGGCCAGCACCATCGCCGCAAACTCGGCGGGGTCCAGGCTGGCCTTCTGGTCGGGGCCGGGCAGGGATTTGTCCAGCGTAAAGTGCTTTTCAATGACCTGCGCGCCCAAAACCGTCGCGGCTACGTCGCATTCCCAGCCGGGCGTGTGGTCGGACAGCCCCACCGGCAGACCAAACTGGTCGTACAGCTCGATCATGGCGGTCAGGTTCGCGTCCTCGTAGGGCGTCGGGTACTGCGTGTTGCAGTGCAAAATCGTCACCTCGGGGCAGCCGCCGTCATCCAGCACGCCCAGCGCATCGGTGATCTCGTCCAGCGTGCTCATGCCCGTGGAGAGCAGCACCGGCGTTTTCTGCGCGGCCATGGCCTCGAGATACGGCAGGTTCGTGATCTCGCCGGAAGGGATTTTTAAAAGCGGCAGACCCAGCGTGCCCAGAAACTTCACGCTCGGCACGTCAAACGGCGCGCTTAAATACTGGATGCCGATGGAATCGCAGTATTCCTTTAATTCTTTATGCGCCTCAAACGAGAAATGCAGCTTGCGGATCATCTCCAGCTGGCTCTCGGCGGCATCGGTGGTCTGCTTCTGGTACTCGGCCTTCTCGGCAAATTTGCTGACCACCAGCTCGGGCACAGCGGTCTGATATTTTACAATATCCGCGCCGCATTCTTTAGCAACGCGGGCCATCTCCTTGGCCATTTCCAGACTGCCGTTGTGGTTGACCCCGGCCTCGGCTATGATCGTTACAGGCATAGGTAAAAACCTCCGGATTTTATAGTGAGGAGTGAGAAGTTAGGAGTGAGGAGTTTTTGGTTTCAGCTGAAAGCTCCGTTTTATGTGTCACTCCTCATTCCTCACTCCCAACTCCTCACTGGTTTACTGCTGATTCTCCAGCTTTCTTCTCATCTTCTCCAGCTCCTCCAGCTGGCCCATGTCCATCCAGCTGCTCTCGCTGATGGGATAGACGCCGACCTTCTCCCCGGCCCGGCGGTAGCGCTCGATCACATCGGGGAAACCGATCTTCTCGCCGTCGCGCATTTCCTCTACGACGCGCGGCTCCACCACGTAGACGCCTGTGTTCGTCAAAAAGTCCAGCTCGGGCTTTTCGCGCATGGCGGCAATGCTGCCGTTCTCGCCCAGCTCCACCACGCCGTAGGGCACGGTGTAGTGCTTGAACGCGCAGATCATCGTGACCAGGTTGCCGTGGGATTTATGGTACTCATAAATATCGCCGAAGTCTACATCCAAAAGCGTGTCACAGTTCGTAAAAAAGAACGGTGCTTTGATTTTTCCTTTCAGCAGGCAGAGCCCGCCGCCGGTGCCCATGAACACTTCCTCGTCGGCAAAGTCCACGTTATAGTTCTTTTCCAGCTCATTGAAATAGGACTTGATCATGCCCTTTTTGTAGTTCACGATCATCGTGAAATTGTGGCAGCCGAAGTCCCGGAACCGGTCCATGATCAGCTCGGCAATGGGCTGCTCGCCCACGGGGATCAGCGGCTTGGGCAGAATTTTTGTGTACGGGTACAGCCGCGTGCCCAGCCCGCCCGCCATCATCACAACGGGAATATCGACCTGCTTGCGGTTGTCCAAATCCAGGCCGTGGGCAAAGATGATGTCGGTGATGATGCCGCGCTTGTTCAGGACCGGCAGCGCGTCGATGCAATGCTCCTGCAAAATGCTGCGGGCCTTGCCGCGCTCGGACACCGAGACGCTCAGCGGATGATAGTTGGCCGCGTGGTCCACGGTCTGGTCCGGTGTGCCGCCGCGCAGGAAAAACTTGCGGATGTCACCGTCAGTGATGACGGCCTTCAGATGTCCCTCCGGTGCAATGAACAGGATGCGCTGGCCGGTCTCGTCCAGCTTGCGCAGCGTTTCCAGCACCGTGGCGGTGGGCTCAATAAAAAGCTCTTCTACTTTTATCAAGGGTGGTCCCCCTTTGACGTTTATTAAAGCCTTCCCCTGAGGGGGAAGGTGGCGCGCAAGCGCCGGATGAGGGGCGAGTGTGTCTCCGCCGCCCGGAAATGGGCTGCGGCGTGGACTTTGCCCTCATCAGTCCGCTTCGCGGACAGCTTCAGTCTCCGTGCCAAGTGCCGCCTACGGCGGTTGCACTCCGACACGCGCCTGCGGGCGCAGCCCCGCGGGGGAAGCCTTTTACAGCCCCAGCACCGCTTCGATCACGCGGTCACAGTCCTCAAAGGACAGGTTCGTGGAGCAGGGCAGGTTGACAATATACTTGCGGTAATCCAGCGCCTTGTCCAGACCGTAAGCCTCGTTGCGGGGGTAGTCGGCCTGCTCATGGATGAGCGCCCACACCGGGCGGGTCTGGATGTGCTGCGCCTGCAGCTTCTCGATCACAGTGTCGCGGTCCAGCCCGGAATCCTTCAGATACAGGCTGAAGAACCAGTGGTTGGAGCGGCACTCCCCCTCGCGGAAGGGCAGGATGCGCAGCCCCTTCACGCCGTCCAGCGCGGCCACATAGCGGTCATACAGCGTCTTTTTGTGGGCGATGAAGCCCTCGAGCCGCTCGAGCTGGGCAAGCCCTAAGGATGCCTGCACGTTCGTCATGCGGTAGTTGTAGCCGACCTCATCGTGCAAAAATTGCAGCAAATCGGCCTTGGCCTGGGTGGACAGATGCTTGGCGTGCTCGGCCCAGTCAGCGTGGTTGGACACGACCATGCCGCCTGCGCCGGTGGTGATGATCTTGTTGCCGTTAAAGCTGTAGCAGCCGATGTCGCCGATGGTGCCCGCAAACTTACCGGCAAACGGGCCGTCGGTGCAGCGGGTGCCGAGCGCCTCGGTGGCATCCTCAATGACGATGAGGCCGTAGCGCTTGGCTATCGCCATCAGGCGGGGCATGTCGGCCATGTTGCCGAACACATGCACGACCTCCAGAGCCTTGATGTGTGCGCCGGTGGCTTTGTTGTACAGCCTGCCGTCCCGCAGCTCGCAGCGGTTCGCACAGAAATCCTCGACGGCGTCGGGATCAATGCACAGGGAGTCGTCGCAGCCGATGAAGATCGGCTCCGCGCCGACATAGCGGGTCAGCGGGTTGACGGCGGCGATAAAAGTCAGCGTCGGGACGATGACCTCATCCCCGCGGGTGATGCCGGCGGCCATAGCGGCCAGATGCAGCGCGCTGGTACCGGCGTTGCAGGCCACGGCGCGGGGCATGCCCACGTAAGCGGCCAGCGCTTCCTCGAACTCCGTGACCTTGCCGCCGCTGGTGGACACCCACCCCGACGTGATGGCCTGCCCGGCCAGCTCGGCCTCGCGCGCGCCGAAATTCGGAACCGAAAGAGGAATAAATTCAGACATGGTACTGCCTCCAAACTCTATCCTGGTGCCCGCCGTGCAGCGGCGGACGGAATTTTACAAATATTCTATTTTATTATACCGCGTTTGCAGGATAAGGGCAAGAAAAAGATGCGATGGACTTTCTGTATCTTTCCCCCGGGGAAAGCCCGTTTTCCCGTTGACAAACCTTCTCCCTTGCACTACTATAAGTACTGAATATAAAGTATAAATAGGGGGTTTACCATGAAATACGGTTTTATCGGCTGCGGCAACATGGGCGGGGCTGTGGCGCGCGCGGTCTGCAAGGGCGCCGGGTCCGGCGACGTGCTGCTGGCCAACCGCACGCCTGCCAAGGCACAGGCGCTGGCGGACGAGCTCGGCTGCGCCTGCGGCACGAATGAGGAGGTCGCCGGCATCTGCGACTTCATCTTTCTGGGTGTAAAGCCCCAGATGATGGCCGATATGCTCGACGAGCTGACCCCAACGCTGGAGGCCCGCGCCGAGAGCCGCCCCTTTGTGCTGGTCACGATGGCGGCGGGCCTGTCGATGCAGCAGATCCGCCAGATGGCGGGCAGCGGCTATCCCATCATCCGCATGATGCCCAACACCCCCGTGGCGCTGGGCGACGGCATGATCCAGTACTGCTCTGACGATGTGGAGCCGGAAAAAATGGCCGAGTGGCTCACCGCCATGGCCCCTGCAGGCCGTCTGGACGCCGTGCCGGAAAGCCTGATCGACGCCGCAAGCGCAGTGTCCGGCTGCGGTCCGGCCTGGGCGTACCAGTTCATCGAGGCACTGGCCGACGGCGGTGTCGCCGCAGGTCTGCCCCGCGCCAAGGCGCAGGAGTACGCCGCCCAGATGCTTTTGGGCAGCGCGCGGATGGTGCTGGAGACCGGCAAGCACCCGGGCGAATTGAAGGACGCCGTCTGCAGCCCCGGCGGCTCGACCATTCAGGGCGTGCGCCTGTTGGAGGAGCGCGCTTTCCGCGGTGCCGTGACCGACGCCGTGCTGGCCGCATTTGAAAAGACAAAGGATTTGGGGAAGAAGTGACCCTTTCCGAGAATGTAGGGGCGAGCATTGCTCGCCCGCAGACCTGACGGAAAGAAGTGCTTTTCCAGGAAAATACCCCGCGCGGCAGACGCCTGACGGGCGAGCAATGCTCGCCCCTACAAAGCGGTTGCCAAACAGGAATAGAAAGAGAAATTTTATGCGTATCGTCGTTAAAGTAGGCACCAGCACGCTGGCACATCCCGGCGGGCTGCTCAACATCCGCCACACCGAGGATCTGGTCAAGGTGTGGAGCGATATTCAGAATGCCGGACATCAGCTCATCGTCGTATCGTCGGCGGCCACGGGCCTCGGCGCAGGCAAGCTGCAAATTGAAAAGCCCGGCGACCTTGTCACCAAGCAGGCTGCCGCCGCGGTGGGCCAGTGCGAGCTGATGTATACCTATGACCGGCTGTTCGGCCAATACAACCATACCGTGGCCCAGATGCTGCTGACGTGGGAGGATTTTGACCACGAAAACCGTCTGCACAACCTGCAAAACACGCTGGAGCGTCTTTTGCAGCTGCACGCCATCCCCATCATCAACGAGAATGACCCCGTCGCCTGCGAGGAATACTCTTTGGGCGACAACGACACGCTGGCCGCGCTGGTGGCCAAGTGCATCCACGCCGATCTGGTCGTGCTGATGTCCGACATCGACGGCCTGTACACCGCCGACCCGCACACCCACCCGGACGCAAAGCTCATCCCGGTAGTCGAGGAGATCACGCCGGAAATTGAGATGTTGGCGGGCGGCGCGGGCTCGGCCCTGGGCACCGGCGGCATGCTGACGAAGGTCACCGCCGCCAAGCGTGCCACCGAGGCCGGTGTGGACATGATCATTACCAACGGTGCCCACGCCGAGGTGTTGTACGACATTGTCGAGGGCAAGCCCGTCGGCACCCGGTTCGTGGGCCGCAAGGCATAAGGGAGGTCTGACCCCATGACTACGCAGGAAATTTTGCGGGCCGCGCAGAGCGCAAAGCTGCCGCTGGCGCTGGCCGACGCCGACACGAAGAACGCCGCGCTGGAGGCAATGGCCGTTGCGCTCATCGCCGCGCAGGATAAAATTCTGGACGCCAATAAGCAGGACGTCGAGAACGCCCGCGGGCGGGTCAGCGACGTGATGCTGGACCGTCTGGCGCTGACGCCGGGCCGCTTGACCGACATGGCCAAGGGTATGCGCGAGGTCGCGGCCCTGCCCGACCCGGTGGGCGCAGTGCTGCGCAAAATTGTGCGCCCGAACGGCCTTTTGATCGAAAAAACCGCCGTGCCGATGGGTGTCATCGCCATCATCTACGAGAGCCGCCCCAACGTCACGAGCGACGCTGCCGCGCTGGCCATCAAGGCGGGCAGTGCGTGCATCCTGCGCTGCGGGCGCGACGCCTGGGCCAGCTGCCACGCCATCGTGGAAGCCCTGCGCGCCGGTCTGCGCAGGGTGCGCCTGCCGGAGTGCGCGGTGAGCCTCATCGAGGACACCTCCCACGCCAGCGCCAACGAGTTGATGACCGCGGACGGGCTGGTCGATCTGCTGATCCCCCGCGGCGGGGCCGGGCTGATCCGCGCCTGCGTCGAGAACGCAACCGTGCCCTGCATCCAGACCGGCACCGGCATCTGCCATGTCTACGTGGACAAGGCCGCCGATCTGGAGATGGCTGTGGATATCGTGGAAAACGCCAAGACGAGCCGCCCCAGCGTCTGCAACGCCGAGGAGGCGCTGCTGGTCCACAGGGACGTGGCAGCGCAGTTTTTGCCGATGCTGAAGGCCCGCCTTGTCGATGCCCGCGCCGCTGCCGGCATCACCCCGGTGGAGCTGCATCTGGACGCGCGCGCCGCGGCCATCATCGACGGTGTGCCCGCCGCGCCGCAGGACTTTGACACCGAGTATCTGGATTATAAGCTGAGCGTGGCCGTTGTGGATGACGTCGATGCGGCCATCGCCCACATTGCGAAGCATTCGACCCACCACAGCGAGGCCATCGTCACGGCGGACGCCGCGGCGGCACAGCGGTTCACGACCTGCGTGGACAGCGCGGCGGTCTACGTGAACGCCAGCACCCGCTTTACCGACGGCGGCGAGTTCGGCCTTGGCTGCGAGATGGGCATCAGCACCCAGAAGCTCCACGCCCGCGGCCCCATGGGGCTGGCCGAGCTGTGTACGTATAAATATATTGTGCACGGCAATGGGCAGGTCAGGGGCGGAAGCAGCGCGAAGATGAGCTGCTACACAAACAAATAAGAAATAAAAAATAATAAATAATAAAGATTGTGGACCGCGGTACTGGCGCACCGCTCAAAAAAGACGTAGAGGTCGGCGTCCCCGACGACCCGTGCCCGTTTGCGGCAGCGGTGACGTCCGCGGGCGGATATGGAATCCGCCCCTACGGATTTTGTTTTTGCCCTTGGGGGCGAAAACTCCACCATCTTTATTATTTTTTATTATTTAAAAAAGCACCCGCGTTTCCGCAACGCGAGTGCTTTTATTTTATCCAATATTCATATCCACCGGCTTCGAGATCCCCTTGACGCTGCCGGAGCCTGTGTACTGCCATATATTGTGCTTGTAGCTGAAGCTCAGCGTATCGCGGTACTGGGCGATCCAGATGTTGTACTTGCTGATGTTCGCAAAGTTCAGCGCGTTATAGAACCAGCTGGCATAGGAGTAAACGCCCGCGCTGTACCCCGCGCTGCGGATCGTCTCGCAGAAGGCGACGGCGCAGGCTGTGCGCTCGGCGGCGCTCAGAGCATTGGCGCGCCCGCCGCCGACACTCTCGGTGTCATAGTAGACGCCCAGCGGCAGGCTGTAGCCGCTGACCAGGCTCAGCACCATGCTGGCCTCCTCGACGGCCTCGGCCTCGTTGATGGCCTGGCTGTAGAAGTAAACGCCGACGCGCAGGCCCGCGTTGATCGCGCCCTGAATGTTCCGACGATATGTAGAATCCTCGACCAGCGCACCGCTGCCGTAGCCGCGGTAGCCGCAGCGGATGATGGCAAACGTGATGCCGTCCGCCTTGACGGCGTTCCAGTCAATGCTGCCCTGGAACTTCGAGACATCAATGCCGCGGGCCGTGCGGTTCAGTGCGCCGTCCGCCGCAAAGGTGTAAACATTGCCCTGAATGACCTGCTGGCCCGTGACGGGCTGGTGGGTGGACGGGTCGTAATAATACGTTGCGCCGTCAATATCCTGCCAGCCGGTGTACTCGTATATCGTGGTGGTCGCGCTGGTCACGGCAAAGCCGTAGTTGGCCAGCTCCTGCACCGCAATGTTATCCGGCCAGCCCGCCGTCGGGTCGGGCACCTGGGTGGGTGCTTGCGTCGGAGCCGCTGTCGGGGCTTCCGTAGGGGCTGCTGTCGGGGCAGGCGTTTGCGTTTCGGCGGGTGTCTCCGTCGGAGCCTCGGTGGGGGCGGGCGTCGCCTCCGGGGTCGGCTCGGGCGTGCTCTCGGGGGTCGGTTCCGGCGTGGGGTCCGCCGGGACAGGGGTCTCCTCGGCAGCCGGGGCGGCCCCGCCGGTGTCCTCCTGTACGGTCACCGGCTCGTCCGCGCGGTGTACCCACGCCATGCGGGTGTTGGCCGCGCCAAGCAGCGTGACGGAATCCGCCGCGCCGGGCAGCCAGGCCGCCGTGGCCGTGTTGGCGGCGTAGCTCGTATCGCGCATTGCGCCGATCAGGTCCTTTGTGCCGTCCTGATAAACGGGCAGGTAGGGCGTCTCGGTGCCGTCGGCCAGCAGCAGATGACCGCTGCTGCTCAGCTTGGCTGTGTAGCTCGTCCTGCTGCCGGTCTCGGTCCTGGCGCTGTCGGCGTAGGTCACGGTGTCGGTGACCTCGTTGACGATGGGGGCCGAGCCCGCGTTGCTGACGCCGGAGTCCTCGGCACTCTCGTTGACCTGGCTTGCCTGGACGATCTTCTCTTTAACGGCCTTGACGTCCGCCTTGTAGACGACCTTTTCTTTGACCGTCACGGTCTGGGCCTCGGGCTGCGTGTAGCCCTCGATGGGCTGGACTGCCAGCGTGTAGTCGCCGGGGGTCACGTCCTCGGCCAGCGCGGTGCCGGTCTCGGTATCCAGCTCGTAATCCGTGGCGTTGCCCTTGGCGTCGGTCAGCGTGATAGTTGCCGCCACGCCCAGCAGCGGGGTCTTTTCGTTCTCGGCGTCATCCTCCTTCGCGCTTTTGGACGGCGTCGGGGACGGCGAGGCGGACGCATCGGGCGTGGGGCTCGGCTCGGGGGCGTTCTCGACATAGAGCGTCACACCGACGTCCTGCTGGATGACGCTGGCCTCCATCGTCAGCGGCTTGTCCGGCTCCGGCGTGGGGCTCGGCGTCGGGGAAGGGGTCGGCGTGGCCGCCGTCTCAGGGGTGGCCGTCACGATGGGCGTGGGGCTGGGCTCGGGCGCGGAGAGCGGACCGACGCTGGCCGCAAACGCGCCCAGGCCGATGCTGGCGGTCAGCACCACCGCCGTGCCGCCCGCGGCCAGCTTATACAGCGGCAGCCGCGCAAAGGTGCTGCCGGAGAAATACCGCATGGGGTTCTTCTTATTAAACATTCCTGTTCCTCACAGTTAAAAAGCGATAAACTATTACAAAATGAATCATACCACGAAAAAAGCCCCCGCCGCAAGTAGGCAGGGGTGGAAAATCGCACAGAAAAACGCCGAAATTTTCAACATCCATAGGGTCTGTTTGTGGATAATTGTGACACCGCGGACACAACTTTCCGGGCATCTAGTGGTCGCGGCTGCCGTCAGGTGCCAGCAGTTGTGTTGGGCAAAAATTCCTCCACCAATAAATCGACACACGCACCGTAGCTGCACTCCGGCCCCGCAAGAAACGGCCAGCGCCCGGTCAGCGGGTCGTAGAGGTGGCTGTACCCCGCAAAAATTTCGTTTTGTACTGCTTATTATAGAAGAATAGCACCATGCTTGCAAGCCGGTTGCCTTCCCACGCGGGGGGAGGGCTTAGGGGGACTGGATTTTTACGTTGGATTTGCTATAATAAGCACAGAGCGTGCAGGGGCGGATGCTTGCATCGACCCCTGCAGCAAACGGAGAGCAATATAAGAGGTAAACACCATGCAATACGTCAATTTCGGCACCACAGGCTTACAAATCTCCCGCCTTGGGTTTGGCGGCATTCCCATTCAGCGCATCGACCAGCCCGGCACGCGGGAGCTGCTGATCGCCGCGCATAAGGCGGGCATCAATTACATCGACACCGCCCGCGCCTACACGGTCAGCGAGGCATGGATCGGCCAGTCGCTGGAGGAGGCCGGGCTGCGGGATGACTTCATTCTGGCGACCAAATGCCGCGCGCTGACCAAGGCCGACATGGAGGCCGAGATCGCCACGAGCCTGAAAAACCTGCGCACCGACCACATCGAGCTGTTCCAGTTCCACAACCCGAGCCTCGACGGCCTGAAAACCATTCTGGCGCCCGGCGGCGCAATGGAGGCGCTGCTCGAGGCAAAGGCCAGGGGCATCGTCGGGCATATCGGCATCACGGCGCACCTGGCCGCTGTGTTTGAGGCCGCGCTGGACATCCCCGAAATCGAGACGATCATGTTCCCGTACAACATCGTGGAGCAGCAGGGCAGGGAGCTGATCGACCGCTGCGCCGCGGCGGGCAAGGGCTTTATCGACATGAAGCCGCTGGCGGGCGGTGCCATTGAGGATGGCCGCCTGGCACTGCGGTACGTGCTGTCCAACCCGGCAGTCACGGTGTCCATCCCCGGCATGGCGACGGTGGAGGAGCTGAACGCCAACGTGGCGGGCGCGGCCAACACCGCCCCGCTTACGCCCGAGGAGGAGGCCGCCTGCCAGAAGGTGCGCGACGCGCTGGGCACCCAGTTCTGCCGCCGCTGCAACTACTGTGCGCCCTGCACGGTGGGGATTTCCATCCCCAGTGTGTTCCTGTTCCAGGGGTACCTGAACCGCTACGGCCTGCAGCAGTGGGGCCGCGAGCGCTATGCGACGCTGCAGACCAAGGCCGGTGCCTGCATCCGGTGCGGTGCCTGTGAGCCGCGCTGCCCGTACAACCTGCCGATCCGGCAGATGATGCAGAAGGCCGCGGAGGATTTTGGGGAGTGATTTCTCTAAGCCTTCCCCTGAGGGGGAAGGTGGCCCCGCAGGGCCGGATGAGGGGCAAGCCTGCCGGTATTGCGTATCAACGGGATACCACCCGATAGGGGCCGCACATGTACGGCCTGCGGCCTTCCCACTACAGCACATTTGCCGGTAAGCCGCGGGCCGGGCATGTGCGGCCCCTACCGAGTTACAGCCCGTAAATGGGCAATCAGGATGAACTCTGCCCTCATCAGTCCGCTTCGCGGCCAGCTTCCCCCACGGGGGAAGCCTTTTTTTGTTTCTGAATATTGTTTTTTGCTAGGCGAACGTGTATAATTTAATCTGTATAATTTTGTGCAATAATGTGAGGAATGAGTGCTATGCTTTCCGACCCCCAGCTGCATTATCTTGATAACGCCGCCACGTCCCGGGTGGACCCGGCGGTGGCGCAGGCCGTCAGCGAGGCGCTGACTGAGCTTTGGGCCAACCCCAGCAGCCTGTATGACCCCGCCGTTGCCGCGCAGGATGCCATTGCCGCGGCCCGCGCCCGCGTGGCCAAAACGCTGCACTGCCGCAGCGATGAAATCTACTTCACGGCCTGCGGCAGTGAGGGCAACAACATGGCCGTGACCGGTGCGGCCCGCCCGCGTAAGCACTGGGGCAATAAGATCGTCGTCACGGGCTTTGAACACCCCAGCGTGCAGCGCCCCATCCGCGCGTTGAAGGACGAAGGCTTCACCGTCGTCGAGGTCATGCCCGGGGCGGACGGACGCATTGACACGCAGAAATTCCTGGCCGAGATCGACAAAAACACGGTGCTGGCCGCCTGCATGGCCGTCAACAACGAGACCGGCGCCGTGCAGGACATCGCGGCGCTGGGCAAGGGCATCAAGGCGCGCAACAGCCGCACCCACTTCCATGTGGACGCCGTGCAGGCGTGGCTGCGCATGCCCATCGACCTGCAGAAATGGCGCGAGGTCGATACGCTCTCCGTCTCCGGCCACAAGGTCCACGCGCCCAAGGGCGTCGGCGCACTGTTCATCCGGGACAGCCAGCGCCAGACGCTCAAACCGCCCTATCTCGGCGGCCATCAGGAGCGCGGCCTGCGCCCCGGCACCGAGAACACGCCCTACATTGTGGGTCTCGGCGTGGCCGCCGCGCAGGGCCAGCAGAAGCTGCGCCCCCGCATTGCACACATTGCCGCGCTGAATCGGCAGCTGCGCGCGGGGCTTGAAGAATTGGACGGCATCACGCTCAATTCGCCCGACGACGCGGTGGGGGAGATCGTGAATGTCTCCACCGGCTGCATCAACAGCCAGACCTTCATCAACTACCTGAACACCCGCGCGGTCTATGTCTCGGGCGGCTCTGCCTGCGACAAGGGCGAGCCGAGCCACACCCTGCTGGCCATGGGCTGCGCCGACCTGACCGTCCGCACCGCCCTGCGCGTGAGCTTCTGCGCCGATAACACCGCCGAGGACGTGGACGCGCTGCTGGCGGGGCTGCGGGACGGGCTGAAGGAGCTGCAGCATATTTAAAGCTGTGATGCCTTCCCCCCTTGGGGGGAAGGTGGCTGTGGCCCCGACCACAGCCGGATGAGGGGCAGCCTTGCTGGCGTGACCCGTGAACGGGCTGCCGCAGTAAACTTTTCCCTCATCAGCCGCTGCGGCGGCAGCTTCCCCCAAGGGGGAAGCCAAGGATTTATATGGAAAGGAATATTCCTATGAAAGAACTCATCCTCGCCTATCAGGGCGAAATGACGCTGAAGGGCCTGAACCGCGGCAAGTTTGAGGCGCGGCTGGCCAAGACGATCCGCTGGCGGCTGGAGCCGCTGGGCAAGTTCAAGGTCTATCAGGCCCAGAGCACCGTTTTCATCGAGCCGAAGGAGGACGGCCTCGACATGGACGAGGCGTTCCGCCGCGTGTCCCATGTGTTCGGCATCGTGAAGCTGAGCCGCGCCGTCGAGTGCCCGAAGGACTTTGCCGCAATATGCGAGACCGCCGAGGCGTATCTCGGCGAGACGCTGCGCGGCATCCGCACCTTCAAGGTCGAGGCCAAGCGCGCCGACAAGACCTACCCGATGAAGAGCCCCGAGATCTGCCGCGAACTGGGTGCCTACCTGCTGGACAAGCACCATCATCTGCGCGTCGACGTGCATAACCCGCAGCTGGAGATCATGGTGGAAATTCGCGACTACGCCGCCTATGTCCACGGCCCCAAGGTCGAGGCCGCGGGCGGTCTGCCCGTCGGCACGAGCGGGCGCGCGCTGAACCTGCTGTCCGGCGGCATCGACAGCCCCGTCGCCGCATGGTGCATGGCCCGCCGCGGTCTGGCGCTGCACCACATCCACTTTGCCAGCCCGCCGTACACGAGCCTGCGCGCCAAGCTGAAAGTGCGCGATCTGGCCCGCGAGCTGGTCGAGTACACCGGCAACTGCACGCTGTTCGTCGTGCCCTACACGAAGCCGCAGGAGTATATCCGTGACAACGCGCCCGACGTGCTGTTCACGGTTCTGATGCGCCGCAGCATGCTGCGCATCGCCAATCAGGTGGCGAAAAAGCTGGAGCTGCAGGCGCTCATCACCGGCGAGAGTCTGGCGCAGGTCGCCAGCCAGACCATGGCCGCGCTGGCCTGCACAGACCAGGCGCAGGACCTGCCCGTGCTGCGCCCCTGCATCGGCATGGACAAGATCGAGATCATCAATATTTCGCGTAAGATCGGTACATTTGAGACGTCCATCGAGCCGTATGAGGACTGCTGCACGATTTTTACCCCGCCGCACCCCAAGACGAACCCGACGCTGGACGAGATCTTGGCCGCCGAGGCCGCTGTGCCCGGCCTGGCCGCGCTGGAAGCCGAGGCCGCCGAGAACGTCGAGAAAATCTATATCCGCATGGGAGATGACGAGCTGCTGTGACTGCTGAAATTATCTGCGTAGGTACGGAGCTTCTGCTGGGCGATATCCTGAACACCAACGCGCAGTTTTTAAGCCGCGAGCTGGCCGAGCTCGGTATCAGCGTGATGCACCAGCATGTCATCGGCGATAACCCCGCCCGCCTGAAGGAGCTGGTTTTGCAGGCGAAAAGCCGCAGCGACCTGCTCGTCTTTTCGGGCGGTCTCGGCCCCACCGAGGACGATCTGACGAAGGAGACCGTGGCCGAGGCGTTCGGCGATACGCTGGCCTTTGACGAGGGTGAGTGGCAGAAGATCATCGACTTTTTCGCCCGGACAAACAGACGCCCCACGCCGAACAACCGCAAGCAGGCTATGTGCCCGACGGTGGGCCACAAGCTCATCAACGACCACGGCACGGCCCCCGGCGCGTGGTTTGAGGACGCCGACGGCCACTGCGCCGCGCTGATGCCCGGCGTCCCGCGGGAGATGAAGGCCATGTGGGCCGAACAGGTCCGCCCGATTCTGCTGAAACGGCAAAACTGCACGATCCACAGCCGCGCGCTGCGGGTGCTGGGCGGCGAGAGCGCCATTGCCAGCAAGGTCGCGCCGCTGTTTGAGGCCGCGAACCCCACCGCCGCCATCTACTGCAAGACCGGCGAGTGCGAGATCCGCGTGACGGCCCGCGAGGCCACCGAGCAGGCCGCCGAGGCCGCCTGCAATGCCCGCATTGCGGAGTTTAAAGAGATTCTCGGCGCAGCCGCCTACGATGTGGACGTGCCCGCGCTGGAATACACGGTGGTACGCGCTTTGCGGGAGCACGGCTTGCACGCCGCTGCGGCGGAGAGCTGCACCGGCGGCATGATCGCCGAGCGGCTGACGAACGTGCCCGGCTCCAGCGAGGTGTTCGGCTACGGCTTTGTCACCTACGCCGAGGCCGCCAAGCAAAAGCTGCTGGGTGTGGATGCGGCTGTCATTGAAAAGTACAACGTCGTGTCCGGCCCCGTGGCCGCAGCCATGGCCTTTGGCGCTGCCCGGGAATCCGGTGCAGAGCTGGCCGTGGGCATCACGGGACTGGCCGGACCCGGCGGCGCACTGCCCGGCAAGCCGGTGGGTACGGTCTATCTGGCCGGTGCCGACACCCGCACGGACACGGGGTATTTAATGCGCCTGACCCTGGGCGGCTATCAGGACCGCCAGATCATCCGCACCCGCGCCGCCCTGTACGCGCTGGATATGCTCCGCCGCATGGCGCTGGGCCTCGATATGCCGGACAGCGTGCATTTCACGCCAGAGACGGCGGACAGAGAACTGGATATATAAAGCCCCAAGCCTTCCCCTTGAGGGGAAGGTGCCGCCGCAGCGGCGGATGAGGTGAAAGCTCCCGGGACCGCCTGTTTACGGGTGGTTGTGGCAAGGTTGCCCCTCATTCGTCTGCGGGCGGGGCCGCAGACACCTTCCCCCCAGGGGGGAAGGCAATTCAACACAAGAAAGGTTCCACCATGGTCAACACTCAACTGAAAATCCTGCGTGTTTTCGGGCCCACGGGCGCGGAGGTATCCTCCGTGCTGCGGGGCATCCGGGATGATGGCTGCCCCGGCCTGCGTCTGCTGGAACGGGACGGCGAGTTTGCCATCTGTGTGCAGGTCAGCGCCCCCAACCGCGCCATGGCGGAGCAATACTGCGATAAATGGGCCGCGCGGCTGCGCGCCAAGTTCGGCGACGATGTCTTTGCCGAGGGGGAGACAAGCCTGGCCCAGGCCACGCTGGACGCCCTGCTGGAAAAACGCAAGCTGCTGGTTGCCGTGGACGAGCCGACGGGCCGCTTGCTGGGCAGCCTTTTGCAGCCGCTGCCCCACAGCGAGGCCGTCTTTGACTTTGGCACCGAGAGCTACGCCGACCCGCAGAAATCCCGCCGCATCACCGTGCCGGAGCAGCTGCTCCGGCGCTTCCCCGGCGACATTGTGCAGGCCGCAGCGGGCCGTGCGCTGGCCGCGCTGCAGGTCACGGGCGCGGATTACGCTGCCGCCTACATGCCCGCCAGCGTCGGGCAGTGCCCCTTTGTGCTGGTGTGTGACCGCCGCGGCGCGGTGGCCTGCGCCCTGCCGCCCGATATGAACGATACCTTCATCGGCAACCAGATCCTGGACCTGCTGCGCCGCCGTTTGTTCGGCCTGCAGCTGACAGATTCCTGCATCACGTTCCGCCCCGGCCATGACCGGCCACTGCTCGTTGTGTCGGAGGCCGCCCGGAGCCGCGGCAACACGGTGCGGTTCTCGCTGCGCCGCCGCACGCCGCCCACGCGGGACGCCGACCATACCGCCGATTTTGAGCCGATGCTCGATTTTGACCGGCCCGCGCCGGTCAGCCCGCCGAGCTTCCCGCAGCCGGAGCAGTCTGCCGCGCCCGACCCCGCGGCCCCGCACCGCACGCTGCACCGCCGCGACGCCGCCGCGACGCCGCCCGAGGTCTCCGAGCCGACAGGCGTCATCCGCTTTGAAACGGACGCGGACGCGCAGGCGGCGGCCCCGGAGCCGGCCCGGACGTCCGGACCGGAAGCGCCGCGGCACGCCCGCATCCGCCGTGCCCGGCCCGTGGAACCGCCCGCCCCGCCGGACGAAGCACCTCTGCCCGACGTCCCGCAGGGCCGTGCCCCCGCACCGTCGGTGCTGGACGATGACATCCCCGACTTCTCCGCGGATCTTGACCCCGCCGCCATCGCCGCCGCGCAGGCTGCCGATGACGCCGCCGAGGCCGCGGGCAAGAGCGCCAGCGTTGAGGACTTTACCCGCGCTGCGACCCAGCTGTTTGACGCCAGCGCCGTTGAGGAGGCCGCCGCAGAAAAGGCCGCGCAGAAAACCGACAAAAAGCGCCGCCGCAAGGCCGAAAAGCCCGAGAGCGGGCCGGTGCAGCCCAGCATCAAGAACCGCAGCCTTGAGATCATTGAAAAGAGCGAGCGCCGCCGTAGACGCACCGTTATTCTGGGGCTTGTCGTGCTGGCGCTGGTGCTTGCGCTGGGCGGCGGGGCGCTGTGGCTGTTCCTGCGCTGTGATCTGGGCGCACGCCCCGCGGCCAAAAGCTACGGCACGGCGCTCTACGATACGACCGCCGAGAGCTACCTGGGCAAGGCGCTGGAGCGCCGCCCCGGCGTCGTCGGCTATCTGGGCTGGCCCGGGCTGAACGGCGCACTGGTTTACGCCGCCGACACGCCCGACCCAGAAACGCCCGAGAGCGGCGAGGCACCGTCCATCGTCCGCTTTGCCACCCCCAGTGCACTGGACGCCGCCACCCCCGGCAACACTGTGGTGGAATGCACGGGCAGCGACTACAAGGCGCTGGCCGACGAGGATACGCTCAAGCAGAACAGTGGCTTCACGCTGTACACGGCGGGCGGTGCCTACCGCTTCAAGGCCATCGCGGTCTACTATTTTGACCCGTCCGAGCAGGGCGCGGGCGCATTTGACCTGTACGGCAGCACCGATCTGTCGAGCTATTACGACTACCTGACCTTCGTCGCGGGCATTCAGGCCCGCAGCCTGTTTGACACCGGCGTTGACGTGGGTGACGACTCCCGCTTCCTGACCGTGACGACCCACAGTGACGAGAGCGGCGTGCTGCTCTGCATCACGGGGCGGCTGATCCGCGAGGGAGAGGCAGAGCTTTTAAACACCTCGGCCATCGCGGCAGCGGAGGAGCCGCTGCTGACGGCGGCCCAGTATGAGCGCAAGGGCCAGCCGATGCCGACGGTCAGCACGCTGGTGCAGGCCAGTGTGGACCGCTACGCCCAGCAGAGCACCGCCGCCCAGGCCGCCCGCAAGAACGGCGGCACGGGCAGCGACACCGCCGCGGACACGGCGGACCTGGCACAGCGCGCGGACGACCTGCAGGCCATCACGGACAGCCTGCTGGCCAGCACCGACAAGCTGCTGGCGGGCCTGACCGACGTGGCCGGCTCGACCTCCGCCGCGGAGGCCGACCTGAACAAGGGCGCCGAGGGCAGTCTGCCCGAGCAGACCGTGACGGTGGATCAGATCAAGACCAGCGCCACGCCTGCGCCCACCGAGCCCCCGGCGGATTCCGCCGTCTCCGGTGAGACGACGCCCGAGCCGACAGCCGCCCCCACCGAGGCTCCTCAGCCCGACAACAGCGGCACAGGGGAGACCATCAACGTGACGATGAACGGCACGGCCCAGACGATGGATCTGGTGCAGTGCCTGGCCATGGTGGCCCAGAACGAGCTGGGCCCCAACGCACCCGCCGAAGCCTACAAGGCTCAGTGCGTGGCGACCCACTGCTGGATCATCAGCCAGTCGGGCTACCCGTCGGTGCTGGGTGCCGAGCCGGGCGCTGCCGCGCTGGCCGCCGCGCAGGAGGTCGCCCATGTGCTGGTTACCTACAACGGGCAGGTCTGCTTCACGCCGTACTTTGCGTCGGCCAGCACCGGCACGGCCTCTGCTGCCGAGGTCTGGGGCAATGACCGCGCCTGGCTGCAGGCCGTGGACAGCCCGTATGACCAGAGCGTGTCCAGCCACTGGAACACGAACGGCAATTCCAGCGGCACGGCCCGCTTCTCTCGCCAGACGCTGCAGGACCGCATCCGCGATGTGATGGACATTGACCTGTCCGGCGTGGACCCCAACAGCTGGTTCACGATCCAGTCCGCCAACCAGTACGGCTGGGTCGCCAAGATCCAGGTCGGCCCGGACGCGGGCGTCGGCACCGTCAGCGGGCGCTGGTTCCGCGAGAATCTGCTGGCCCGCCAGAGCGTTGACGGGCGCAGCCTGCGCAGCCAGTGCTTCACGGTCAGCTACAACGCCGATCTGGACTGCTTTATCTTTGATGTCTACGGCTACGGTCACGGCTGCGGCATGAGCCAGTGGGGTGCCATCGGCTACGCCCGCAACGGCTGGGGCTATCAGGATATTCTGACGCATTATTTCGTTGGGACGACGATCACGACGTATTGAGACATAAGAAAAGAGCGTGTGCACAGAAAAGCACACGCTCTTTTTTTGCCGCACGGTAGGGGTCGGGTATGCCCGGCCCCTACCGGGAGTTGTAGGGGTCGGCGTCCCCGACGACCCGCGGGGCCGTTTGCCATAGTAGCAGGTATACCATCTGCCTGTAGGGCGGCATGCCCTCATGCCGCCGCTGCCCGTTTATCACAGCACCAAGCTTACCCCATCCAGCACCGCCTTTACTAGCACATCCCCGTCATAGGTCAGCTCTAAATGGAAAAACGGTGCGTCCTCCGCCAGCAGCTTGAAAAATATCTTGTCCCCCTGCCAGATCGGAAGATCCTGCACGGCGGCCTTGTCCACCCACTCTAAGCACCCCTCGTCGCAGTCGTTCATCACGCCGGAAAAATCCGTGCAGGTGTACAGGTGCATCCGCTCGGCGGGCCATGGGTCACAGAAAAAATCCACGATGCCGCGGTAAACCGGCGCGTGCATCGTCAGGCCGGTCTCCTCGCGCACCTCGCGCAGGGCGCAGGCCGGCGCGTCCTCACCCGGTTCAAACTTGCCGCCGACGCCGACCCACTTGTCGTGGTTGACGTCGTTTTTCTTTTTGACACGGTGCAGCATCAGGTACGCACCGTCCTTTTCGAGATAGCAAAGCGTTGTCTGCAATAGTTCCATAACCAAACTCCTTACATATTTATAGGCACCCCCGCAGATACTACCAGAAAAAACCAGGGGGGATTTTGTATGAGAGAAACCGGAATCGTGCGCCGTATCGACGAATTGGGCCGGGTGGTCATCCCGAAGGAGATTCGGAAAACGCAGCGCATCCGCACCGGAGATTCACTCGAAATTTACACGGACGGCAACGGCGAGGTCATATTTAAAAAGTATTCGCCGCTGGCCGAGCTTGGCGAGCCTGCCGCCGTCTATGCGGACGTGCTGGCCCGGCGGCTGCGCTGCGCCGTGGCCGTCTGTGACCGGGAGTATATCGTCGCCGCTGCCGGAGCGGGCAAGGGTGAGCTGCTCGGCGCATCGCTCCCGCCCGAGATCGAGCCGCTGCTGACCCGGCGCAAGCTCTACACGGCCCCGGCGTCCGCCGCGGAGCGGGAGCCGCTGGGCAGCCGGTACCTGCTGTGCGCCGCGCCGATCCTGGTACACGGTGACATCGAAGGCGGCGTGCTGCTGCACGGCACCCTGCGCGAGGCCGCGCCCAACGCCGAGACCGTCCGCGCCGCCGCCACCGCCGCAGAGTTTCTGGCGCGGTGGATGGAGGAGTGAAAAGCATAGCAGCGTAGAGGCCGGGCATGCCCGGCCCCTACATATATAATAATAGGGAAACTGCCCAATCCGATTGTGACGAAACTGTTAAACTTACAAAAAATTCGGAAAAACCCTTGACAGTTTGCAAAACGGGGATATAATAAACTTAGCACTCGGAGATAAAGAGTGCTAAACAAACCAACAAAAGCAAACCAAAGGAGATGAGCAGCATGGCCATGGATGCGCGCAAGCAGCGTATACTGGAAGCTATTGTTGCCCTGTATGCCAACGACGGTGAGCCTGTCGGCTCGGGTCTTTTGGCAAACTACTTTGACATGGCACTGTCCAGCGCGACGCTGCGCAATGAGATGGCTGCCCTGACCAAGCTGGGTCTGCTGGAACAGCCCCACACCAGCGCGGGCCGCGTGCCCAGCGCCCAGGGTTACCGCTACTACCTCGATCATCTGATCGACGCGCCAAAGTCCGGCACCCTGCCGGAGAAGGACCGCCGCCGCATTGACGATTTGTTCGCCGCCATGGATGCCGAGCCGGAAAAGCTCGTGCCCGCCGCGACCCGCTGCCTGGCCGATATGACAGGCTGCGCGGCTGCCGCTACCACACCGCAGGCGCCGGATCTCTGCATTGCCCATTTTGAGGTCGTGCAGGTGGGGCGCTACAGCGCCGCAGTGCTGGCCGTGACCAGCGCAGGCGGCGTGCGGACCCGCGTGGCCCGCGTTGACACCGGTCTGACCCGGGATGATGCCGCCAACCTGGCACAGCTGCTCAACCGCGGGCTGACTTTCGTCGCCCCGCAGGATTTAAGCCCGATGCTCATGGCCAGCATGGTGCTGGCAGCAGGGCAGCGGCTGGCCCCCGTCATCATGGCGGCACAGGCGCTCGTCACCACCGGCCCACAGGCCTGTCTGGAGGGTGCGCAGTATCTGGCAAAGATGGCGGACGTCCGCCAGAACCTCGGCACGCTGTTGGAGATCTTCTCCGACAATGAGGCCGCGACAGAGCTCATCCGCCCCGAAGGCAACAAGATCACCGCAACGCTGGGCTGCGACCTTGACCCTGCGATGCCGGGTGCCTGCATCGTCAGCAAGCGGTACCTAGCCGGCGGCGGGCTGACAGGCTCCGTCGCACTGATCGGCTCCACCCGCATGGAGTACGAGCGGCTGCTGCCGATCCTGGACTACTTTGCCGCCAGAATGGGGCAGAGCATGGCCGGGCAGGGCCAATAAACGAAGAAGGAGAGACCCGCAATGAGCCAAGAAGAAAAGAAACAGACCGCCCCGGAGACGGAAGCGGCTGCTGAAAAGCCCGAGACCCCCGCACAGGAGGCCCCTGAAAAAGAGGCCCCCCAGACCGAGGAAAAGAACGAGGGCAAGCACGACTGCAAGCATCACCACCACGAGACCGCGGCCCTGCAGGCCAAGCTGGAGGCGGAGGAAAAGAAAAACGCCGACCTCAAGAACCAGCTGCTCCGCACCGCTGCCGAGTATGACAACTACCGCAAGCGCTCCCAGCGCGAGGCTGACCAGAAGTTCAACGACGGTGTGTCCCACGCCGTGACCCAGATCCTGGGCATCCTGGACACGCTGGACATGGCCGCCAACGCCGCCTGCGCGGACGAGAACTACAAGAAGGGCGTCACGATGACGCTGGACAAGGCCGCCAAGGCTCTGGAAACGCTGCATATCACCGAGATCGAGGCGTTGAACCAGCCGTTTGACCCCAACTTCATGAACGCCGTCCAGCAGGTCCCCGCCGCCGAAGGGCAGGAGAGCGGCAGCGTCGTGCAGGTTTTCCAGAAGGGCTACAAGATCGGTGACAAGATCATCCGCCACGCGATGGTCGTCGTCGCAGAATAACGTCGAACCGAATCAAACGATTCGTTTCCATATAAATTGACATTCACTGCATTCAAAGCAAATTTGAAGGGAGTTTTATTTATGAGCAAGATCATCGGTATTGACTTAGGTACTACCAACAGCTGCGTCGCCGTTATGGAAGGCGGCGAGCCTGTCGTCATCGCGAACGCCGAAGGCGCCCGCACCACCCCGTCTGTCGTCGGCTTCACCAAGACCGGCGAGCGTCTGGTCGGCCAGGTCGCAAAGCGCCAGGCCATCACCAACCCCGAGAACACCGTTGCTTCCATCAAGCGCTTCATGGGCCGCAAGTACTCCGAGTGCACCTCCGAGATCAAGACCGTGCCGTATGAGGTCAAGGAGGGCCAGGGCGGCCGTGCCGTCGTCGACATCGAGGGCAAGGACTACACCGCCGAGCAGGTGAGCGCCATGACGCTCGCGAAGATGAAGGCCGACGCCGAGAAGTATCTGGGCGAGACCGTCACCGACGCCGTCATCACCGTCCCGGCCTACTTCAACGACGCCCAGCGTCAGGCCACCAAGGACGCCGGTAAGATCGCCGGCCTCAACGTCAAGCGTATCGTCAACGAGCCGACCGCTGCTGCTTTGGCCTATGGCCTGGACAAGCAGGGCACCGACCAGCGCATCCTGGTCTTCGACCTGGGCGGCGGCACCTTCGACGTCTCCATCCTCGACCTCGCCGACGGCGTGTTTGAGGTTCTGTCCACCTCGGGCGACAACCACCTGGGCGGCGACGACTGGGATCAGCGCGTCATCGACTGGATGGCCGATAAGTTCCAGCAGGAGAACGGTGTCGACCTGCGTCAGGACCCCATGGCCCTGCAGCGTCTGAAGGAGGCCGCCGAGAACGCCAAGAAGGAGCTCTCCGCCGCCCAGCAGACCACCATCAACCTGCCGTTCATTACCATGAACCAGTCCGGCCCGCTGCACCTCAACTACACGCTGACCCGCGCCGAGTTCGAGAAGATCACCCGCGACCTGCTCGAGCGCTGCAAGCAGCCTGTCACCAACGCCCTGCGCGACGCCAAGCTTAAGCTCTCCGATCTGACCGAGGTCATCCTCGTCGGCGGCTCCACCCGTATGCCCGCCGTCCAGGAGCTCGTCAAGACCATGACCGGCAAGCAGCCCAACATGTCCGTGAACCCCGACGAGGTCGTTGCCGACGGCGCTGCCGTCCAGGGCGGCGTGCTCACCGGCGACGTCGAGGGCATCCTGCTGCTCGACGTTACCCCGCTGTCGCTGGGCGTTGAGACCATGGGCGGCATCATGACCAAGATGATCGACCGCAACACCACGATCCCGACCTCCAAGACCGAGGTCTACTCCACCGCTGCCGACAACCAGACCAGCGTCGAGATCAACGTGCTCCAGGGCGAGCGCGAGCTTGCCCGCGATAACAAGTCGCTCGGTAAGTTCCAGCTGACCGGCATCCCGGCTGCCCGCCGCGGCGTGCCGCAGATCGAGGTCACCTTCGACATCGACGCCAACGGCATCGTCAAGGTCTCCGCTAAGGACAAGGGCACCGGCAAGGAGCAGCAGATCACCATCTCCGGCTCTACCGCTCTGTCCGACGACGAAGTCGATCGTATGGTCAAGGACGCCGAGGCTCATGCCGAGGAGGACAAGAAGCAGAAGGAGGAGGTCGAGGTCCGCAACCAGACCGACAGCCTGTGCTACTCCACCGAGCAGACCCTCAACGAGCTGGGCGACAAGGTTTCCGCCGATGTGAAGTCCAAGGCCGAGGCCGCTATCGCCGACGCCAAGAAGGCGCTCGAGGGTTCTGATGTCGAGGCCATCAAGGCCGCTGGCGAGTCCCTGCAGTCCGTGGCCTACGAGCTGGCCCAGGTTGTCTACGCCGACGCTCAGCAGCAGACCGACGGCGCCGCCGGTGCCCAGCCTGCCGACGATGACGTTGTCGACGCCGACTACGAGGTTGTGGACGACGAGGACAAGTAATCATGTCCGCCCGTAAAGCTCGCACGGAGGCGGCTGCCGCTGGCACCGCCCCCGTTGACTCTGAGGAGAAGGACGTGAAGATTCCCGTAGAGGCCGTCGACGATACCGAGGTCAACGAGGCCGAGGCCGCCGAGGCTGCCGAGAACCAGGTAGAGGATTCCAACAAGGAGACGACGATGACCGAGGACGAGATGGTGGAAGCTGCTATCCGCGCCGGTGAGGAAGCCGCCGACAACGACTTTAAGCTCAAGTTCGAGCAGGCCCAAAAGGAGCTTGCCGACGTGCGCAACGAGCTCGATGCTGCGGCAGAGGCTCAGAAGGCCGCCGAGGACAAGGCAAAGGACGCCACCGAGCGCACCGCCCGTCTACAGGCCGACTGGGAGAACTTCCGTCGCCGCACCGCTAACGAGCGCATCGCCGAGCGCGAGCGCGCGACCGAGAAGCTCGTCACTGCGTTGCTTCCGGTGGTTGACGATATCGAGCGTGCAATCGACCATGCCCGTAGCCAGGAGCTTTCCGACGATTTTAAGCAGTTCGTCGATGGCGTTGATGCAGTGCATGCCAAGCTGCTCGATGTGTTTGCGCACGAGGGCGTTGAGCCCATCGACCCCAAGGGCGAGGCGTTCGATCCGCACCAGCATCAGGCCATCGCGATGGTGCCCGCTCCCGAAGGCGTCGCCTCCGGCACCGTGGTCGAAGTCTTCCAGCGCGGCTGGGTGATCGCCGACCGCGTTCTGCGCCCCGCCATGGTGAGCGTCGCCCAGGGCTGAGAAGCCCGAACACAGCCGCTCTGATCAG
>OIAM01000239.1_pt1 | contig 23393 bp, 28 predicted proteins | sample 1580771 | NCBI WGS metagenome assembly OIAM01 (sample SAMEA3882538, study PRJEB24775) | human gut metagenome | biome: human-associated habitat; feature: intestine environment; material: feces | place: Netherlands | collected 2009/2010
CATTGGACTGGAACTTGAACAGGGCTTTATCAAAGGTGAACTACCGTATTCACACGGATGCGGTGAAGGAAAATTTGATTCTACCAGAGCTGACACCGGAACAGATTGCTTATACATAGAACAAACGAAAGCATTTATAGCAAACAAATACAAGCAATTAGGTACAGATTGGAATGATAAAAAATATCGTGAGTTGGGAGATGCTGTCTCAGAATGCAATAAGGCGCTAATGAACATTTACAAGGTTCTTTTGCAGAGTCAAAAATACGTTGCGGCTCTTGCCAAAAGTCTTCAGGAATATGAGAGAGTCAATATGTATGGTGCTTCAGAGACTGACAATGCATTTATCCAAGGTCTTCGAGATATGTGCCATAACGGAGATTCGTGTCATGTGGCAGCTCCAAGGGGAAGCAAGACCGGGACACAGGGATTGAAAGGAGCCAAGGAACGAAGTGTAATACCACAGAAGTTGTGTGAACATATCGTGGATATCTGCGAAGAGTAGTAGAGAAGGAGGATGAGAGTGGCAAGCGAAGGAAAAGTAAGAAAGGGATTTTATATCAAAGAGGATTTGCTGGAGCAGGTGGATGGATTACTGGAGCAGGCAGATGTGAAATCGAGAAATGAATTTTTGAATCAGGCATTGAAATTTTATATTGGGTATCTGACATCAGAGGAAATCGAAAACTATATGCTTTCCACTATCTCCTCAGTGATGCATTCTACAGTGAAGGATAGTGAGAATCGAATTGCCCGTGCGATGTATAAGCTGGCGGTGGAAACATCAAAGCTGTCCCATGTGATTGCATATAGCCATGGAGTGGATGAAGAAGCATTGAGGAAGCTACAGGCAAAGTGTACGGATGAAGTAAAAAGAATTAATGGTGCTGTAACCTTTGAGGATGCATATCGCTAACTTGAAAAAGTAAATTCCAGTGCAGAAGTAAATTCCACACTCATTTAAAAGTTCTTGATTTTCTAAGAGTTTTATAAGCTCAAAACGCTTATTTCTGTTATAATAGGAGTAACTTCTTGGAAAAAACTGATTTGATGGTATGACAAACGGACCACTGGAAGGTAGTGTGCGAGACTAAATTCCACCGGTCATGTGAGGAAAATGTGAAAGTTTAATTTCCAGTCCGACAGCAGATTTCTAAGTGGTTGTTAATGGTTGAAGCGAATCAGCTTAGGCGTTAGATTGACCAAATCAGGGTCAATGCGCTTAAGCTGAAATGCGTTTAGGGTTTCTTTTCCGAGTGTCTCTAATGCGGCGTCATAAGGCGTGCTTCCATTAAGACTTTCCCTTGGAGTGGAGTTGATGTGATTCACGATTAGATTCACATCCCATTGTGTCAAAAATTCAAAACTAGTTCCTTTGGGAAGCACCATGCGAAGCATGGTGTGAGCCTGCTCAAGACCTCCTTTTTGTCCGCTACGCATGGGATCACAATAGTAGATGCTGGTACGCTGAATTTCATCCAGTCCTGTTTCAAGAGCGACAGGATCTCCGAATTCTGAACCTCTGTCTGTCAAGATATATTCAAAGACAGATAAGAACTCATAGGTGCCCATACGTTTTTCTAAACGGTCAAAAATAAGCCGGACAGCGCCTTTAGTACAACGATTCAGGAGAAAGGCAAGGAACAGCTTTTCCTTAGTGAAGAAAAAGGTCAGTAACGTCTTGTTGGATTCTCTGGATGAGTGTACCGTATCCATTTCTACAAAAGAGGATAACTGCAGCTCACTAAAATCACTGAATAACCTTTTCTCGAAGACGGTTCTGTTTGTAATCTGTGTTTTATGGCACTTTCGTGGCTTGAAGCCGGGCTTACGTTTTAAATCAATGTTTCTGGCTGTAAACAGACCTTGATCCAGATAGGTGTACAAGGAACGGACTGACATATCCAGTTCTGGATGATTGGTAATGATTTGATATGGAGATTGTCCCTGCTCGATTAAAGGAGAAACAATGCCATCCTTTTTGCGTAATTCATGTTTTGTCATGTTTATACCGGCTCTGGAACCGGAAAGCTTTTCACGGTATTTTCTATCAGCAAAACGTGCATCGTATCTGTATTTCTGGGCGATGGTGCAATGATTTATCTTTTTTGTGCAGCCATTACAGACATAGGGCGCCTTATCCAGTCTTTTGCACTGTTCCTTCACAAAATCCTTGCAAGTTTGATTACAGGTGGGGCAGGAAGTGCATTTTACATCGCAGAGAATGATTTTTCCGCAGACATTGGTTTTCCGGCAATGGAAGCGATGAATACAAAAGTTATGGGCATTATAGAAAGTACCTTTGTGATACCAGTCGGATAGACGGTGAGCCCTTACTTCTTTGGAAATGGTTGTTGGATCCTTGCAAAGAAAGCGGGCAATGTTCTTAAAGGTTTCTCCCTTGTTCAGTTCGTTTTCGATATAGATACGGTCTTCAAGGGAAAGGTGCTTCTGGTTTCCTGGAATATATTTACTCATGGATATCCTTCTTTCTACTGCTGTCAGAAAGAAAGATAACCTTACCATTTTTATATGAAAGAGTAAACCTTTACTGTGCGGGAGTAAATTCCACCACCAAATGGTGGTGGAATTTAAAATTTCATTTTTGGGAGGATGCATATCGGTTTCAAAATGGATGAATAGGAAGTGGTGACATGATATAATATATCCATAGAAATTTACGGAGGAAAAAGATATGCAATTTTCTGGTATGAATAAACAAGAGGAAAGTAAATATTTTGAAATGCTCGATAAGAAAAATAAAAATCGGAAAAAAAGTGCAAGGTGTATATTTACTGGATGTGAAAAGCATTCGATTGGCTCGCATTCTATATCCAAAAACAGTCACATAAAAAATATTGCTGAAAATGGTGAGGTCATGAGTTTTTGTCCTATCAGACAGGGGGAAAATAAAGAGTTATTATTAAAGAAAGTAGGGATTAATCAGGCATCAGTTTTTCATGGCTTTTGCAAAGAACACGATCAATTATTTCAGGGTATAGATATTAATGGTATTTGCACATATAAAGATTTGTTTTTGCAATGTTATAGAAGTGTATGCTATTGGTTACATATGCTAACTGTTGATGGGAGTACAATGGGGGAACTGCAAAAATATACAGATGATGTTATGCGAGGTTTTTTTAAAAGAATTATTCCATCATTTGATTTTGATGCGTTCCGGTTTGACAAAGAGTATGAAGAAAATAAAGTAGATTTTGTAAAAACAATAAGGGAACTTAAAACATTATTGGAAACGCAGATAGAATGCATCAATGATGATAGGAAAATTGATAACTCGGTGTTGGTTCAGATAGGAGATGTAGAAATCCTATTTCGTAAGGTAGAAGAAGTTATTCCAGTTGTACTTAATACGATGAATACTATTGCGACAGGGGAAGATAATGTATTTCAAATAGTTCTGCCTAATAAGATGGATACGGATATTATTGTTATTAATGCTTCACACAAGAGAGTTGTGCTGCTCGATACTTGGAAAGTAGCAACATCCAATATGCTGAATATTATTGAATTGATTGAATCGTGGATGATTTCGAATGAAATATGGTATATTCAACCTAGCGTTATTGAAAAGATTCCAGAAGTAAGGTTAAAAATAATTTGTGAGGATATAAGATATTGGCAAGGTGAACACAAATTATGGGAAGTATATGATATGTCCATTTTTGATGATTTACGTCAAAAGTATTTTAAGATATACAAGGATAATGACAATTTGGATGATGAATATGAAGAGAAGGAAAGGCAAAAATTTATTCCGCAAAAGCGCTTAAATAAAGAACAAAGGGAGAAAAATATGCGAAGATTAATGGGAAAGCTACAATATTATGGAGATTTTCGAGATATGACAAAAGAGTAAACATACAGAAAATGGATAAATTCATTTTAAGTATAATTATCTCAGTGATTATGCCGATATTTTTCAAAAGTATTTATGAAAGGTAACGGTAATTAGATGGAAGGAATTGAAACATTTTTATCTCAAATAGTAACACTCGGTCTGGAATGGATTTGGAGTGTATCATGGTACTGGATACCAGCAGGGCTAGGATTTGCATTTCGATTTGGATTATTGAAATACAAAATATGGGATTCAGAAATGCGAGTCAAAGCGATCTTAAGAGATATCGGTATTATTTTCGCATTAACAATATTGTGGTCGGGTTTGAATTCATATGAATTAGATAGTAATGCAGTAGTGATGGTTTTTATCTTGACTTTCGTTTACATTGCGTATGGTTTAGCAGAAAGTTGCGAAGAAACGGGAGGAAGTACAGAAAGCATATTACTGATTTTAAAAAGTGTATTATTAACAATGCTTTCATTTCAAGAAATAGGTGGAACTATTTTTGGAGCAATAGTGACAATTGGAATGGCTGTGATGGCATATAAGTTTTGGATCTGTAAAGAAAAGAAGACAGATTTGTTTGAGCTAATCTTTTTATGTGTAGAAGCAGTTGTTTTGTCTATCATTGGTGAAATATATAACATACAAGGAATAGGGATTTTTCTATTTATATTTTTTGAAGAAACAGCATTATTCCTTTTAAACTATATTGTTAGGTATATAGCGTCTGTATTCTTCGGAGAGGCAGAGGAAAACTATTACTAAAAGTATGAAGTGCTGGAAAAGATGAATAGGAAGACTAACTATTAAAAGTCAAGCCTTAAAATGATATTTTTTGAATAAAGTACAGAAATGTATTTTAGATATATTTGGAACTCAGTTAGAGGTCCTTGAACCTTGAAAACTGTATGACAAAAAGAGCATCGTGATAGGTGCTCAAAAAAGGAGTATTGAATTAGAAAGATTTAAGCTGCTTTTATGTATTGCTGCTTTGTTTTTTCAAGATGATAAATCACTCGAACCAATTTTTTTTCAGCGTGTGATATGGCAACATTGTAATGTTTACCTTCCGCTCGTTTTTTAGCAAGATAGGCTGCAAATGTTGGATCCCAGTGGCAGACATATTTGGTGGCATTATACAAAGCGTATCGCAGATATCTGGAGCCACGTTTTTCCATATGTGCGTAGGCACCATCCAGTTGTCCGGATTGATATGTTGATGGCGAAAAGCCGGCATAAGCTAAGATCTTATCAGGAGAATCAAAACGATTGAAATCACCGATCTCGGCAATAATCATAGCTCCCATGCGATAGTTGATTCCGGGAATGCTAAGAATTGGAGAGTTGATTTCATCCATGATGATTTTAATCTCATTTTCGATTTCATCAATCTCTGAATCAAGTTCCTGAATAAGTTTGATGGTGTGCTTCAATTCAAGAGATTTGGCTGGCATATTTGAGCCGATAGAAGCTCTTGCAGAATCTCTGAAAGTAATAGCAGTATCTTTACCATATCGACCTTTGGAAGATTCGGAAAGAAGATTTGTAAGTCTGGTAAGGTGTGCAGTAGCTACATGTTTAGCACTGGGAAATTCAGAAAGCAATGCATAAACAGATGCCATATGAAGTGTTGGTACAAGTTTTTCTAATTCAGGGAATAAGATACAGACCAGTCTTGAAACGGAAGTTTTTAGCTTGGCACGTTCTTTTACTTTATCAAAACGATAACGAGTTAATGACTTTAACTCTTCGTTGTGGTAAGATGTGTCTGAGTAGGACTTTAAGTTCACATCAGACATGAGCATGGAAGCAATCGTGCGGGCATCTACTTTATCCGTTTTCGTCTGTCTAAGGCTTAGACTTTTTCTGTACAGATTTGTATGTAACGGATTGATAACATAGGTGGGCAGACCTTTATCAATGAGATATCCAAGGAGATTGTAACTATAGTGTCCAGTGGCTTCCAGTCCTACTTTTACTTTTGTGACATCATCCATAACGGATTCAATCTTTTGATAAAGATCATTAAAACCATCTAAGTTGTTGAAGATGGTAAATGCTTTAAACAACACTTTGCTATCAGAGTTGGTGATAAAGCAATCATGCTTATCCTTTGCAACATCAATTCCTATGTAAATCATAATAAATCTCCTTTGAAATGTATTAATGCTGTTTTAGAACCACAGGGTGCTCCTTGCGATTGTAACCTCGTTCTAAATAAACCGTCATGCGGTATCTAACTGATTAACAAATGAACAAAGAGACTGTGGTTGGAGCCTTCCTAAAACCATCAAGTGGTAGGAGAAATAAAACCAATCCACAGCATCTTATATATCATAGTCGAACCTACAGAAGAGGTAAAGAATGGACTATGACCTAATAGTTGTAAAGACCTTGGAGAGGGTCTATAAAAACTACTACTATATAATACGAGGAGGATACTAATTGAAAGATTTCGTGAGTTACATTAAGAATTATTCGACAAGAGATTTTGTTTATTTTTTTTCGAAAGTGTCAATTGAGTTATATAAAAAGCAGTTAAATGAACCGGAGGCAGAATTAAGGTGTAGTATCACATTCCCATTGAATGCCATCTTGCATGGATTTATACATCGGCAAGTGCAGGTGATGTTGTCGGCGTGGGATATTCAAGACATGGCGTATGTCTCAATTGTTAATGCAAATGATTACAGAAAAGAAATCATGACAAGAGAAAAAGCTGGTACAGTGGTAAATTTGTATAGAGGATATGAGAATGAACATTCCAATAGTGAATAAATATATCAAAGATGCAAAATTGCCGGATATATTTAAGTTTATGATGGGCATGACATATGAACAGTTTAAGTATCAGAATTTGGCATGGACATATCAGAGCTTTAGCCGAAATTATCATATTTTGCTTGGCTCAAGTAAAATTAATAGGGATGAGATTGTTGATATAAATGAAATTACAAAAGAATTATTTGGTCTGAGTGCAGACGAGTATTTGACAAATGTACTTTATTTGTTGTGGTTATGCAGTGAGCGTCCCGATCCGTTAGGAGCAGAGGATGATTTATATAAGCACGGGGCAAACAGCATACTCACTAAAGAGAATTTGGAGAAAATTATTAATTATTATTCTGTTACATATGATGATGTAAGGAAGTCTCCAATACAGAAACAATTGTTTTATAGCAAACCTTTTGTGATTACTCAAAAGAACAAAGAGCCGATTATGGTCAGTATGTATTTGGTACAGATGCTCTTTGCAGATGGTTTATATTGGTTAATTCGAGATTATTATTATAAGAATGGTAAGGGAACCGGGTTCATTAATGCTTTTGGCAGAATGTTCGAAGAATATTTTATGGAACTGGCTGAGATTTACCTGACAGAAGATATGTGGCACAAAATCCCAGAACAAGACAAAAAGAGTGCGGATTTCTTTGTAGAATTTGAGGATGCGGTATTCTTGTTTGAATTGAAATCAGGACTGCTTGGAATAAAGGCAAAGCAACAGGCACCAGATGTTCAACAGATTGATACATTTTACAAAAGAAATATTTTAGAAGCACATGAACAACTTAAAATGTCTGAAAAGGAATATCAGGGACAAAAGCCGGTTATTAAAATTTTTTTGCTGTATGAGAGTATGACGAATACGCAAATAGTGATGTCTTCGATACCAGAGATATTTGTTGATGACAGCAGATGTTATATCATGACCATAGAAGACTTGGAGATGATGCTGGCTACATATAAGAACGGTAAAGAAAAGTTTGAAAAGGTAGTAAAAGCATTAGTTACTAATCAGAACAGCAATGCTCAGGTTACGAGTGTTTTACATGTGTTGAACGATTGTGATGCTGTTGGAGATATGCACTTTATTGAAGACAGAGACTATTTTATGAAAATAGCAAAAAGAATGGAAAAGGAGTTGGAGGTATAATGAAATTCCTTTAATACTGTGGTAAAATAGGATATATTAATTCGAAATACTGCGGAGGTAAATATGCTTGATAATAGTATAGGGTGTTATGGAAAATTGGTTTCAGAAGTATTGACAGCAATCTCTCAAGTTTATTGGGGAAGAATGTATAAATATATTAAAGATAACAATATCGATTATAAGGATGTGAATTGCTTTATTCTCAATCCTGAAAGTATGGCTGTTTATTTTAGTAAGACATTTATTGCCATAGAGTATTGTGGTAATCCATATGTAAAAAATATTGTGGAAAAATCTGAAAGAATGATTGTTGTCCGTGATTTCACAAAAGAAGATTTGACTTCAAAGCAAGTTATTGAAAAGATAATTGGCTTTACCTTTGATGGAACTAGCGGGATTACATTTCCATTATACTCTGATATATATGAAGATTTAATGGTTCCGACAAATGCAGGATTAGATAAGCTGATTGATTTAAAATGGAACTTTGCTGCTCAAAATAGTATGGTAAGTTTCAATTCACAGGGATTTGATATTGTAGAGGGACAATTTGTTAGACTAATTAATGGCATGTTTTTTGATGCAAAAGATGATGATTTAAAAACCAGAATTATAAAGTGGATTGATTTTATCCCTTGTCATTATAATGAGCCAGAAGAAGGAGAACTGGATGAGATTGGTTTTAGTTTGGAAGTATATGACAGATTATGGCAAGCTGACCTCTTTTATCAGTATCCGGAACCCGCAGATTTTAAATATGATAAGCTGCCGAAAATTAATAGGTTTATCGAGTTGTTTGGTAACTCTGAGAATTCGGAGCCAACTATTACCTCATTTTTAGCACAGCAAGAAAATCACTTTATTCTTAATATGGGATTTATGGGAACCAGAGTACATTCCCAAGTTAAGTGCGAGTGGCAGAGTGAGGAAAAAGACGAAATTATACCAGATTTTTTTGTTGTTAGAGCAAATGGATATGCGGATATTGTAGAGTTCAAATTACCAAAAGTTAAAAGAAATACTGTAGTTGGACGAAATAACCGTGAACAATTCAGTGCAGAGATTAATTCATACATCGCACAGACAAGAGTATATAGAAGTTATTTTGAAGATCCTAATAACAGAAGGTGGTTTGAGAAAAAATATGGATTTAAAGTATATAAACCTAAAAGATATTTGGTTGTAGGACGAAGAAATGATTTTGAATGCGATGAATGGATAGAAATTAAATCAGATTATACGGATGTGGAAATAGTTACGTATGATGACTTAGTTGACACAGTAGTTTCCCAATTCTATCAATAAAGAATTTAGCAAGGAGGATAAATGTCTAAAATAATACTACGATGCAAGAAGAAAAAATGAGAAGATTCAGGGTACAAGAAATGAATATCATATCGTAAAACAAAAGGAATACATGTTAAATGATGGAATCCATGAGGCAATCATATCAGAAGAAATGTGGAATCAGGCACACAGAAAGCGTCAGGAGACAGGAGTATTACAGGTAAAAACGCACAGTCTTGAACATGAGCATATTTTATCTGGAATTATCAAATGTTCTGTCTGTGGAAGTGGTATGTATGGAAATGTGAATCGCAAGAAGCATCCGGACGGAGCTTATTACAAGGATTATTTTTATTATGCCTGCAAGCATAGAAAATTGGTTGACGGACATCGCTGCACCTATAAAAGACAGTGGAATGAAGACAAAATCAATGCGGCGGTAGAGGAGATAATCCGTAAATTTGTTACGAATCCAAAGTTCGAGGAAGAAATCCGAAAGCAAATAGGAGGTAGTATTGATACGTCGGAGCTTGACAGAGAATATGATGGTTTAAAAGACAAATTGAGCCAGACAACAGGGGCAAAGAATAAGCTTGCAGACCAGATGGATTATTTATCTGTATCCGATAAGAATTATGATAAAAAGTACAATGACATGCAGGAACGACTTGTTAAGCTGTATGATGAAATCACCGATATTGAGAATGCCATAGAAGAAGTCGAAACAAGACTTTATAATATCAGGCAGGACAAAATCTCAGAAGATAATGTTTACCAGTTCCTTTTATTCTTTGATAAGCTGTATGATAAATTTACAGATCTGGAAAAGAAGACATTTTTGAGGAGTTTCCTGTCTGATGTGTTTATCTATGAGGAAGAGCAAAAGGATGGCAGAATATTAAAAGGTCTCCAGTTTAAATTTCCGATATATATGAATGGCAGAAATGTATTGGGCGTGGATTGGGACAACGAAAGTACAGATGAGACGGTTGTCAAATTATCCCTCAAAAAAGATACACCTAGGATTGAGGTTACAATGAAGCCTGATGAGGAGAGTAATTACACACCAAAGGAAAAGGCTACATATCCGAAGATTAAGGAATATGTGAAGAACAAGTATGGTGTGAATGTGCATACTTCTTACATTGCACAGATTAAGCGGATGTGTGGTCTGGATATGGGCGAGAATTATAATAAGTCCAAGAAAGAGAATCCAGAAGTGAAGCAATGTCCGCAGGAAAAGGTGGAGTATATTAAGGATGCGTTGAAACATTTTAAGTTGATTTAGTTTGTGGAGGTTGGTATGCAGAGATATTTATTAACAATGTGTTATGAACATGAAAATTATGTTAATGATATAGAAAGAAAAAAACAATATAAAAATGATATTGTGTCAGCAATACATAAACAAAAGCTTCCTTTTTTCAAGAAACGGAAAATATTGAAACTAGTACAAGCTTTATGTGATATGCAATTTTTATTAGATGAATCGGAACAAACAGATTTAGTATTAAATGAAGAAGTCTGGAATTCGGATTGTTTAGAATATAATGTAAATCGAGTTTATGAGTTTATAGTACAGAATTCTATAAAATCACAAAGTGTAGACACGCAAGCAATTTGTGAGTGTTGTCGAGTTGAATCGGATATGGATATAAAGTATATAAAAATGAATGATACTTTACGAAAGAGCAAGGAAGATAACCCTATCATTGTTTTGGTGAGTGATATGTTTGTTCAACCATTTGTGATTAATGGAAATCACAGGATAAAAAAAGCATTTAATTCTGGTATTGATAGAATAGAAGTATATATTCTAGATGCTGATAATGTTATTCAATGCCTAATCTCGGAGGACTATAGAACTGCTTATAAGATTTACAAGAAATTACATAAATTGGTAGGAATGAAGTTGAACTGTTAACTTAATTTGAATAGGTTCAAAACTTAAAAATAGTGACACTGCTCCAAGGGGTTGAGGCTGTGTCAAAAAGTGTACATTTAGAAACTGAATAATAAGGGCATAAAATCAGTGCCAAAAAGTATAGACTTTCCATTATGGGAGGTCTCATTTTTTATGTAAGCATTTTAAGACAAAGTAAAGGAGCAAATAATCATGAAGAGCTATGGTTATCACAGAACAAGTACAAGAGAGCAGCATTTAGACAGAGGTATTAACTGGTTCAAGTACGTCTACTTCTACGACAACAGGAACTACAGGAATAACAGGAACTACGTCAGGAAAAACGTATGTAACGAAAGAAAGAACTATAAATGTTTCTGTAAAGGGAAGATAAATTTGATGAACAGGAACGAAAGGATGCACTTACCAATGGGTAACATCGATACATCCGTGGCAGGGGTTGAAAAATGTAGTGCCGTAGATGAGGCATTAAGCCTTTTCTATTTATATATACAAGTTGCATACTCGTCTAAAGAGGTTGAATTGATTTGTAATGAGTTAAAGGCTATTGCCAGACGAGAGGATTTTATGTGTAATAAGTTTGATTCAACCAAGTGTACCTACACACAAGTTCAAGATGCTCTTTCAAAAATAAATGAAAAACAGAGTATAAGGAAAAGTAAGGGCGTATATTACACTCCAAATGATGTGGTGCGTTTTATTCTTACAAACAGTATTAAAGCTTCATTTGGAAAATTTACGGTTTCCAATATCAGTGATATGAGCCAGGATAATATATCGTATTGTTCATTTTGCTGTAATAAAACCGTATTTGAAATTAAGACTCGCTATTTAATACAATTTAATGTTGCATAGCCCTTGAGGTGTCGGTGTGTCGGTTCCGTACAGGCTTATTTTTTTGCCTTCAATCGTCAGTAAAAATATTACAAGGTCCTGTAATAATAGGCATTGACGTAGAGAATTGAATGTGATATAAATATTACAGGAACCAGTAATGCGAATTACAGGAGGGCTAGGAATATGTTAGTTTCTAAGAATATACAAATAGAATTTGCAGATTCGTCTATGAAAGCCATAGACGCCATCTACGATATTAGAGAAGGGGTAAGAAGTGCATCGCTTAACCTTTATTCCCGATATGACGTTCAAATCCAGACCCCGATGCTCTACGGTGAGGATAAGGTCGTTGTAGAAATAAAGATTCCGGAAGACAGAGTGGAGACATTCGCAATAGGACCGCATCTTAAAGGCGTGGCCAATTATCTGCTAAAGAGCTGTAACGGACGTTATGACCAGTATGTCGTAGGAAAGAGATTGTTGGTATACACAGAAGTCGCTGCACCGGATATGTCTGATAATCGATTCCCGATGGAGGACAGGCTGGAGGCGGTTGCCAAATTTGCAAGATTGCTAGAAAGGTCAGATGAAGATGCGATGGATGCCATCAGCCGGATTCTGGTGATTCTGAAGGATAGCGAAAACAGTATTACAGGACTCTAATGGAGGGAAACACTATGAATGAAATGAAAAATGAAACACCAAATGAAAATTGGTCGCAGAGTGCATCAGAGGTTGCAAAGCATTCTTCGCTTTCTTTCTCGCTAAGTGGATGGCCTGCAGCGGCGACGTTGATTTCTATACCAGCTTCAGTTGTCTTAGTTTATGCAATCAAGGAATTTGCTCACGCATAAAAAAGCAGCCTCACTACCGGAGTGAAATCGGGTGGTGGGGCTGTTCTTTTACGCCTTGATTTCCTGACCGTTCTTGAAGATGAAGCGGATATCGTCGGAACTGTAGACGATGGCATATTCGACAAGCAGTTATTCATTTATATGAGGAAGATTCAAAAAAGAAAAAGTGAATTGATAAAAAGCGTTAGCGTGGCTCTGAGGTTTATCCGCAGTTCGAGGGGATTGGGGCGCAAGACGTCCGGTGGACGTCTGCTCTGCGCGGACAGGAGTGGAACGGAGACTTCCACAACAAGCAAAAATGCGCCTGGTATATACCGGGGCACTGCTTGCCAATTAGCAAAAAAGAAAGGATTTCATTTATGGTAAAAAATAAAGTGGTTATAAAAGAAAGAGATGCATGAAGAGAATAAAACAGTTGTACATGGAATTATATAAAGCGGAAAATATTGAGAAATTCAGAAGTATTATCATTCCTATTGAAAGAAATGCTGCGGCATGATAGAATAGCCGTATAAACGGAAAACAAAAACGATAAATGCGGATATAAAACATGACGGAGGAACACACATGATTATCAGTGAAAGAATTTTTTACATAATGGAGCAGAAGAACATGAGCCAGTTGGAACTGTCGAGAAGAACCGGGATTGCAACAAGCAACATCAGTGACTGGAAAAAGAAAAAGACAAATCCAAAAGCAGACTGTTTATTATTCATATGTGACGCATTGGATATTACACCGGAACAGCTTTTAACGGGAAAAGGAATTGATCCGGAGTATAAAGATGCAGATATGGATTATGAAGTTACCAGGTCGGACATTAAGATATTAAAGCAGATTCATAGCCTTGGAGACGAACAGTATAAAAGATTGATGGCATATATGAAGGCACTGCAGAAACTAGAGCAGATGGAAAGCATTGTGGAGGAATAATGGAAGAAACAAAAGAATTGATTACTACAGATGCTATTCGGAGTAAGGTGTACATACTTCGTGGACAGCAAGTAATGTTGGATCAGGATTTGGCAGAAATTTATGGTTATCAAGTTAAAAATTTAAATCAACAAGTAAAACGTAATTTGACAAGATTTCCAGAAGATTTTATGTTTCAACTAACTAAAGAAGAAGTGGAATTGGTGAAATCACAATTTGTGACTTCACGGAATATAAATTATTTTGAAGGGCAGGAAGGAGGTCGTAGAAAACTACCATACGCATTTACAGAACAAGGAATTTATATGCTTGCGACAGTTCTTCGTGGAGAATTGGCAGAACAGCAGAGTATATTTATAATGCGCACTTTTAGGGAGATGCGTCACTATATTAGTCAAAATCAACAGTTTGTTACTAGAAATGAAATGGAACTTTTAACAGCGAAGGTTGGAACGATAACGGAGAGACAGGATCGAATGGAGAAAAAAGTAGATTCCATTCAAAAAGATGTGACTATCTTAGCAGACAACTTCATTACGGATAAAGATAAGAAGAATTTTGTTATCTATAAAGGTCAGAAGTTAGAAGCTGACATTGCTTACATAGAAATCTATCAACAGGCAAAAAAATCAATCTATGTTGTGGATGATTATATGAATGCAAAATCATTACAACATCTTTCACAGAAGATCGATGGTGTGGAGGTTGTTTTATTCACAGAGAATGGAAAAGGTGGAAGAGGATTTCTTACAAATTCTTTAGTGATGGATTTTCAAAATGAATATCCGCCAATTCGGATTAAGCCTAATCCGGATTGTCACGACAGATTGATTGTACTTGATTATGGTGAAGAAACAGAGAGGGTATATCATTGTGGAGCATCCAGTAAGGATGCAGGGAAAAAGCTTTGCGCCATTAATCAGATTACAGAGACAGCAATCATTCATCCGGTAATAGACAGATTACTTTCATTGCCAGATAAACAGGTATAATTATTAGCCATGCTTTGACTGCGAAAATGACGTTAAGAGGTGATAAGAATGTCTAAAGAAAAGATAAAAGTGTATCTTTACACCCGTGTTTCTACAACCATGCAGATAGACGGATATTCTCTAGATGCACAGAAAACAAAAATGAAAGCCTTTTGTGACTATAATGAATATGAAATTGCCAGTGAGTATGAGGATGCAGGAAAATCCGGTAAGTCAATAGAGGGAAGAATTGCCTTTAATCAGATGATGGACGATATCAAATCAGGAAAAGATGAAGTGTCTTATGTCCTTGTATTTAAGCTTTCCAGATTTGGAAGAAATGCAGCAGACGTCCTTGCAACATTACAAGTGATGCAGGATTTTGGTGTAAATTTGATTTGTGTAGAGGATGGAATAGATTCATCTAAAGATGCCGGGAAACTTATGATATCTGTTCTGTCAGCAGTGGCAGAGATTGAACGTGAGAACATCCGTGTTCAGACAATGGAAGGCAGGATGCAGAAAGCCAGGGAAGGTAAATGGAATGGTGGTTTTATTTAAGATGTTTGCAAAATCACATATGAAGAAAAAGTATCCAATAGAAGGATTTACTGTAGAATGGAAAAGAAATGATAGTAATGAAATCCATTTTGATATAGCTCGTTGCCTTTACAGAAATATGTGTGAAAAATATTGTTGTCACGAACTATGTACAGTTTTTTGTCAGAGTGATATAACTGCCTTTTCTGGATATGAACCTAAAATTAGATTTGAACGAGCAGGGACACTCGGAGAAGGTGCTGACTGCTGTGATTTTCATTTTATCCACGGAAGTCACTAAACACATAATCAATTACAATCATCAAAGAGCCAGACGCTAAGACGCAGAGCCGATAAACTTGTGAGCAATCGCAGTTTGTCGGCTCTTTCTTTTATATATTCATAGGTATTGTGCTTGCTAAAGAGCATGATTGTGCCGATTTTATAAATGAAAAGAAAAAATGTGTTTTAGAGGACGTAGGACTTCTGTTGCTGTAGGCTTTCCTTGACTGCTTCCAAAATATGCAGTATTATATGATTAGTTTTGTCTAACCCGGAAAGGAGGGCGTACAACGACAAAACAATACATGACGAAGCTGTACCATGATCTGCTCTCTAACTCTCCGCAGACAGTGACAATAGATATTCCGGCTGATATGGGAACAGGTCAGATTTCGCAAGTTGTTACAAAGCAAGGAGCTGTTGTATCAGACTGGAAAATGAACTATTTTTCAGATATGAATTATGGATTTATCGAGCAGTTCATTGATGAGCTAGGGAAGAAGTTTCATATCAAAGAGATTGCGTTTGACAGGTGGAGAGCTGTGCAGATGGTACAGAACCTTGAGGGCATGGGATTTACCGTTGTTCCGTTTGGACAGGGGTATAAGGATATGAGTCCTCCGACCAAGGAGTTGATGAAGCTGACACTGGAAGAGAGGATAGCACATGGCGGACATAAGGTACTGCGGTGGATGATGGATAATGTATTTGTCCGTCAGGATCCGGCAGGGAATATCAAAATGGATAAGGAAAAATCCATAGAGAAGATTGATGGGGCCGTTGCAACCGTTATGGCTCTTGACCGTGCAATCAGGAATGAAGGCTGTGATGTAAGTGTATATGATGACCGTGGTATTCTGATTTTTTAAATAAATAACGAATGATAAATAAAGATAATTACAGAAAAATAAATTATCTATTGACATTATCTAAATAACATGATATAACTAAATCATAGATAAATAGAAAACAAGAGATAAATAAAATAGGAGGACAGATCTATGAATTATGATAGAATCATATTAGAACTACTCGACAGAGTATCCGCACTGGAGGATGAAGTGAAAAAACTGAAAGAAGAAAGGACTTTTGCAGCACAGAAAATCACACTGGAAGAAAATGAACCTGTTGTCAGCAGCAGTGGAAGGGATACGACTAAGTATATGCTGGACGGAAAAAGGTATGCAAAAAACAGACTTGTGCTTGCCGTGGTCCAGAAGTATATGGAAATGCATCCTGATATTTCCGCCTCTGAGCTGATCGGTGCATTTGATAAAAGCCTTCAGGGTTCGCTAGGGGTAGTAAGGACGCTGAGTGATGTAGAGAAAAACTGTTCGGATTATAAAACCAGATTTTTTGCGAATCCGGAAGAACAGATCCAAACGAGGACCCAGCCATGTGTGGTATGCACACAGTGGGGAATCGCAAATATTGGAAATATCCTGACAATTGCAGAACAGTACGGCATTGAGATCACGCCAGTCAGATAATATATAAAAGTAAAAAAATAAGGCACTTCCTCAGGAGGTGTCTTTTTTCATGCACATTTTTAGGAGGTGCTATATGGGAATTAAGAGTTTATTCGGATTTGGACAGGCAAGGGATAAGCCTGTGGATAAGGCAGCAGATGCAGGATATTCGTTTTTGTTTGGAAGGACAACAAGTGGAAAGCCTGTCAATGAAAGAACTGCAATGCAGACCACGGCAGTGTATGCCTGTGTCAGGATACTTGCGGAAGCAATTGCATCCTTAAGAAGGATTACACCAAGGCAGAAAAATATCTAAACTATTTTTCAGAGCACTTTTACGTGTGTCAGATGAAAATGCAAGAATGTGGTATATGAAAGAAGCTGCACAGGAAGGCTGGAGTTCAAGAACTTTAGATAAAAATATCAGCACACAATATTATTACAGATTAATGCAGTCACCAAAGAAAGATGCTGTCATGAATGAAATGCTTCAGAAAACAGCGGAAAATCAAAGAAATAAATTTGAACTCCTAAAAAGTCCGATTGTTGCAGAGTTTCTTGGCTTCAAAAATGAAGATTCTTATATTGAAAGTGATTTGGAATCAGCTATTTTAACACATATCAGAGATTTTCTTATGGAGATGGGAAATGGATTTGCTTTTGTTGCCAGACAACAACATATCGTTACTGAGACAGAAGACTATTTTATTGATCTTGTTTTCTATAATATTGAACTGAAATGTTATGTGCTCATTGATTTAAAAATGGGGAAAATCACACATCAGGATGTGGGACAGATTGATATGTACGTCAGGATGTATGATGAACTGAAATGTAAGGAGGGAGATAATCCTACACTTGGTATATTACTTTGTGCTGAAACTGATGAGGATATAGCAAGATATTCCGTACTACATGATAACGACAGACTTTTTATGTCAAAATATTTCACATATCTGCCAACAAAGGAACAGCTAAAAGCAGAGATTGAAAGGCAGAAAGAAATATTTTATATGCAGCATCCTGCATTGTCTGAAAAAGATAAAGAAGATATGAAGAAATAGTAAGACAGCTAATACAATTCAGTTGTTCGGAATTCCCGAACAGCTGAAGGGAGAATTTTGACACAGGAGATAACATCTGATGAAAAAACAGCAGAAATGTTACATATATACAAGAGTTTCCATTTCCATGCAGGTAGATGGTTACAGTCTTGATGCACAGAAGGACAAGCTTAGAAAATACGCAGAGTATCAGGAAATGTCTATCGTCGGGGAATATTCTGATGAGGGTAAATCTGGCAAAAGTGTGGAAGGCAGACCACAGTTTAAGCAGATGCTTGCGGATGTAGAAAGTGGCAAAGACAATGTTGATTATGTGCTGGTATTTAAGCTGTCAAGATTTGGAAGAAATGCAGCAGATGTTTTATCATCATTGCAGAAAATGCAGGATTATGGGGTTAATCTTATCTGTGTAGAGGATGGAATTGACAGCTCAAAGGATGCCGGAAAGCTGATGATATCTGTGTTATCTGCGGTAGCAGAGATAGAGCGTGAGAATATTCTTGTCCAGACAATGGAAGGCCGCAGACAGAAAGCGAGAGAAGGCAGATGGAATGGTGGCTTTGCACCATATGGTTATCAGCTGGTAAATGGTGAACTTATCATTGCAGAAGATGAAGCCGAGATTATCCGAATTATATATGACAAGTTTGTCAATACAACGATGGGAATGGCTGCGATAGCTACATTTCTTAACAACAGTGGTTATAAGAAAAAGCTCCGTCAGAATAATACAATAGAAGACTTTTCTACATCATTCGTCAAAGGTGTGCTGGACAATCCGATATATTGCGGTAAGCTTGCATTTGGAAGAAGAAAAAATGAGAAGATTTCGGGAACAAGGAATGAATATCATATCGTAAAACAAAAGGAATACATGTTAAGTGATGGAATCCATGAGGCAATTATATCAGAAGAAATGTGGAACCAGGCACACAGAAAGCGGCAGGAGACAGGTGTTTTACAGGTAAAAACACATATTCTTGAGCATGAACATATTTTATCAGGGATTATTAAGTGCCCTGTATGTGGAAGCGGTATATATGGCAATGTGAATCGTAAGAAGCATCCGTACGGAGGCTATTACAAGGATTATTTCTATTATGCCTGCAAACACAGGAAGCTTGTGGACGGACACCGCTGTACTTATAAAAGACAGTGGAATGAGGACAGAATCAATGCGGCAGTTGAGGAAATTATCCGTAAATTTGTAAAGAACCCAAAGTTTGAGCAGGAAATCCGTAAGCAGATAGGAAGCAGCATTGATACTTCGGAGCTTGACAAGGAATATGATGGATTAAAAGATAGACTGAGCCAGACAACCGGGGCAAAAAACAGGCTTGCTGACCAGATGGATCATTTATCTGTATCCGATAAGAATTATGACAAAAAATATAATGACATGCAGGAACGTTTAGACAAGCTATATGATGAAATCACTGATATTGAGGATGCCATGGAAGAAGTCGAAACAAGACTATATAATATCAGACAGGACAAAATCTCAGAAGATAATGTTTACCAGTTCCTTTTATTCTTTGATAAGCTGTATGATAAATTTACAGATCTGGAAAAGAAGACATTTTTGAGGAGTTTCCTGTCTGATGTGTTTATCTATGAGGAAGAGCAAAAGGATGGCAGAATATTAAAAGGTCTCCGGTTTAAATTTCCTATATATATGAATGGCAGAAATGTATTAGGCGTGGATTGGGACAACGAGAGTACAGATGAGACTGAGGTGGGACTACACAGAAAGGATATGTAGAAATCCTTGAATTTACGCACTTTGTAGAGTTTTTCAGTTTCAACAAAATTAGTGAAAATCACAGGGAAAAAGAGCTTGTGAGGAAAGTAACTGTTGTTGTAGCGTTAGACCTCGGTTGTGGGAACACAAAGAATTCTGAATATGAAAGTGAATAGAGAGCTATCAGATATATTGATAGAACATAGGGATACTTGAAAGAGTGTCCCTATTTTTTATATTAGGGCATTCCATTAGGAGTGCCTTTTTCAATTCAGTTTAAAAGGAGGTTCACTATGAACAACACAGCGTTAGGAGCAGAAAACAAAAAGGAACAGACAATCAATTTTATCAGCGAAGCACATGAGAAATTCTACTATGAAAAATTAAAAGAAGTGCGTTATGTGGATGTATATCACAAAGCACTTTGCTATTGTCTTGGCATCAGCGATGATACGAGAAGAAATATCAACAGAATTTATGACTTTAAGACTGGCTGCGTAAAACCAGAGTGCCTGCACGATGGTTGGCAGACCAGTGGAAGCGAAAAGGTTGTCAGAATGGCGTTCAATTTGTATTGCAATGGTACACCGAGTGTAGATGATGAGTTGGATGCAGAGGAGCAGATTGATGAGTGTAGGCAGTATTCAGTGGAAGAATTGTTCTGCTGTGCCTATGCACCGTATTTTTGGCAGGCGATACAGATCCGCTATCCGGAGTATGCAACCTATAATCGGAAACTGTATGCCCTGTTTGGAGGAGCTGATTGATGTTAAAAGTTCGATTGATGGGAACGAAGAATGATATTAAATGGTTTGGGAAGATTTTGCAGAGAAATCCCAAGATTGAAGTAACAGAGTTTTCAGATTTATACCCGAATAAAGGGACAAAGAAGTTTTACAGAGCGTATGTAGAAGTGAAAAAGACTAATGTAGGACACACTGATTTGGGGCTCCCTTTGCGCCATGCCAGCAGTCAGTCTGGAAAGAAAAAGTGGCAATGCCTGTTTCAGGCTGTTTTCCACTGCATCTACAATCTGCTTGACAAAAAGTTCTTCCCGTTCTCTTGTTTCCAGATAGAGATCAGCCTGAGTGCGGTAGTAGCGGTCAAAATAATCCACCAGTGCAATGGAGATCACCTGACTGTAAGATTTAAAATCCTGTCTGTCCGTCGTCTGTAAATATTCCCAGGCTTTCTGCTGTTGGTCTTTGTTCAGATTAAAGCGCAGGTTCGTGTTGCGGATGTTGTTCTGCATGGTTTATCTCTTCCTTTTCAGGTGCATCTACAGCAATGATTTTTGTGTTTCTGAGTTCTCGCATAAAAAATACCTCCGTTTTCGTATTGATTGATTCAGCAGGTCGTACCGGTGTGGTACTGTTCTGCTGTGAGATAAGCATACGAAAATCAGAGGAAAAAGGCATTGAGGGAAAATTGAGCTGGAATTGAGAAAAAATAAACTTTTTATTGATAAATAAGTTTAGATACTAACTCTTTTGTCGTTTTGGTTGTTAATTATATTAAAAGTAGAAATATTTTGATAATGAAAGTGTGGGAGAAAATGAACAAAAGAAGATACAGCAATCGTAGAAGAAAGAATATTTTACGAGTATTCATTCTTTTAATGACTATCATAATAACCGTTGTAATGTGGAGAACAATAAAAATCGATGTGCAGGTTGGAGAATTAACATTACCGAAAATTTTGCAGTCAGAAAAGTCCTTTGCAGACACTTCGGGTGAATGGAATCTTATTTTGGTCGACCGAAAACATTATATCCCCAATAATTATCAAGTAGAATTGACAGAATTATCGAATGGTAAAAAAGTAGATTCACGGATTTATCCAGAATTACAACAAATGTTTAATGATGCAAGAGCTGAGGGGCTGGCACTGTTTGTTAGAGAAGGATATCGAACAACAGAAGAACAACAAAAAATTATGGACGAGAAAATCAATGAATATGAAAAACAAGGATATTCTGCGAAAGAAGCAAAAAAAAAGAGCCGAGAAATATGTTGCAATTCCCGATACAAGCGAACACAAATTAGGACTGAGTGTTGATATTAATGCGGATACCGACAAATGTTCTTCTGAAAAAGTATATCAATGGTTAGACGAAAATGCATATAAATATGGGTTTGTAAAACGTTACCCGGAAGATAAAACGGATATAACAGGAATTAGTAATGAACCATGGCATTACCGTTATGTTGGAACGACTGTCGCTAAAATAATGAAAGAAGAAAATTTATGTTTGGAAGAATATTTAGAAAAATATAAATAAAAACAAAAGAAAATCCTAACTTTTTTTATAGTAGGATTGTTATATTATTTAGAAAACAGAGGGAGGCAAATTTGCGAATGGAATACAAAACTGATTCTTTGTTAGTACATCTAGCAAGAGCAGGAGATGAAGATGCTTGTGAAAAACTAGTCAAAAAATATTACTCAAGTATATATCAATATTGTTTGCTACATATCTATGATCCCTATGAGGCTGAGGATTTAACACAAGAAGTATTTACACGTTTCTTTTCCAATTTATATAGATATAAAGAATATGGAAAAGTTAAGAATTATCTTTATACAATTGCCGGAAATACCGTTAAAAATTATTACAAAAAGAAAAAAGATATTCCATCAGAGGAACTGCTAAAATCAGAGGACTGTAGTAAAAATCATGTAGAAGAGCTAGGAGTCCGATTAACTATTGAACAGGCAGTGAGAAAGTTACCGGAAGAAATTAGAGAAACGGCAGTTTTATATTTTTTTCAGGAATTGAAGCAAAGAGAAATTGCAGAATTACTTCATATCAAACTTTCTCTTGTAAAATATCGAATCGGAAGAGCAAAAGAACTTTTAATGAAAGAGTTGGAGGTGAAAAAAGATGAAGAATTATAAGCAACAAATAAAGGAATATAAAGAGGAGATTGAAGAAAAGTATGTAAGGGCTGAAGCAGAGAACAAAACAGTAAAAGCATGTCAGAATATTTTGTCAGAGTCGGTTTTATCGAAACAATCGCATAGAACATCTTATTTTGAATTTTTGTATGAGCAGACAAAATTCATAAAAAAAGGATGGTGGATTTTACAAGGTTGTGTTCTTATGTGTCTATGGATATGGTTGAGTAATTATACGTCAGACATAAAAGATATGATGAGGATTATGGGAATATCTGCCACAATATTTGTGGTTCTGATTATCCCGGAAATTTGGAAAAACAGAAGAAATGGTGCGATTGAGATTGAGCAGGCGTCTTATTACACACTGCGTCAGATTTGTACAGCAAGAATATTAATGTTTGGAGTAGTGGATCTGGTGATCGTTATGGTGTTTTTGGCAATTACATATCAAACAACAATACTCTCGTTAAGTGATTTGGTGGTTAATTTTTTGCTTCCAGTAAATGTTTCATGTTGTATATGTTTTCGTGTATTGTACAGCAGATGGGAAAAATCAGAATATATAGCAGTGCTTTCCTGTCTGGTATGGGTTGGTTTATGGATGATGATTGTTGCAAATGATGTTATTTATCAGAAAATTGTAACTCCGGTATGGGTGGCTATGCTGATATTGACTTTTGTATATTTTATTTTTTGTGTTCAGAAGTCATTGCTATTTGATGAAAAAATTTTGGAGCAATCTGGTGATATGTCAAGATGATTTTTGAAAAGATTTCGATATGTTTTT
>OIAM01000284.1_pt1 | contig 19354 bp, 16 predicted proteins | sample 1580771 | NCBI WGS metagenome assembly OIAM01 (sample SAMEA3882538, study PRJEB24775) | human gut metagenome | biome: human-associated habitat; feature: intestine environment; material: feces | place: Netherlands | collected 2009/2010
ATGCTTTGGACGATAAGGAGTTTAATAGCTATTGGTTTACATCTGGTACGCCTACTTTCTTGATAGAACTGATGCAGCAGAAGAATTTGGACATGATGGACTTAAATGATATCTGGGCTAGAGCAAAACGCTTCGATGTTCCTACTGAGACTATTACTGACCCTGTGCCAGTCCTTTTCCAAAGTGGGTATCTTACGATTAAGGGATATGACAAGCAGTTAGATATGTATTACCTCAGTTTTCCTAATCAAGAAGTTAGACAAGGCTTTTCAGAAAGTCTTTGCCAATATTATACCCCTTCAGAGGTAGGCGAACTTGATGCAATCGTATATGCTTATAAAAAGAATGTGCTCATCAATGACGATATGGGAGCCTTTATGCCTCACTTAAAGGCATTCTACGATAAGTTCCCATATACGATTATCAACAATAATGAGCGTCACTATCAGGCCGTGATGTTCACCATCTTCACTATGCTTGGCGAAGATGTGAAGGTGGAGCATACCACTTCGGATGGAAGAATTGACCTTGTGCTCAAGACGGATAAGAGTATCTTTATCTTTGAGTTAAAATATAAGAAGTCTGCCGACATCGCCATGGCGCAAATCAGCGATAAGGACTATGCTAAGGCTTTTGCCGATGATGGACGGAAGGTAGTGAAAGTGGGTGTTAACTTCTCGGAAGACCAGCGAAGCATAGAGGATTGGGTGATAAAATAAATGACATCTTTAGGTAGATAAAACGCAGAATCCTGCCGGCATCATTGCCAGCAGGATTTTTTTGTATCAGCAAAGGCTATTCATCTTCCGTGATGATGTCTAAATCTTCAGCAATTTTCTTCAGTCTGTCTCTTATCCTCTTCGCCAAGGTTGGTGGCTTTTGCTGAATGACAGGCTTTGGGGGCTCTTCTTCTACGACAGGAGATTCTTCTGGCGGAGCTTCGGGGGTGAGTGGGGCTGGCTCCTCATCAGGGATGTCTGCAGATTCTGTGTTTGAGGACTCTGCTGGAATATCCTCTTTTGGGGAATCTTCTTTTCCATGTGATTGGAAGTTGTCACGTATCGGATGATAAAGCTTATCGATAATTCTCTGGTAATCATCTTCATCCTTGGTGGTTGTGACAGGATTGTCCTGAATTTCATCTGCCAGTTCGTTGTTGAGACCTGTTGCCAGAATGGTGACTTTGGCATCCTCATCCAGACTGTCATCATCTGAAAGACCCCAAATAACCTTGATGTCAGGATTCAATTCATCGAAGAAGGCATCTATCTCTCGCATTTCCCTAACGAAGATAGGGTGCTTGCTGGAGGTATAGATGTTGAAGAGGATGCGCTGGGCATTGCTGATGTCGCTGCCGTAGAGCAATGTGGCCGTTTCGAAATCTATCGCTGCAAAATCTTTCATCGAATTATCATTTTTGTGCCTTATATATTATGGTGTTACTCTGAGGAAATATAGGCTATCCTATTTCTCCCATCAGCCATCTTAGGGCATTGATTCTCTTGATACCGTTGTAATCGGCAGTAGGGTCTTCATCAAGTGTAAGGATATACTTAGGATATTGGTCATTGATCTGCTGCAGAGATGCCAATTCACGTTTTAAGGTAGTCTCATCTCTAACGGTAGCAGCTACCTGATAATACGTGATATTGTTTTCATCAATCGCTACAAAATCTACTTCCAGATTATCCATCTTTCCTATATATACTTTCTGCTGGCGATGGAGTAGTTCCAGATAAACGATGTTCTCCAGGATGCGGCCGGCATCGAATGAGCGGGAACCTAGGAGCATTCTTCTCAAACCGATATCTACTAGATAATATTTACCCAATGTCTTGAGCGGCTGCTTACCCTTGATGTTGTATCTTTTGGTTTCATATACGAAGAAGGTTTCGCAGAGTGCGGTCAGATATCGTTCTACGGTTTTCTGGTCTATTTTCCTTCCATCGGCAGTCATGATGTCGGCTATGCGCTTGGTGGATAGGATGTTGCCGATATTGTCGGCTGTGAAACGGATAACGCTTTCCAGCATCATGACATCGGGTAACTTCTTCCTGCTCATGATATCCTTTACTACAATGGTGTTATATACGCCATTCAGGTAGTCGCTGATTTCTGCGGGAGTATCCAGTTCAAGGGTATATGGAAAACTGCTCCTTGTGATGTAGTCTGTATAGGCTTTGGGAAGATTGTCGGTTCCTCCGATACCTTCAACATACTCTCTGAATGAAAGGGGAAGCATTGCGATTTCCACATATCTTCCGGATAATAACGTGGCGATTTCGCTTGACAGCATATAGGCATTCGACCCCGTAATATAGAGATCTACTGTTGGCTTCAGGTTGAGGCTGTTGATGATGTCTGGGAAATCTTCCACATGTTGTATCTCATCAAAGAAGATATAAGTCATCTTGTCTTGATGAATTAATGGCTTGATATAAGCGTATAAGTTATGTGGATTACGAAGCTCATAGAAGTCGTAATCCTCGAAATTGAGATAGATGATTTGGTCGGCACTGACACCTTGCCTCTTAAGCCAGTCACGATAAATCTCCATAATGGTGGATTTACCGCAACGGCGAATGCCGGTTATCACTTTGATAAGAGACTTGTCTTTGAAAGCGATCAGTTTATTGAGATATTCCGTTCTTTCTATTCGTTTCATATCATTTCATTGCTCTTTGATTATATATTTGCTGCGAAGATACTATTTTTTTAGGATAAATCATCCTAAAAGTAGAATATTTAAGAAAGTTTTAGGATGAATCGTCCTAAAACTTTTGAAATTAGAGAAGTTTTAGGATGAATCGTCCTAAAACTTTTTATCTATCCCCATATTTAGGTATTTCTGCGAAACCATCATTTTTAGGTATTGCAGATTACGGGAAAAGGGCGTATCTTTGCACCCGAAAATAAATGTAACTAAAAGTAATATAGACAAATGAAAACAACAATCGTAATTTATGGCTCTTCTACTGGCTCATGCCAGTCGATTGCCGAAACCATCGCCTCTAAGTTGGGCGTGGAAGCTGTAGATGTAGCTAACATCGATGACGCTACTATCACAAGTCATGAGAATCTTCTTCTCGGTACTTCTACCTGGAGTGCCGGCGAGATGCAGGACGACTGGTATGATGGCGTGAAGACATTGAAGAGTGCCGGCTTGGCTGGCAAGACTGTGGCCCTGTTTGGTTGTGGCGACAGTGAGTCTTACCCTGATACATTCTGTGGCGGCATGAAGGAACTCTATGATGCTGCCGTTGAGGCTGGTGCTACCGTATTGCCTGGTGTTTCTACAGACGGATACACCTATGATGACAGTGAGGCAATTGATGGCGACAAGTTCCTGGGACTCGCACTCGACGAGGTGAACGAGGACGACAAGACAGAGGAGCGTATCGATGCCTGGCTCGAGGACATCAAGCCAGCGTTATAATTTTACAAAAATATTTTTCAAGAATTGGAGAATGATGGAATTCTCTGATTCTTGGTTTAAAAACAGATAAATTCGGATAGTATGCAGCAGGAAATCGCAACACCAGTAGATTTGAAGGTTCTGATGAATCATATATATGAATATAAGAAGGGCGTGCGCCGCCTGGTGCTCTACACCTTCAACAAGAAATATGAGTCTTTTGCCATAACTAGATTAGAGCGTCAGAACATTGATTATATCATCCAGCCGGTTGGCAACGACCGTCTGAATCTCTTCTTTGGTAAGAAAGAATGTCTGGATGCTATCCGCATGATAATCACCAAACCGTTGTGCCAGCTTACGCCGGAGGAGGATTTCATCTTGGGTGCCATGCTGGGATATGACATCTGCGCCCAATGCGAACGCTATTGTGAGCGCAAGAAGAAGGTTTGCTAAACTTTTCTTTCATCTTCGTAATGTTTTATGTTTATAAGTAGAAAGAGCGTGATTGCCGTAATGGTGATTACGCTCTTTCTGCATATTTCGGAATAATTCCTCTTTTTGAGAGCTGAAATGAAAGAAAAAGTCCTGAAAACACTACTTATTTATTAGTACAGACTATATCTATGCGTTTAACCTGATACCTAATTCTAAGTATAAAAAATGTGAAAATCACAATTTCTCGGTATTGTACAATTTCTAAATAAGTCTTACCTTTGCAGCCTGAAAAAAGGAATAGATATGAAAAAAGGATTAGGAAAAATCAGAAAGATTAAAAAGAAACACATCTTCCTGGCCTTGTTGGCCGTGATTGTTCTGGGAGGTTTGGCGAAGGCTTACTCTGCCTGGGTGGGTACTACCCGCATCGCTTTCCTCAACTATCAGGCTATTGCGCTGGGACAGATTTCGCATGCCAACGACAATGCGATGATTAAACTGAGTGAGATCACGACCGATGATTTCGATCATCTGGATGATTACGATATGATTATCGTGAATGGTATGGGACTCCGAATCGACGAGAACCAGCGCAAGCAGTTGGAAGAGGCTTCCTATAAGGTGCCGACCCTGACTCATGCTGCTACCAACCCAGCCAACAATATCGTATCAGTAGATAACTTCGATGCAGATTATCTGATGCAGTACATCGAGAACGGCAGCAAGAAGAATTATCACAGTATGCTCGCTTACATCCGCAAGTTTATCGACGGAAAGAAGTTCATGGCTCCAGAACCGGAACGTGTGGATGAGCGACCAGACTATCTCCTGACTCATTTCGACCCGAAGGATGAAAAGGGCGATGAGCTGGGTTTCAACAGCATCCGTGAGTACAATGCCTTCCTGGCGAAGAACGGATTATATAAGAAAGGTGCTCCTACCATCTTGCTCACCGGTTTTATGGGTGCGGCTCCTGATATGGAGAAGGCTTTCGAGAAGAAGGGATTCATGGTGTATCGCATCAACCAGCTGCAGAGCTTTATCGCCGGTCATCATGCCGACAGTATCCAGGCGAATGCCGTAGTGAATATGGCGCATGGCAGACTGGGCGATTACTTCGTAGAGTTTCTGAAGCAGAAGAATATTCCTCTGTTCTCACCTCTTAATATCAACCGCTTGACCACCGATTGGGAGAACGACAAGCAGGGAATGAATGGCGGTTTCATGTCGCAGAGCATCGTGACTCCGGAGATTGATGGTGCCATCCGTCCATACGTGGTTTTCGGACAGCGCATCAACAAGGAGGGCTTGCAGGAGGTTTACGGCATCCCAGACAGAATGGAGAGTTTCGTAGAGAGCGTGCAGGGCTATGTGAATCTGAAGAACAAGAAGAACAGCAGCAAGCGTATCGCCATCTTCTACTTCAAGGGTCCGGGTCAGAATGCACTTACCGCTTCGGGAATGGAAGTGGTTCCATCGCTCTACAATCTCCTGGTTCGCTTGAAGAATGAGGGATATAATGTAGGCAAGTTGCCTGCCAATCCTCAGGAACTGGCAAAGATGATCCAGGCTCAGGGTGCCGTCTTCGGAACCTATGCCGAGGGTGCTTATACCCAGTTTCTGAAGTCTGGACATCCAGCCCTGGTTACCGCCCAGCAGTTTGCCGGATGGACACAGAAGGCTTTGTCTAAGAAGATGATCAAGGAGCTGAATCAGCTCTATGGTTCCTTCCCTGGCAAATATATGGCTACCGATGACGGTAAGTTGGCGGTGGCAAGACTGCAGTTTGGTAATGTGGCTCTGCTTCCACAGGTGATGGCAGGCGTGGGAGGCGACTCCTTCAAGATTGTGCATGGCACCGACCAGGCACCTCCTTACACCTATGTTGCCTCTTATCTCTGGGCTCGTTATGGTTTCAGTGCCGATGCACTTATCCATTTCGGAACCCACGGCTCGCTGGAATATACCCCGAGAAAGCAGGTGGCACTCGACAGCAACGACTGGAGTGACCGATTGATTGGTGTGGTTCCACATCTTTATATATATACCATCGGCAATGTGGGCGAGGCGATGATTGCCAAGCGCCGTACCTATGCCCAGACCCAGAGCTATCTCACTCCTCCTTTCAAGGAGAGCGAATTGCGACAGACCTATAAGCAGTTGAGCGATGCCATCCAGTCTTACGAAAAGAAGGCATCTGCCGAACAGTCGCTGAAAGTGAAGGCGCTGACCGTGAAGATGGGAATCGCCCGAGAACTGGGACTCGATGCCAAGCAGATGAACAAGCCATATTCTGCAGATGAAATCGCAAGAGTAGAGAACTTTGCGGAAGAGTTGGCAAACGAGAAGATTACCGGCAAACTCTATACTCTGGGTGTGCCATACGATAACGATGATGTCCGCACCAGTGTCTATGCGATGGCTACAGATCCTATTGCCTACGGAATGCTGGCTGTGGATAAGTTGAAAGGTCGTGCTCTGGAGGGCGTGGAGAAGCATAAGCAGCTTTTCGACCGTCTCTATCTGAGCAAGGCACGCAACACTGTGACCCAGCTTCTGGGTTCAGCCTCGGTTTCTGATGAATACATCTGCCGTTATGTAGGAATCACTCCTTCCGAACTCCAGATGGCGCGTAAGGTAGAGGCGATGCAGGCAGCTCCGGATCCTATCCAGATGATGATGCAGATGGCAGACCAGATGGGTGGAATGAAGGAGGCGAAGCCGAAGAAGGTGGACCACCGTACGGTAAGTGAGCTCCGTGCTGCCAAGGTTTCTCATAAGAAGAAGATTCCGCAGATGAGTCGTGAGGCTTTTGAGAAGATGGAGCAGACCGGTCGCTTCCCTGACAAGATGATGGAAGCCATCAAGAAGGGACAGAAATGGTATCAGGAGGATTTGAAGAAGGCGAAGATGGCGAAAGCCGGCAAGGGCAAAGCATCTCTGAAATCTTCTAAAGATAAGGGTATGATGATGTCGAAAGCACCTAAATATACCCGTCAGCAGATTCATCTGGCTCAGGCTATCACTACCGTAGAGCATGCCTTGCAGAATGTGGGCAAGTATTCGGAGGCGCTCCGTCAGAGTCCGTTCAACGAGATGTCTTCTCTGGTGAATGCCCTGAATGGCGGCTTTACCGCTCCATCTCCTGGTGGTGATCTGATTGTGAATCCGAACACCCTGCCTACCGGTAGAAACCTCTTCTCCATCAATGTGGAGAATACACCTTCGGAGGATGCCTGGGAGAAGGCAAAGGAACTTTGCGACAATACCATCAAGATGTATTGTGAGCGACATAAGGGTGAATATCCTCGTAAGGTGAGCTACACACTCTGGAGCAGCGAGTTTATCGAAACAGAGGGTGCTACCATCGCCCAGATTCTCTATATGCTCGGTGTAGAACCGGTAAGAGATGCCTTCGGTCGTGTTACCGATCTGCGTCTCATCCCATCCAAGCAGTTGGGTCGTCCTCGCATCGATGTCGTGGTTCAGACTTCCGGTCAGCTCCGCGACCTTGCTGCATCCCGTCTCTTCCTCATCAACAAGGCGATAGAGATGGCGGCAAATGCCAAGGGTGATAAGTATGACAACCTGGTGAAAGCCGGTGTTACCGAATCGGAACGAGTGCTCGTAGAGAAGGGTATGTCGCCAAAGGAGGCACGCGAGGTAAGTATGTATCGAGTGTTTGGTGGCGTAAACGGCAACTATGGTACCGGTATCCAGGAGATGGTAACCGCAGGCGACCGCTGGGATAAGGAGAGTCAGATAGCCGAGGTCTATATGAACAATATGGGTGCCTACTACGGTGATGAGAAGAACTGGGAGACCGTTCGCAAGGCTGCTTTCGAGGCAGCGCTGACTCGTACTGATGTGGTAGTTCAGCCACGACAGAGCAACACTTGGGGCGCTTTGAGTCTCGACCACGTATATGAGTTTATGGGAGGTATGAACCTTGCAGTGCGCAACGTAACCGGTAAGGATCCAGATGCTTATCTCGCCGACTATCGCAACCATAGCAATATGAGAATGCAGGAGGTGAAGGAGGCTATCGGCATCGAGGGCAGAACCACCATCTTCAATCCAGCCTATATCAAGGAGAAGATGAAGGGTGGAGCCAGCAGTGCCAGCACATTCGCCGAAATCGTAACCAATACCTACGGCTGGAATGTGATGAAGCCAAAGGCAATCGACAAGGAGATGTGGGATGAGATATATAATGTATATGTCAAGGACAAGTACAATCTCGGCACCAAGGAGTTCTTCGACAAGCAGAATCCGGCTGCGCTGATGGAGATGACCGCCGTGATGATGGAGAGTGCCCGCAAGGGAATGTGGAAGGCTACTCCTCAGCAGCTCAAGGACATCGCCAAGCTTCATACCGAGACCGTGAACAAGTATAAGCCTTCATGCTCCGGTTTCGTCTGCGACAATGCCAAGCTGCGCAACTATATTGCCAGCAAGGCCGATGCTGCTTCTGCCAAGGAATATCAGCAGAATGTAGAGCAGATCCGCGACGCTGAGGCTGCGAAGAACAGCAGCGACAAGGGTATGGTGATGAAGAAGGAGACGCTGAATGAGGAAGCTCAGAAGACCACCACTGTGGTGAGCGGCATCGTAGTAGGTGTCATCGTCATCGTAGCATTCGTGATGTTGGCGATTCTGATTCGCAGAAGAAGAAAGAATATGGTTGAATAGAAATGGAGACATTAGTTTTAGTAATGATGATATTGGTTTGCTTCAGTTTTGTGCTGAAGCAGACCTTCCACGGAGTGAAGGAGATTATGATAATCTCGGTGCTCGTAGCCTTCTTCGTGGGAATGACCTGGCCACTTGCCATCGAACAGTCGAAGACGCAGATTGCGGCCTGGATAGCCGACCAGAAGCTGATGCTCGATATGGCGGTGCTGCTGAGTATCGATGTGGCACTCATGATGCTTTTCTGTGTGCACCACGTAGATCTGAAGACTTCGGAACATGTGAGTCGCCGCAAATGGGTGTTCTTCATCTTCCTGAAGTACTTCCCGGGTTTGCTGGTTTTCCCAGTGCTGTTCAGCGTTCTGGTGATGACCATCTTCCTGCTTCCCGGCGTATCGTTCCAGGTAGTGGCATGGGTGCTTGCCGTAGTGCTGCTGGTCTTGACGCCGGTATTCACCTATGGTTTGAGATGGCTCTTGCCGGAGCGACCAATCCGCTTGGAACTGCTTTTTCTGGTAGAGGTGCTGCTCGGATTGATGGGCATCATCGGTACGGTGAATGGCAGGACTGCGGTGGCAGGATTCAACAGTTTCGATGCCCTCTCGCTTCTCGGCGTTATCGCCATCGTCATCGTAGGAATGGCGATAGGATGGGCAATTTACAATTATCAAATTAAAAAATATAGAGTATAATGAATTACATATCAGACGTATTGTTTTGGATTTCCACAGGCATGCTGGTTCCTGTGATTATTTTGTTGATTTTCTTCTTCCTCAGAGCCTTGCTGCTCCTTGGAGGTTTCTTTGGACAGTATCTTGTAAAGCGCAAGTCGGGTGCGGAGATTCGTGAACAGATGAACACCCTGACGCTCGATAACATCGATACCCTGGGCGATCGCTTGCCAAAGAACAAGCAGGCTGTCATCGTATCCTATATGAAGAAACTCGTGGACAACCGTCAGAGCAAGGCGCAGGTGAACCGCATCCTCGACCAGTATGCCCAGTTTGTTGAGAAGGATCTTTCTCTTCCTTCTACACTCCTGAAGATGGGTCCGATGCTCGGTTTGATGGGTACTTTGATTCCGATGGGTCCTGCCCTGGTAGGTCTTTCTACCGGCGATATTGCTTCGATGGCTTACAATATGCAGGTGGCTTTCGCTACTACCGTAGTGGGATTGTTCTCTGCTGCCATCGGTTTCGTAACCAAGCAGACCAAGAACCGCTGGTACACCGAGGATATGAGCAACCTTGAGTTTATGGCAGACCTTTTGGAGGAAAGGTAAAAAGTAAAAAGGTAAAAAAGTAAAAAAGGCTTTTAAAGGTAAAAAAGTAAAGATATATAATTTATGAGACAGAGACGCAGAAATAGGCTTGCGCATGATGGCGAGGATGATGATCCGATGAGCGTAGTGAGCAACCTCTTCGATGTGGCGATGGTGTTTGCCCTCGCCCTGATGGTAGCACTCGTTTCGCGCTATAATATGACGGAAATGTTCAGCAAGGATAACTTCACGATGGTGAAGAACCCTGGCAAGGAGAATATGGAAATCATTACCAAGGATGGACAGAAGATCAATCGCTATACTCCTTCTGAAGACCAGAGCAATAAATCTGGCAACAAGGGAAAGAAGGTAGGCATTGCTTACCAGTTGGAGAATGGCGAAATCATCTATGTTCCGGAAGATAAATAATCGGGGATTGCAAATCCCCTCAAACAGAAAATATTATTGTAACTAAAAGAAAAATAAAGAAAAATGAAAAAGTTTAAGACAATGATGGCCATGATGTTGGCTTTGGTTTCTATGTGTGTAGCATTCAGCTCTTGCAGCAGCGATGATGATCCTGTAGCAGTAGCTGCGGCAAAGGAAATTGCGGGTACCTATACCGGAAGTTTGGATATGACTGTAATGGGCACGGCTTCTACATACGATAACCTTACCATGAAGATTGAGGCTGTAGATGATGCTACAGTCAAGGTTACATTGCCAGCTTGTGGCGAGGGTATGATGGCTCTTCCTGCTCTGGAGGTACCTGCTGTGAAGGCTTCCGGTTCTAACGGTGCTTATGCTTTCTCTCAGGAGAACTATGCAGGTACTATTACCGTGAATGGTGCAGAGAAGAAGTACACAGTTACTTTGCATGGTACATTGAAGGACAAAACCCTGACCGTCAACTATTCTGTGCAGTATGGCAAAATGCCTATGCCAATGATTGGTAAGTTTGTTTGTACAAAATAAGAGAATAGTTTCTGGATAAACTTTGATATAACTCGATGAAACAAAAGATATTCGCACTATTCCTGATCCTTTGCGGATTGTGCCTGAATCTGAAAGCCGAAACCCAGGGCGATGTCGTGGGTAGGGTGCTCGATGATTCGGGCGCACCTCTAGCGGGTGCTACCGTCCAGATTTTGCATGCAAAGGATGGGGTAACAACTGATGAAGACGGATATTTCCGCATTCCTTACAGCAAGAATGGAGCGGTGAGAGTGAAGGTGAGCTTTGTGGGCTATCAGACTCAGACTTTCGTACTGAAAGCGGATGAGAGAAAAGGTGAGCAGCATGTGCTTCGCCTTCAACCGGATGCTACAGCTCTCGATCAGGTGGTAGTTACCGCAACCCGAACTCCGAAGGCTTTGAAGGATGCTCCTGTGGTAACCCGTCTGATTACCGCCAATGATATCAAGATAGCAGATGCTACCAATATCCAGGACCTCCTCACCGAGCAGATGCCGGGTTTGCAATTCGGCTATGCCATGAATCAGGAGACTTCTCTCAATATGAATGGTTTCGGTGGAAACGCCGTGCTCTTCCTCGTAGATGGCGAGCGATTGGCTGGTGAAACCATGGATAATGTAGATTATAGTCGTCTGAACTTGGATAATGTAGGACGTATCGAGATAGTAAAGGGTGCTGCTTCGGCGCTCTATGGCGCCAATGCCGTAGCCGGAGTCATCAACATCATCTCCCGTGAAAACAGCGAACCTTGGACTGCCAATGTCAATACCCGCTACAACGACTTCAACAAGGAGTGGCGCCATGGTGGAAGCTTCAGCTTCAATGCCGGAAAATGGAATTCGCAGACCAGCATCCAGCGCACCACATCAGATGAGGTTCAGCTTACCAGTCCTTTCGATACTGAATCCAACATCCTCCATATCTATGGTGGAGAGACCTTCAATGTGAAGGAGCGTCTTACCTACAAGCTCTCTAACAAGGTGAAGCTGATAGGTCGTGGCGGTTATTTCAATCGTATCAGCAAGCGCAGCAACTATGATGATCATTACATGGATTATTCTGCCGGACTGAAGACCGTGATGAATCTTTCGGAGAATGATAATCTGGAGATTTCTTACGGCTTCGACCAGTATGACAAGGCTCGATATGTGAATGATGAGCGTACTCACGACCACGATTATACCAACCGTCAGAACACCGTCCGTGCCCTCTATTCCCATATCTTCGGCAAGAATACATTGACGGTAGGTGCAGATTTCCTGAACGATTATCTTACCACCTATCAGTTTGAGGATAATGAATCAAAGAATCAGAATTCATGTGATGCCTTCGCCCAGTTCGATTACAATCCTTTGCAGTGGTTGAACATCGTGGCAAGTCTTCGTCATGATTACTTCTCTGCATCCAGCCAGCATGCTACTACCGGTCGTCTGGCTCTGATGACCAAGTGGAAGGGCTTCTCCATCCGTGCCAACTATGCCGGCGGATTCCGTGCCCCAACGCTCAAGGAGATGTATATGAACTTTGATATGGCAGGTATGCAGATGATTTACGGTAATCCGGATTTGAAGCCGGAGAAGAGCGACAACTACAACCTGGCGCTGGAGCATGCCGGAAGGGTGAAGAATGTTGGCTTCTTTACTGGTCAGTATAGTCTTACTCTCATGGGTTATTATAATAAGTATGATAAGCGTATCACTACCGAGGATTATGCCGATTATATCCCAGGAACCGGTCAGCCGGATGTGGCTTCGCGTTATTGCAACGAGGATGGAGTAGAGGTGAGCGGCATCGACTTCAGTGCCCAGTACCGTTCGGATATGGGACTCGGTGTGAAACTCGACTACAGTTATCTCCATGTGGGTGGCAGAAGCGTAGATTCCCAGTTCTCCCAGCCTCGTCCGCATTCAGCTACCTGGCGTCTCGACTACGATCGTCAGCTCTGTTCGTTCTATCGCATCAATGCCGCTCTGTCAGGCAGATACCTGTCTGCTCCTGATACGAACATCAAGAAGCATGACAGCAGTTATCAGTTGTGGAAGTTCACGCTTCAGCAGCGATTCCTGGATGCCGTCAATCTGAATTTCACGGTAGATAATCTTTTCGGTTATACGCCAAAGAACTATTATTGGAGTTCGGCGATGACCACCGGTCGCACCTTCACGGTAGGCCTTTCTATCGATATCGACCGTTTCGTAAAGGTATTCTAATAAAAATAGCAGGGTGGACCAGTCTTCCATCCTGCTTCTTTTCTGATAGTACCGCCCTAACTATATAAAAATAGGTAGTTAGGGCGGTATTATCGTTTATAGGTGCGCCCTAACTATGTTAAAAAAGATAGTTAGGGCGGTACTATTCTTGCAGATTTCATTTTTTTTGTTTATCTTTGCACCGATAAAATTTAGTATAAATGAAATAAAATCAGAAAGTTATGGATGCAAACGGAATAATAGGACGTGAATATGAGCAGAAACTCATTCTGGAACGTTGTAAAAGCAACAAGGCAGAACTGATAGCTATCTATGGTCGTAGGCGCGTAGGAAAGACTTTTCTGGTTCGAAAAATGTTCAACGACCAGTTTGCCTTTTCCTTTATTGGTATGTATGAAGTGAGCCGTGCGGTACAGCTGGAGCAGTTTCGGATGGCGTTGGCGCAGTATGCTAAGCAGACCGTGCCCAAGCTGAAAACCTGGTTTGAGGCTTTTGCTGCTTTGCGTGAATATCTGTCGGGCTTATCTCTGCAGGAACCGATTGTTCTGTTCTTTGATGAGTTGCCTTGGATGGATACGCCCAAAAGCAATTTTATCGCAGCTTTCAGTTATTTCTGGAATTCATGGGCTTCTATGGTCCCTCAACTGAAACTTATCGTCTGTGGTTCTTCCACCACGTGGATGTTGGCTAAGTTTATAGGCGATAAGGGCGGATTGTATGGTCGCGTTACCCGGCAGATCTATCTGGCTCCATTCTCTCTGGGCGAGACAGAGCTGTTCTTAAACGAATTGAAAGGCCTTGCTCTTACCCGCCAGCAGGTATTGGATGTGTATATGATATTGGGTGGTATTCCTTATTATCTTGATATGCTGGAGCGTGGTGTGCCGTTAGATGTGTGCATCGACAGACTGTTTTTCTCGCAGGATTCGCCATTACGTGGAGAATTCGATTTCCTCTTCCGTTCCCTCTTTAATGACTCCAAGCATTATCGCAAGATAGTAGAGGTGCTTTCTGAAAAAATGAAGGGGATGACCCGTAAGGAATTGATGGATGAGTTGAAACTGAAAGGCGGTGGACAGTTATCAGAAATCCTGGAGAATCTGAAGAAATGCGATTTTATCAGGAAATATGCTACCATAGGAAAGAGTGAAAGGGATGCCCTATATCAGTTAACTGACTTATACTCATTGTTCTATACCCGTTTTGTGGCAAATAACAGTGGGCAGGATAAGAACTTCTGGAGTAACATGCGCAATTCGGGAAGTAGAACAGCCTGGAGCGGTTATGCTTTCGAACAGGTATGCCTACATCATATCCCACAGATCAAGAAGGCATTGGGTATTTCTGGTGTTTTGGCGAATGTTTATTCCTGGTCCTGCCGTCCTTTTGTAGATTCTACTGGTGCAGAATGGCGAGGAGGTCAGATTGATATGCTGATAGACCGTGCTGATGGAGCTATCAATATCTGTGAGATGAAATATGCCAAGGATGAGTTTGTGATAGATGCCAGCTATGAGCAGCGGCTGCGTGACAGGATGTCTTCCTTCTCTGTGGCGACCAAGACGAAGAAGGCATTGCTGCATACTTTCATCACGACTTATGGGGTGAAGCAGAATATGCATAGTGGATTGGTGAATAGTGAGGTAAGGATGAATGATCTCTTTGGATAAATGGTATTTTAATGTCCGTTTTCAAAACTGATACTGCCCCCATGAGATAGGGGGCAGGTCGGTGAAAAACGTTGAAAAATCGCCTAGAACCATCTCTTCTTCATTTTCTTCAAGAAATCCTTGGTGATAGGGAAGCCGGAGGCATCACCTATTACGGAGTCGGTATAACAGAAGGGACATTCGGCTGTAGGCGGCTCATCAGGGAGGTAATCCGTGATTTCGGATGGCGAGAAGATTTCGCCGCAGAAGAAACAACCGCACTTTTCTGACTTCTCAATCTGTTCCTTGTTGCTGAAACTGCAATCGTGAGCCTGGCGGAAGATTCGGTCTTTCTCCTCCTCTTCTTTCTGCTTTTTCTCAGCCTTTTCCAAATACCCCTTGAATCGTCTCTGAAGATAGAGCGGCACATGATAGTGAGGGGCGAAGACATACAGCGACGGAACGTGGTCGTGGTATTCGTAGCCGGGACCATCTATCACGGTATAGCTGTCATCCGTTTCATCGTATGGCAGTTCATCCAATCCCCTTTTATCCTTGACAGCCTGGTTTCTCTCCCAGATCCATTCGGTGGTAAGCGGAGTTCCGACAACGATGGCAAGTTTCACCTCATCGCCACGATATACTTCCACGATGTCACCTTTCTGGAATCTAATCTGTTCTGCGTTTCTGCCTCGGAAGGTCTCGTCAGGATGACGGTCGTATGCAGGCAAATCGCAGACTCCGGGATAGTAAATGCTGAAACGCGAACAGCAGTAAGACCGGTCGATCAGTTTTCCCTCACCGTCATACACTCTTTCAGAAAGACATTCGCGGTCGTAGTGCAACAGTCCCATTGGAATCTCCGAGATATAATAGCAGAAGGTATCCAGCGGATAGTCGTCTTCCTCCTTCATCTTTTTGCGGTAAAGAACATCCTGGTGCATCAGTCTCTCTGCCTCCTCCAAAGTTGTAGTGAAGGCTTGCGGACAATAGGTGTTCACCTTATATTTCGGATAATGTGAACGCTTCTTCTCCTCCAGCTCTTCCGTTTCTAACACTTCGAGCTTGAAGATGGCAGGAACATCCCGATGCTGTGGATGCTCAGCCAATTGCTTGAATTCTTCGTATGTCATGGGATGGTTATTTTAAGAATTTATCAAACTTGAGAATCTGAGATCTAAGTTCAGGTATTCTGATGCCTTCAGAGTCTTTGCCTTCTTGATTGTTAAGATGCCTTTTGCTGATAGTTTTATGAATTTTCAGTTTTCTCATGTCCGACTTGCCGTTAGCTTTATGGTTCCACCAAGGCTTGGGATATGCATGTCTTTTTTTGTATCTCGTGCCATCGCAGTTCTGGATAAAGATTTCCAATACTAATCCACCCATTTGACAATCATGCGGAATGTTGACGGCACGGCGCAGAATGTCGCTTTCGTAGAAGATGCTGCCATCCTTCTTGCAGAGCACGATGTCCAGATAGTCTGGCATATCAGGTATAGTTCCAGGCTCTGACATTTGTGGTCGAAACTCTCCAAACTCTTCCTTTACATACTCGAATAGTCCCCGAGTATATTTTTCGATATCCACCCCTACATATCGAGTATAGGTGTATTTGATAATACATACAGACATTTTATTTGCCATTTTATTCTTTCTTTTTGGTTATACCTTTATAATATAGTAATATGAAGGGAAAATTTCAAAAAAAAGCGCCAATATTTTGAAAAAAAGTATTGGCGCTTGATTATTTAAATGATGTCAACCATTAGAATTTGGTAAGTTGTTCCACCTTGTCGAATTTGATGGTTGTTCCATCTATGATGACCTTTACTTTGTTTTCAGCCTTTGTTCCCATGTCGTAATATGAATATTTGTACCAGGAATTACCGAGAGGTTTGATACTGATGATACCATGTTTTTTACTAGGTCCTTCTAGCGCACTACTTTGGAACAGCCAAGTGGCATAACCTTCTTCAACTAATTCGGAACTGCTCAGATACTCGAGAAGAAACTGCCCCCATGAGATAGGGGAGGAAGATAGATGAAAACGTTGAAAAATCGCCTAGAACTATCTCTTCTTCATTTTCTTCAAGAAATCCTTGGTGATAGGGAAGCTGAAGGCATCACCTATTACGGAGTCGGTATGGCAGAAGGGACATTCGGCTGTAGGCGGCTCATTAGGGAGGTAATCTGTGATTTCGGATGGCGGGTTGTTGAGTGATTGTGCTTTTAAAAAACACCCCCATCTGAAAGTGTATCAGATGAGGGTTGTTTCTGAATTTATAGTTACCTTTTTATCTATTTCTTGGTACTGTATCGACTACAACATCGCTAGGAATCTCTGTAGGAATGTCTTCAGATGGTTCTTTGTAATTTGGATCTGGCTCATCTTGTGGAGAACCATCATCGTCAGTGATATCTGCTGCATTGAACTTTCCTTCCTTCTTGGCTTTCAGAAACTCCTCGTATTCCTGACCATTATAGTCAATCTTTTTGAGTAAACTCTCTTTGACTGTATCCTGATCTTTGACGATAATATTAGTATTACAACTTATATCTTTATTATATGCATCGTTGTATAGCTCAGGTATGTCATCTGAAAAAATAGTACTTTCTCCAGAGGCCAAATCTACTCCTTGATGTACTTTCTTTGCTTTTATAACACCAGTTGAAGATTGCATGATAGTGATTTCAACTGAGTAATCTGAACCCTTTACCATTTCTGATCCTGTATTTCGGATAGGTTGATCGATTTGGCAATGAAGTCCAGTGGCATCACGTCTCCAACCATAGCTTCCTGTTTCTTTAATAAGTGAGAGCGACATGTTGTTGGAGTACTTATTGATAAGATAGCTTATAAAGTCGCTACTTTCAAGCATCAGTTTGCCAAGTTCCAAGTCGGGCATCTTCTTGATTGGTACTCCAGTTTTCAGAGCCAGTTCGTTACTTACAGAGTCGAGTTTGAGGACAGAGAATGTATTGATAATCTTAAAAGTCTTGTTGTCTGTTGACTTAAAAATTATCTTTGACATTCTTGTGTTCTTGATGCTGACTATATAGCTGCTGTCCTTCTCATTCTTCTGAATGTCGAGATCACCTTTCTCGATGCTTTCAGGTAATGATAAGTCACCATACAGCTTTGCTGCTGGATAAATGTCATATGCTGTCGCTTTGTCACCGTCTTTGACGGCTGCGATAAACTGGTTGGTCAAATCTTCGACCGTACTCTTGTTAGAGTCGCATGATGACAGTCCTAGGACTGCCATCAATGCTATAGTTATGATACTTTTTGCTTTCATAGAAAATGCATTTGTGTCCGGATAAAATCTCAGAAGAGGTAAACCCCTATGTATTGAGGCTTCGGACTATTAATACTTAATTCTTTAGTTACTTTGAATATGGAATGGATATCATCTTGCTCCGTAGTGCCATAGAACTTGAGGCTCGTCTACAAAAGTACAAAATTTAATCCAAAAAATCAAAGAACGATATATTTGATTAATTTTCAGTTACTTAGGCTACATAATTCGGATTTTATCCGGACAGTAGTGGACCTCTAATTTGTAATTACCACTTAATAGCAGCCACTTTCCCGTTTTTGGTATAGATGGCTCTAGGAAACCTTGCATTTATATATGAGGCAGTCGTTATGAAGAGTCGTGTCGGGAGATATACCTTATAGCCGTTTTCTACTCTTACAAAGCCATATGTGATAAAATTAACGTCCTTCATTACAAGTTTATATTCTCGAACAATGCCCTCAGGCATACCTATGTATGGTCTAAAGTCTTCCATCGCATCGAATGCTTTTCGACCATACTTCTGTACGAGAACCTTTTCCATTTGTGCATGCTTATTCCTAGCAGCGTTTTTTATCTTCTTTTCAGCTATTTGTCCTGCTTTTACTTCTGCATTATATGCTTGAGCGAATGAATTGTATTGTATGCACTTCTCGCCAACTTTCTCGCCATTCTTGTTCAGATATATTCCAACATATAACTCCAGCTTGTCATTCTCTTTGGCGGTCTTTGGCGTAAAAGAATAGTCGTCTTTAGTACCTGCATACTTAAAAATTCCAAGCATAGAGTTGCCTTCAGGCTGATACAATAATACCTGGATGTTTGTTTCAAATGGGGATATAATATTTGGCTCTTTGTCCTTTTCGAAGAGAGTATATATAAGACGACCATATTTTAATTTGCTTTCATCCCCATTTATCACTATAACAATTCTTCCGTCGGGCTATATCACGGCATCTTCTATGAAGTCGTTGTCAAACGTATGGGTCTTTGGTAGCACGTCCAAAGCTTTTATCATATTGGAATAACTTTCAGTATTTTGTGCAAGGCTTACTCCAAAGTAGGTTGCGACATCCGGATCCTTTGGGAGTATGGTTTCTTTCAACTCGTCATACAGCACGTCCCAGTCAACACCTCTTTTAATGTTCTCATTCACGAAGCGTTGCACGTAAGGAATGAATTCCTTTGGTGAATCGGAATTTGTAATGGCGTCGATGAATGTGTACATCTTGTTTGGGTCGGCTTGATATGCTATCCAAACGGACTCGGCGCTTTGTTCTACGCCTTGGGCGTAGGACAAAAGTATGCTAAATACGCAACATATTGTCAATAATATTTTTTTCATCATATTGTATTTTATTTATTAGGGTGTCCAGTTCCATGTTCTCGTTTTTGATTATGTTTTAGCAACTTAG
>OIAM01000331.1_pt1 | contig 16642 bp, 9 predicted proteins | sample 1580771 | NCBI WGS metagenome assembly OIAM01 (sample SAMEA3882538, study PRJEB24775) | human gut metagenome | biome: human-associated habitat; feature: intestine environment; material: feces | place: Netherlands | collected 2009/2010
AACTCGTGCAGTACGATGAATACAACAAAATCGAAAGCTTTGCGAAAAAAGATCTATAGGTTATGGTTATCCCTCTAAATCAAGCAGTTATTTGAGAAATAACCAAATAACCAGAAAATAACCAACTACTTTTGCGGTCACAATTCATAAACAAATAAAAAAAGAATTATGACCGAAAAAGTATTAACTTTCGAGGCATTGCCTCAAGCAATCTCTGAATTGCTACAGAAAGTAGATTCGCTTCACGAAAAAGTAAGCGAATTGAATCAGCGTTATCCCAATCAAGCAGAAGAGCCAATGATTGGAATAGAAGAAGCATGTGCCATTTTGGGACGTGCTAAGTCCACCATCTATGCGCTTACTCAGGCGCGCAAAATTCCTTATTACCAGCCTGGGAAGATGCTACAGTTCAAACGTTCTGAGTTAATGGCTTGGATGGAAAGCAGTCGTCATGGAATTTCCATCCAAACCAAGGAACGTATAGCTGACGAAATGCAAAAAGGCATTCGTCATCATCCAAAATCAAATTGGGGGATGTAGTTATGAAATATCTTGACTTAATCAATCACTTCTGGGAAGAGAATCGTTCCAACCGCTTTTCGTCTTCAGAATGTGTGCTCTACTTTTACTTGCTCAATGAGGCTAATCGCAAATATTGGCAGATGCCATTTTCTTGTTCTACTGCAATTATCGTGGCAGAGACTGGACTCACTAAGTCAACTTTAACAAGAGCAAGAGAAGGGCTAAGAGCAAGAGGGCTTATCTCGTTCAAGGAAGGAGTTCAAAATTCAAGAGCTCCCACCTATTCTATAAATGAGATAGCTGCAACTGTATTTGTTACCAGTAATGAAACCGCTTGCGAGACGAACAAAGAGACTGATAGAAGAAACTATCAGAATGCCGAAAGAAAGTCCGATAGCAATGCAAGTAACGATACTGCAAGTAAAGCTAATGCCGCTCCCCTTATCAAAGACAAAAAGGAAGACAAAGATAAAATAAAGAGAAATGCAATGTGTGCAACCATCCCCATTTCTGATCTGGAAGCGAAAATGAAGGAAGATATAAAATGGCAAGAGCAAATTTGCACATCATTGTCTTCACTGGGCTATGCTATTCCAAAAGACAGCAACCTTGCTCCATATATCGAGTTGTTCTTCAATTTCCTACGTGCCAAAAACGTAAGTGAAAAAGAAGAAGGTGATTGCAGACAGCATTTCTTTAACAAGTTAAAAAAAGAGTATCTCTCCAGAAAAAATTATTATGGAAATAACAAACCAGAAAGAAACGATAGACGTGGCAACTTTGAAGTCACGACTGATTCAAAAAAAAACTATGAAGCAGCGTTTTAGACTGCCTTTGTCCAAAGAGGACATCATCGAACTCTTGTTGGTCTCAATACAAAACGAAGTAGAGTTTCGCAACCGAAACTTCATCATGAGCAACGACTTGATGGAGCAAGTAACTAAAATAGCGACATGGCTATCAGGGGAATCATCAAAATTTGGCATCATCCTACTTGGTACATGTGGCAATGGTAAAAGTACATTGGTGAAAGCATTCGACAAGTTGCTTACCCATTTACAACTTCCAGTTTACCGCAATTGCAGCATTGAGCGATATGACCTCAAAATAGTCGATGCCAAACAGGTAGTGAACTTTGCAAAAAACGGTCCTGCTGACTACATCAAATTGATAAGAACCGACTTATTGGCAATTGACGATCTAGGGATTGAACCTACGGAAGTGATGGAATATGGTAATATTTCTTACCCTCTCATCGACCTGATTACTCAGCGTTATGAGCTCCAGTTATTCACAATAATTACAACCAATCTTACTGGCGCAGGCATCAGAGAGAAGTATGGTGATCGTATAGCAGACCGACTCAACGAAATGATGGAAAAGGTAGGATTCACAAATCCATCTTACAGAAACTAACGACGAGTAGATAGAGTCAGAAGTTAATGCAGGTGTTATGCAAGAAATACCAATGTGGAACAAATTCGCTACAGCTCTTTGTCCCCAACATTGACTTCTTGCAGCACTCGCAAGCTCGCACAGACATCAAGTATAACTTAACAACAATTCTAAAATGGGAAAGAATAACACCAGCAAAAAGTCTCCAGAAGAATTGCGAACACGCTATATTCGAGCAAGAGTCACGGAAACAGAATATGTCAAAATTTCTAATCTTGCTAAGAAATGCGGATTATCACTCAGTAGTTACTTTCGTAAATGCGTTTTGGGACAACATCCGAAGTGTCGATTGACAGAAAAAGAAATTGAGGCACTCAATAGTTTGACGGATGCCAGAGGTGATGTTGTAAAGATTACGAACGCTCTCTGTGGACGTACCCAAGAAGAACGAAAGCGTTACTTTGCAAACCCTCGTTTCATGGAGCAATGGATTCTTGCCGTCAACAAGATCATCACCAGATGGTATGAAATTCAAAAGAGTTTAACACAATAAAACGTTTTAGAAATAGAATCAAACGAAAAAATATGATAGCCAAGGCTAAAGTAATACAGCATGGTCATAATGCCATTAATTATGCTGTCAATAAAGAAAACGCTAAGATTATCAAGCTCAACTTTTTACCACAAGACATTACTCCAGATGCCATGTGGCAAAGAATGATACTGCATCAAAAACTTTACGAGCATCAATACAGCAAGCACCGTCCTCTGAAGAATAACATGATTCGCATAGAAGTGTCTCCAAGAAAGGAAGAGACACAAGGATGGTCTATCGATGATTGGAAAAAGTTAGCTAAAGAGTTTATTGAAGCATTTGATGCTATCAACTTATCAAACAGAGCAAAACGCATGAGTGCTAAAAGTACTAATTTAACGAATAGCCAATATGTAGTAGCACTCCATACGGATAGCAAGAGTGGGATATATCATTTGCATATTGATGCCAACAGAGTGGATATAAAAGGAAACATCAATGATGCTCATTTCATCTATGAACGTGCCATGAATGCTGCAAAGATAATCAATCAAAAGAGAGGTTGGTTTCAGGCTGAATATTTCAGCAAGAAGAATAAACTCATGATTGCTTTTGATTGCAAAGCTGTTCTTCAAAGTATGACATCGTTCAACTTGGATGATTATTTCAGAAGATTGGCATCCAAAGGATACGAGGTTCGACTAATGAAAGATAGACTCAATCGAGTAAGAGGGTATTCTGTCAAAATGGGAAATTCAATTTACAAATCATCAGAGATTGGAAGTGGCAGAAAATTCATGCCTTCAAAATTGGAGGCGACATGGAACTGTCTCCACTCTATCAATTATGAAAGTAAAACTGATGCCCGAACCGATTCCGATACCGCTTATCATCACAAACAATCGAGTGGAGTTTTTCATCATCAAATTGATGAGAAGTCATCAGATTGTAAAGAATCTAAAACGGAAAAGAATGAAAATATTCACGAGCAAAGAGCTCTAACCTGTAAGTATTCTGTATTCGACAATACTGGTGAGAAGACTATCGAAATCTCTCCTAACATTGATGCACAGATACGCCAAGAGATCGAGACTTCAATAAAAGTTGGAGATTACGATACGGAAGCGTTCAACAGAATTCAAAAAGTTGCAGTTGCTTTATTCGTAGGATATATAGATGCTGCCCTAACCATGTCCGAGTCATACGGTGGCGGTGGCTCTGTTCCATCCAATTGGGGAAAACACGATGAGGAAGATCTGCTTTGGGCGTATAAATGCGCAAAAAAAGCAATGTGGCTTTGCAAACCACGAATGAGATATGGCAGAGGACGCTAATATCGAACCATTAAATTATAAAACAATATGACTATAAGAAAAAGTAAAGACAGTGATTTTGATGTCAATGCCTTTCTGAATGACATTGACCATCAGGAAGAAGTGAAACAAAGTGTAGCAGAAATTGACATCCAAGTCGATGAATTGCGTAACATCTGTTTGGAATTGGCAGAGTATTACCAAAAGTTAGAAAAAGCCAAGCAATCCATAGACCAGTATTGTCTCATGGCAACAAAGATTCAAATGGATGGAAGAAACACAGCTAATTTGATTACGCAAGAAATCAACAAGGCTGTGGAAGAGACCAAGCATATCACCATCAATGCTAATCTGAGCGCAACCGCCCTTCAGAGTATTTCTGCTTTTAGTCAAGCATTAGCAGAATCTGAGAAAGCGGTATTGGAGGCTCATGTAGAAAAGCAGAAGTCTCTCTTGCAAAAACATCATTATGAATTCTGCAACATGCTCGACAAAAAGCAGGGTGTATGGTTGTCCCCTACTATGTGTAAGGTTCTCCTTTGGATATTTTGCCCTTGTGTTGTGATAACAGTTGCTGTGATTAGTATTGCTATTTCGGTGGCATTGGGCAAATAAACCTTAAATATGACGGTTTATTGCATTTTCTTATCAACAGAATTTGTCTGTTCCACATATTTTCATTAAATTTGCACGAAAAGAAACAAAAATTAGGAATATGACAGCATTTTCATCAGGACAAAGAATCTGCGTAAGAGGCGAAGAATTCCGTATTACCCGAGTAGAGCGAAACTACGACGACAAGGAAATACTCTATGCCGACGGACTCAGTGAACTTGTCAGCAACAGACACTATATCTTCGACTATAAAATTGAAGAAGAAAACAACCATAAAATACAGATTGTCTCTGCCACCAATACACAACTGGTAGCAGATGATAGTCCGCAATGTCGTGCCACCCGCCTGATGATAGAGTCCTCTATCCGTGGCAACGATTATTATTCCAAAAAGATTTGTATAGCCCAAAAGGGAGCCTTTAATGTGGCAGACTATCAAATGGAACCAACATTGAAGGCTCTTGACTTGCCACGTCCTCGCTTACTTATCGCTGATGGCGTAGGTTTGGGTAAGACCATAGAGGTGGGCATCTTCCTCAGCGAAATGATTCGCAGAGGAAGAGGTCGCCGTATCTTGGTCTGTGCATTGAAGAGTATTCTCGCCCAATTTCAGGAAGAAATCTGGAATCGTTTTGCCATCCCTCTTATGCGACTTGACAGTGTAGGTGTCGATAGAATCCGCATGGAGATTCCAATGAATAAGAATCCATTCGATTATTACGACAAGACCATCATTTCCATTGATACGTTGAAAAACAATGGTAAGTTTCGTGCTTGGCTCGAAAAGACACGTTGGGACATTATCGTTATTGATGAATGCCATACCGTAGCCAATGATGGAAGCCTTCGAGGACAGTTGGCTCAATTTCTAGCCAATCATTGCGACAGTCTGATTCTCACCTCTGCCACTCCTCACAATGGATCAGCAGAATCGTTTGCCAACCTGATGCGAATGTTGGAACCAACATCCATTCCTCGCAACGGCGAATATGAGAAAAAGGATGTGGAGAAATATTACGTACGCCGCTTCAAGAACGACATAGAGGACGATGCCATCCGCCAAAACTTCCAGGAGCGCAAAGTCGTCTCCGTGGACGTGGAATTGACACCACAAGAGGAAGCCTTGCTTGCTTTGCAGCAAAAGATAAAATTCCGATCGCTGAAAGATGAGACCGCAGAGGAACATCAAGACCTTCTCTTTGCATTCTCTCTCTTCAAGACTTTCCTGTCGAGTCCTGCCGCAGCCCTCAAAGCCGTAGGTAACCGTATGGCAAAAGACCATAACAACACTGAAGAATTGCAAAATCTGCAATCTATGTTGAGTGAGATGACCGATAGCAAGATAGACTCTCGATATGAGGCTTTCAAGGGCAAGTTGAAAGAGTTGAAGTGGCGTGGCACCAAGAACGACGAACGCATTGTTATTTTTACCGAGCGAATAGAGACAATGAACTATCTCGCCCTTCGAATAAAAGAGGATTTCAAGATGAAGGATGACCAGATTGTTCTTTTCAATGGTAGCTTGTCTGACACTGAGCAAGAAGCTCTGGTTGCTGACTTCGGAAAAGAAGACAGCAAGATACGTGTGTTTCTTTCTTCCGATTCGGGTTCACAAGGTGTCAACTTGCATTACTATTGCCATCTGATGTTCAATTATGACATTCCATGGAGCTTGATTACTTTGGAACAGCGCAATGGTCGTATTGACCGTTATGGACAGAAACAGACTCCTTACATCTACTATCTCATTGCCAAGAGCAAAAGCGACAGCGTACGCAGCGACATGGCTATCCTCAAGAAGTTGGTGGATAAGGAAGAAGAGGTACACAAGACTTTGGGCGATGCCCTGAGCGTGATGAACCTATACAGCGCAGAGAAGGAAACCTTAGCTGTCACAGCAGCCATCAAAACCCACGACACTTCTTTCTTGGAAACCTCCAATAATGGTGAGGAGCAAAAGACTCGTCGCCGCCGTGGCGGATTCTTCTCATTAGGCAAGAACACAACACCTGCCAAAGAACATAAGGTGTTATTCGAACCCCAACTCAGCCTCTATAAGGACGATATGCAATTCTATCGTGACCTCTTCGCTGAATTGGAAAGCAAGGGAAGAAATGGGCATGGTGAGATTCGTGTGATAGAGGCCGATGTACCATACGTGGAGGTGACGGAAAGCAAGGAGCTGAAGGAGGTGCTCTATGACCTACCCCATGAGGCTTGGCCACAAGACCATCTGTTCCGACTCTGCAACAACAAGCAGGTCGTCATGGACTCCATCGCCGACTCCAGAAAAGAGAATACCAACAACTGGGCACAGTTCCAACCTCTCTACGACCTTCACCCTATCATCAACTACCAGCTCACCAAACTTGCAGCCTCCGTTCCTAAGGAGCAAGCTTTCGTGGTGAAACATAAGATGTTTCCACAGAGTGTGGCTCTTTACTTGATGTATGGCAGTGTGGCTAACGGACTGGGACAGACCTTGGTTAGCAAGTTCTTCATTGTACCGATGGATATAGCAAGAGGAACCCTCTGCGAGCAACCTTATTCCTTGGACGATATGCTCCAGAAATATCCAGAGATGATGAATACCATCTATCCAGAATATGTGAGCGGTGAGGAAATGGAAAAGTTGCAAGACCTCATGACGGATGCCATCGACAATGGTGAGACCCAATATATGTATAGCCGCCAAAATGAGGAAAGCCATAAGATGAGCCAACAGTTGGACAACTATCGGCAGAAACTCAACGATTGGGCGAATGAGGCAAGACAACAACTCAATATACAGTTTGGCGAGGAAGTGGTTCAACTCCGACAGAAGGCATATACCCAAGCCGAGGAAGAAATTGAAACCATCGTCAGCAAACAGAGCCAGTTCAATAAGGATTTGTTTACGCTCGACAACAATGAGCCTTACCTCAAGGTATTGGCTGTATTTTTTAATGATTAAGAAACGAAAACGTTATGGCAGACAACGTAAAATATAAATTCATCCAGAATGTGGGAGACTACTTCCCTTCAGGATATTTCTCAGAAGATTTCATCGACAAGGTGCAGAAGGCATCTGGTCTCAACTCCGACCAGATGGCTGAACTGTGCAAACCCTACGTGAAACTACGTGGCGAATATGAGAAATACAAGAACTACATCCTCAACACCAATCCTCGTGTCAAGGATGCCATTCGCCATACCCATGATTTCCACACACTCTTGCTTGACATTCTGGGCTATGACACCACCCAGGCATACCAGCTGTTTGTTACCATCAATGAGGATGACCACTCCGTGGTGCCTGTACGCCATATCTTGACCCGCAATGGAAAGACCACCATGCTCGTGATGGAGATGCAACACCTCATCAAGACTGGTGAGCAAGAACCTGCAGGACTCTTCGAGCAACAATATAATGTAGTGGAAGACGGACAAACATCCTCCGTCACCATTCGTCATCAGCAGTATTACGCCGGACAATGGAGCGAACTTTTCACTCTGCCAGCCGATGAGGAGACCCACATCTCCCCTGCTGTCATCAACAAGGCTATTGATGCCATCTTTCTTCTACCAGCCGATCGCCGTCCTCACTTCATCCTGATGATGGCAGGCAACAACATGTTCCTGCTCGATTCAGACAAGTGGAACCGTGGCAGCTACTTACAGTTCTCCCTCGACGAACTCTTCTCGCAAGCCAACATCTCTGCCTTCCGCAAGTATTATGCCCTCTTCCATCTGCTCATCTGCAAGAACACCTTGGCAGCTGACAGCGAGACCGTCTTGATGGACCAACTCGTGGAGGAAAGCTATAAGAGTGCCTACGAGGTGACCAAAGACTTGAAGGAAGGTGTCATTCTCTCTGTGGAGACACTTGCCAATGAGGCTTTATGGTATTGGAAGAAAGAATTAGGCAATCCCGACAGCACGTTGAAAGTGAATCCTTTGAGCAACATCGACTATACGGACGACCATTTCGAAAGTGAGGTAAAGGATGATTGCCTTACCATCATCTACCGCCTGCTCTTCATCTTCTATGCAGAGAGCCGTGACGAGTTGGACATTCTTCCTACCCAAGACGAGGTTTATAAGGATGGCTACTCGCTCGATATGCTCCGCGACCTGGAGAAAGTGCCGATGATTACAGACGAAAGCAGAAATGGCTATTTCTTCCATGAGAGCCTCAACGACCTTTTCTGGCTCCTTGCCAATGGTTATCGCCAAGGTCAGAAACTAAACAAGAGTTTCTCGGTGCGCAAGATAGACTCCCCTCTTTTCGACAACCGCCGACTGCACCACCTTGCCAACGTCAAGATTCGCAATGTGGAATGGCAGAAGATTATCCGTGCCCTCTCGCTGAGCAACCGTGACAAGCAGGTGGGCAGAATCTCGTATGCCAACTTGGGTGTCAACCAGTTGGGTAGCGTATATGAGAGTCTTTTGGCTTATCGTGGTTTCTATGCTGAGCAAGACTATATCGAGGTACACAAGGCTGAAAAGCCTGATGAAGGAACATTCCTCGTGCCATACAGTCGTATGGATGATTTCGAAGCCAACGAGATATTATGCGATGAAAACGGAGAGCCTAAGATTCTGCCACAAGGTACCTTCGTTTATCGCTTGAATGGTCGTGACCGCCAGAAGTCTGCCAGCTATTACACCCCAGAAGTGCTCACCCGAAGCACTGTGAAATATACGCTCAAGAGTATCCTCGACGAGGTGGCTGCCGGCAAGCGCAAGGCACAGGAGCTGCTCGACCTGAAGATATTGGAACCAGCAATGGGTGCCGCTGCCTTCCAAAACGAGGTAATCAACCAACTTGCAGAGGCTTATCTCACCTACGAGCAGCAGCAACGTCACCAGGATGGCAAGCAAAACTGGCGCATCGCCCCAGACCATTACCGCGACGAATTGCAAAAGGTGAAGGCTTATATTGCTACCCACAATGTTTATGGAGTCGATTTGAACCCAACTGCCATTGAGTTGGGTAAGCTATCGTTGTGGCTGAACGTAATCCACAAGGATATGGAGACCCCATTCTTTTCCAACCGTCTTGCCCTTGGCAATGCGGTGATTGGCGCATGGCTCAAGGTGTACGACAAGAAGGACATATTGGGCATCCCTGGAATTAAAAACAAAAAAGGAAAGGATGGTGGAGTTCTCCCTAACGAATGGTGGACGAAGGCACCACATAAGGTTCACTTCAATAAAGTACAGTTCAACAATGGCTCTATCAAGAGCAGCGTAAAGCGTTCTGTCAATGAGATTTATCACTTCCTGTTGCCTGACAGGAACATGCTCGCCGTGCGTAGCATCAAGGATGTGTTCATCCCTGCTGATGCTACAGAAGAAGAGCGCATCAAGCTAAAGGAAACTCGCAAGGCGCAAATAAAAGGTATGAAGGATAAGCTCGACGACTGGACTGCCCCTATCAGCAGTGAGGATTTCCAAACCCTGCAGCGTATTTCCGCAAAGATAGACAAGCGACTGTTCGAGTATTTCAGCTTCCAACGCGACATAGAACGACTCACGAACAACAAGTCTAAGTTATGGGGCGTTTACGAAAAGAAAGAAGAAGATTTAGGACTCCTGACAATGGCAGAAAACTATGCGGAGAAGGAAAAGCTCAATGATACTCGCTATCGCCATGACAATGCATACTTCCGCCTGAAGAATGTATTGGACTATTGGTGTGCCCTGTGGTTTTGGGAATTTGATGATGCTCACCAACTTCCTACTCGTCAGGAATATTGGAGCGATATAGAGGCTATGCTCGACATCAAGGATGAGGACATTGACCGCCGCACTGCTCGTGCGCTCCATACATACGTGGAGAAAGATGGTCAACTTGGGTTCTTTGGACAATACCAACAGAACGACCTTTTCGCCCAAAATCAGCTCGACAATATGCTACACGAAGATCCTCATCATGAAGATTCTACCAATGCGGATTCTCTTGTGAGTGACATAGAAGAGAATGATGAGACAAGCGAAATCAAGACAAAATCGAAGCAAGAGATATTAAGCGACACCAAGGGTGCCGTTCGCTCCTTCTTTGATGATAGCCCACGTTTCAAGACTGTGGCTAAATATACTGCACGCTACCATTTCTTTCACCCTATGCTGGAGTTTATTGAGGTGTTCTGGCTGAGAGATGGATTCGATATCATCTGTGGTAACCCACCTTGGATTAAGTTGGAGTTCAATGAGGCTAATATCATTTCGGATAAGTACCCAGAGGTGGCTATCCGCAAAGTGTCGGCGCCTGATGTGCGCCAGCGCATCAACGACTTCTTGGGCAATCCTGCCATGAAGGATCTTTATGAGTCAGAACAATACGAGAACGTAGGCAGCACTGCGTTCTTAAACGCTTATTGTAACTATCCATTGTTGGTTGGTCAGCAGACTAACCTATATAAGTGCGTGCTTGAAAACACAATGGATTTGGCTTCTGAGGAGAAAGGATTCATTGGTCTCCTGACACCAGAAAGCATCTATGATGACCCTAAGGGACAACCACTTAGAAGAGAACTGTATAAGCGTTTGCGCTACCATTTCCAGTATGTTAACACTTTGAAGCTTTTCTGCGAAATTTTACATTGGGTAACTTATGGTTCCAACATATTAGGAGGTAAAAAGACAAAGCCTTCTTTTTACAGCATAAACAACCTTTACCATCCTTCCACTATTGACGGATGCTTTGTACACAACGGAGAAGGTCAATGTGGTGGACTAAAAACAATAAACGGGAATTGGAATACAAAGTCTCACAAAGATAGAGTCATCCTTTATGATGCGAGCAAGCTTGAATTACTTTCAAAGATATTTGAAGATGGCTCTACTGCAGATTCCGCCAAATTAGTTAGCATTCATTCTACCGAAGTTTTAAAAGTATTGGAAAAAATAGAAGCATTTAAAACTCACGTAAGAGATTTTACTCATATCATAACTGTTTGCTTTGATGAAACAGGAGCACCTAATGCTGGTATTATCAAACGAGATACTCACTACCCAAATGTAGATGAGTATGATATGGTCTATAATGGTCCACATATCTATGTAGCAAATCCTTTCTGCAAGAATCCTCGCCGAGAATGTACTGTTGCAAATAGAGACTACGACACATTAGATTTGAGTTCAATTGGTGCGGACTTTATGTCACGCTCAAATTATCGTAGATTAATCTCTATCAATGATTTCAAATCATATGTCAGAGGGTTCAGCCTTGGTCAAAAAGACGGCAAAGAAATTTTTGACGATTATCTTGACCATTATAAGGTTGGCTTTAGGAATATGATGAGCCAAAGTGGTGAAAGAACGTTGATATGTGTTCGTTCTATCTCGTTCCTCGATAGAACGAACACCGTGGATATTGCTGCACTTTGTGCATCAATAATAATGGACTTCTACATGAAGACTATTGGCTCAGACAATTTGATGCCATCTCGTATGCAGTCTTTCCCTCTCGGCGTAGCCGAAAAATACCAGTCTGCGATGTACTCACGCACACTCCTCTTGAACTGCCTCACCGTCCACTACACCGACCTGTGGCAGAGCTGTTGGCGACCAGAGTACGTACAGGAGCAATGGTCTATCTCTGACCCACGCTTGAAGCCATTCGATGGCTTATCCGAGGAATGGACATGGGGTACCCCTCTTCGCAATTACTTCGAACGTCGCCAAGCCTTAGTGGAAATCGATGTATTGGCAGCTATGGCATTAGGTTTGTCTCTGAAAGACCTGGAACTGATATACACCATCCAGTTCCCAGTCCTCCAGCAAAACGAGAACGATACCTGGTATGATGCCAAGGGCAATATCGTCTTCACCTGTTCTAAGGGACTCAACGGCGTAGGCTGCGAGCGCAAGGAATGGGAAGCCATCCGTGGCAGCCTCAGCGAAGACGGCATGACCTACGAAGGCTCGGAAGCCACCTACGTACACACCATCGACCCCAAGAAGAGCGAGATGTATGGCGGCGAACAAGTGACCTACTATGCCCCTTACACCAAGTGTGACCGCATAGCCGACTATCGCCGTGCCTGGGCATTCTTTGAGAACAAATATAATAAGGAGTAAATATTAAGGAGAAAAGAATGGAAAAGAAAGAAATAGAAACCGTTAATGCTCATGTCATTGAGGATATTCGCAGTATTATCACAAAGGCAAGAAGCAAAGCGTATCAGTCTATTAACGCTGCATTAATACGCTCTAACTGGGAAATCGGTAAACGTATTGTAGAAGAAGAGCAACTGGGCAAGCAACGTGCCGACTATGGCATCCAATTGATTAAGTCCATCTCTCAGCAGTTGACATCAGAATTCGGTTCGGGTTATGGCGTTCGCAACTTAGCGTATTTCAAACAGTTATACCAATATTTTCCAGACTGGGAGATTTTGCACACGCGTGTGCAAAATCTATCTTGGTCACATCTAAGATGCATTTTGAGGGTAACCGATTCAAAAGCAAGATTATGGTACATTCAAGAAGCTGCAGAACAAATGTGGAGTGTTAGAACTCTCGACCGCAATGTTGCCTCCCAGTATTATTATCGACTTTTACAAACAAACAATGAGCATAAAAAGGAGGTGGAGAACGAGATGAAAACTCTCACGAAAGGATATGCTGACACACCAGCCATGTTCATCAAGTCGCCAATGGTAACAGAGTTCTTAGGTTTTTCTCGCGATATGAGCTTCTCAGAAAGTGAACTGGAGAGTGCCATTATTACACATCTTCAAAAATTCTTAATGGAAATGGGCAAAGGCTATGCATTTGTAGAGCGACAGCAACACATCATCACCGACACACAAGACTACTACATAGACCTTGTGTTCTACAATTACCTGATGAAGTGCTTTGTCCTCATTGACCTCAAGACAACCAAGATTACTCATCAAGACGTAGGACAGATGGACATGTATGTGAGAATGTATGACGAGTTGAAGCGCACAGAAGGCGACAACCCAACCATAGGTATTTTACTCTGTTCGGAGACCAGCCAAGACATAGCCCGTTTTTCTGTACTTCATGACAACAAGCAACTCTTTGCTTCTAAATATCTGACCTATCTTCCTACAGAAGAACAACTGAAAGAAGAGATAGAAAAGCAAAAGGAAATTTTTATGCTCCAACATCGTAAATTGTAAACAAGCAGCTTATGTTACCATTGCAACAAGCATACGAGGTACGCACAGCCGTACTGGAATATATCAAAGCCACATTCCACTTCAAGGATGCAGAAGTGGGTAAGGCTTTCTATCAATTTGTGGAGGATCCTAAAAACGGACTCTTCAAGGGACCTTACATCTCCCTCAAGACTCCCTTTGTGAAGGCAAGGGAAGACGAGGAGATTCCGCTCGACATCCGTCCTCCCTTCACTCCTCACCTGCATCAGATTCAGGCTTTCCGCCGTCTTTCCACCCATCAGGGGCATCAACCAGAACCAACCTTGCTCACAACAGGAACAGGTTCTGGCAAGACCGAGTGTTTCCTTTACCCTGTGCTCGACTATGTGTTTCAGATGAACAAGGCGGAGAATCAGATGGGCGTAAAAGTCATCATCCTATACCCTATGAATGCCTTAGCCAGCGACCAGGCCAAACGTCTTGCCGAGGCAATCTGGGGTACAGAAGAAGACCATCCGTTGAGAGACAAGGTAACGGCAGGACTGTTCATCGGCGAGGGAACCAATCCGAAGGACCATCCCACACAGATGGGACCAGACCATATCATAGAGAACCGAGAAAGCATCGTGAGAGGTGAGGTGCCAGACATCCTGCTCACCAACTTCAAGATGCTCGACTATGCGCTGATGCAGCAGAAATACATGCCCCTATGGAGAGGAAACATCGGAACACCAAAGCCCATGCTGAAATTCTTGGTATTGGACGAATTGCATACCTATGATGGAGCGCAAGGCACGGATGTAGCCAACCTGATTCGCCGTCTCAAGCTGAAGCTCAACCTACCTCAGCAGTGGCTTACCCCTGTAGGAACCAGTGCTACCATAGGCAACAAGGAAGACTCCAAGCAACTGCTGTGCGAATATGCCAGCAGTGTGTTCGGAGAATCATTCACCGCAGAAAGTATCATCGAGGAGCACCGCATCAGCGTGGAAGATTTCTTTGCAGACATCACAGAGGATGGTCTGCCAGAGAAGTATGACCTGAAGCGTTGCACACTCAAAGAGACAAAGACCATAGAAGCATACTTGCGTACTATCAGACAGATTTGGCTGCCAGGCTGCAAGCCAGACAAGGCAGAGATAGGCAAAAGACTCAGGCGACTACAGATATTCAAAGACCTGCTGAGCGTAACCGCCCAAGGCATTATCACCTTAGAGCAGCTGGGCAAGGAACTGGGCAGAAAGAACCGTGGCTTCCAACGACTATTGCTCAATTATCCAACATACGCCACCATTGCCTTGGAGAACATGCTTGCCTTGATTTCCGAGGCAAAGATGCCAGGTGGCAAATTCCCTTTGCTCTACCTGCAAGTACAACTTTGGCAAAGAGAACTCAGTGGCATCCAACGCTTTGTACAGTCAGAGCCAGAGTTTACATGGAGAGATAGCATCCCTATGGATGACCGCATCTCCCTGCCTGTCTATTTCTGCAGAGACTGTGGCAATAGTGGCTGGATAACCACCAAGAAGGCTACCGAAAGGAAATTTGGAACCAATGCCTCTGCTATCAATACGGCATTTATGGATGACGACAAAGACGTGGTACTGATGACTGTGGAAAGTCGGAAGAATGAGCCTATCGATGACTATATCAACCAGAACGGCACCAACGAAACGCTCTACATCCATCCAGAAGACTTGACCATTGGAGCCAAGACCGATCCACATGCGCTCCGTGTAAGGGTATTGAGCCGCAGAATATTTGCCCAAAATGGCAAAAAGCTATTCCTCGACAAGAAATGCCCTCTTTGCATGAGCGACTCTTTGACCATCGTGGGAGGCAGAACCACTACCCTATCCTCTGTGGCTGTGAGCCAAATCATGGCAAGCGATATGGACAATGAAGATGCGAGCAAGCGAAAGATGCTCAGTTTCAGCAACTCCGTACAGGATTCAGCCTATCTCGCAGGTTACTACGAGATAAGGACCTACCGTTTTCTTTTCCGCCAAAGCATACAGCAATATCTCAAGACACAAGACAATCCAATTAGCCTAAAAGAGCTACAGGATGGCTTCAAAAAATATTGGAAAGAAAAACTTTCTGGTGATGAGTATTACTATCGTTTCATCCCTGATGACCAGATAGAGAAGATAGATTTGGCAAAGAATTATCGCAATGCTGCAACTGGCGAGTTGACTGATAAATTCAAGAAAGAGTTTGACCTGAGAGTGGATTGGGAAATCTGCTCAGAATTTGGTATGATGTCAACCCGAGGTCGCACCTTGGAGAAAATGGGGTCAAGTGCCACTTCGTTCCGAGACAAGGATTTGCGCTTGGTATTCCACAAGATGGAAACATGGTTGAAAGACAACAACATGGAGTTTGTTTGCGAGGAAGAAGAAGACTTCCTTCATTTTGCCAATGGCATATTGCATCGTCTGCGCCAACGTGGTGGCATAGACCATGAGTTCCTGCGCCTATACCGCACGCAGCAACTAAAGCCAGTGATGCTTAACTGGCCTCGACAGAGCAACATCCACTTCCTGTATCGTGGGTTTCGTGCCAATCGTGTTCCTCACATGATAGGTTATCAAGCCCTGAAGACCAAAGAAGAAGTACTTGACATCACGACGGTTAGAAACCATCGCCGCAACTGGTTCTATAACTACTTTGTAAAGTGCTTGATTCCGCAAAGCATGATTCTTCACCCAAACGAAGAGCAGATCAACGACTTCTATGTAGTACTGCTGAACACCATGGCAGACTGCATGATCCTGGACAAGAAAGAAGCTCATGGCACGGCTAACTATGCCATCCGCCCTGATGCCATCTATGTGGAAACGGGTGTCAAGAACTTAAAGTGCGAAGATTGCGAATCACATCTGTTTGTAGGCAAAAGCGACACTTTGAGCGAAGGCACCCATTGCCTTGATTTCAAGTGCGATAAGGGAGTCTATGAAGAAGGTGTATCCATGGCAGACAACTATTATCGCCAGGTGTATGACAGGGAATCCTCTCCTCGTATCTATGCCCACGAACATACAGGACTCTTGGATAGAGCCGTAAGAGAAAAAATAGAGCATGAGTTTAAGGATCATACTGATGAAAACGGCAAGCCACTGCCACATGCCATCAATGTACTG
>OIAM01000340.1_pt1 | contig 16344 bp, 11 predicted proteins | sample 1580771 | NCBI WGS metagenome assembly OIAM01 (sample SAMEA3882538, study PRJEB24775) | human gut metagenome | biome: human-associated habitat; feature: intestine environment; material: feces | place: Netherlands | collected 2009/2010
CCGCAGATCATCCCCATCGTCAAGGCGGCGGTGGATGCCGCCAACATGGTGGGTCTGCCGGAGGCGCGTCTGCCGCTTGCGGACGCGGTCATTCTGGTGGCCACCAGCCCCAAATCCAACAGCGCCCACGACGCCATCAACGCAGCCATTGCGGATGTACAGGCCGGGCGCACCGGGCCCATCCCGCGCCAGCTGCAAAACAAGCACTTTGACGGTGAGGATGCGCTGGTAAAGGGGCAGAACTACAAATACGCCCACAGCTACGCCAACCACTGGGTACAGCAGCAGTATCTGCCGGATGTGCTGAAGGATACCAAGTACTACACCTTTGGCGACAACAAGACCGAACAGGCCGCCCGGGCGTACTGGGCAAAGATCAAAGGGGACGAAAACGTCTGAACCGTGTGAAAAAGGAGGATGGATATGCGTTATTCAAAACAGCGGGAGCTTGTCATGCAGACGGTACAGCAGCTGTGCGACCACCCGACTGCGGAGGAAATTTACGATAAAGCCGCGCAGGAGTGCCCGAATCTGAGCCTTGGCACCGTATACCGTAACCTGAACAGTCTGGTGGAAGCCGGGCGGGTGCGCCGGGTGTCCATTCCCGGCAAGGCAGACCGCTTTGACCACACCCTGCCGTGGCACAGCCATTTGTACTGCACCGTCTGCGGCGGCGTCACCGATGCAGAGGTGGACGGAAAACAGGTGATGGAGCTGGTCAAAAACCAGAAGGGCAGGGTGCAGGACTGTGCCGTGGTGCTGCTGGGCGTGTGCGAAGAGTGCTGCCGCAGGCAGGATGCAGAGGCGGCAGCGGCTAAACAGGCATAAAATTTGCGTGTTTCCTCTTGCCCGCAGCGGCCAAACAGGGTATACTAAAGAGTGTCTTTTATAGAATGGCAGAAAATAGAGTTTCGCCGCACGGGGCTACCCTGCCCGGCGGAGAAGGATGGTTTGCTTGGAATACATTAACTTTGAACATAATACCGTTGCCGCCGAGCTGGTGCGGCAGACCTACGACACCCCGCCGCTGGCCTTTGTGCACAGCTACGGCTGTCAGCAGAACGTCAACGACGGCGAGCGCATTAAAGGCGTGCTGGTGGATATCGGCTACGGCCTGTGCGATAAGCCCGAGGATGCCGACCTGATCTTGTTCAACACCTGCGCCGTGCGTGAGCACGCCGAGCAGCGGGTGTTCGGCAACGTGGGCGCGCTGAAGGGCCTTAAGGAAAAAAAGCCCGGCCTCATCATCGGACTGTGCGGCTGCATGGCCAACCAGAAACACGTTGTGGAAAAGCTGCGCAAGAGCTACCCCTATGTGGATCTGGTGTTCGGCGTGGACGGCATCGACACCCTGCCGCAGCTGATCGCCCAGAAACTGCAAAAGCATAAGAGGGTGCTGCTGGACCCCGCACAGCGTCCGGTCATCGTGGAGAACATCCCCATCCGGCGCGAGAGCGAGTTCCGCGCATGGCTGCCCATCATGTACGGCTGCGATAACTTCTGCACCTACTGCATCGTGCCCTACGTCCGCGGCCGCGAGAAGAGCCGCAAGCCCGGCGATATCCTTGCCGAGTTCCGCGACCTTGTGGAAGCGGGCTATAAGGAGATCACCCTGCTGGGGCAGAACGTGAACAGCTACGGTAAGGGGCTGGAGGAGCAGATCGATTTCTCCGACCTGCTCAACCTGCTGTGCACCGTGCCCGGCGATTACCACATCCGCTTTATGACCAGCCACCCCAAGGACGCCAGCCATAAGCTCATTGATACCATCGCCGCCCAGCCGAAGCTGTGCAAGCACCTGCATCTGCCGGTGCAGTGTGGCTCCGACCGGCTTTTGCAGCAGATGAACCGCCACTATACGGTGGAACAGTATCTGGAGCTCATCGACTACGCCCGCAAGACCGTGCCCGGCATCACCTTCTCCAGCGATATCATCGTGGGTTTCCCCGGCGAGACCGAGGAGGACTTTGTAAAAACGCTGGAGCTGGTGCGCAAGGTGGGCTATATGCAGCTGTTCACCTTTATCTATTCCAAGCGCACCGGCACTAAGGCTGCCGAAATGCCGGACCCCACCCCCCGCAAGGAAAAGACCGACCGCATGACCCGCCTGCTGGCTACGCAGGACGAGATCGCCATGGCGCTGGTCAAGGCGCAGGTGGGGCAGACCGTCCGGGTATTGGTGGAAGGCTTCGGGCGTAATGAAGGCACCCTTTCCGGCCGGTTGGACAATAACCTGACCGTGGAGTTTGCCGCCGACCCGGCACTGCTGGGCAGCTACGCGACTGTACATCTTACCGGTGCCCGCGCCACCGTGCTGCTGGGCGAGCTGGAAGCATAAAAAAGTGATTCCGGGGCAAACTGCCCCAGAAAGAATAAAAACAACAAGGAGAACCCAATCATGGATTGCATTGATCTTTTCAAGCGTGCCGCTATGGCACTGCAGACCGACCCCCGCTACGTCATTCTGGATCAGGCCCGCAAGGCAAACGACAAGGATGAGGAACTGCAGAACCTGATCGGCGAGTTCAATCTGGCCCGCATGGACCTGAACAACGAGATCGGCAAGAACGAGCGCGATGACGCCCGCATCGCTGAACTGAACGAGAAGGTGAACAGCCTCTACGGCCAGATCATGGGCAACGAGGGCATGGTGGCATACAACGAGGCCAAGCGCGAGTGCGAGAACCTGGTCAACTATATCGACGCCATCATCAACACCGCCATGAACGGCGGCGACCCCATGACCGTGCAGGAGCCTTCTGCCTCCTGCACCGGCAGCTGTTCCACCTGCGGCGGCTGCCACTGAGCAAACTTTTTTGACCGGAACGCGGCTGTGCAACACAGACCGCGTTTTGTTTGCACCGGCGGTTACAGCCCGCAAACCGGCTGACGGAACCATACAAGGGAAAGAGGAAAAACCATGGCAGAGCTTTCGCCCATGATGCAGCAGTATCTTGAGATCAAAAATCAACACAAGGACGAAATTCTTTTTTACCGCATCGGCGATTTTTACGAGATGTTCTTCGACGATGCCGTCACGGCGTCCCGGGAGCTGGATCTTACCCTTACCGGCAAGCAGTGCGGCCTTGCGGAGCGCGCCCCTATGTGCGGCGTGCCCTTCCACAGCTACGAGGGCTATGTGGCGCGCCTGATCGCTAAGGGCTATAAGGTGGCCATCTGTGAGCAGGTAGAGGACCCCGCCAAGGCGAAAGGCCTTGTCAAGCGGGACATCATCCGGGTGGTCACCCCCGGTACGGTCATTGAAAGCAGCATGCTGCAGGACGACCGCAACAACTACATTGCCAGCCTGTACCTCAAGGGCAAAAAGGCGGGCCTGTGCTTTGCGGACGTTTCCACCGGTACGGCGCATATCACCGAACTGACGGCGGATAAGATCGCCCCGGCGGTCATTACCGAGCTGTGCCGCTACCACCCCAGCGAGGTGCTGCTGAACCCCGGCCTGCTGGACTGCCGCGAGGTGACCGCCTACATCAAAAAGAACATGAGCTGCTCGGTGGAACTGGTCGAGGACGAGCGCTATGCGCCGGGGCTGGTGGCTTCTGCACTGGAAGAACAGTTTGGCCGCGACTGGCCGCAGACCACCGGCATGGTCGCCGAGGGCCTTGTGCGCTTTGCCATGGCTGCGCTGCTGGAATACCTGCACGATACCCAGATCAAGGGTGTGGAGCGGTTAAAGACCGTCATTACTTACAACGAAGCCCAGTTCATGCGGCTTTCGCCGGTCACCCGGGCAAATCTTGAATTGACCGAGACCCTGCGCGGCCGCGAAAAGCGCGGTACCCTGCTGTGGGTGCTGGATAAGACCAGCACCGCCATGGGCAAACGGATGCTGCGCAGCTGGATCGAGCAGCCGCTTATTTCCAGCCAGCTCATCAACCACCGCCTGAACGCCGTTGAGGCGCTGGTGCGCCAGACTATGGTGCGCGGCGACCTGACCGAGGAGCTGCACTACATTGCGGATCTGGAGCGCCTGATGACCCGCACGGTGTACGGCTCTGCCACCCCCAAGGAGATCTACACCCTTGCCCAGACCTGTGACCGTCTGCCCGGTCTGCGCAAGCAGGCAGAGGGCTGCAACTGCCCGGAGCTTGCCGAGCTGGCCGCAAGTATCGACCCGCTGGAGGATATCAAGGCGCGCATTTATGCCGCAGTAGACCCGGACGCCCCCTCCACCCTCAAGGATGGCGGCGTCATTGCCAAGGGCTACCATGCCGAGGTGGACGAGCTGCGCTCCATCCGTGATAACACCAAGGGCGTGCTGGCACAGCTGGAAGCCCGCCTGCGGCAGGAGACCGGCATCCCTAAGTTGAAAATCGGCTATAACCATGTGTTTGGCTACTTTATTGAGGTGAGCAACTCCTACAAAAACCTTGTGCCGGAGACCTATATCCGCAAGCAGACCCTCACCTCCGGCGAGCGGTACATCACGCAGGAACTGAAGGAGCTGGAAAGCAAAATTCTTGGCGCGCACGAGCGGCTCATCTCGCTGGAACGCCGCCTGTTTGACGAACTGCTGGAAAGTATCGGTGCCCAGCTGGACCGCATCCAGCGCACCGCTAACGCCATTGCTCAGCTGGATGTGCTGGCTGCGCTGGCGCAGGTGGCTGCGGAAAACAACTACTGCCGCCCCGTGGTGGACGACAGCGATGAGCTGACCATCACCGAGGGGCGTCACCCCGTGGTGGAACAGGTGCTCAAGGGCAGTATGTTCGTGCCCAATGATACCACCCTCAACTGCACCACCGACCGCTGCCTCATCATCACCGGCCCCAACATGGCGGGTAAATCTACCTATATGCGTCAGAATGCTCTGATTGCCCTGATGGCACAGATCGGCTCCTTTGTGCCGGCAGCCAGCTGTCATGTGGGCGTGGTGGACGCCATCTTCACCCGCATCGGCGCCTCGGACGACCTTGCCGCAGGTCAGTCCACCTTTATGGTGGAGATGACCGAGGTGGCGGAGATCCTGAAAAACGCTACCGCCAAAAGTCTTGTGGTGCTGGACGAGATCGGCCGCGGCACCTCCACCTTTGACGGCATGAGCATCGCCCGCGCCGTGGTGGAGCATATCGCAGACCCCGCCAAGGGGCTGGGCTGCAAGACCCTGTTCGCCACCCACTACCACGAGCTGACCGAGCTGGAAGGCACTGTGGAGGGCGTAAAAAACTACAACATCGCGGTCAAAAAGCGCGGTGAGGATATCACTTTCCTGCGGCGCATTGTGCGCGGCCCCGCCGACGACAGCTACGGCATCGAGGTGGCAAAGCTGGCCGGTCTGCCCGGCAGCGTGACCCGCCGTGCCCACGAGGTGCTGCGCACGCTGGAAGCCTCTGCTCCCAAAAACAAGGTGGAGCAGATGGATTTTGACGCCTTGCAGGAGTACAATTCCCCGGCAGTGCCCAGCGAGATGATGGAAAAGCTGGAAGCTGTGGATGTGGAAACGCTTACTCCCATTGAAGCACTGAACTTTTTGTACGAGCTGAAAAAGACCCTCAAGGGCAGCCTGAACGGCTGACCGCAAAAATCAACCACAGGGGAGGGAAAAGACCATGGCAGTCATCCATGTTCTGGATAAGCATACCGCGGAGCTGATTGCCGCCGGTGAGGTGGTGGAGCGCCCCGCATCGGTGGTCAAGGAACTGCTGGAAAACTCCATCGACGCCGGTGCAACGCAGGTTACAGTCAGTATCGAGTCCGGCGGCGTAAAGCTGATCGAGATCAGCGATAACGGCACCGGTATAGATGCCGAGTATATCCCAACGGCTTTCATCCGCCACGCCACCAGCAAAATTGAAAAGCCGGATGACCTGAACAGCATCCATACGCTGGGGTTCCGGGGTGAGGCATTGGCTTCCATTGCCAGCGTAGCGCGGGTAGAGCTGCTCACCCGCACCGAGGTGGACGAGTTTGCCACCTGCTACCGCATCTCCGGCGGCGAGGAGCAGGGCAGGGAGCCTGCCGCCCGTGCTGTGGGCACCACCATCCGGGTGCAGGATTTGTTCTACAACACCCCCGCCCGCATGAAGTTCCTCAAAAAGGACTCCAGCGAGGGCACCTTTGTGGCAGATAACGTAGGGCACGTGGCGCTCAGCCACCCGGAGGTCAGCGTCAAATTCATCCGGGAAGGCAAGCTGCAATACGTCACCCCCGGCGATGGTCAGCTGCGCAGCGCCGCCTACGCGGTGCTGGGGCGGGAGTTCAGCCGTGACCTTATCGAGGTGCACTCCGAGGAAGGGCTGTACCGGGTTACCGGCTTGATCACCCCACCCAAGAGCTGCCGCGCCAGCCGCAGTATGCAGCATTTCTACATCAATGGCCGCTATGTGCGCAACCGCACCATCATGGCGGGCATGGAAATGGCCTTTAAGGGCACGACCATGCAGGGCAAGTTCCCGGGCGGCATCTTGCTGCTGGAAATGCCCACCGATCTTGTGGACGTCAATGTCCACCCTGCAAAGATCGAAGCCCGCTTTGCCCGGGAAAATGACGTGTTTGATGTCGTTTACCATGCGGTCAAGCTGGCGCTGGCACAGCCCGGCACCGGGGAGCGCCGCTTTACCTTTGAAGCAGACGAAAAAGAGAAGACTGAAAAAGAAAACGATATTAAGGATGAAAATTCTGTAAAGAATAATTACTTTACAGGACTTTCCGCCGTCATTCCGGGTCAGGCAGACCCCGGCACGCTGCCCGCGCAGCGCTGGGAAGCCCCGCAGCCGCCGCGCCCTGCCGCTGCACCGGTGAAAACCCCGTCTTTTACGGCAGACACCCCGCCGGTACAGCCCGCACCGCCTGCCCGCGCGGCGGCTGTGCCTTCGTGGCGGCAGTCTGCCCCCGCAGAGGATATTCTGGACCCGGTGGTCACCCTTCACAGCCCGGAAAAAGCGGATGCAACCAAAGTCCAGCCCGCACCGCTGCCCTTCCGGGCAGCCGCTGCTGAGGCACAGCTGGACGTGCACCCGGAGACGGACGCCACAGCCGACCCGCTGCTGGATCACATGGCAGCATGGAACACCGTGCCTGCCGCCCCGGAGATCGAAGCCGCAACGGTGCCCTATCAGCCGGAGGAGCCGGTGCAGTCCGAGCAGCCGGAACAGCTGGGCTTTGATGTACCGCAGGGGGAAGAGCCGCTGCGGTATGTGGGCGAGGTTTTCCGCACCTATATTCTGGCAGAGCGGGGAGACGAGCTGTGTCTGATCGATAAGCACGCCGCCCACGAGCGTCAGCTGTACGAAAAGCTGGCCGCGAACTACGGCAACGTGCCCAGCCAGCTGCTGTTGCAGCCCGCCGCCATCGACCTTTCCGCAGAGGAAAAGCAGGCGCTGCTGGAAAATCAGCCCCTGCTGGAAAACGCCGGGCTGGATGTGGCCGACTTTGGCGGCAGCACCGTGCTATTGCGCGCTGTGCCTGCGGACGTAGAGCCGCAGAACGCTGAGGATTTGCTGGTGGAAATCGCCGACCGCCTGCTCAAGGGCAGCCGGGACGCGCTGAACGAGCACACCGAGTGGGTGCTGCACTCCATCTCCTGCCGCGCCGCCATCAAGGCGGGGGATAAGTCCTCCCCGCAGGAGCTTATGGCACTGGCCGAGAAGATCCTCTCCGGCGAGGTGCCGCCCTTCTGCCCCCATGGCCGTCCCTGCGTGCTCAAGCTTACCCGAAAGGAGTTGGAAAAGCAGTTTGGACGCATCGTATAATGCAAAACCTGCCGTGGTGGCTGTGGTAGGCCCCACCGCCACCGGCAAGACCGCGCTGGGCGTTGCGCTGGCGCAGCAGTTCTCCGGCGAGGTCATCAGTGCCGACTCCATGCAGATCTACAAAGGTCTGGATGTGGGCACCGCTAAGGTCACCCCGCAGGAGACTTGTGGCATCCCGCACCACGGCGTGGACATCCTCACCCCGGAAAAGACCTTCAGCGTGGCGGATTTCACCGCGCTGGCAGGGGAGTATATCCAGGATATCACTGCCCGGGGGCATCTGCCGCTGCTGGTAGGCGGCACCGGACTGTATGTGCAGAGCCTTTTGTACGGGGTGCGCTTCACCGCCGAAAAAGCCCCGGATGGTCTGCGCGAGCAGCTGACCGCTGAACTGGAAGCCAACGGCCCGGAAGCCATGTACGCAAAACTGCAAGCCGTGGACCCGGAAGCCACCGCTGCCATCCACCCCAATAATAAGGTACGGGTGCTGCGGGCGCTGGAACACTACCGCGCCACTGGCAAGCGTCTCAGCGAACAAAAGGCCGATTCGCTGCCGCCGGAGCGCCCCTACCGCAGCCTTGTGCTGGGGCTGGATTTTCCGGACCGTGCAGCGCTGTACCGCCGCATCGACCTGCGGGTGGACAAAATGCTGGAGGCCGGGCTTTTGGCCGAGGCAGAATACGTCTGGCATAACCGCGAAGTCTTCCGCACCGCCGCACAGGCCATCGGCTATAAAGAATTTTTTCCGTATTTCCAGCAGACCGCCACGCTTGAGGCCTGCACCGAAAAGCTCAAACAGGCCTCCCGCAACTACGCCAAGCGCCAGCTGACATGGTTCCGCCACATGGACGGGGTTACATGGCTGGACGCCGGGGCGGCGGACGTGCGACAGACCGCTTTGCGCCTGACCCAAGACTTTTTATTGAAAGGATGATCCTTATGCCGGAAACCCCTCAGGAACCGCGCCACAAGTTTTCTGCGCTCACCACGCTGGCGGCTGTGCTGGCCACCTTTTTGCTGGCGGCGGCAGCGTATGTCTGCTGGCAGGCGGCGCACATCCTTTTCCCCCAGAACGTCTACGAAACGGCGCTGCCCATCACCATCTCCGATACCATTGAAGCGGACGGCGTGCTGCTGTTTGACGAGACCTGCATTTCCGGCAGCGGCAATCTGGGTTACCTTGTCTCGGACGGCGAGCGGGTGTCGGCAGGCACTGCCGTTGCAGAGCTGTATACCGATGCCAATCAGGCGGTGCTGCGCCAGCAGCTGACCCAGCTCACCAGCCAGATCGACCTTTTGCAGCGCTCCCAGAACACCGCAGCCACCCAGCTGGACGGCTTGCTCAAGGAGCGCTCCGGTGCGCTGTATGACCTGCTGGACGCACTGGATACCGCCCAATACAGCGATGTGGACGAAAGCACCGATGCCTATTTGCTGGCGCAGAACAAGCTGTGGATCACCACCGGCGATACCGCCGGCTTTGCGGATCAGATCGCGCTGCTTGCCCAGCAGGCACAGACCGTGCAGGCACAGCTGGGCAACCCCACCCAGATCGCCGCCCCCACTACCGGCTACTTTGTCCGAGCTGCCAGCAGCGGACGGCTGAATGCCGGTGCTGCGGACATTCTGGCGCAGAGCCCGGAGCAGCTTAAAGCCTATCTGGACTCTGACCCCGAGATGCCGCTGGATGGCTGCGTAGGCAAGCTGGTGGCCGGGTTCAGCTGGCAGTACGCCGGGGTGTGCTCCGCAAAGCAGGCCGAAAAGCTGCTGGGCGCGGACGGTAAGCCCCTGCGCACGGCGGTGGAGATCAGCTTCCCCGGCCAGAGCGATGCTGCCTTGCGCGCCACTGTCGCCGAGGTGACCATTGATGCAGAGCAGGATATTGCCCGCTTTGTGCTGCAATGCAACTCCATCAACGGCGATGTGCTGTGCCTCAACCACGCCCGCGCACGCATCAGCACCGGCGAGAGCACCGGCCTGCGGGTTCCCGCCGCAGCGGTGCACTACCTCAAGGAGGACGGCACCGAGGCTGAGACGCAGGGCGAAAACTATATTCCCGGCGTGTACGTCAAGTACGGCAACATCGCCCGTTTCTGCAAGATTGACCCGGTGGATGCCGACCATCCGCTGATCTCGGAAGACGATTACATCCTTGTTTTGCCCAAGGGAACGGACGGTTCTGTCAGTCAGGTAAGGCTTTATGACGAAATAATCGTCTCCGGACAAAATTTATATGACGGAAAACTTTTGTAGTTATTGACATCTGCTGCAAAAAATCAGATAATAGTAAAAGCTATTTGCATTCTTTTTGCAAAGAACGCCAGGCAGCCGGGCGCTGCCCGAATGAAAGGAGCAGATAATTATGTCTTTGCTGGATAGCATTAAGAAGGGCCTGATGGGCGAAGGGGACGAGTACGAGGACCAGTACATCGATGACGGCCCCCAGATGGTGAACAACAACAGCGGCGTTGGCATCGGGATGGACGAAGAGACCGAGGAGCCTGCCGAGGGCACCAGCAAGAAGAACAAGGTGGTCAACATCCATGCCACCACTCAGCTCAAGGTGGTTCTGGTCAAGCCCGAGCGGTTCGAGGATGCCAGCACCATTGCCGACCATCTGAACAACAAGCGTACCGTGGTGCTGAACCTGGAGTCCACCAACAAGGAGGTCTCCCGCCGTCTGGTAGACTTTTTGTCCGGCGTGGCCTATGCCAACAACGGCCAGATCAAGCGCGTAGCCAACAGCACCTTTATCATTACCCCGTATAACGTGGATATCATGGGTGACCTGCTGGACGAGCTGGAGAACAATGGCGCATTCTATTGATCCGGCAACCGGTGCGGTGCGGGGTTTTGTGCCCGCCCGCAACGATGAGGAACGCTACCTTATGCGGCATATCGAGGATCTTGCCGATGCGGCTTTTTCCCGCGGCATAGCCCGGTACTCTGCATTCCTCAGCGACCGGGAACAGGATCTTGCTCGGGCGGCACTGGGGCGTGCCGGTGTGCGGGACGGCTGGCGTTTTGACGGCGGCTGGCCCGAGGCCGAGCGCCGGGTGCTCTGTCTGGAGCCGGAGTACAGCTACGGCGAGTGTCCGGTGCGCTGCGTACAGCTGCAATGCCGGGCACTGCCCGGTGCGGCGCTCCCCGCGCACAAGGACTATCTGGGCAGCCTGATGGGGCTTGCCCTCAAGCGCGAGGCACTGGGCGATATCCTGCTACCTGCCGATGCGCCGGGCACAGCTTATGTGTTCGCGCTGGAACCGGCGGCAAAGCTTATCTGTCGGGAGCTGTGTCAGGCGGGACGCACAGAGGTGTCCACCCGCCTGCTGGAGCCGGAAGAGATCCCGGCTTTCCCGGCACCGGAGCGGCAGCTGCTCACCGCCACTGTGTCCTCCCTGCGGCTGGACGCGGTACTCTCTGCCATGCTGCACGTCAGCCGCGGCACCGCTGCGGAGCTGATCGAGGCGGGCAGGGTAGAGATCAACCATCTGCCGGTAGAAAAGCCCCATGCTCCCGTATACGAGCAGGATGTGTTCACCGTGCGCGGCAAGGGCCGCTTCCGGCTGACTGCATTGCCCGGGAAAAGTAAAAAAAGATCGTTCGATCATTGAGTTCTTTCAATATTAAAAGCTATGGGAGGAAATGACTATGCTGACCCCGCAGGATGTCCGCTCTGTACAATTTGAAAAAAACCTCCGCGGCTACCGTACAGAGGACGTGGATCGTTTTCTGGACAAGGTCGAGGAGCAGCTGCAGCAGAACGATGCGCAGGCAGAGCAGCTGCGCAAGCAGATCGCTGATCTGACCGCAGAGAACCAGAAGCTCAAGGGTGAGCTGCAAAGCTTTGAGGCCGATGGCGATATGCTCAAGAGCGCGCTGATCAACGCCCAGCGCATGGGCGAAAACGTGATCCGTGAAGCAAACCAGAAGGCTGAGGAGATCATCCACCGCGCAAACCTGCGGGGCGACGATATCATCCGCGATGCCAACGAGCTGCTGCAGAAGGCAAGCGACCGCGCAGACGAGATCGAGAACGAGGCCAACGAGAAGCGTCTGGCTGAAGAGCGGGAGTACGACCGCGTCCGTCTGGAGGTCACCCGCTTCAAGGCGGATGTGCTCAATTTGTACCGCAGCCATGTGGAGTCTTTGAGCCGTCTGCCGGAGTTCCAGAAGGACGCTAAGGAAGCCGAAAAGGACGCCCCCGTACAGGACGCAGAGCCTGCACAGGAAGCTGCCGCAGAGCAGCCCGCCGCACAGCCCGAGGCAGCAACAGCCGATGCAGCAACCCCGGCCGAGCAACCTGCCGAACCGACCGAAACCACCGAACCTGCCGCCCCTGCCGATGACGACAAGGCGGCTGACAGCAGCGAGGATTTCTGGGCAAAGGACGAAAGCCAGCTCAAGCTGGACCCGCCTCCTGCTGATATGAAGCCGGACGAGCCGGACTACGACGCTTTTCAGGGCGTAAAGTTCAGCGAGTAAGGCACCCAACGCAAAAATAGAGGAGAGTGTAAACCATTGGCTAAGAACAAATCGCAGTACGACAGCACGTTGAATCTGCCCAAGACCCTGTTTGAGATGCGCGCCGGTCTGCCCAAAAAGGAACCGGTCATGCTCAAGGACTGGGACGACAACGACCTGTACAACCAGCTCATGAAGCACAACGAGGGCAAGCCCCAGTTTATTCTGCACGACGGCCCTCCGTATGCAAACGGCAACATCCACATGGGCACCGCCCTGAACAAGATCATCAAGGATATCATCATCCGCGAAAAGAACATGGAGGGCTATCAGGCTCCCTATGTGCCCGGTTTTGATACCCACGGCCTGCCCATTGAGCTGAAGGCTCTGTCCTCGGTGGGTGACAAGAAGAAGGACATCTCCAAGCTGGAGCTGCGCCAGATCTGTGAAAAGTTTGCCACCGAGCATATCGACATCATGAGCGACCAGTTCAAGCGTCTGGGCGTCATCGGCGATTTTGAGCACCCCTACCTGACCCTGAAGCCGGAGTTTGAGGCACGTCAGATCGAGATCTTCGGCGAGATGGCCAAGAAGGGCTACATCTACAAGGGCCTCAAGCCCGTGTACTGGTGCCCGGACTGCCGCACCGCGCTGGCTGAGGCCGAGATCGAGTACGGCGAGGACGACTGCGATTCCATCTTTGTGCGTTTCCACGTCTCGCAGGATCCCAACGGTGTGCTGGCAAAGTACGGCATCCCCATGGATAAAACCTACTTCGTCATCTGGACCACTACAACCTGGACCCTGCCCGCCAACGAGGCCATCTGCCTGAACGGTCAGTTCGAGTACTCCTTCGTCAAGATCGGCGAGGAATACCACATCATGGCGACTGATCTGGTCAAGAGCGTCATGGACGCCTGCCACATCGAGAACTATGAGATCGTGGGCGAGCCCGTTTCCGGCGCTGAGTTCGAGCTGATGCGCTATAACCACGTCTACCTGCCCAAGGAGGGCTGGGTCATTCTGGGCGACCACGTTACGCTGGAAAGCGGTTCCGGCTGCGTTCATACCGCAGGCGGTCACGGCGTGGACGACTTCAACGTCTGCCAGAAGTATCCGCAGGTGCCCATCACGGTGCCCGTGGATGACGGCGGTTATCTGACCGAGCTGGCCGGCAAGTACGCTGGGCAGCGCGTGTGGGCAGCCAACAAGACCATTCTGGCCGACCTGACTGCTTCCGGCGCTGTGATGGGTCAGGTGCACATCAAGCATCAGTACCCCCACTGCTGGCGCTGCCATCATCCCATCATCTTCCGCGCTACCGAGCAGTGGTTCTGCTCCATTGCCAAGTTCCGCGAGGACGTGTACAAAGCAATTGATACCGTCACCTGGATGCCGGATTGGGGCCATGACCGCATGACCGGCATGGTGCGCGACCGTAACGACTGGTGCATCAGCCGCCAGCGCACTTGGGGCGTGCCCATCCCCGCCTTCTACTGCAAGAAGTGCGGCACCTACCACATCACCGATGCTACCATCAAGGCTGTCAGCGCCCTGTTCCGCAAGGAAGGCTCTGACGCATGGTATAAGTACGATGCCGAGCAGATCATCCCCGCAGGCGAAGTGTGCGAGAAGTGCGGCGCTTCCGAGTGGGAGAAGGATTCCGACATCATGGACGTCTGGTTCGACTCCGGCTCCACCCATGCTGCCGTGCTGGACGAGCGCCCCGAGCTGCGTTTCCCCGCCGATATGTATATGGAAGGCGGCGACCAGTTCCGCGGCTGGTTCCAGTCCAGCCTGCTGACCAGCGTTGCAAGCAAGGGCTGCGCACCCTATAAGTCCGTGCTGTGCCACGGCTGGGTGGTGGACGAGCAGGGCAAGCAGATGCACAAGAGCGCCGGTAACGGCGTGGAGCCCAGCGAGATCATCAAGGATTACGGCGCCGATATTATCCGTCTGTGGGTGGCTTCTTCCGATTACACCGTGGACGTGCGCGCCGGCAAGAACATCTTCAAGCAGCTCAGCGAGGCTTACCGTAAGATCCGCAACACCGCCCGCTTTATTCTGGGCAATCTGGACGGCTTTGACCCCAACACCGATTGTGTGGCAGACGGCCAGCTGCAGGATATCGACCGCTGGGCACTGGCTGCGCTGGATGACCTGATCGCCAACACCAACGCTGGCTACGCTGTGTACGACTTCAACAAGGTCTACCACGCTGTGTACAACTTCTGCGTGGTGGCCATGTCCAACTTCTATCTGGACGTCACCAAGGATCGTCTGTACTGCACCAACGGCACCGCCCGCAAGGCCGCCCAGACCACCATGTACAAGATCCTTGTTGCGCTGGACAAGATCATTGCCCCCATCCTGTGCTTCACCAGTCAGGAGATCTGGGACTTCATGCCCAAGACCGAGGGTATGAACAAGTATGTGGTGTTTGAGCAGATGCCCAAGGCAGGCCAGTATGCCGCCGACGATGCCTTTAAGGCAAAGTGGGCACAGCTGATCGCCGTGCGCGACGAGGTCAAGAAGGTGCTGGAGCAGGCCCGTGCCGAAAAGCTCATTGGTGCATCTCTGGAGGCCTCCGTCACCCTGTACTGCAGCGATGCCGTCTATGACCTGCTGAACAGCATCCCCATGGACGAGCTGGCCGACCTGATGATCGTCTCCCATGTGGAACTGGTCAAGGGCGAGGGCGGCGCTGCCAGCGCTGTCGAGGGCTTGGGCGTTGCAGCTGCACACGCCACCGGCGACAAGTGCGAGCGCTGCTGGAAGTACTCTGCTTCCATCGGCAGCCACCCCGCACACCCCACCCTGTGCGCACGCTGCGCCAGCGTTGTGGAAGCATAAGCGTCCCGCATCAATACAAATCTGTTTTGTAAAAAGGGCGGCGCTCCCTTGAACGGGGAGCGCCGTTTTTTATAACAGAAACGAGGTAGCTAATGGCATTTGTACTCTTCAATCTGGCAGCTGTGGCTGCGCTGATCGGCATCGACCAGCTGATCAAACTGTGGGCAGTGCAGGTTTTGCAGCCGGTAGGCGCTATGCCGCTCATCCCCCGTGTGGTGGAACTGCGGTTCGTGCTCAATCCGGGCATGGCCTTCAGCCTGCTCAGCGGCAAACAGCTGTTCCTGATCATCGCCACAAGCGCGGCGCTGCTGGCGGTCGCCTACGGCCTGTTTTTCCGCAGCCGCGGCAAGCGCCTGCAGCAGGCAGCGCTGGTGCTGGTGCTGGGCGGAGGTATCGGCAATCTGATCGACCGTGTGCTCAACGGCGAGGTGGTGGACTACATCAACCTGCTGTTCATGCGCTTTGCTGTGTTCAATTTTGCAGATATCTGCGTTTGCGTGGGCGTGGCATTGTGGGTGCTGGTGATCTTTCTGGACGAAGTGCACGCCGATGACGCCGCTTCCAAGGAGCAGTAAATTATGGAACAGCGTGAATTTATCGTAGAGCAGGAGACTGCCGGTCAGCGTATCGACCGCTTTCTCAGCGGTGAGGACACCGGCCTGTCCCGCTCGGCGCTGCAGGCGCTGGTGGCCGAGGGGCATGTGCAGTGCAACGGCAAGACTGTGGCCAAAAGCCTGAAGCTCAAGGCAGGGGACACCGTGCTGCTGGAGATCCCGGACGCAAAGCCCATCGAGGCCGTGCCGCAGGATATTCCGCTGGAGATCGTCTACGAGGACTCCCATCTGCTGGTGGTCAACAAGCCCAAGGGCATGGTGGTGCACCCCGCACCCGGCAACCCGGACGGCACGCTGGTCAACGCCCTGCTGTGGCACTGCAAAGGCAGCCTTTCCGGCATTGGCGGTGAGATCCGCCCCGGCATCGTCCACCGCATCGATAAGGACACCAGCGGCCTGCTGGTGGTGGCAAAGGACGACGCTACCCACATCGGCCTTTCCCAGCAGATGGCAGTGCACAGCGTGGAGCGCGCCTACCAGACGGTAGTTTACGGCGGCTTTGCGCAGGACGAGGGCTTTGTGGAAGCAAACCTCGGCCGCAGCAAGATCGACCGCAAAAAAATGGCGGTCTACCCGGCAAATGAGCCCCACACCAAGTATGCCTACACCGGCTATAAGGTGCTGGAGCGGCTGGGGGAGTTCACCCTGCTGGAATGCCGCCTAAAGACCGGCCGCACCCATCAGATCCGCGTGCACATGGC
>OIAM01000358.1_pt1 | contig 15446 bp, 14 predicted proteins | sample 1580771 | NCBI WGS metagenome assembly OIAM01 (sample SAMEA3882538, study PRJEB24775) | human gut metagenome | biome: human-associated habitat; feature: intestine environment; material: feces | place: Netherlands | collected 2009/2010
CATAGGTCAGCAATAGGCCTTTTACTTTAGTTTTACTACACAGTTTTAAGTGTTGAAGCATGTCCCGTTTTCACAGTGGAAACCCGTAGTAATTGAGGTTTCGCATCGGAGCACGGGAAGGCAGCGAAAATTTGCAGACAAGTGGCGCCATCGTACTTGTTAGTTCCACTGCAACCTTTGCTCTCATCAAGACACTTGCCGGCAACAATAAAGTCAACCACATCAAGTCTCACATCTTTCGAATCAATTTTCTCCGGCATCACCTGTTTCTAACCTCTTGACAAGGCCTAAAGTCACAATGTATAAATCCACATCGACGGTAACCTGTCACTTGACTATGTTTTAAACGATCATACTCTAGTATGGCACAATTAATCCCGTATACACAAACGATTTCAAATGAGCAGTCCGCCAATTCTTAATACAAAAATAGCAAATAGTTGCGGCACTCCTCCTTTAAATCTTGTCAACATCCCCCACATGCCAGACCGATATTCTGTGGTTTCGGTTATTCCAGTGAGAGTGTATCTACGCCAATCTCGCAACGGTGGCACAGCAATATAATGGTCGTTGCAGTCTTAGCGTCCTCCTGGTTAGCCCACGGCACAATTTGCTGGCGTTCGTTTGGGGATTTCCCTACATGAAAAATAGCTATTCACAGAAGATATGTCCGGAAACGTATTTATTGACTATTTTACAAAGACAAGACAATTCCTGAGTATTCCTATTCACGATTTGCTATTTTCAAGTCTGCAGTATAAAGTTCATTATAAATGTGGCAATTTTTAAGCAAATAATCATGAGTCTCGAAACCCACAACTTTCCCCTCGTCAATTACCATTACTTTATCTGCATAAAATGGAACATTAGATACTCGATGTGTTATTACTATGCAGATCCGATTTTTTGCAATTTGTTTTATGGCCTTAAAAATATTAATTTCTGAGATCGCATCCAATGCTGCATTAGGTTCATCCAAAATAATCAATTCTGCATCTTTAAACAGAACACGTCCAATTCCCACCTTAATCCATTGTCCTCCAGATAGGTTTTTACCATTTTCAAACCAATTTCCCAGCTGCTGTGTTAGCTCTAAATCCATATTAAGGCCTATGGACTCAATTATTCGCTTCTGCTTGTCACAGTTACTTAAGTTATCAATATCACTTATTCCAATATTTTCCCCAAGAGATAATTCGTATTTAGTGAAATCTTGGAACAAGATTGAAATTTTTTTCCTAAGTTGGTCCTTGTCTATTTGTCTCATTTCTATTCCATTAATCCTTATGCTGCCTTCATAATCATTATAAAGAACAGATAATATTTTTGCTAAGGTCGATTTTCCTGCCCCGTTTTTTCCAACGATTGCAACGATATCGCCTTTACTTAAACTGAAACTCACATCTTTTAGTGCATACCTATTATTGCTATTATATCTATAAGACAAATTTTCAACAGTTATTGTATTTATTTCATCTATATGCTTTTCCATACGTTTTATTTGTCTTCTTCCGGCATGTCCAAAAACTCAAATATTTGGTTAATGTACAGATTATCGTTGTAAATTGCAGAAATCTGGGCTAATAGCTGCTTAAGCGTTGATTTAATATTACTTGAAACGTTAATATAAGCCACTGAGTCTCCAATCAAAATATTACCTGCGTATGTATCAAAAATAACGATGCAAAACAGTACTCCCATACAAAGTTCATCCAAAATGGAAATCAATAAACTAATTTCGGATGATTTCTTGTAATAAGATTTATCCTGTTTAAAAAAATCGTCATATATCCCCTTAACTTTATGAATAAAATATTCCGCTAAATTATATGTTCTAATTTCCTTAAAAGCTATATCGTTAGTTAACAAATATTGGAAATACCATTTTTTCCTTTCTTCCTCAGTACGATAACGTAGCATCTCGTACCGTTTTTTGTTCAATCTATTTGCAAGAAAAGTACTAAAGCAAGCATTAGGGAGAATAAGAAAAATTGACCACCATTTCCAAGAAAGTATGATGGCGCCATAAGATATAAAAGTAATAGATAATTGGATTATTGAAAGTATATATGAAATAAATGGATATATTTTGTTACTTGTCTGAGCTCTTTGAATTTTGTTATAAGCTTCCGGATTTTCAAAGGACTTAAAGGACAGCTTACCCGCCTTATCTAGAATCATAATGTTAATAGTTTTATTAAGTTTGTATTGAAACACAGAAGTATAGTATTGACTAAATATAGTAAATAATGAAACCAAAGCATTACATGCAACATAAACAATTATCAGTCCAACAACCTGACTAAATGAATAAACGCCCGTTTGGATTCCATTTATTATCGATTGGGTTAACAGCAGAGAAATAGATGGTGTTATACCAAGTAATACTGTTGAAAATAGCGAAAACGCCAAAAACTTTTTATCGATTTTTATTAGTATCCCTAAACATCTTTTGTAATTACCGAGAATGTTTAGGATGGTATCGCCAAAACGGACCATTGCCATACTTCCTCCTTTTCATCCGGTCAACATGATGTTACATCCAACTAAAACTAAACTTGCAACTATGACAAGTCCTCGAAGACATTCTATCATATTATACATTTTTTTTAAACACTGTTTTGACATATTGTTCGCAATGCGCATAAGTGGTATACTGTTATTAATTCGTAGGCTCCAAGTTTAGCACCGAAAACACTTTTGGCTATAAAAACATAACATAATGAAAGGATGATTAACATGCAAAATGAATTGTACCAACCAAATGAATATGTAGTTATCCGTACTCCTATTAATTCTACTGAAGAATTCTGTCATCTTTTCTCAAATGCCAAATTGACAAAGCAGCGAATTCAAAATCTTAAAGAAGATTCTTGTTTTCGTGAATTATTGAAAACTGCGTCGCATGACTTAGCCCAATACTTTTTGGATGAAAACGCAGCTTGCACTGACAAGCTTCTACATAGTGGAATAAAATATGCAATCCGTTCATCTTCGCGATGCACTCCTTATGGATTATGCGCGGGTGTCTCTTTGGCGAAGCTTGGAGAACACACAGATATCTTGTTAGGAAACAAAAACAGTTTTGTGAAATTTTCTCGCCCTGATATGGAATGGCTATTTTCTATTATTCATAAAATAATTTCTGATAAGAATATTTTACCATCTCTAAAGGTATGTAGCAATCCGTATATATACGAAAAAGGATCTCGTCTTATCAACCCTTGGCATGTTGATCTGGCCGGAGTTGGATCAAAAGAGACGCAAATATCAATCCGAAACAGCCCGCTAGTACAGCATGTACTTAGTTTATCAAAATCTTATATTCTATATGATGATTTGCAACATATCATTCTTTCTGAGAGTAGCACCGCAAACGAGTCTAAGGTGACATCATTCCTTAACAATTTAATAGATAGTGAGTATTTGCTGGTAAATTTGTATCCCAAACATCGCTTGACAAGGGCACACAGAGAAAAACAACTGAAAATGAGCTGCCAAGCCTTACACAATGCACCGCCTAACAGGACATAGGCGGTGTTTTTGTATGCAGACGGCGTTTTCTCTGTGTGCCGATATGGGCCAGCCGTGCGGCGTGGCCTAAATTCTTGTCAAGGAGGTTATTTGTGTCATGGCAGAAGAAAGCAAGCATCCCCCTACCACGGAGGAACAGACCCCGCCTGAAATGCCGGGAAAAGCCCCGGAAAAGGAGCAGGCCGAGATCCCTGATGCGGGCGCCGGCCCCGCTCCGTCCGCAAAGGTGATCGACCTTTCCGCTGTGCGTTCCACGCCGGAAAAGGATGCTCCGACGGACATCCCCAAGGAGCCGGAAGCCCAGCCTGTTTCCGTCACCGAGTACAGCAAGCAGGAATGGAAAAAGCCCATGCCGGAGCCGGAGAAAACCAAGCCCAAACGGGGCCGCCCCGCAAAATCCGAAAAAGCTGCGCCTACCGAGCCGGGGGCCAAGAAAGAGGCACAGGCGGAAAAGCCCCGCCGTGGCCGCCCGTCCAAGGCGGAAAAAGTGGCCCCGGAGCAGACCAAGCCGCCCAAGGCTGGCAAAACCCATGCAGCCCCCGAGGAAAAGGCAGCACCTCCGGCCCCGGAAGTGCCGCCTACACCCCGCGACGCTACCCGCGCCGAAAAAGAGGAGATCGTCTACCTTGACCTTTCCGACCTGCACCCGTTCAAGGATCACCCTTTCGGTGTCCGTGACGATGCGGAAATGAAATCTCTGGTGGAGAGCGTCCGCAACGGCGGCGTCAACCAGCCCGCGCTTGTGCGTCCCCGTGAGGGCGGCGGCTATGAGATCATCGCTGGCCACCGCCGCCAGATGGCCAGCCAGCTTGCCGGGTATCGCAATATGCCCTGTATCGTCCGCAATATGACGGATGACGAGGCCATTCTCGCTATGACGGATGACAACCTCCGTCAGCGTGAAACGATTTTGCCCAGCGAAAAAGCCATGTCCCTGAAAATGCAGTATGAGGCTATCAAGCATCAGGGGGCGCGCGGCGACAGCGCCGAGGCCGGAAAGCTCTCTCTTGAAAGCGTGGGCCAGCGCAACGGCATGAGCGTGAAAACCGTGCAGCGGTATATCTGGCTCAATGATCTTGTGCCGGAATTGAAGCAGACGATGGATGACGGAAAGCTGTCTTTCACCCCGGCTGTGGAAATTTCCCGTGTGCGCCCCAAGCACCAGAAGTATATCGCCGTGTCCATTGAGGGCCAGCAGGCTTCGCCCTCCAAGGGTCAGGCAAAACGGCTCCGCGAGCTGGACAAGGAAAACAAGCTCTCCCCGGACGTAATCGACGGTATTTTGTGTGAAGAAAAGAAAAAGGAGGATCGTGACGTGATCATTACTGGCGCTGAACTGGAAAAGTTTTTTGGTAAGGAGGCCACGCCCCGGCAGATGAAAGACCAGATTATGACGCTGCTGGAGGACTGGAAAGAGCGGCAGCCGCCCGAGCTTGCCAAGCCCGACAAGAAAATGGATATGGAGAAGTAACGACCTCTGGCCACCATGACCAGAGGCTTTTTGCTGTCCCGATAGGACAGGCTCTTTGGGTTATATCCCCCGTCGCCGCCCGTAATCGAGCACAGGCGGGAGCGGGCTGTCAAGGGGGCTTCGCCCCGCCGCGTGCGGCGGCTTTGCCCTTGACCGCCTGCCCCGGCTGTGCTTTTTCTCTGGCAAGCGACGGGGGAATATCCTCCAGAGCTGCCCCCTTTTCCAAGATTGGAAAAGGGCGGGGGAAAAAGGTTGACCCACTACATTATATAAAAACGGAGGTTTTCAAAATGAGACGACCCCTTGCGTATATCACTGCCGCGTGGAGCGGCGATCCCTGCGAGGCGACGGAGCAGGCCGCCAAGTATTGCCGCGCCGTCTATGAGGCGGGCTTTTCGCCTATCTGCCCCACGCTCTATCAGCCCCTTTTCCTGAACGATGCCGTTCCCGAGGAGCATAAGAGCGGCATCGACATGGGCCGTGACCTGCTTCGCCGCTCTCATGTGCTGGTGGTGTGCGGCAGTATCTCCACGGAAGGCATGAAAAACGATGTGGCTGTTGCCCAGCGGCTGGGGATCACGGCAACCACGCTGGACGGCATCCTGACCGTAAAGCGTCAGGGCCGCCGCTGATATGTCATCCCTGTTTGAAGCCTACATTACCAACCTCGGAAAATACAACGAGGGGCGGCTTGTGGGCGAAACGCTGAAATTCCCAGCCACCACGGAGGAGGTGCAGGCCCTTTTGAAGCGCATCGGCGTGGATGGGGTACGGTATGAGGAAATCTTTATTACCTCGTTCGACGGTGACGTGCTGGGCCTGTATGACCATTTGGGCGAGTATGAAAGCATTGACGAGCTGAACCATCTGGCCCATGTGCTGTCTGACCTCGACCAGAGCGACATTGAAAAGTTTGAGGCCGTCATTGACAGCGGCGAATACACGGGCAGCGTCCATGACCTGATCAACCTCGCGCAAAATCTGGATTGCTATGACTTCTACCCCGGTATCGACAGTGAGGAGGCGCTGGGCCGGGCCTATATCGAGGAAATGGAAATGCTGGATGTGCCGGATAATGTGCTGCCCTACTTCGACTTTGAAGCCTACGGGCGGGACGTGCGGATCAACGAGGGCGGCCATTTTGCCCCCGGCGGCTATGTGTTCAATAATGGCGGCAGCTTTGTGGAGCGGTATCACGGGATGGAGGATATTCCCCCGGAGCACCGTATCTTCGCCTATCCCAAGCTGAATATCCGGGAGCAGATGGCGGCGTATCAGGAGGTCATAGACCGTTCGGCGCTGAACGAGGAAAAGCTGCGGCTTCCCACCAGCCGCGAGGACAGATAGGCCGCCTCTGGTCACGGTGGCCAGAGGGCAAAGGAGGTGTAAGCTATCGTCGGAGATGAAGTGTCCCGGCAGACCATCGCCGTCAGCGTCAAGGCATCCAAGCTGACCGCCCGTGCGCTGGCCTATGTGGTGGCCGCTGTGGGCCGGAAGATTGCCAAGGAACACCGCAAGGCGCAGACGCCCCACGGCAAGCAGAGCGTGCGAAAGCTCATGGGCCACGGCGGGGACACCAACGCCATCGAGGTGGACACGCCCAAGCTGTTTGACAAGGTGGCCCAGAAATGGGGCGTGGACTATGCCATCCGCCGCGTGGGGGAGCAAAAATATCTGCTTTTATTCAAGGCACGGCAGGCCGATGCCATCACAGGCTGCTTTGCCGAGTATTCCCGGTTGGAGCTGAAACGGGCCAAGTCCCGGCAGACGCCGATTCGGGAGCAGCTCCGGCAGGCAGAGGAACAGGTGAAAAAGCAGCCCCAGCGTGAACTGACAAAGGAGGCGGCGCATGGCGACAGATAAAATCAGGAAGTATGTTCTTCCGAATATCCCGTACCTGTTCATCGGCTGGTTTTGCCTGAAAATCGGTACGGCGTACCGTCTGGCCGCTGGCGCGGGCTTCGGGGAAAAGCTGCTGGGGCTGGGCCAGACCATCGGCACGGCCTTTGCCAGCTTTGCCCCCGGCCTTGCCCCGCTGGATTGGTTTGTCGGCATTGTGGGCGCAGTCGGCTTCCGGTTGCTGATCTACTGCAAGGCGAAAAAAGCAAAGAAATTTCGCCGCGATGCCGAGTATGGCACAGCCCGCTGGGGCAACGAAAAAGACATCAAGCCCTTTGTCGATCCCAAGTTTGAAAACAATATGCTGCTGACCGCCACGGAACGGCTCACCATGAACACCCGCCCGAAAAATCCCGCCAACGCCCGCAACCTCAATTTCTGCGGCATTGGCTCGTCCGGCTCCGGCAAGACCCGCTTTTGGCTCACGCCGCAGCTTTTGCAGGCTCATTCTTCCTATGTGGTGGTAGACCCCAAGGGCGGTGTGCTGGGGCAGGTCGGGGCCTTTCTCCAGCGCCGAGGCTATCAGATCAAGGTGTTCAACAGCATAGATTTTTCCAAGTCCATGCACTACAACCCTTTGTCGTATATCCGCAACGAGGCCGACATCCTGAAATTCGTGAACGCCCTGATCACCAACACCAAGGGCGAGGGCAAGGAGGGCGATCCGTTCTGGACGAAAGCGGAAACGCTTCTGTACTGCGCCCTGATTGCCTACATCATTTTCGAGGGGCCTGCCGAGGATCGGAATATGAATACGCTGGTGGACATGATCTCCGGCATGGAGGTCAAGGAGGATGACGAAAACTATAAAAACGCCGTGGATTATATGTTTGACGGCCTCGCCAAACGCAAGCCGGATTGCTTCGCCGTGAAGCAATACCGCAAATTCAAGCTAAGCAGCGGCAAGACGGCCAAAAGCATCCTCATTTCCTGCGGCGCACGTCTGGCCCCCTTTGACATTCCCCAGCTTCGGGAGATCATGTCCTATGACGAGCTGGAGCTTGACCGCATGGGAGATCGCCGGACGGCTACTTTTTTCTGCATCAGCGACACGGACAGCACCTACAATTTCCTTGTGGCGCTGGCCTTTTCGCAGATGTTCAATCTACTGTGTGAACGGGCGGACAATGTTCACGGCGGCAGGCTGCCCCATCATGTGCGGGTACTGTGGGACGAGGCGGCCAATACGGGACAGGTGCCCCAGCTTGAAAAGCTGGTGGCCGTCATCCGCTCCCGTGAGATCAGCCTGTGCCTGCTGTATCAGCAGCTTGCCCAGTGCAAGGCCATCTATGACAAGAACGCGGAAACCATCCTCGGCAACATGGATAGTGTGCTGTTCCTCGGTGGCCGTGAGGCCAGCACCATCAAAGAGATTTCCGAGAACTGGCTGGGCAAGGCTACGATCTCCATGCAGACCGAGGGGCGTTCCCGTGGGCAGTCCGAAAGTTACAGCCAGAACACCCAGCGGCTCGGGCGGGAGCTGATGACCCCAAGTGAGCTTGCCACCATGCCCGGAGATCGGTGCATTTTGCAGCTCCGGGGACTGCCGCCGTTCTACTCCAAGAAGTACGATTTGAAGCAGCATCCCAACTACAAATACACCGCCGAGGCCGACAAGGTGAAGAACGCTTTTGATCTCAACAGCCTTGTGACACGGCGGATGGACAAGCTCAACCCCAACGAAACCTATACCGTTTACAAGGTGGACGTGCCGGACGAGGCGCTCACAGGCGAGGACGAGGACATCCTCAACTATGACGACCTCGACGACCCGGACGCCTTTGTATAACCTCTGGTCACGGTGTCCAGAGGAGTAGCTGCCGCCAGAAATGGCGGCTTTTTTCATGGCCGGGAACATCCCGGAGAAATGGAGGACTTATGCAGTTTTTTGCTTCTGCCGTTACTACCCTGCAAACTCTCGTTGTGGCGCTGGGCGCTGGCCTTGCCGTGTGGGGCGTGGTCAATCTGCTGGAGGGCTACGGCTCGGATAACGCAGCTGCCAAAAGCCAGGGCATCAAGCAGCTCATGGCGGGCGGCGGCATCATCGTGCTGGGCACGACCCTGATCCCTCTGCTGTCTACCCTGTTTTAAGGGTAGCTGCCGATGGGTATTCTCACCGAATGGATCACGGAATGGCTCAAAGGGCTTTTGATCGAGGGCATCATGGGAAACCTCGAGGGGCTGTTTGACACGGTGAATACCCGCGTCGGGGAAATATCCGTACAGGTGGGGACTACCCCGGCGGCATGGAACGCCGGGGTGTTCTCCCTGATACGGCAGCTTTCCGAAACGGTGATATTGCCGATTGCCGGATTGATCCTGACCTTCGTTGCCACCTATGAGCTGATCCAGATGATACTGGAAAAGAACAATATGCACGAGTTCGACGTGGCGAATATCTACAAATGGGTATTCAAAACCACTTGTGCCATCCTGATCCTGTCCAACACGTTCAATATCGTCATGGCAGTCTTTGACGTGTCCCAAAGCGTGATCGCAAGCGCGGCGGGCATCGTCACAGGCGCAACCAACATCACGCCGGATATGCTGGCCGATCTGGAAATGACCCTTGAAGCAATGGAGCTTGGCCCTCTGCTGGGCCTGTTCCTGCAATCGTTCCTCATTAAGTTTACCATGCTGGCGCTGAACATTTTTATTTTCGTGATCGTATATGGCCGCATGATCGAGATATATCTGCTGACCAGTTTAGCCCCCATCCCCGTGGCGACGCTCTCCAACCGGGAGCTTGGCACGATGAGCCAGAATTATCTGCGCTCTCTGTTTGCCGTGGGCTTTCAGGGGATGCTGATCCTTGTCTGCGTTGCCATCTATGCGGTGCTCATTCAGGGGATCGCCACAGGCGGAGATCCCATCGGCGCGATTTGGGGCTGTATCGGCTATACGGTGCTTCTGTGCTTCATGCTGATGAAAACCGGAACGATCTCCAAAAGCATCTTCAGCGCCCATTGAGAAAGGAAAGGTGATCTTATCGCTGATACCGCCGCTTCTGGTCACGGTGGCCAGAAGCCGATCCCGGAGGGCCTGCACCTCTCTGACGGCATTGAGGGCTTGCGCTCCCTGCCAAAGCATAGCGTGGATATGCTCCTGACCGATCCGCCCTACGGCACGACCCGGAACTTTTGGGATGTGCCGCTGCCGCTGCCGGAGCTGTGGGAGGCGGTGAAATGGGCCGTCAAGCCGGAAGGCGCGGTGCTGTTTTTCGCACAATGCCCCTATGACAAGGTGCTGGGCGCGTCCAACCTCGCCATGCTCCGCTATGAGTGGGTATGGTACAAAAGCCGCTGCACGGGTTTTCTCAATGCCCGCCGCGCTCCGCTGAAAAAGACGGAGAACATTCTGGTGTTCTACCAGAAGTCCCCGGCCTATTTCCCGCAGTTTGAACAGGGCAAGCCGTACAAGAAAATCCACCGTTGCAGCGGAAACAGCCCCAACTACGGAAAGTTTGAACGCACCAGCGGCGAGTCCGATGGGCGGCGCTTTCCGGGGAACGTGCTGGCGTTCCCCACGGTGACAACCACCGTGCATCCCACGCAGAAGCCCGTGGCCCTGTGCGAGTACCTGATCCGCACCTACACACGCCCCGGCGAGGTGGTGGCGGACGTCTGCGCTGGCTCCGGCACAACTGCCGTGGCCGCGCTGAACACGGGCCGCCGCTTCGTCTGCTTTGAAACCGCCCCGGCCTTTTACGGCCCCGCCACGGAGCGCATCCGGCGGGCTCAGGAGGCTGTGGCATCTGGCGGGAAAGGAGAATGATGACAGGAACCTACGAAATTATTTACGCCGATCCCCCGTGGCGCTACTCCGCAAAGAAAGTGCAGGGGGCGGCGGAAAACCATTACCCCACCATGAGCATTGATGAATTGTGCGCGCTGCCTGTGGCCGAGCTTGCGGCCAAGGACAGCGCCCTTTTCATGTGGGCCACGTTCCCACAGCTCCCGGAGGCCCTGCGGCTCATCCGTGCGTGGGGCTTCACCTATAAAAGCGTCGCTTTTGTCTGGCTCAAAAAGAACAAAAAGGCGGATAGCTGGTTTTATGGGCTGGGCTTCTGGACGAGGGCAAATGCCGAGGTCTGCCTGCTGGCGACCAAGGGACACCCCAAGCGGCAGGCCGCCGATATTCACCAATTTATCATTTCTCCCATCGAGGCCCACAGCAAAAAGCCGGACGAAACGCGGGACAAGATTGTTGCCCTCATGGGCGACAGGCCCCGCGTGGAGCTGTTCGCACGGCAGACCCCTCCCGGCTGGGACGTGTGGGGCAACGAGGTGGAGCCGACAGCGGGCCTCTGGTCACGGTGACCAGAAGATAGCGGAAAGGAGGATGTTTCTTGCCCTATGTGAATGTTCCCAACGATCTTTCCAAGATCAAGACTAAAATTGCCTTTAACCTCACCCGCCGCCAGCTTATCTGCTTCGGCGGCGCGGCTGCCGTGGGCATCCCCGTGTATCTGCTGACCCGTCACGCGCTGGGCGGCACCGGGGCGATGTTCCTGATGATCGCGATCATGCTCCCGGCCTTTTTCATGGCGATGTATGAGCGGGATGGCCTGCCCTTTGAAAAGGTGGCCCGGAATATCATCCGGGCCAAGTTCCTGCGGCCCGGTGTGAGGCCCTATCAGACACAGAATATCTACGCCCCGTTTGCGGGAAAGGAGGTCACACTTGAGCAAAAGCCCCAAGAAGTCAAAAAGCCTGACGCGGGCCGGTAATCGTCCGGCGACCATATCGGCCCAGCAGACCATTCCCTATGTGCGGATGCTGCCAGACGGCATTTGTCAGCTCCCCGGCGGTGTCTACACAAAAACGCTGGAATATGAGGACATCAACTATTCCGTTGCGTCCGCCGAGGATCAGACGGCCATTTTCGGTGGCTGGAGTTCGTGGCTGAATTATTTTGACAGTTCGCTGCCGTTCCAGCTTTCCTTTGTCAACCGCCGCAGCCGCTCCGGGAGCCGCTACAAGGTGAATATCTCCGAGGCGGATGACCGCTTCAACAGCGTCCGCACGGAATACACGGGGATGCTGAAAAACCAGATCGCCAAAAGCAACAACGGTATCGAACGGGCCAAGTACGTCACCTTTTGCATCCCCGCTGAAAATGTGGCCGCCGCCCGGCCCCGTCTGGAACGTGTAGAGGCGGACGTGATCGGCAACTTTAAGCGGCTGGGGGTACAGAGCCAGCCCCTCGACGGGCGGGAGCGTCTTGCCCTGCTGCACGGCCAGCTTCACCCCGGCAGCCGGGAGCCGTTCCGCTTCAAGTGGGCGGACATCGCCCATACGGGCATGGGAACGAAAGACTTTATCGTGCCGGACAGCTTTGACTTCCGGCAGAGCCGCTCGTTCCGCGTGGGCCAGACATGGGGCGCGGCGTCCTATTTGCAGATCATGGCGTCGGAGCTGTCGGACAAGCTGCTGTTGGAGATTTTGGAGCTGGATGCCGAGCTGACTGTCACCATGCACATTCAGACGGTGGATCAGGTCAAGGCCATTAAAACGGTCAAGGGGAAAATCTCCGACATCGACAAGATGAAAGTGGAGGAGCAGCGCAAGGCTACCCGCGCCGGATATGACCCTGACATTCTCCCGCCCGATCTTGTCACCTTTTCCAAGGACGCCGCCGAGCTGCTGGCCGACCTGCAAAGCCGCAACGAGCGAATGTTCCTCTTGACGTTCCTGATCGTCAACACCGCCCCCACGCGGGAGCGGCTGGAAAACGATATTTTCACCGTGAACGGCATCGCGCAGAAATATAACTGTGCCGTCAAGCGGCTGGACTGGCAGCAGGAGCAGGGCTATATGTCCTCGCTGACCCTCGGCTACAACGGCATTGAAATTCAGCGCGGCATGACCACCAGCTCCACGGCCATCTTCGTCCCCTTTATGACGCGGGAGCTTCGTATGGATGGCCCGTCCCTCTACTACGGCATGAACGCCCTGTCCCATAACGTCATCATGGCTGACCGCAAAAAGCTGAAATCCGCCAACGGCCTTTACCTCGGCTCCACGGGCAGCGGCAAGAGCTTTGCCGCCAAGCGCGAGTTGCTGAACGTCTTTCTTGCCATTCCGCAGGATCGCATCATCGTGGTAGACCCGATGGGCGAATATGCCCCGCTGGTGGAACGGCTGGGCGGTCAGGTCATCGAGATCGCGCCGGACAGCCCCAACCACATTTCCCCGATGGATGTTCAGATGGACATGGGCAGCGGGGATAGCCCTCTGTCCCTGAAAGCGGATTTTCTGCTGTCGCTGTGTGAGCTGGTGGTGGGAGGCCGGGACGGTTTGCAGCCCATTGAGAAAACCGTCATTGACCGCTGTGTGCGTCAGGTGTACCGGGAACTGGCGCTGGGGCTGGACAAGGCCAAAACGCCGCTGCTCCAAGATTTGTATGAGGAGCTGCTGCGCCAGCCGGAGCCGGAGGCCAAGCGGATCGCCACGGCGCTGGAGCTTTACTGCACAGGCTCCCTCAACCTCTTTAACCATCCTACCAACGTCAACCTCAATTCCCGCGTGGTGTGCTTCGTGCTGAAAGGTATGGGCGAAAATCTCCGCAAGATCGCCATGCACATCACCAACGATTTTGTCACTTCTGCGGTGGGAACCAACTTCAAAAACGGCGTGGCGACATGGTGCTATTTTGACGAGTTCCATATCCTGCTCCGTGACCCGCTGACCGCCAGCTACTTCGTGACCGTCTGGAAGATGCTCCGCAAACAGGGCTGCGTCCCCTCGGCCCTGACGCAGAATGTGAAAGACCTGCTGGCCAGCCGGGAGATCGAGAACATTCTGGACAACACAGATTTTATGATCCTGCTGTCGCAGGCGCAGAGTGACCGCGCCATTCTTGCCAAGCAGATCGGTATTTCAGAGCACCAGCTATCGTATATCACGCAGTCCAACTCCGGCGAGGGCCTGCTGTTCTATGGCAGCGTCACAATCCCGTTTGTTGACCGCTTCCCCCGTGGCGAGATTTACGACCTGCTGACTACCAAGCCGGAGGACGCTGCCAATGGAAAACAGACAGAATAAGCCGCCCAAGGGCGGGGCTGCTTCTGGTCACGGTGGCCAGAAGTTCCATACCGACAGCGAACAGGCCAAGCTCCACAAGTCCAAGCTCCGCATGGAGAGCCGGGAGGAACGGCTGAACAAGGCCCGTGAAAGGCTGGCAAAGCAGAAGCCGCCGAAAAAGCCCGGCCCCATCAAGCGGATCGCCCGGATCGCCGGACATGAAACCCATGCTTTTCTGCATGGAAAGGTGTATCAGGAGGAGCGCGACAATGTAGGCGTGGAGGGCGGCCATTTTGTGGAGCGTTCCGGCGAGGCCGCGCTGCACTATGGGCGGCACAAGGTACGCAGGGCCATCCGGGAGCACCTGGCCAAGGCTGCCGCCCGTGCGGAGTCCCGGTACATCAAGGCCACGGCGGACTACCATTCCCGCAAGTTCGCGCAGGAACAGCCGGAGGCGCAAAGCGCCGCCGCCCGGTTATGGCACCGCCACAAGCTGAAACGGGAGTATCAGCGCAAAGCGCGGGAAACCGCCAAGCAGACCGCCAAAGCCGCCGAACAAACCGTATCGGCCACAGAGCGGTTTGTCCGGGAAGCGGCGGCGTTCGTCAAGCGGCATCCCGTGGGGACGCTGCTTGCGCTGGGCTGCCTGCTGGTGGTGCTGACCCTGCAATCGTGTATGTCCTCGATGGTGTCCGTGGGAAACAGCACCCTTGCGGCCATCGCCGCCAGCACCTATAAGGCGGAGGACGCGGATATGCTGGGAGCCGAGGCCGCCTACTGCGCTCTGGAGGACGAGCTGCAACGCTACCTCGACACCTACACCCGCACCCACGATTATGACGAATACCATTTTGACCTCGACACCATTGAACACGATCCTTATGTGCTGATCTCTATGATCTCCGCGCTCCATGAGGGCGCGTGGACGTTGGACGAGGTGCAGGGGACGCTGCAAGACCTTTTTGACCGCCAGTACATTTTGACTGAGGATGTGGTTGTCGAGGTGCGCTACCGTACCGTTACCCGGACGGACAGTGAGGGCAACGACTATGACGTAGAGGTGCCGTACAACTATTACATCTGCTATGTCACGCTGGAAAACTTCAATCTCTCCCACGTCCCGGTTTACATGATGTCCGAGGAGCAGCTTTCCATGTACGCCCTATATATGTCCACGCTGGGAAACCGGCCTGATCTGTTCCCCTCGTCCGGCTATATCGGGAAATACATCACCAACCGCCCGCCGGAGCATGAAGTCCCGGAGCCCTATCTGGACGATGAAACCTTTGCCGCCATTCTGAAAGAAGCGGAAAAGTATCTCGGTTTCCCCTATGTGTGGGGCGGCAGCAGTCCGTCCACATCCTTTGACTGCTCCGGCTTCGTCAGCTATGTCTACAATCAATGCGGCTGGAGCTTCGGGCGGTTGGGGGCGCAGGGTCTTTATAACATCTGTTCCCGGACAAGCAGCCCCCGGCCCGGTGATCTGGTGTTCTTTGTCGGCACCTATGACACAGCGG
>OIAM01000363.1_pt1 | contig 15255 bp, 11 predicted proteins | sample 1580771 | NCBI WGS metagenome assembly OIAM01 (sample SAMEA3882538, study PRJEB24775) | human gut metagenome | biome: human-associated habitat; feature: intestine environment; material: feces | place: Netherlands | collected 2009/2010
AAGGCATACGATGGAGGCGAAATCGTGGTTTTCGACACCGAGACCACGGGCACGGACGTCTATCATGACGATATCATCGAGGTCTCTGCCATGCGGGTCTGCCAGGGCAGGGTAGTGGGCGAGCCACTCGACCTCTATATTGAGACCGACCGCCCCATCCCGACCCTGCTCGGCGAGAAAGAAAACCCGATGTACGCGCTCTATCATCAGAAGATGGCGGCTGGCGAACTGCTCCAGGCGGAAGAGGCGTTGGCTCGGTTTCTGGTTTTTGTCGGCGACCGTCCTGTGGTGGGACACAACGTGCGTTTCGACTATCAGATCCTCAGGTACAACCTCCTGCGCCACGGCGGCCTAAGGCTTCCCATTCCGATGGGCCGTGTCTTCGACACGTTGAAGCTGATGCGCCTGCTCGACAGAAATCTTCGGTCCTACAAGCTCGAATCGCTCATCGACCAACTGGGCCTGCAGGGGGCCAACACCCATCAGGCCATCGACGATGTGGGGGCCACCGTGAGCCTCGTCAACTACTGTGCGGCGAGTGGGCGGAGCAGGGTCAAGGCCCAAACCGACTTCCTGGCCCATCCGCGCGTGCGCCCCTTTGCCAGCAAACTCCGCGCCTACTATGGCGACTTGTATTTGGATGCCATGGCACGATGCTATGATCTGGAGGCCGACGCCGACCAGCCGGCCCTCGTGAAGGAACTGCGGCGAGCTTATGCCTATTTTGTCGAGGAGCACAAGGTGGATGAGATACCGCAACTGGACGATATCTGTCGCTACATTATGATGGACCTGCTGCCCCGTCAGGAAGTGGCCAATAGTCTCGACGCTCAGCTCCAACGCTATATCGTCGATCTCAGCACGCTGAAGGAAAGTGATTTCTGCAATAGCCGGAGCATTCGCGAGCGGATCTATGTGACGACTGTCCACAAGGCCAAGGGACTGGAGTACGACAACGTCATCATCTTCGATGCCGTCGATGGGCGTTATCCCAATGCCTACAACCGCGACAAGAAGCAGGATATGGAGGATGCTCGCAAGTTTTATGTAGCCCTTTCGCGGGCCCGCCGTCGGCTCTTCGTGGCCTACAGCATGAACACGACCGACCGCCACGGCGTCGTCCATCCGCGCCAGCTCACACCCTTCATGGACGAGATCATGGCCTACTTCGGGTAGGCTGCCATTCCCGCCCTCTCTTTGGCCCAGTGGCTTTCAGCGATAGTGTCGGTTGCTGAAGGCCGCTGCCTTCTCGGCTTCTTCTCGATGGAAATTCTGCTTTCAAAACGTGTTATGTCTATTTTTTTTTGTACTTTTGCACCCGCAATCGGTTCGCTGAAAGACGCGATTAAAATGGGAAAGCGGTGAGAATCCGCTACTGTCCCGCAGCTGTATGTTGCAAGACGAGGAGGCCAAAGCCACTGGTCGTCCCGCTCCGCCCCTCTTGTGGAGGAGCTATCGAGGACGATGGGGAAGGCGTTTGGCCATTATAGGCAACGAGTCAGAAGACCTGCCATTGCGCTTGCGCCTGCCGCCTTCGAGGAAAGGTCGATGCAGGAAGATATATTTCTGGTTGGCTCTATCATGAAAGAAATTGTGGAGCCAGTCTTTAGACAGAGTAATAGGAAGTGAGTTTGTACAAGAAAAGGATGTTTTCTTGGCTGCTTGGCCTGCTCGTCCCCGTTGCCGCGATGGCCCGTGCCGTCGTGGGCGATAGTGTCCATACCCTGCAGGATGTGGATGTGGTCGGTGTGCGAATAGCCCAACGCATGGTGATAGGCGGCCAGCGGCTTGATGGCGAGGCCCTGAGGCGGCTTGATGGCGGTTCGGTGGCCGATGCGCTGCGCTATTTTGCGGGCGTCCAGCTCAAGGACTATGGCGGCGTGGGAGGCATCAAGACCATCAATATCCGATCCATGGGGTCGCAGCATGTCGGCATCTACTATGACGGCGTGGAACTGGGCAACGCCCAGAACGGACAGATAGACCTTGGCCAGTTGAGCCTTGACAACATCCAGGAGATAGCTGTCTATAATGGTCAGCGCAGCACGCTTCTCCAGTCGGCCTCCGACTTCGCCCATGGGGGCAACGTCTATATCCGCACGCGTCAGCCCCACTTCTCTCCTGGCCGGCCGACCCATCTCAAAGCGAAGGTGCAGGCGGGCGCTTCGGGCCTGCTGAGTCTCTCGTCTCTGTGGGAGCAGCGGCTTTCCGACCGTCTCAGCGTCTCTTTGTCGGCAGGATGGCTGTCTGCCAGCGGCAAGTACCGCTTCCGCTATCGCCGGCTGACTCCTGACGGGAGTGTGGCCTATGACACGACGGCCACACGGCAGAATGGCGATGTGCGCGCGGAGCGAGTAGAACTGACCCTCCATGGGTTGCTCCGCCAAGGCTTCTGGACCACGAAAGCCTACTGCTACGACTCGGGACGCGGCATCCCTGGGGCGATCGTGAACAATGTGTGGCGGCGTGGCGAGCGACAGTACGACACCAACGTCTTCCTCCAGCACCGACTGCAGAAAGACTTTGGCGACCGCTTCTCCACTCAGGTGCTGGCCAAGTATGCTTGTTACCGCACCCATTATCTCGACCGCGACACCACCCACTTGCCCGTGGACAACCGCTATTGGCAGCAGGAGTTCTATCTCTCCACGAGTAATAGCTATCAGTTCTTGCCCGCCTGGGGAGTCAGTATGAGCTATGACCTGCGCTGGAACAAGCTCAATGCCGATACCTACCGCTTTGCCTTCCCCACGCGGCTGACCCATAGTGCTGCCGTGGCTACGGCCTTGGACCTCGGACCGCTACGCTTACAGGGGAGTCTGGCGGCTATGTTCGTCTCCGACCGTGTGCGTCGTGGCACGTCGGCCCACCTCCACGAGTTCATGCCCGCCTTCTTTCTCAACTATTACCCCTTCGCCACGCGTGCCTTCTCGGTCCACGCCTTTGCGAAGCGGAGTTTTCGTATGCCCACCTTCAACGATCTCTACTATGCGGAGATGGGCAATGCGCGTCTTCGTCCCGAAAGCACCAACCAGTATGACGTCGGCATCAATTTGGAAGACACCCCTGACGGCAGAGGATGGCTGCGTGCCTACGGCTTGCGGATGGACGCCTACTATAGCCTATCCGAAGGGGCAGCAGTTTCGCTGGACGATGCTCAACCTCGGGCGGGTCCACATCTGGGGAGCCGACGTGCTTCTTTCGACCACCTTGCAGCCTGCGCCCGCTTGGTCGGCGACCCTCCGTGCGCAGTACACTTGGCAACAGGCGCGCGACGTGACCTCTCCCTCCAGGACCTATTATCGCCATCAGATAGCCTACGTCCCGTGCCATAGCGGATCGTTCGTGGCCTCCGTGCAGCATGGAGGGTGGGGGATGGACTACAGTTTCATCTATGCTGGCAAGCGCTGGAACGCGCAGGAGAACACGCCTCGCAACGAGATGCAACCTTGGTACACCCACGACGTGGCCCTGCGCTACGCCTTCAGTCTCTTGGGAAGATATGCCTGTCGCGTCAGTCTGGAGGTCAACAACCTGCTCAACCAGCAGTATGAAGTGATACAAAACTATCCCATGCCTGGCACCAACGTGCGCCTGGGCTGGGAGATGACATGGTAATGGATATATGAGAAGGAATTTATCATTTTGGATTATTGTCCTCGCCATCCTTGTGGGGCTCGCCGCATGCCGCAACGACGCCGTGGTGCTCTATCCCGACGAAACGCCCACCCCCGACGGCTACACCAATACTTCGTCCTATCGTGGACTGTATGTGCTCTGCGAGGGAAACATGGGGTCCAACAAGGCCACACTCGACTACCTTGATATGACGACGGGCCGCTACTCGCGCAATATCTATCCTTCGCGCAATCCGGGCAAGGTGATGGAACTGGGCGATGTGGGCAACGATATCAAGGTCTATGGATCACGCCTTTGGATGGTCATCAACCAGAGCAACCGCGTGGAGGTGGCCTCGGCTGCCTCGGCGGTGAGCCTTGGTAGTGTCGATATTCCCAACGCGCGTTTCCTCGCCTTTGATGGGAAATACGCCTATGTCTCCTCCTATGTAGGACCTGTGAACGGGCCAAGCGTGCTGGGAGAGGTCTATCGTGTTGATACCCTGACGCTTCGTGTCGATGCACGTTGCACGGTGGGCTTCCAGCCCGAAGAGATGGCGGTCGTGGATGGACGCCTCTATGTGGCCAACAGTGGAGGCTATAGTGCGATGCAGGGAGGCGGCTACGACCGGCGGGTGAGTGTCGTCGATCTGCAGACCTTCTCTGTGGAGCGTACCATCGACGTGGCACCCAACCTCTTCCGTCTTCGACGCGATCGCTACGGCAGCCTCTGGGTGGCCTCGCGTGGCGATTATGACGCCATACCAGCTCGCATCTATGAGTTGTACGGTGGCAGCGTGGCCGACTCCTTGGATGTGCCAGCCACCGACATGGCCTTCCGTGGCGACTCCTTGCTCTTCCTCCATGCTGGCGGCTGTGGCCTCTACGACCTGCGCCACCGTCGCCTCGTGAGCCAGCAGATGCTCCGCCTGCCAGCCAGTCAGCGGATAGAGACTCCCTATGGATTGCTCGTCGACGATAGCGATGGCCGCATCTATGTGATGGATGCCACCAACTATGTCTCCTCGGGCAAACTCTTCTGCTTCGATGCTCAGGGCAACTGGCTTTGGACACGTCTCACAGTCGACATACCCGCCCATGCCTGCTTGGTCCAGGCGGCCCCCGTGGCGACAGAAGACAACCCATCGGAGGGCGATCGGTCGCCTTACATTCTGGCCGTTGACGAGTATGTCCCCGCTCCTGGGCAGTTTGTCAATATCTTGCCCAAGGCCGAAGCAGGAGATGATGCTGCCTCCATCCGTGACAAATGTACTGCCGCCTTGCGTGGCGGATTCAACGGACTGGTGACCCTGGGTGGGTACGGCGGCTATATCACCTTCCATTTCGACCATCCCGTGCGCAATGTCCACGGCCAGTACGACCTGCTTATTCGTGGCAACTACGTGGCGGGTGCGTCCGAGCCTGGGATCGTCATGGTTTCGCAGGATCTCAATGGCAATGGACTGCCCGATGACCCGTGGTACGAACTCAGCGGAAGCGCCGACACAGATAGCGTCGGCAAGGTGGTCTATGGCTATGAGATCACCTACCATCCCGCACCGATGAGCAACATCCCGTGGACGGACAACCAGGGGAAGCGAGGCGTCGTGGTGCGCAACAAGTATCATACGCAGGAGTATTATCCTCTCTGGATTCACACGCCACTGACGTTTCGCGGAACGCTCTTACCTCCCAACGCCCACAACCGGGGCAAGGACGGGGCGCAAAACTGGCTGCTGGAGAGTTTCAGATACGGCTATGTGGACAATAGTGCGGACGACGCAGGCTGCTCCTTCGACCTCGATTGGGCGGTAGATGATCAGCGTAGGCCCGTCCGTCTCGACCATATCGACTTTGTGAGGGTATATTCCGCTGAAAACCAGCAATGTGGGTGGCTTGGTGAGACTTCCACGGAGATACGGGGCGCCAAGGATCTGCACCCGTAGCAACACAGACTATTATTTATCAAAAACAAAAATAAAAAGTATGGAAAAACAAATTTACGCCTTGCTGCTTTTGGCGGCCTCATGTCCTTTCGCACCAGCTATGGCGCAGCAGAACGCCCGTTTCCACGCGGCCGACGACGCGGTGGCAACATTCGAGTCTATCGACCTTGGCTCGGAAGGCTACGCCAATGGATCTGATGGCAAGGGAGTTTTCACGGACGGCAACTACATTTTCAGCAATACCTATACTGCCGAGTATGGATCGTGGACGGGTTTTGCCATCTCCAATAAGAAGGAGACCGATTTCGTCGATTACATGACGAGCCAGTACAATAGTAGCGTAGGTCATGGTGTGGACAACTCCTCGCAGTATGCTGTCTATTATTACAGTAGTTTTGGTCGCGCCTCCGTCACTGATGGCGAGGCTGTCAAGGAGAAGAACGGCAACGCCTTCGACGCGCTGGGCTTCTATGTTGCCAACTCGGCTTGGAACGTGACGGCCTATACCGTCGGCGACGGTATGACGGACGGAGCCTTCACGAAGGGCGACTGGTGTAAGCTGACGGTCTATGGCGTGAAGGGCAACGAGGTGACGGGCCACGTCGATTTCTATCTTGCCGATTATCGCTCGGACAACGAGGCCGACCATTACTACGTCAAGGACTGGACGTGGGTGAACCTCTCAACGCTTGGCACGGTCGATCAACTCAACTTCGAGGTGACGGCTTCGCGCAGCAATGAATGGGGAACGACGACGCCGACCTACTTCTGCATGGACAATTTCAACGACGCCAAGGCTGCCGCAGCAGGAGTGGAGGATGTGAGACGGCCTATGGAGGCTCATGAGGTGGCTCGCTATCTGCTCAACGGAGCGCGTATCAGCACACCGCAGCCAGGCATCAATATCGTCCGTATGAGCGACGGTACTACGCGCAAGGAACTGGTGAAATAAGGTCCCTTGCGTATTACGCACAAGGCTGGTTTCCAGATCCTCGTCGGATGGAGACCAGCCTTGTGCCTATTGGTTGTTTTCTGAGGAATTCTCGAAGAACAATCCTCCTTACGCCTTCCTCACTTCCTCTACGGTAAGTTGGGTGATTGTACTACGGCTGGTGGAGCATCTCCACGTTGACCGTGATGCTATTCTGGTTGTTTTCTCCCCATTGGTAGGTCACACCGCCACCGATGCGGTCCATGGCGCGATTGTAGGCAGTGGCGGGCAGGTAGCCATAGCCCCTCCATCCGAAGCCGCCCCAGTAGGGGTAGCCGAAGGCGGTGTTGCCATAGCCGCGATAGGGCAGTATGTGGTTGTTGTTGATGGCTTTCTGCACATAGGCGTAGGCGCTCCAATGCTCGTTCCATCGATAGCCGAAGACGGCGTTGATTCCTCCCGTGGTATAGTTGGTTCCGCCATAGGTGCAGTTGTTGATGTAGCCGCCTACGGCCAGGGTCGCCTTCTTGGAAAGGTTGGTGACATACATGAGCGTCACGTCTTGTGAGAATCCCGCCCCATTGCCGCCAAGGCCCTTGCCGAAGTTGGCAAACACCGAAGCACCGATATTGACGTTCAGTCCCTTGTGGAGCCGCCATGCGCCATATCCGCCACCGTAGCCGTAAAACCACGGATCATAGAGATATGGGTCATAATAGTCGGCAGGACTCTGCACCTGACCATTCTCGTCGATAAGGGGCAGCGTGTAGTCGATCTGCGCCTGCTCCTCGCGTTCTTCCGCCAGCAGGCGGGCGTAGGCCTTCTCCTCCTCCGAGGGCTCACGCGTCCCTTGGAGCCGTGGTGATTCGATGGGCCGCACGCGACGCTCCAAGGCCGTGGAGTCGGTCTCAGTCTGCGCCCAGCCCCCGACAGGCAGGCCGAGGAGGAGGGAATAGAGGATTATCGCATTTTGAATCTTCATACCTTCTGAGTTTCTTATGATGCAAATTTAGGTGTTTATGACTGAACGGCCAAGGAATTTAAGCAACTTTATCATTTTTTGCAAGCCACATTTCAACCGCTTTTGCTATCTTTGCACCCACGTCGCCCCATCTCTTCCCAGGGAGTCATGAAATAGTGTCGATAGTCTTTGGATCAAGTCATGGAGTCGATGTGCTTCCCGTGAGGAAAACCATGGGAGATGGGCTACCTAATAATGAATTAGAACTATGAATTTTTTACAACGCATATTCGGGTCGGCAGAGGAAAGTCCCGAAGAGAAGAAGAAGGAGACCGAGGCGCGCCAGTTTGACGCCTTGAAGTATGACGGTATAGCTGCCCTGAAGATAGGACAGGTTGACTACGCCGTCACCTGCTTTTCCCACGCCCTGCAGCTGCGGGACGACCTGGAGATCCACGACCATCTCTCCGTGGCTTACATTCATCAGAACCAGATGGCGAACGCTGTCAACGAACTGCGCCTGCTGGCTGACGCCCAGCCCGACAACCAGGCTGTCTGGGTGCGGATGGCGCGTGTCTGCTATATGATGGAGGACTACGACCAGATGGCGGAGGCTTGTGAGCGTGCTGAGGCGGTCGGGGCAGGGAGTGCCGAGGTGAGCTATCTCTATGCTGAGGCCCGCCAGGGACAGGGCGACAAAGAGGCTGCCGTGGCGCTCTTGGGCGAGGCCATTGCGCGAGACGAGCACCACGGAGCCGCCTACTTGCTCCGTGGCCAGATCCTCATGGAGATGGACCGTCTTGAGGAGGCAGAGACCGATGCCGACTACCTGCTTGAACACGCCGATCTTGAGGAGGATATCGTACTACTCAAGGCTCGCATAGCCCATCGGGGTGGCGACCAGCAGAAGGCCGTCGAGTGGTATGGTCGCGTCATCGACACCAACCCTTTCTGTCTGGCTGCTTTCCGTGAGCGTGCGGAAGTCTATCGCGAGATGGGCGAGACGCAGCTCTCCGAGGCCGATGCTGCCACTGCTGCCGAACTGGAGCCGAAGGAGATGGTCGACATCAGCGACGGACAGTCGGCGGAAGGTATCGAGCAGAAGACCAAGGAGGCCTACAAGAATACGTTGAACCCCTTTGGCCTCTAAGTCCAAGATGACGTTGTCGCTATTGCCCTTGCAGCTTCCACAGAGTGCGTTGCGCCCCCATCTGGTTATAGCAGGCCCTTGTGCCGCCGAGACGGAGGAACAAGTGATGGACGTGGCCCGAGCTTTGGCCGCCGACGGTTGCCGGATTTTTCGTGCTGGTGTGTGGAAACCGCGCACCAAGCCAGGCACCTTCGAGGGCAAGGGTACAATCGCGTTGCCCTGGCTGCAACGGGTAAAGGAGGAGACGGGAATGCTCCTCGCCACCGAGGTTGCCACCCCAGAACATGTGGAGCAATGTCTTCGTCACGGCATAGACCTGCTGTGGGTCGGTGCGCGTACCTCGGCCAATCCCTTTGCCATGCAGGCGTTGGCAGATGCCCTGCGTGGTACGGACATTCCCGTACTGGTGAAGAATCCAGTTAATCCCGACATCGAACTGTGGATGGGTGCGCTGGAGCGACTGGACCAGGCAGGTGTGCGCAGGCTGGGAGCCATCCACCGCGGCTTTTGCAGTTATGGGGAGAAACTCTACCGCAACACGCCGATGTGGCCCATTCCCATTGAACTGCGCCGTCGTTGTCCCTCTATGCCAATCCTCTGTGATCCCAGCCATATTGGTGGAAACCGCGCCCTCATAGCCCCGCTCTCGCAGCAGGCGATGGACTTGGGGTTCGACGGTTTGGTCGTAGAGTGTCATTGTCATCCCGATGAGGCTTGGAGCGACGCGCGTCAGCAGATCACGCCCGATAGCCTACATCAGGTTCTTGCCTCCCTCGTTGTCCGCAATCCCAAGGGACAGGAGGGCGACCAGCTTCAGCACCTTCGGGGCGATATCGACGAGATAGACCGCCAGCTCGTGGACCTTCTTGGTCAGCGGATCAGTGTCTGCCGAGAGATGGGACGATATAAGAAGGAACGTGGAATCACCGTTCTCCAGGCCGACCGCTACAAGAGCCTGCTGCGGGAACGCATGGAGGAGGCCAAACGCTGCGGACTGAGTCCTGATGCGGTGGCCCGTTTTTTTGAGTTGATCCATGAGGAGAGTATTCGTCAGCAACTGGCAATCGTCAATGGCGATCCTTTGGCGTAGCTTGCTCCTGCTCTTCCTGGCGGTTCTGCCCGTCCAGGCCTTGGCGCAAGGGGCACGGCTGACGGTGGTGGAACTCAATGTGGAGAATCTCTTCGACACCCACCACGACTCCCTGAAGCGTGATGAGGACTTCCTGCCCGAGGGGAGGTATCGCTGGACGCCCTCTCGCTACTGGCGGAAGCTCAACCGCCTCGGGCAGACGATCATCGCTTGTGGAACCGACACGACCCGTTGGGAACTTCCCGACCTCGTAGCCCTTTGCGAGGTGGAAAACGATACGGTGCTTCACGACCTCACGCGTAGGTCGCTACTGCGCCGTGCGGGTTATGAGTATGTGATGACCGATTCGCCCGATGAGCGTGGTATTGATGTGGCCTTGCTCTATTCTCCCTTCTCCTTTCGCTTGCTCTATTCTGATACCCTGCGTGTGGCTCCGGCTCGGGAGCGTTTTCGTCCCACCCGCGACGTGCTCCACGCCTGTGGTCAACTGGCTACGGGCGACACCCTCCATGTCTTTGTGATCCATGCACCGAGTCGTCGGGGAGGGGAGCGGGCCTCGCGCCCTTACCGTATGGCCGTGGCTCACCGCATCTCCGAGACCATCGATACCTTGTCGGCGGCACATCCTGCGGCGAGGATCCTCGTTTTGGGTGACTTCAACGACTACAATGACGCGCCTGCCTTACGCTTTCTGGCCTCGAAAGGGCTGACGGACGTGAGCGCGGAGGCGAGGGGAACGCATGGTGCTCGCGCCACCTATCGCTACCAGGGACTTTGGTCCAGTCTAGACCATATCCTGGTCTGCAGCCGCCTGCTGCCCGCTGTCCGCCAATGTGTTATCATCGATGAACCGTTTCTCATCGAGCCCGACGAACAATACGGAGGCGTGAAACCACGACGCGGCTACTATGGTCCACGCTACAACAATGGTTACAGTGACCACCTGCCTCTTGTCCTGCGACTGGAGTTTTAGTTTTTGAGACTCGTTGTTTCATAGTAAATGGTGTTTCGCACCCGAAAATCATTATTATTGTGTATTGTGTAGGCACAGGGAAAACATTAATTTTGCACGTCGAAACAATACGATATTCTCACAAGTGATTAGCAAAAAGACATATCGGCGTTGGCACAAATGGCTGGGGGTGGGCTTTGGCTTCTTCCTCCTGCTCTTTGCCCTCTCGGGCCTCGTGCTCAACCATAGGCATAGTTTTGGCAATATGGACCTCTCGCGCCAGTGGCTGCCTGCGGGTTATCAGTTTAGCAACTGGAACAATGGGCTGCTGCGCGGCACGCTGAGGCTCAGTGCCGATAGCATCTTGGTCTATGGGGCTGGAGGTGTATGGCTCACGGACGCCCATGGCCAGCGTTTTGCAGATTATACTGCAGGAATGGGGTCAGGTGCCGACGCGCGCACGATTCGCAATGTGGTGCGGACGAAGCGGGGCGAACTGTTTGCCTGCGCGCCCTTCGACGCATACCAATGGCGCGAAGGATCGTGGCGACGGTTGGCTGTGGGCCATGCTTCTACACTCCATCCCACGCGCTTCAGCGACGTTACCACACGAGGTGACAGTGTCGTCTTTGTGGGAAGAGATTCGCTCTATGTCGCCACGCCGCCCTATAGCCATTTCCAAGGTGTTGAACTCCACGCCCCCGCAGGTTATACGAATAAGGTGAGCCTCTTCCGTACGCTATGGCTCGTTCATAGTGGTGAGATAGGAGGCCTGATGGGCAAATTGATCGTGGATCTTGTTGCCCTGTTGCTGGCTTTCCTTTGTCTGTCGGGATTCGTCATCTGGCTATTGCCCAAATGGATTAGACGTCGTCGCAACAAAGGGTTGTGGCAGAAGGGGTTGCGCTGGCACTTCCGTTGGCACGACCGTTGGGGACGCTATGCGCTGCCGCTCCTTGTGTTCATCACGCTGACGGGTTTTGCACTGCGTCCGCCTTTGCTTCTCGCCGTGGTTCGGATTGCTACACCACCCATTCCTGGTTCGCTGCTAGACAGCCCCAACCCCTGGCAGGATAAGTTGCGTGCACTGCGGTGGGATGCCAATCGATCCGACTGGTTGTTGTCCACCTCTGATGGTTTCTACTCGCTGACCGATTTCCGTCACCAGCCCGTCCGCGAGGCGCAGGCACCTGCCGTGAGCGTGATGGGCATCAACGTCCTCGCCCTTTCAGCTGATCAGCAGTCGTGGATTGTCGGTTCTTTTGCAGGTCTCTACTATTGGCATCGTGGTTCGGGCAAGGCCTACGACTATTTCACCCATGCGCCAGCTCCCACGCGTCCAGCCTCGCCCTTTGGCCAAACGGCCGTGTCGGGATTCTCTTCCGACTTCGGCGACGATATCGTCTGCACCTACGATTACGGGACGAATGCGCTGCGCCAGCCCTGCTGGATGGCCCGACTTCCTATCTCGCTTTGGCAACTTGCCCTTGAAGTGCACACGGGGCGCATTTACACTTTCCTCGGCCCCATCCGTCTCATCTATATTTTCTTTGCCTCGCTGCTGACCCTCGTCATCCTTTGGAGCGGATGGACTATTAGAAAGCGCAAGCAAGGAACAAAGGATATGCTTGGATGATGCGGAGAAGGTTGCTGAAGGAGAAAGCTGTTTAGGAGCACAATAGTAGAGTCAAACTATAAGCCCCGATGGCAAATATCCTCTGAGCATGAATCTCCTCCGAAGGGTCCTTGTCTAGGGAGGCAAACCGGCTTAGTCTTTCATCTGTACTTCGCGCCAAATGCCATCTGTGATGGAATCGGCGAGCGAGATATTGGGCACGATGATGCTTTCGCTGCCCAGCGCTTCGGCTACAGTGCGGAATATCTCCGCAGCAGGGACAATCACGTCGGTACGGTCCTCCTTGAGTTTGAACTGCTCCATTCGCTCAACAACGGTGAGCGTTTGGAGGGTATCATAGAGCTCTTGCGGTCGCTCCACGGGCAACTCTCGCTGCGGTCCTTTGAGGCTAGCAAGACGAAAGAGGCGGTTGATATTGCCGCCCGACCCTATAATCTTTGTGGCGGGAAACTCCCGAGCATACTCCTCCAGCATCTATCCGATGAATGCTCCTTTGCTTCCTTTTTATTCCTCCGATTCTACTATTTCCACGCTCATGCTGATGTCTTGACGTGGGCGGTCATTGCGGGTTGTGTCGCAGTTCTGTATGCGCTCCACTACCTCGAGGCCTTCCTCCACCTCGCCAAATACCGTATATTGACCATCGAGGAACGGTGTACCGCCAAGGGTGGTATAGGTCTCCATCTGCTCGTCGGTGAATGAGGGTTTACCCATCTCCTTGCATTTTTCCTTGGTCAGCTCCACCAGTTTATCTTGCAGGGCTTGCAGTCCCGCACGGTCACGGCTGCGGCGGAGCGTCATGATCTCGTCGTGGTGCTCGCGGGCGAGGGTATTGAAGACTTCTTGTTCCTGCTGCATGGCCATTTGGCGTTCCATCTGCTTCAGTTCGGCGCTTTTGAAGGTCTTGCCCCAGACGATGTAAAACTGGCTGCCAGAACTCTCGCGCTCAGGATTGACCTCGTCGCCAAGTCGTGCCGCACTAAGGGCTCCGCGTTTGTGGTAGCGCTGTGGATAGGCTATCTCTGCTGGGAGCGTATAGTCGGGTCCGCCCGTTCCGAGCATCTTCCCTGCTGGGGCGTTACGGCTGTCTGGGTCGCCGCCCTGTATCATGAAGTCCTTGATGACACGGTGGAAGAGCGTGCCGTCGTAGTAGCCCTCACGGGCCAGTTTGAGGAAGTTGTCGCGGTGGCGCGGCGTGTCGTCATAGAGGCGTACAAGAATGTCGCCCTCGGGAGTCTTGATTCTTACTTTTGCCATGGTGGTAGTCTGTTTGATATGATTACGTCGGCAAAGATACGGTTTTTTTATAGAAAAACAAAGGGATGGCTCGTGAAAGCCATCCCTTCGTATAAGTGGGTTGTACAGGAGAGGTTATTCCTGGATGTTGGGCAACTCAAGGCCGAGGTTCTTCTTCTTGTCCACAATCTTCAGGACGAAGCCGATGAAGAGTGCGGCCACACCGAGGCATGCCAGCATGACGAGCGGGGCAGTGTAGTTGAGCTGCGTGGCGTCGGTCACACCCTCGTTGGTAGCGTTGAGCACCTTACCGATGAGGAGCGGGAAGAGCCACAGGCCAATGTTCTGAATCCAGAAGATGAGCGCGTAGGCAGAACCTATCACCTTGGCATCGACGAGCTTCGGCACGCTGGGCCACAGAGAGGCCGGTACGAGCGAGAAGGAAGCACCGAGGGCGAGGATGGTGAGATAGGCCACGATGACACCGCCCACCTGGCTGCCCTTGAACTCAGGAAGTACGAAGGCGAAGGTGAGGTGGCAGGCGATGAGCAGGATAGAGCCCAGCACGAGCATGGAAGCAGCCTTACCCTTGTGGTCGACATAGTTGCCGAGCACCGGCGTGATACCCACGGCGAGCAAGGGGAAGACTGCGAAGATAGACTCTGCTGACTGGCGCATGTAGCCCATATAGCAATAGGTGACGAGACCAGCTATGGAGAGGGCCAGTACGAAGAACTTCACGGCCTTCTGCTTCATGAAGTTGAACAAGAAGGCGGTGGCGGCTACGAAGAGCATGATGACATACTGGATGTAGGTCACACTCTGAGAACCCCAGAACGAGTCGGCGGGCACCTCAGTGAAGGTGAGGTTGCACTGGAGCATGTTCACAGCATACTTCTGGAAGGGGAAGATGGCGGAGTAGTAGAGCACGCAGAGCAGTGATACGAGCCAGAAACCACTGGAGGTGAGGATCTGGCCAAGGTCGCTGAGCTTGAACGGCTCGTCCTTCTCCTCAGCCTCGCCAGTCTGCTCGTCGAGCTTCTTGTCCATAAAGAAATAGACGACCAGCATGATCATGGCGATGCAGAGCAGCACCACACCGAAGGCTACAGAGCGCGATACGCTGACGACACCGCCAAACTTGGCTACGAACGGCGAGAAGATCATACAGGTGGCCACACCGAGACGGGCCAATGCCATCTCTGATCCCATGGCCAGTGCCATCTCGCGGCCCTTGAACCATTTCACGATACCGCGCGAGACCGTGATACCAGCCATCTCCGTACCGCAACCGAAAAGCATGAAACCGATGGCGGCCAACTTGGCAGAGGCGGGCATTCCCTCATAGAAGGGTGAGACGCCGAGCTGTTCGAAGACGGGAATATGGTTGAGGTTGTTGGTGAACCAAGTCTCCAGGTCGCTGCCGATGAACCCGTCGCTGACGGCGTACCACTTGATGCAGGCGCCCACCAGCATCACGCCACCAGAGAGAAGGGCCGTGAAGCGGACACCCATCTTGTCGAGGATAATACCGGCAAAGATGAGGAAGAAGATGAACACGAGCATTGCTGCCATCATCACCATGATGAGGACGAAGACGAACATGAGCATCATCATCATGACCACCATGACCACGAGCATGAACATCATCATCATCATCACGACCATGACCATGATCATAAAGGCGGAGAAGTTGAGGAATACGGAATCGGCACCTTCGTTTACTATCGTCGCAA
>OIAM01000381.1_pt1 | contig 14576 bp, 11 predicted proteins | sample 1580771 | NCBI WGS metagenome assembly OIAM01 (sample SAMEA3882538, study PRJEB24775) | human gut metagenome | biome: human-associated habitat; feature: intestine environment; material: feces | place: Netherlands | collected 2009/2010
CCCGCGCGGAAAGCGCGCCGTCAGCCGCTACCGGGTCATTTCGTCCGACCATCAGACGAGCATCCTTGCCCTGAACCCCGTGACCGGCAGGACGCACCAGCTGCGCCTGCACTGCAAGGCGGCAGGCTTTCCGATTCTCGGAGACCCACAGTACTGCTCGCCCGCGTCCGCCCTTTATTCCGGCACGCACGGGCTGTTCTGCCAGCAGCTGCTGGCGGCAAGGCTGGAGCTTACGCACCCCGTGACGGGGCAGCCGCTTGTGATTTCCTCGCGGCAGAGCGTTTCAGCGGGCGACGAACAGGTCCATGCTGACGCCCGCGTCCTCGATGGCACGAGCCGTGCCGCCCGTAGAGATGATCTCGACGCCAAAGTCATCGACCAGCGTCCGTGCGAAATCGACGACGCCCGTCTTATCGGTAACCGAGATCAACGCGCGTGCGATCTTCACATCAGATCCCATGCAGTCCTCCTGTCTGGTACGCCGCCGTGCTCTGTGAGTCGGTGATACGTCGATCTGCAGCGCTCGCGCAGCGGCATTGAAAATACTGATTTAATGTAGCGCATCGAGCGCATCGATGCACCCCGCAACGGGCGCATGTGCAGAAAAAGTTTGCGAGCGGAGGGGATGGGCACGGCACCGGGCACGGTGAGTTCATGGAACACAGGGACACCATAATTTGATGCCAATGGCGTGGTAGAACTGTGCTCGATATGCATCCGCAAAAGAAAGAGGCACCATGGTCTCGCGGGTTCTCTACCGACCGTTTGATACCGAAGACTTCGACGCCATCGCGCTGATTCTGCAGCAGCTTTGGCATAACAATTCGGATAACGATGAGTACAACCGCCTTGAGGCCGCGTGCGACCTCGCCTATTGCCTTTCGTCGTCGACGTTTTCGCAAGTTGCCGTAATCGACGGCCAGGCGCGCGGCATTGCGCTTGCGCGTGCGGGACAGAGCTCCGACGCCGCCGTCAAGGAACATTGGATGGATACCGAGCGCGCGCTGCTATCGCAGATGCGCGAGCTGGAGCCTGATGCCTGCGCCGAGTATCTCTCGTTTGTGCGCGCAACCATCCGAACCAACAATCGCCTGCTCGAGAGCAGCCCGTTGCCGCACGACAACGAGGTCACGCTGCTTGCCGTGGATCGCGATGTCCATGGCCTGGGCGTTGGCACGGTTCTGCTCGATGCCGCGATCTCGCACCTGTCCTCGCTTGGAGCGACGAGGGCGCACCTGTACACCGACTCCAACTGCTCGTGGAAGTTCTACGAGCTGCACGGCTTTAAGCGCACCGCCACGCACCGCGCCAACCGCGAAGAGCGCCGTCACGACATGCCGCGCGAAAGCTTCCTCTACGAACTCGACCTAACAGCCTAAACCCGGCAGTTAGGGACGTTCCTTTTATGCCGGCACCCCGGGACACTCCTTGGCAGCAACCACACCTAGTCATTGGGGACGTTCTTAAATGACTAGTCGCTGGGGACAGTCTTGAGCAAAACGGCCGCCGAAGCCCTCGTTGGCATCGCCCTATAGGGGGCCTGCAAATAGCTGTGGTCAAAAAACATCAAATATGAGTACTGTTACCTTTTTAGCAGCAGCGCAATTCGGCTTTCTCGGGTCTCTTAGGCGTCTCGACGCGTCAGATGAACTAACGTATCTCCACAAATGTACAATAAAATGGACTCCTAACGAGAAATAATATCGTTAGGAGTCCATTTTTTAGTACAAACAAATGTGACAATCTAGGCAACAGTACTCATATTTGGCATTTTTTGCCCACTGCCCCTTGTGCGAAGGTCCGCAGCGGAAAGCATGGCCCGTTTCGATGCACAAAAATGGGATGGATCTTCCCTGGCAACCGCCCAGAAAGATCCATCCCAAAGCAAGCGCTCGGTAGCGCGCAGAGATGTGGTGTAAGAGGCGGGGCATGCCCCGCCTCTTCTCTTTCTTGAAAGGGAGGGGACACCGCCTAGAATTCGTCGTTGGAGTAATGAAGGTGACGAATGGAAGGAAAGGCGATGCCCCAAGAAGAGAGTGTACTGCGCCTCGGCCGCGACGAGGCCCTCGAGGCGGCGAGGCTTTGGCAGGAGTGCGGCGACGCGCGCGAGTTCGCGTGCAGGGTGCTGGGCGGCGTGATGAACGCGCTGATGGACTCCGAGGCCCAGCAGATGTGCGGCGCGGGCCGCAACGAGCGCAGCGACGGCAGGGAGAACAGCCGCAACGGCTACCGCCCCAGGTCGCTCAAGACCGCCGTGGGCGACGTGGAGCTCGAGATACCCAAGCTCAGGCACGGCACCTACTACCCCGAGGGCATGCTCGCGCGATGGTCGCGCGTCGACACCTCGGTGGCCGCCATCGTGCAGGAGATGTACGTGTGCGGCGTGTCCACCCGCAAGGTCGAGCGCGTGGCGTCCAGGCTGGGCATATCCTCGCTGTCGAGCTCGGAGGTCTCGAGCCTCTGCTCCGACCTCGACGCCGAGGTGGCGGAGTTCCGCAGCCGCGACCTGTCGGGCACGCCGTGCTGCTACCTGTGGCTCGACGCCACCTACATGAGCTGCAGGGTCGGCTCGTCGGTCGTCTCGCAGGGCGTCGTGACCGCGATCGGGCTGGGCGCCGACGGGCGCAAGCACTTCCTGGGCTGCGACGTGGTCGACACCGAGAGCGAGGACTCCTGGGCGGCATTCCTCGGCGGGCTGCGCGAGCGCGGGCTGGCCGGCGTTCGCCTCGTGGTCTCCGACAGCCACGCCGGGCTCGTGGCCGCCGTCTCGCGCCTGTTCCAGGGCTGCGCCTGGCAGCGCTGCGTGACGCACCTGCAGCGCAACCTCCAGAGCGCCTGCTCGGGCAGGCCCGAGGACTCCAAGGCGGCCGTCAGGGACCTCGTGCACGCCGCGGTCTACCAGGACGACCCCGACCTCGCGCGCTGCGTGTGGGCCGAGGCGGCGCCCTGGGTGGCGTCGGTGTCCGCCAGGGCCGGCGAGGTCTTCGAGCGGGCCGAGGACTCCGCGCTGGCGTTCACGGCCTTCCCCAGGGCGCACTGGGCCAAGCTCCGCACCAACAACGTCCAGGAGCGCGCCAACCGCGAGATCAAGCGCCGCTACAGGGTCGTGCAGTCCTTCCCCTCGAGGGAGTCGATGCTGCGCCTGACGTGCGCGAGCCTCATGGAGACCGAGGGGCAGTGGTCCCAGCAGCGCGTGTTCTCCGAGGCCTCGGCCGCCGAGGGCTTCGCCGAGCCCGCGGACAGGCCGGCCCCGACAGAGGGGAGGCGCCGCGCGCTCGGGCGGCGCGCCAGGGAGATAGTGGACGAGATAGTCGAGAAGCGCGGTCTCAAGAAGGAGTAACATCGGGACTTGCAGCGACGGACCTCAGGACACTCTTACACCACGTCTGCGCGCGCGACCGGAAGGGGCTGTCAATCGGGCCCCAAGAGAGCTAATTCGAGTGCCGTGGACGAAAAAACGGGGGCGCAGGTTGTCCTGCGTCCCCGTTCTCGGGCGTTATTCGTTCCCTGCAGCAGAATTTACGCCGCCTCGTCGAATTGCGAGTTATATAGGTCGGCGTAGAAGCCGCCCTGGGCGAGCAACTCGTCGTGTGTGCCCTTCTCGACGATGTCGCCGTCGCGAATTACCAAGATTACGTCGGCGTTGCGGATCGTGGACAGGCGGTGCGCGATGACAAAGCTCGTGCGGCCGCGCATGAGGTGATCCATCGCCTCCTGGATGAGCTGCTCGGTGCGGGTGTCGACCGAGCTGGTCGCCTCATCGAGAATGAGAATGGGGGCGTTTGCCAGCACGGCGCGCGCGATCGTCAGCAGCTGCTTTTGCCCCTGGGAGACGTTCGTCGCCTCCTCGTTGAGCTCCATCTGGTAGCCGCCGGGCAGCGTGCGGATAAAGTGGTCGGCGTTTGCAGCCTTCGCGGCGGCAATGACCTCCTCGTCCGTGGCATCCAGACGGCCATAGCGGATGTTCTCCATGATCGTGCCCTTGAACAGCCAGGTATCCTGCAGCACCATGCCGAAGCCCTCGCGCAGGTCGCTGCGGTCAAAGTCCCTGACGTTGTGGCCGTTCAGCAAGATTTCGCCGGAATCCACATCATAGAACCGCATGAGCAGCTTGACCATTGTGGTCTTGCCTGCGCCGGTGGGGCCGACGATGGCAACCTTCTGGCCGGGCTTGACATTGCAGCTGAAATTGTGGATGACGGTCTTTTCCGGCGTGTAGCCGAATTTTACATGGTCAAACGTGACCTGACCGTCGATGCAGGCGGGGTCGGCGCGGCGGGCGGGGTCTGCCAGCTGGTCCTCCTCGGGCTCGTTCAAAAATTCAAAGACGCGCTCGGCGGCGGCGGTCATGCTTTGCAGCATGTTGGACACCTGCGCCAGCTGCTGGATGGGCTGGGTGAAGTTCTTGACGTACTGGATGAACGCCTGAATATCGCCGATGGTGATGGCGCCCGCTGCGGCAAAAATGCTGCCGACGATGGCAACGGCCACATAGCCCAGGTTGCCCACAAAGTTCATGATGGGCTGCATCAGGCCGGACAAAAACTGCGATTTCCACGCGGATTCGTACAGCTTATCGTTCGCGGCGTTGAAGTCGTCCAGCACGGCGGCCTCGCGGTTGAACGCCTTGATGACGTTGTGGCCGGAGTAGACCTCCTCGACCTGGCCGTTGACAACGCCCAGTGTCGCCTGCTGCGCCTTGAAATACTTCTGGCTGAACTTGACGACCACCAGCACCAGCGCCAGCGAGACCGGCAGGATCAGCAGGGCAATCAGCGTCATTTTAGGGCTGATGGACAGCATCATGATGAGCACGCCGACCATCGTCGCAACGCTGGTGATCAGCTGGGTCACGCTCTGGTTCAGGCTCTGGCCCAGCGTATCCACGTCGTTTGTGATACGGGACAGCACCTCGCCGACGGTGCGCTTTTCAAAGTAGGCCAGCGGCAGGCGGTTGATCTTTTTGCTGATCTGGTCGCGGAAGTCGTAGCAGACCTTCTGCGACAGGCCGGACATGAGCCAGCCCTGAATGAAGCTGAACGCCGCGGACAGCAGGTACATGCCCAGCAGGAACAGCAGCACCTTGCCGATGTAGGCAAAGTCGATGCCGCCCACGCCGCGCAGCTTGGCGATCCAGCCGGTGGCCAGCGCCGTGGTGGCCTTAGCCAGGATCTTCGGCCCTGCAATGTTGAAAATGGTTGACAGAACAGCAAAAACAATGACGACGACCAGCGACAGCTTATACTTGCTCATAGCGGCCAGCAGCTGGCGCAGCGTGCCCTTGAAGTCCTTGGCGCGCTCCGTCGTCATGCGTCCGGGTCTTGGCATATCACTCACCCTCCTTCTGCAAATTCAGTTCCTTCTGGCTCAGCTGGCTGCGCGCAATTTCCTGATACGCGGGGCAGCTTTCCATCAGCTGGGCATGGGTACCCTTGCCGACGATGCGGCCCTCATCCAGCACCAAGATCTGGTTCGCGTGCAGCACGGTGGAGATGCGCTGCGCCACAATAATGACCGTGGCGTTGTCGGTTTTAGCCTTCAGCGCACGGCGCAGCGCCACGTCGGTCTTGTAGTCCAGCGCCGAGAAGCTGTCGTCAAACAGATAGATCTGCGGGTGCTTGGCAATGGCGCGGGCAATCGAAAGGCGCTGCTTCTGCCCGCCGGAGACGTTGCTGCCGCCCTGGGCAATCGGGCTGTCGAAGCCCTCGGGCTTGGCGGAGATGAACTCCGTGGCCTGGGCGATCTCGGCGGCCTGCTCTGCGTCGGTGTCGGTGATGTGGTCGCCGCCGAACTTCAGGTTGGATGTGATCGTGCCGCTGAACAGCACGCCCTTCTGCGGTACATAGCCCAGCTCGTCGTGCAGCTGTGCCTGGGTCATGTCGCGCACGTCAACGCCGTCAATCGTCACGCTGCCCTCGGTCACATCGTAGAAGCGCGGGATCAGGTTGAGCAGCGTAGATTTGCCGCAGCCCGTGGAGCCGATGATGGCCGTTGTCTCGCCGGGTCTGGCCGTGAAGCTGATGTGCTCGAGCGCGTCCTCGTCGGAGCCGGGATAGCGGAAGCTGACGTCATGGAACGCCACAACGCCGTGGGTGCCGTCCGCGGGCAGTGCCTTGGGCGCAGCGGGGTCATGGATGGTCGAGGGGGTCTTGATGACCTCGTCAATGCGGTCCGCAGCCACACCGGCGCGGGGCAGCATGACGGCGACCATCGAGAGCATGAGGAACGACATGACGATCTGCATCGTGTAGGTGATGAACGCGATCATCTCACCCACCTGCATGCTGCCCAGATCCATCGCCTTGCCGCCGAACCAGACGATGAGCAGGCTCGTGCCGTTCATGATGAGCGTCATAAACGGCATCATGGCGACCATCGTGCGGTTGGTGAACAGCTGGGTCTTCATCAGGTCGGTGTTGGCCCTGTCAAAGCGCTTTTCCTCAAATGCCTCGCGGCTGAACGCACGGATGGGCATAATGCCGGTCAGGATTTCGCGGCTGACAAGGTTCAGCCGGTCCACCAAAACTTGCATCTGCTTGAATTTCGGCATGGCTACGTTCATCAAAACGGCGATGAGCGCCAGCAGTGCGGCCACGGCCACAAAGATGATCCATTCCAGCCCCGTGTTGCCGCTGGCAACGTGCATAATGCCGCCAATGCCCAAAATGGGCGCGTAGGCTACCATGCGCAGCAGGATCACGCAGACGAACTGCACCTGCTGGATGTCGTTTGTGGTGCGGGTAATCAGCGAAGCAGTGGAAAAATTTTCGATTTCGGCGTTGGAGTAGCCGACGACGGTCCTGAACACGTCGCGGCGCAGGTCACGGCCAATGGCGGCGGAGACGCGGGACGCGATAAAGCCTACGGCGACGGCCACGGCAACCATGAGCAGCGTTAAAGCCAGCATCTGGCCGCCCGTGCGCAGCAGATAGGACATTTGCACGTCATGGGCAATGCCCTGAGCGTCATATTCCAGTGCGACGAGCAGCATGGCCTGGCTGGACAGGCTGTCGGCGACGGTCTCGTCCAGCTGGGCGAGACCGTCCGTCAGCTGGCTCTGCAGCATTTCCCGTGCGCCGGGGGCCTGGGACGCGGCGGCCAGCTGCGTGGCGACGGCGTCGAGGTCATAGGCCGTGGGGGCCACGGTGTCGGTGGTACCGGCGGCAGTGGCGGCATTCTTTGCCGCGGCCATGTACAGCACAACGTCCGGCGTTGTGAACGCATTTTCCAGCGCGGCGGTGTCCGCGTCCGGATTCAGTGTGCGCATACCGTCCGCGTCGGGGGCGGAGTAGGCTTCGTCCGCCAGTGCGGCGTCGTCCTCGGACATGAGCAGCTCGAGCGCCTGCAGCGTTGTGCTGCGGACGGTGTCGGGCACGGGGCTTTCAATGCCGCCCTGCTGGATGCCGGTGTCCACAATTTTGCTTGTGTAGTCTGGCAGGCTTAAATCGCAGTATGCCTGCACGATGAGCAGCGCAACGACGGCCAGGCAGGCCGCCCAGTGCCGCCCCAGCTGCTTAAAAATTTTCGTCATGCGGGGGTTCTCCTTTCAAATCGGTTTTCATAGCGGCGTTCTCGGCCTCGATGGCGGCGAGCAGAGCGTCCTTTACGGCGTTGGCCTGCGCCAGCTGCTCCGGGGTCAGCCGCGCCATGATGCGGGCAAAGTAGTCGTTCATGGCCTGCTCATTGGCTTTGCGGGCGCGCTCCCCTGCCGGGGTGATGCGCACCAGCGTCTTGCGGCGGTCCTTGGGGTCGGTCTCGCGGACGATGTGGCCGTCCTGCTCCATCTGACGCAGCCCGCGGGAAATCGCCGGCATAGGCTGGTGCATCTGCCGCGCAATGTCCGAGACATAGATCGCGCCGTCGCAGCCGTGCTGCTCAATGAGATTGTACAGACTTTGCAGCATGCCATAGCGGCATTTGGGCTGCCCGGCCAGTGCCATGCGCATCCCGCGCTTGGACAGTGTGTGCAGCCGCGCCACAAAGCGGAACACCCCGCTCAGATAAGGGGTTTCAGCGCCCATTGGTGAACACCTCCTGTTAATAGTTGGCTAGTGTTAATTGTTGAAGCATGATAATAATACACCCTCCTGCACCGCGGTGCAAGAGGGTGTAAGGAAGTTTTAAGATTTGTTCATAAAGTGGGGAGGCTTTAGGCTTATTCCTTCACACACGCAAGATTGCTCAGCGTCACACCCTTGCACAGCCCCAGCGGCAGGGCGACGGACGGCTTGGTGATGGTAATATCCTTAAAGACAATGTCCTCGACCTCATAGCCCGGCTTGTCAAAGCCCGCGATCTCGATCGGGGCGGCATCGTGCCGGCTGCGGTCATGGTCCAGCACCTCGGCGGTCAGGGTCAGCCGCTCAAAGAAGCAGTGCTCGAGCTTCGGCGGGGCACCGGCGGGCACACCGTCGTCATTGCACGGTACGCTGTGCAGCATGACGCGGGGCGTGATGCAGTCCCGCACGGTCACGCCGCGCACATAGCCGCCCCGCTTGGGCGTGGCCTTGATCTCAATGCCGGACAGCGAGTTCGCCAGATCACAGTCCCAGATCTGCACGTCCTCCACGCCGCCGCTCATCTCACTGCCGATGCAGATGCCGTGGCCGCAGTCGCTGCGGCAGTCAAACACCCGGATATGCGCGCAGGGACGGTTGATTTCGTTGCCCTCGGGGTTTTTGCCGCTCTTGATGGCGACAGCGTCGTCCCCCGTGGAGAACTCCGACGCAAACAGCGTGCAGTTTGTTGAGGAATCCGGGTCCCAGCCGTCGCCGTTCCAGACGCCCTCGGACACAAAGGTGCAGTGGTCGGTCTGGATGTCGTCGCAGTAGATCATGTGGACGTTCCAGGACGGGCCGTTTTTCAGCGTGATACCGCTGATCCAGACGTTCTCACAGTTGCTTAAATTGATAAGCCGCGGGCGGACGCGGCCCGGGATCGTGTCGCTGTTCTCGCAGCTTTCGACGAGCTCCCGGTTGTCGTCCAGAAAGCTCTTGATGCGGGCGCGCTCGTCCTCAATGATTTTGCGGGCCAGCTCCTGCCCGCCGCCGCAGATCGTGCCCCTGCCGCGGATGATGATATTGCGGCAGTTCGGGCCGGTCTTGTGGTTCATGTCGCCTGCGTTCAAAAGGCTTGAGTAGCAGCGCATCTCGGTGCCCTCAAACCGGCTGGGGATGCGGGGCGAATAGTCGTGAATGTTCGTTGTGCCCTGCAGGACCGCGCCCTTGGCCAGATAAATTTCCAGATCGCTGTGCAGCCGCAGTGCGCCGGTCAGGAAATCGCCCGCCGGCACGTACAGAATATCGTCCGCGCCGCAGTCGTTGATGGCCCGCTGTAAATTGTCGGTGTTCAGGATATGGCCGTCGCCCTTGCAGAAGTAGGGCGCGGCGGTAATGTCGATGCGGCGTTTTTCCCTGCCGAACTGCAGCGTGGCCGAGCCGATGCAGTAGCTGCCGCTGACCACGTCCACGCGGAAGGCACTGCCGTAGCTCAGCCCCTCTATCGTAAAATGGGTGCGGTCTGTGCGGCCAACGGCCTCACCGTTCAGGGAGACCGTGTATTCCGCCCCGCTGGGCGCGGCGGCGGGTTTATCCCAGTACAGCACCGCGTAGTCTTCGGTGCAGCGTATATTCAAATTGCCTTGTTTCATGGTGACGTCCTTTGGTTATGGGGAGGTTGCTCTTTCTTACATATTGTACCACAGTGTGCGCGTTTATCCAAGACTTGGGGGTGACAAAATACGCGGCCTGAAACGCTGCAGGTTTTTACACTTTGCAAGGTTGACAGACATCGGCACAGTGTTTACAATCATATCTGCATAGTAGGGATATATACAATAGAAGGATCGATATATGTTAAACCAGTTTTCACGCACGCAATTACTGCTCGGCAAGGAGGGCATGGACCGGCTGTTTTGCTTTTGTGCGGGATGTATGGTACAATAGGGAAACACTGTAGGGGCCGGGCATGCCCGGCCTGCGGCCTGCCTGTAAGCGGGCGTCCTCCGTGAAGCTGCGGGCCGCACATGTGCGGCCCCTACTGCGCGGCAATTTATACTGCACGAAAGGAGCTGCCATGGACAAGGCTATATTTGAAACGGCCCATCTGGCGGCCCTGAACGACCAGCAGTGCGCGGCGGTGGAGGCGGTCAACGGCCCGGTGCTGCTGCTGGCGGTGCCGGGCAGCGGCAAAACCACCGTGCTCATCACCCGGCTGGGCTATATGACCGAGGTCTGCGGCATTGCGCCGGAAGCCATCCTGACAATGACCTACACCGTCGCCGCCACGCAGGAGATGCGCGCCCGGTTCGCGGCGCGGTTCGGCGGCGAATTGGCCGCACGGCTGGAGTTCCGCACCATCAACGGTGTGGCGGCGCGCATCATCGCGCTGTACAGCCGCATGTATGGCCGTACCCCGCCGGAGCTCATCCGCAATGAGAGCGAGACCACGCCGCTGCTCATGCGGCTATGGCAGGACACAAACCACGAGTACCCTGCCGAGAGCACGGTCAAGGATCTGCGCACGGCCATCACCTACATTAAAAATATGTGCCTGACCGACGCGGAATTGGACGAGCTGGAAACCGATATTGAGAATCTGCCCGACCTGTACCGCGGCTACCAGAAGGCGCTGAAGGCCGCGCACAAAATGGACTACGACGACCAGCTCTGCTTTGCGCTGCAAATCCTGCGCGGTGCACCCGCGGTTGCGGCGGCGTTCCGCAAACGGTACAAGTATTTCTGCGTCGATGAGTCGCAGGATACGTCCAAGGTACAGCATGAAATTATCCGCGTGCTGGCGCAGGAAAGCGGCAATATCTTTATGGTCGGCGACGAGGACCAGAGCATTTACGGTTTCCGCGCCGCCTACCCCCAGGCGCTTATGGACTTTGAAAAGACCTATCCCGGCGCACAGATTTTGCTGATGGAGCAGAACTATCGCTCCACAGAACCGATTCTGGAGGCTGCCAACCGCTTTGTGGCGCGCAACCGCTATCGCCGCTCCAAGACTATCGCACCGACGCAGGGCCCCGGCGCACCGCTGCAGATCGTCACCGTGCCGCGCCGCGCCGACCAACTGCCATTCTTGTTTGAGACGGCGCAGCACTGCGATACCGGGACGGCGGTGCTGTTCCGCAACCACGAGAGCGCACTGCCCATCATCGACCTGTGCGAGCGGCGGGGCATCCCCTACGCCTGCAAGGCAGTGGACCAGACCTTTTTTACCAACAAGATCGTCCGCGATGTGACCGATATTTTCACGCTGGCCGCACACCCCGCGGATGGGGAAACTTTTCTGCGCTGCTACTACAAATTCGGCGTGCCCGTCACCCGCGCACAGGCGCTGTTTGCCTGCAGTCAGGCGCGGCAGTACGGGCAGGGCTGCTGGACGGCCCTGCTGAATGAGGACAGCATCCGTCCGCGCACCCGCGCCGCCATGGCTGACGTGGCGGACGGTCTGGCGCGTCTGCCCAAAATGGCCGCGGACGATGCGGTGCGGTTCCTGGCCGACCAGCTGGGCTACGGCAAATATCTGGACAAAAACGGCATGGACCGCACGAAGCTGGCCGTGCTGGAAATGCTCGGCGCACAGGAGCCGACGCCGCGGCACCTGCTGCGGCGGCTGGAAAAGCTGCGCAGTATCATACAAAACCATGAGAATCCGCCCGGGTGCAGGTTTTTGCTTTCGACGATCCACTCGGCCAAGGGGCTGGAATATGACCGGGTCATTTTGTTGGATGTGCTGGACGGCATTCTGCCCGCCAAGCCGGAGCTGTGCTGCCGCACGCCCGGCGAGACACAGCAGTATGAGGAGGACCGGCGGCTGTTTTACGTGGCCATGACCCGCGCGCGGCAGCAGTTGGTGCTGTTTGACTGCGCGGCGGAGCGCTCGACCTTTGTGGATGAGGTGCTGTCCGGTCTGCCCGGCCACCGCAAACGCCGCGACGCCGAGCCCGCGGGCCGCCGCACTCCCCCGCCCGCGGCACGCGCCCCGCTGCCGCCTGTGGATGTGGACAGCATCACCGCCGTCGGTGCCCATGTGCGGCATGCCGTCTTTGGCCCCGGCACTGTGGAAAGCGTTGCGGGCCGCCGCGTGACCGTGCGCTTTACGGCAGGTCCGCGCACACTGGACGCCCAGGTCGTCGCGGAGCGGCATCTGATGTGGGCGGAGTGAAATGAGAAGAGCCTTCCCCCGAGGGGGAAGGTGCCCGAGGCCCCGACCGAGGGCGGATGAGGGGAAAGTCACCGGATATTACCCGCTAATTGGCTATAAGGCGGACTCTGCCCTCATCAGTCCGCTTTGCGGACAGCTTCCCCCGAGGGGGAAGCCAAAGAGGTATTTTGATGAAAAAAATTCTGCTTCTCGCCACAGGCGGGACGATTGCAAGCCGCCCTACGGCGGCGGGCGGGCTGGCCCCGGCCATCACGTCAGAGGAGCTGCTGGCTTGCGTGCCCGAGCTGGTTGACCTGTGCGAGGTCAGCGCTGTGCAGGTGTTCAACCTGGATTCGACGAACGTCGGCCCTGCGCAGTGGCAGAGCATCGTGCGCTGCATCAAAGAAAATTATGATGCCTGCGACGGCTTTGTCATCGCCCACGGCACAGACACGATGGCCTACACCGCCGCGGCGCTCAGCTACATGGTGCAGAACAGCGCGAAGCCCGTTGTGCTGACCGGCAGCCAGAAGTCCATCTACAACCGCGATACCGACGCGCGCAACAACCTCTACCGCGCGTTCGTATACGCGGTCAGCGACGGCGCATGGGGCGTGCAGCTTGTGTTTGACAACAAGGTCATTCTGGGCACACGCGCGCGCAAGACGCGGACGCGCAGCTTCAATGCGTTTTCCAGCATCGACTACCCCGAGACCGCGGTGTTCCGCGATACGCGGCTGGTGACGTTTCTGCGCCGCCCCGCGGATCAGCCGCCCGTGCGGTTCTATGAAAGGCTTGAGCCCGCCGTTTTTGTGCTGCGGCTTGTGCCGGGCATGCGGGCGGACATCATCCCGCTGCTGGCCCCGCACTACCGCGCACTGGTGCTGGAGAGCTTCGGCGTCGGCGGTCTGCCGGGCGGGGAGCACGGCGAGATGTTCGCCGCCCTGCGCCGCTGGTGTGAGAGCGGGCGGCTGGCGGTGTTTACCACGCAGGTCCCGCACGAGGGGTGTGACCTTGCCGTCTACGAGGTGGGCCGCGCCGTCGGTGAGCTGCCCGGCGTCCTGGAGGCCCGCGACATGACCCCCGAGGCTGTCGCCGTCAAGCTGATGTGGGCGCTGGGCCAGACCGAGGACCGGGAAAAGGCGGCACGGCTGTTTGAGACGCCGATTGAATACGACATAATGTAAAGATGAAAAGCCTTCTCTCTCCGAAAGCAGGCATCAGAAAGCAAAGACTGCCCCGTGAATGACCGGAGCGCAGGCTTCCCATTAGCGGGCACTTGCGGGTAAGTCGTAGGGAGGGGTCTTGACCCCTCCGCAGGAGGCTTGTGGCAGTGATGCACTTTCCCAGGCAGCATACATGCGTCCCGGGGTGGTCTGCGGCTGCCGCAAACGTCCCGGAGGGGTCAAGACCCCTCCCTACGAGCTAGCAAAACAGACGTATCATCGTAATTCAACAAAACTTATTACATATTTTGTGAACAAACATTACATAACATGTAAATATTAGCACTCTACTATTGACAGTGCTAATGTTCGGTGCTATTATAGAGGCGTTCCAAGGGAAAGAGGAACGGAAGAACCGAATCCCCAAAGGGAACGCAACAATGTGTATCAAAAGTCAACCGCTCACAAACAAAACGGGCGGCCGATGAAAATTGGAGGAATGACTTATGATGATGGTTCCGTATATGTTCAATGAGGCTTTGATGGATGATCTGTTCAGCAACGATTGGGAGCACGATTTTGACCGCGCCATGAAGGCTGCTGCACCCCGCGGTATGTTTGGCAAACGTGCCGCCAATGTGATGAAAACCGATGTCCGCGAGAACAAGGACAGCTACGATGTGTTCGTTGATCTGCCCGGCTTCAAGAAAGAGGATGTCAAGCTGGATCTGGACAACGGCTATCTGACCATCAGCGCCCAGCGCAATGAGGAGCTGGATGACAAGGACAACGAGGGCCGCTATATCCGCCAGGAGCGTGCTACCGGCAGCTGCGCACGCAGCTTCTATGTCGGCAAGGAGCTGGAGCCCAAGGACATCAGCGCTAAGTTTGAGAACGGCATCCTGACCCTGCATCTGCCCAAGGCCGAGGCCAAGAAGCTCGAGCCGAAGCAGACGCTGATCGAGATCGAGTGATTGCAAAAAAATGTGCAGCCATGCTGTACCGTAGGGGCGCATTCTATATGCGCCCGCTTGGCAGCATCCCGTTGTGAAAAAAGATGAACGCAGGGTAAACGTCCACGGGCGGATATAGAATCCGCCCTTACAGAGTCCCTGCCCTAAAAATCATCAGGCCGCAGCCCAAAATTCCGGGCTGCGGCCTTTTGTTTTGCCGCAAGGTGTGCTATAATTCCATATAGATGTAAGGCAATACCGCATAATTCTAAGTGCCGATACGGCGAGCGAGGTGCGGCAGCTG
>OIAM01000382.1_pt1 | contig 14561 bp, 10 predicted proteins | sample 1580771 | NCBI WGS metagenome assembly OIAM01 (sample SAMEA3882538, study PRJEB24775) | human gut metagenome | biome: human-associated habitat; feature: intestine environment; material: feces | place: Netherlands | collected 2009/2010
TTTTAGCTTATGTAGAAATTACAGACCGAGCAGTTCGGTTGCCGCTTTCTCCATTTTTGCGATGATCTCATCGGACTCTGCGGCAGTTTTACCCTTGCCGGAGAGGTAAATTTTGATCTTCGGCTCTGTGCCGGACGGGCGGACGATGAGCTTGCTGCCGTTCTCCAGACGATACTCGAGCACGTTGGACTTCGGAAGCGTGATCTCCGTCTTCTCCGCGCCCTCTGTGCGCACGGAAAGCTGATAGTCGCTGTCGCCGACGACCTTGAAGCCGGCAATCTCTGCCGGAGCGTTGTGGCGCAGATGATCCATGATGGAATTCATCTTCTTCATGCCGTCTTCGCCCTCAAACGCGAAGTTGCACAGGGCATTCTTGTAGTAGCCATACTTTTCGTACAGAACATTGATGGCATCGACGAGCGTCATGCCCTTTTCTTTGTAGTAGGAAGCCATTTCGCAGATGATCATGCTGCCGTCCACGGCGTCCTTATCGCGCACATAGCCGCCGGAGAGGTAGCCGTAGCTCTCTTCAAAGCCGAGCAGGTAGCGCTCCGGGTGGCCTTCGCTCTCAAGCAAAGCAATCTGGTCGCCGATATACTTGAAGCCGGTGAGGGTACGGCGAATTTCAATGCCGTAATCCTTCGCGATGCCGTTGACCATATCGGTGGAAACAATCGTCGTGACCGCGACCGGGTCCTTCGGCATGGTGCCGAGTTCCGTTTTGCACTGTGCAATAAAGTTCAGGAGCAGAATGCCCACTTCGTTGCCGGTCATGAGCACATACTCGCCGTGCTGGTTGACGGCGATGCCTACGCGGTCACAGTCCGGATCGGTCGCGAGCAGCAGGTCGGGCTTTACGGTCTTGCAGAGATCAAGGCCCTTCTGGAGTGCTTCGCGGATTTCCGGGTTCGGGTACGGGCAGGTGGGGAAGTTGCCGTCCGGCTTTTCCTGCTCCGGCACCACGGTCACATGGGTGACGCCCAGCTTTGCCAGCAGCTTTTTCACGCATTCCAGACCGGAGCCGTTCAGCGGAGTGTACACCAGCTTCAGGTCGGCGGTGCCAGCCCCATCGCCCACACGCTGGGCGTAGACGGCATCCACAAAGTCGTCCAGACATTTCTCGCTGCTGTATTCGATCTTGCCCTCGGCAAGGGCTGCGTCAAAGTCCGCAGGCTGTACGGCAAAGCAGTCTACTGCTTCAATGGCGGCAAGGATCTTTGCTGCCACCTCAAGGGTGATCTGGCAGCCGTCTGCGCCGTAGACCTTGTAGCCGTTGTACTTGGCGGGGTTGTGGCTGGCGGTGACGCACACGCCTGCGCCGCAGCCGTAGTACCGCACCGCCCAGCTCAGCGCCGGGGTGGGCTCCAGACGGGGGTAGATGTACGCCTTGATGCCGTTAGCAGCCAGAACCGCCGCCGTTTCTTTTGCGAACACATCGCTCTTGATGCGGCTGTCGTAGCCGATGGCCACCTTTTTGGGCAGGTCGGAGGCGTTCAGGTAGTTGGCAAGCCCCTGGGTTGCCTTGCGGATGTTGTAGACGTTCATCCGGTTGGTGCCTGCGCCGATGACACCCCGCAGACCGCCGGTGCCGAATTCCAGCTCCCGGTAAAAGCGGTCGGTGATGGCATCCTCGTCGCCTGCAATGCTCTTCAGCTCCTCGGCAAGGTCGGTAGGCATCCCGGACTGGGAAAGCCAGCGGTCATACTGCTGTTTTACTTTTTCTTCCATAGGATCACACTTTCTTCAAATACCATATCTTTGCGGGCATCTGGCCGTAGCCGCCGGGCAGTTCCAAGCCGGTGGTCAGCAGCTGCGCCCCTGTGTAGGTGTTATTCTCTTCGTCCCGGTACTGTGCCGCCGGGTCCAGCCCTGCCAGCACCAGCCGGGGACGGGCATTCAGACTGGCGGTGCCGTGGCTGCCGGTCAAAGCATCTCCCACGGCGAACACCGCCGCCTCGCTGCCGTCCTTGGCGGAAAGCATCCACGCAGCACCCAGACCATTTGCGTCCGGGTTTACCAGCCGGTGCAGCTCCCCGCCCCGCAGCAGGGCACCGTGGGCACGATACCATGCCACAAAGGAACGCAGCTGCGCAAGCTCTTCCTCCGTGTACTTGGTCAGATCCAGCTCAAAGCCGAAGGTGCCAGTAAGTGCTGCCGCCATCCGTGCTTCCACCGTGGAGATGTGGCCGGTGCAGTGGTTGGGCACGGTGGAAAAGTGTGCACCCATCACACAGCCGGGGTAGAACAGGCTGGTGCCATACTGGATGACTAGGCGGCTCCGGGCATCGGTGTTATCGCTGCACCAGATCTGGGGGCTGTAATAGAGCATTCCGCAGTCGAACCGTGCTCCGCCGCCTGCACAGTTTTCCAGCAGCAAGTGGGGGTATTTCTCGGTCAGACGGCGCTGCAATTCGTACACCCCCAGCACATACCGGTGGTACACCTCGCCCTGCCGCTTGGCAGGCAGAACGGCACTGTACACCTGTGCCAGACTGCGGTTCATGTCCCACTTGAGGTATTTCAGCGGGCAGCTTTGCAAGACGGCATCCAGCTGCTGCCAGATGCCCGCTACCACCTCCGGGCGGCTGAAATCCAGCGTGTACTGCTGCCGGATCTCCAAAGGCTCCCGGCCGGGAATGCCGAACGCCCAGTCTGGGTGGGCACGGTAGAGGTCACTGTCCGGGCTGATGGCCTCCGGTTCCACCCAAAGCCCCATGTCCAGCCCCAGCAGATTGATCTTTTTGCACAGGCCGGGCAGACCCTGTGGCAGTTTGCGGGTGTCCGCTGCCCAGTCGCCCAAACTGGAAGAAGTATCGTTGCGTCCCTTGAACCAGCCATCGTCCAGCACAAACAGGTCGATGTCTGCCTTTTTGGAAGCCTGCGCCAGTGCCAGCAGCTTCTCCTCGTCAAAATCGAAGTAGCAGGCCTCCCAGCTGTTGATGAGCACCGGGCGGGGTGCGGCCATATCCTGCCAGTGGGGCGGCAGCAGCCGGGTGCGGATGGCGGTGTGGAACCGACGGCTCATCTCACCCAGACCTTTATCGGAGTAGACCATGGCAGCTTCCGGGGCGGTGAAGCTCTCACCGGGGGCGAGCGTCCAGTGGAAGTGGTAGGGGTGGATGCCCATCACCAGACGCTCACCGGCGTCGCAACGCTCGGCCTCAATGAGGTAGTTGCCGCTGTACACAAAGGCAAATCCCCATGCATCGCCGGTCGTTTCGTTGGTATCGGCATGGCAGAGGGCGACTGCCGGGTTGTGGGCGTGGCCGGGGACGCCCCGCATACTGCCAATGCTCTGGATGCCGCAGCGCAGCGCCGCACGTTCTAGGGTGCGCTCCGCCGCCCATGTGCCGTTGAGGGTGATAAGTTCCAGCGCATCCGGCGCAAAGTCTACGGAAAGGGAAGCGGCCTTGTGCAATGTCAGGGACTGGGTGCCCGCATTGGTGTACACGGCGGTGCGGGTAATGAGATCCTCCGCCTCGTACACGCTGTACCGCAGCTCCACTACCAGCCCGCCTGCGTCCTTCAGAAAGACCGATAATGTTTCTACACCCTCCCCGGTGCGGAACATGGGCAGGCCGGGCAGCTGCGGCTTGCCGGGGGTGACCACAGCGTGGTCAAACACAAAGGCGGCTGCTTCGGTGCCGTCAGCGTATTCCGGGATGACGGCGGGAGTGCGGTTATCAGCGGTGCCGCAGCCGGAAAGCTCCTGCGGCAGCAGGTCCGGCCAGCAGCCGGGGTCGCTGTGGGGCATCCGGGCATCCGCAAGGCTGGGCACATCCTCCGGCAGACGGGTGCCGTAATAAGTGTGCAGCACCATGCCATTGGGGGCAACTGCCAGCTGGTAGCTGGTGTGGGTGGTATGCAGGGTAAAGACAGTTTCGGTGCAGACGATCATTGCACGCTGTCCTCCGTGTCAGGTTCTTCTTCCGGTTCCTCTTCCTTGCGCCCGGCTTTTTCCAGCTGAGCAAAGGCGGGGCGCATCAGGCTTGCCATGCCAAGGGCAGAACCTGCGCCGCCGATGAGCAGCCACAGGGGCAGCAGATAGACGAACCACGCAGGGGCGGCTTTTGCCAGCAGAGGAAACCACGCCAGAAAGGCAAGATTCCCCACAGTGGGCAGCAGGTTTGCAAGGGTCATGCGGCCGCTGTCCGTCAGCACCGGCAGAACGCCGGGATAGGTGAACCGTGCCAGCAAAGCAAAGCCCCAGCTGCCGCAGCAGCCCGCCAGCACCAGCAGCAGAAAGGACGCTGCCGCCAGAATGCCGGTGCTGGGGGTGTCCTGTGCGGTGGCGGTGCGCAGCCCGGTGAGGGCGGCAAAGCCTGCCAGCAAAAGCACCAGCCACAGGGCGGTGGATTGCTTAAAATCCCGCTTGAACGCCTTGAAAAAGTCGGTATGGACGGTGTAGTCCTCCTTTGCCGCCATCTTGTTCACCACCGTGAACAGCCCCAGGGTGGAGGCTCCGGCGGTGACGATGGGCAAACAGCACACCAGCCACAGAAGGTTGGCAAAAAGCAGATCGCCGATCTTCCCCATAGTGCGGTAGAAGGGGCTGTCGATGTTGGTCTTTTTCATGGCGTTTCCTTTCGGGTGGAGGTCTCAGAGGGGCGGTTTACTCGCCGATGCTCTTGAGGTACTCCAGATTTTTGTCGATGAGGGCGCACCGCTGCTTTACGCAGTCCACACTGCGCAGCGGGTCGGCGGGGGTGTTGAAGGCGAAGTCCAGCAGTTTGTCGATGGTGGTAGAAGCTACATGGAGACGGGTATCGCTGGCTGCATAATAAATATACACGCTGCCGTCCTCATCGGCAATGGCACCGTTGGTGAACACCACGTTGGAGACATCGCCCACACGCTCCCAATCCCGGGGAGCGATCAGGAAGCCGGAGGGCTCTGCAATCACCTTGCTGGGGTCGTCCAGTGCGGTGACGAATACATAAATAACGTACCGCAGCCCGGCGGCGGTATTCCGCACGCCGTGGGCAATGTGCAGCCAGCCCTTTTCGGTCTTGATGGGGGTGGCACCCTCGCCGTTCTTTGCCTCGGTGATGGTGTGGTAGCGGCGGGGGCTGGTGATGATCTCCTCGTCAATGACGGCGTGAGTGATGTCCTCGCACAGACCAAAGCCTACGCCGCCGCCGGAACCGGTGTCGATGAAGTCATCCATGGGGCGGGTGTAGAAGGCGTACTTGCCGTTGACAAACTCCGGCAGCAGATCCACATTGCGCTGCTGGGGGCTGCGCTTGGTGACAAGGTTCGGCAGACGCTCCCAAGTCTTGAGGTCTTTGGTGCGGACGATGCCCGCAGCAGCCACGGCAGCGGACAGGTCATTCACGCTGTTGTCCTTGCTCTCGGAGCAGAACACGCCGTAGATCCAGCCGTCCTCGTGCTGGGTCAGGCGCATATCGTAGACGTTGGTCTCCTCCGGGCAGGTGTCCGGCAGCAGGATGGGCTTTTCCCAGAAGTGGAAGCCCTCCACCGGGCTGTCACTTTCTGCCACGCCAAAGAAACTCTTGCGGTCGTTGCCCTCAATGCGTGCCACAAGGTAATACTTGCCGTTCAGCTTGATGGCACCGGAGTTGAACACGGCGTTCACGCCCAGACGCTCCATAAAGTGGGGGTTCGTCTCCGGGTTCAGGTCGAACCGCCAGCTCAGCGGGATGGATTCGCGGGTCAGCACCGGGTTTTCCCACCGGTCGTAGATGCCGTTGTAGAAATCGGTCTTTTTGTTTTTGCGGGCCAGGTAGGCATCCTGCAAAGCCTTCTGGCGCAGGTATTCGGGGTGGAGTTTAGACTGTGACATCGGGGTTCCTCCTTATCAGTTCCATGCACATTCTGCCGTTGTGGTAGGGGCACTTCCACGGCTCAAGGATGGGTTTGCGGCTGGACGGTTTTCCGTCTGCGTCCACCTCCCAGAACCATTCACTGCCGGGGCGTTTGTCCACCATCACGTTGCAGATGTAGTGGTAAATATCGGCGGCGGCATCACGGTATTTTGCATCGCCGCTCTTGTTGTATTCGTTCACGAAGCCCAGTACGGACTCGGCCTGCACCCACCACACACGGGTGGTGTTCACTTTGCCGCGCTCGCACTCATTGACCACCGAGTGGTCAATGTAAGCTTCTTTGTAGATGTGGGCGGCAAGGTCGGAGTTGATGGCGTGGATGCGCTTGGAAAGCGCTGCATCTCCCAGTAAATCGCAGCCCCAGTCGATGAGCCAGCTGGACTCGATATCGTGGCCGTAGCTGTACAAATCGATGATGGAGTTGTAGTGCTGGTCAAAGAACACCAGCTGCCGGTGCAGCTCCGGGCTGTAAATTTTGTGCTCGTAGATGTCAAGGATGCGGCGCAGGGCTTTTTCCACCTCCGGGTCACGGCTGGCCTGATAAAGCCCGGCGTAACCCTCGAACACATGGAGCAGGGTGTTCATGGTCTTTGCCGCCATGACACCGTTTTCCGAGAGCTTTTCGTTGCTCTCCGGCTTCCAGTCGATGGTAAAGGCCTCCAGATAGCCCTCGCTGTCGGTGCAGTGCTGCTCGATGAGATGAAAGATCTTTTTTGCGTAGGCCAGCGCAACGGGGTCTTTGGTCAGCCGGTAGTAAGCGGAAAGGGCATAGATGGCAAAGCCCTGATTGTAGGTGTGCTTGGTGGTGTCCTGCGGCTTGCCGGTGTAATCGCAGCTCCAGTACACACCGCCGTTTGCCTCGTCGTAGCAGTTTTTCAGGAAGAACTGGTAGGCGTGGCGGGCATCCTCGGCAAGGTCTGCCCGGCCGGTCAGCATGGCCGCCTCGGAGAAGAACCACAGAATGCGGCTGTTCAGGATGCAGCCCTTTTCGGCTTTTTTATCCAGCTTCAGGTCAAAATCCATGTAGCCGTAAAAGCCGCCGTTTTCCTCGTCCCGCAGCCCTTTCCAGAAGGGAATGATGGTTTGCAGCAGCATTTCTTCTGCTGCCTGTTTGATGGAAGACATAATACAGAACTTCCTTTCTGTACAAAAGTAAAAACCCTCTCGGTCACGGCTTGCGCCGTGCCAGCGCCCGGTAGGGGACGTAAAATCTCTTTTTGCAGAGATGGCGATGCGAAGCATTGACAGAGAGGGTTGCGCTTGACGCTTAGCGGATGCCCACCTCGTGATCGGTGGGGCCTGCGTTATCGTGAGTCTTGATGTAATCCACCACCTCGTCCACGGTGGTGAAGGCCAGACCGACATAGCTGTCGGCGCAGCCATAGTACAGAGCGATGCGGCCGGTGTCGGCATCCTGCAGGGTGGCGCAGGGGAAGCAGACGTTGGGCACGAAGCCGCGCTCCTCATACCACTTTTCCGGGGTCAGCAGGAAGTTGCCGCAGCGGTACAGTACCTTGCTGGGTTCGTCCTTATCCAGAATGGCACCGCCGATGGAGTAGACGAAGCCATTGCAGGTGCCGGTAACGCCGTGGTAGAACAGCAGCCAGCCCTCGCTGGTCTCAATGGGGGCAGCACCGCCGCCGATCTTCACGCTCTCCCACCAGTTGGAGCCCTTGCTCATCACATGGCGGTGACGGCCCCAGAACTCCATATCCGGGCTCTGGCTCAGGAAGATGTCACCAAAGGGGGTGTGGCCGCTGTCAGACGGGCGGCTCAGCAGGGTGTACAGGCCGTTGATCTTGCGGGGGAACAGCACGGCGTTGCGGTTGAAGGGGATAAAGGGGTTCTCGATGCGGACAAAGGTCTTGAAGTCGGTGGTCTTGGCGATGCCGATGGACGCACCGTAGAAGTCCTGACACCAGATGATGTAGTAGGTGTCCTCCACCTTCACAAGACGGGGATCGTAGGCGTACACCGGCATAAACGGCTCGCCCTTTTCGTTGACGAAGGGAATCTTGTCCTTGCCAAAGTTCCAGTGGATGCCGTCCTCGCTGCGTCCCAGATAGATGTAGGGGATGCCGTTGACCTGCTCACCACGGAACACACCGATGAACTTGCCCTCGTAGGGGACGACCGCACTGTTGAAGATGCGGGCTACCCCTTCCACAGGATTGCGGTCGATGACGGGGTTCTCGCTGTACCGCCACACCGGGGCGGTAACATCGGCAGGCTTTTCCTGCCAGGGGATGTTGGGCAGTGCGTCGCAGAACATTTTTACGTTGCTCATAAGATAAACTCCTGTAATAGAAGATTGTTTGTTTTCCTTCTGCTGTATTCTCCCGGCTCCTGCACAGAAACCGGGAGAAGCAGCAGATGATGAAGGAAAAATGTGGATGTCGCAATTTTAGCCCTTCACAGCACCGGCAGCCATGCCGCTGTAGATCTGATCCTGACACAGCAGGAACACGATAAGGGCGGGGATGATGGTGATGATAACACCGGCGCAGATGTAGTTGTACTGGTTGCCCATGGGGCCGGAGAACACATACAGCGAGGTAGCAACCACCTGATACTTGGTCTTATCCTGCAGATACAGGTTTGCCATGTAGTATTCGTTGTAGGTGGACACACCCTTCAGGATGGCGCTGGTGACGATGGCGGGCTTCAGCAGGGGCAGCAGGATCTTGAAGAACACACCAAAGTAGGTGCAGCCATCCAGAATGGCGCTTTCGTCCAGCGTGGGAGAAAGGTTCTCGAAGAACTGCAAAAAGATATAGATGGTGATAACGTCCGTGCCCATCATCAGGATGATGTAGCCGGGCATGGAGTTTACCAGATGCAGTACACCGTGACCTGGGAGGCGATGCCGGGGATCAGGGTGGCAATGGTGAACAGGTTGCGGATCAGCTTGTTGCCGGGGAACTTGAACCGGTTCAGCACATAAGCCAGCATGGCGCTGATCATAATGCTGCCCACCAGCACGCAAATCAGGATAATAAAGCTGTTGAGGAACGCTTTGCCCATGTTGGCCTTGTTCCATGCGATGATGAAGTTATCGAAGTTCAAAAAGCTCTTGGGCAGGGTGATGACGTTGGTGTTGGCATACTCTTGCTCCGTCTTAAAGGCGGTGAAGATACAGGACACGATGGGCACCAGTGCCACGAAAGCGGCAAAGATCAGCAGCACATACTTGCAGATATTGATGAGGATGCGCTTCATTTTGATTGCGTTCATACGTTCTGCCTCACTTTCACTTGGTTACGCCGCTGCTGCGGTTTTCCAGCCATTTTTCCACAGCCTTCTGGGCGTAGGTGACGATCACGATGAGCAGCAGCAGAACCACAGCCATGGCGGATGCAAGACCCACCTTCTGGTCGGTATGGGCGATCTTGTCCATGACCACGAAGTAGGTGGAGGTGTTGAAGCCGCCGCCGGTGACAACATAGGGCATCTCGAAGGCGGACAGTGCGCCGGACACCGAGATGATGAGGTTCAGCACCACGATGGTGCTGATGGAGGGCAGGATGATGTCCTTGAAGCGGTGCCATGCGTTGGCACCGTCGATCTCAGCAGCCTCGTACAGAACGGGGTCCACAGAAGCGATAGCACCGATGAACATGACGATGTTCTGGCCGATGTATTTCCAGATAGAGCAGGCCACCAGCACGACGTTGTTGATGGACTCATCCCGGAGCCAGAAGGGCAGCTTATCCACGTTGAAGCCCACCCAGCTCAGCAGGGTATCCAGCACAAAGCCGTGGGTGAAGAAGAACTTGAAGATGAAGCCCACCGAGATGCCGCAGATGAGGCAGGGAAAGTACAGTGCACCACGGAAGAACTTGCTGCCCTTGCACTTGAAGCTCAGGATGGTGGCAAACAGCAGCGCCAGCGCCATCTGCACCACCGAACCTACCATGTAGTAAAGGCTCAGGCTCAAAGCATGGAAGCAGTCTTTGCGGGTAAAGACCGAGATGTAGTTCTGCAGACCCACAAAGGTACGTCTGCCGATGTACTTCATTTTGAAGAAGCTGAACTCCACCATTTTGAAGAAGGGCAGATAGGTGAACATGAACAGCAGCACCAGCGGAACGAACAGGAACACCAGCGTGACGATGAGCTGCTGCCCGCGCATACTGTGAAAGTATTCGCTGAAGCTCTTGCGCTTTTTAGGCGCGGATACGGTTGCGGAAGATGCCATGTAAAAGACCTCCTTTCACCAAAAGCAGGGCGGACATAGGCCCGCCCTGCTGATTTATAACGATAGATCGCTTACTGCGGTGCGCAGGCATCCACAGCTGCGTCCCATGCAGCGTTCCAGTCGGCCACGATGTCGTCCAGAGTCTCGTCGCCGTTGATGCCAGCCTCCACCACACGCATGACGTGGGTCTGGTCGGCATTCAGCATCAGCTCAGCCTCCTGCTGCACCTCGGTGGCAAGGTCTGCCAGCTCTGCGGGAGCGGGAGCATCCTCGACCAGGTCGATGCCGTCGAATGCCTTCAGGGTATCGGGGTATTCCTGGCTCTTCAGCACCGGCACACCGCCCTGATCATAAGCAAAGTTGGAGCTTTCGGTCAGCCACTTGATGTAGAGCATGGCAGCCAGCTTTTTGTCATCGGTGGTGTTCTTGTTCACACCGTAGCAGTAGTCTGCACCTGCGCTGGCGTACTGGGTACCCTTGACGGTAATGGGGAACGGCATATAGCCAATGTCGTCGGCGTGGTCACCGGCGGCCTGCATCTGCACGATGGCCCAGCTGCCCAGAACCATGGCACCGATCTGGCCGTTATTGATGCGGGGCTTGGAGCCCTCCCAGTCGGTGGTGGTGGGGTCGGCCTCGGTCAGGCCGCGCTTCACTGCTTCGTACAGGATGTAGTACACAGCGTAGGGACCCATATCGTCCGCACCCAGAATGCCCTTCTGGAACGGATCCTTGGTCTGGGGCATGGTAATGTTCATCCAGTCCGGGTCGCCGGTTGCGCCGCCGCTGGTGTAAGCATCCCATGCGGTCATGGTCCAGCCGGCGGCGTAGTTGGTGTACAGGGGATCAATGGAAGGATCGTAGTCCTTGATCTTCTGCAGGTCATCCAGGAACTCGTCCGGGGTCTTGGGCAGGGTGGTGATGCCGGCAGCCTCAAAGACCTTCTTGTTGTAGACGATGCCCTGTGCATTGCCGGTGGAGGGGATGCCGTACACGCTGCCGTTATAAGCGCGGTTGGAAGCGAAGTTGTAATCGTTCTCAATGTCGCTCAGTGCGCACAGAGGCTCAAAGTAGTCGCCCAACTCGGTCAGGGGAATGTTGGTGGGGATCATGCACAGATCACCCCAGTCGTTGGAAGTCAGACGGGTGGTCATGTCGTTGGCATAGTCGGTGATGCCCTCGTACTTGATGGTGATGTTGGGATACAGCTTCTGGAATGCGGCAACGTAGCCGTCGAAGGTGCCGTCATCGATGAGGTCGGTGCGGTGGCTGATGACCTTCAGCTCGGCCTTCAGGTCGGTGTTGTCGGTGCCAACGGTCAGCTCATTGTAAGCCTTTGCACCGTCTGCGCTGGCAGCGGAACCGGCGGTGCTGCCGGTGGAGCCGGCGGTAGAAGTGCTGCTGCCGCCACAGGCGGCAAGAGCAGAAGCTGCGGCCAACACACCGGTGACCTTCAGGAAATTGCGACGATTGATCTTACGCATAGGGATGTCCTCCTTCTTTAATGTGGAACCTTTTTCCGGGTTGCGAAAGCTTTTGTTAACTTGGTTTAGCTAACTGTTTCTTTCGCTTTTTGTGATTTAAGTATAGTCTTTTCACGATGCACTGTCAATGTCACCAAAAAGATTCGGTATTTTGGTGGCAATTCGGCGATTTTCTTGTGAAAACTGACCTGCAAATCCGGGATACAACACGAAAATTAAACTTAAAATGTTTTGTTAGCTAACAAAGATAGAGAAAATTAGCCTAAATGGCGGTTAGCTTAAAGGCTTTCAAGGTTTTTGTTGACGAAACTACCGAAAACTGTTATGCTAGTTATAAAGTTAATCGGAATTTTATTTACCTCATAACCAAATCAAGAAGAAAGCTGGTCAGGAACATGGCAAAAGCAGTACGCATGGCGGACATTGCACAGCGGCTGGGCATCAGCACCGTTTCCGTTTCCAAGGGTCTGGCAGGGAAGGAGGGCGTAAGCGCCGAGATGCGTGCCAAGATCGTTGCCACCGCTGAGGAGATGGGCTACCAGCCCCCCGCCCGGACCAACGCCCACCCCGGCGGCGAGAGCATCGGCATTCTGGTGGCAGACCGCTTTTTCAACGAGAATGCCTTTTATTCCAATCTGTACCGTTCCGTGTTGAAAGCTGCCGCCGAGCAGGACATCTCGGTTCTGATGGAAATCGTTCTGCCGCAGGCAGAAAAAAGCTGCAATATGCCTACCTTCCTTGTAAACCGGAAGGTGGACGGCCTGATTTTTATGGGCGAGATCAGCCGCCGCTACCTTGCTACGGCGGTGCAGACCGGCGTGCCCTTTATGCTGCTGGACTTCTACGATGATGCCATTGCCGCCGACTGCGTGCTCAGCGACAACACCAGCGGCAGCTACACGATGACCGAGCACCTTATCTCCACCGGGCGGCGGAACATCGGTTTTGTTGGCAGCGTGCTGTCCACCAGTTCCATCATGGACCGGTATCTGGGCTACGTCAAGGCGATGCTCCGCGCCGGTCTGCCCATCCGGGACGACTGGCGGCTGGAGGACCGGGACGATCAGGGCAAGTTCATGCCGTTCTCTCTGCCCCACGAGATGCCGGACGCCTTTGTCTGCAACTGCGATGCGGTGGCCTATAATCTGGTGGAGACCCTCAAGCGCAACGGCTACCGGGTGCCGCAGGATGTGGCAGTGACCGGCTACGACGACTACCGCTATTCCACTCTTTGCAGCCCCCAGCTCACCAGCTACCGGGTGGACTTGGACGGCATGGCAAAAACGGCGGTGGCGCAGCTGCGCCGCAAAATGGCGCATAAGCCTGCCATTGCTCCCACCGTCATCGTGCCCGGCGGCTTTGTAAGAAGAGAATCTACCTGATAAAAAGGGGCTGATGCACGAAGGTTTGTGCATCAGCCCCTTTAGCGGAAAATATAATTTATATTGGGGATGCCGGAGCGTCTGCGGACGCGCCGGCATCCCGTTTTCATTTTTACAGGATCGTTCTCAGAAAGGCGGTCAGGACGTTTGCCGCCTGCCGGTGGTTCTCTGCGCCGGGGTGCTGCCGGGCACCCACGGTTTCCGGCGTGGTGTTGGGCAGCTCCAGCAGATAGACAGCGCTGTCTCCGGTAATGGCCTTGTACTGCTCCATGCCCTGCCGCAATACCGGCAGCAGCTCGCTGCCCAGCATCCCGATGCACCACACCAGCTTTGCCCCGGGGTTCTTCGCCCGGAGCAGGGTCAGAAAATGCTGTACACCATTTGCCACTTTTTGGGCGTCCGCAGGGTGGAAGTCTCCATTGGAGAGCCGCCGCATCTGGTGGGGCTTGCCGGTGGCAGGGTCTTGCCACGGCGGGTTATCAAATGCGCCCGTGTCGTTGGTGCCCAAGTTGACGATGACAGCATCCGGTTTCCATGCAGCAAAATCATTATCCTGCTGTGCGCCAAGGGCGGCATTGCGCTGCCCCATCGCTACACCGCACACCTGCGTATAGTAGGGCGGCATCACATGGCGCACATCGTTGTCCCAGCCGGTCACGATGCCCCAGCCACTTTGCGAGATGCAGCGGTATTCGGCTCCCAGTGCATCGGCGGTCAGGCGGCCGTAGTGGTTCTCTGCAGAGAAAAAGGCTCCCACCCAGTCCTCCTCCGGCTTGGCCCCGATGGCACCCTCACCGCTGGTGATGCTGTCGCCCACAAACTCCAGCCGATACTGCGGCTCCGGCAGGGGCAGAAATTCGCCGCCTGCATATTCCAGCCCGGTGATCTGCAACAGATGCGCCGGGTCATCGTGCATGGCCTGCACATCCTTTAGCAGCCGGAGGTGCTTTGCCTTGCCCGGTGTCATGCCCCGGAAAAGACAGATCCGGCTTTTGCCGGGGTTCACGGCAAACCGTGCCACCCATGCGCCGTTCAGCTCCACGCTGACCCACGGCTCTACCGCTTCATAATCGGCGAAAAGATCCACCCACAGCTCACTGCCGGTAAATTCCAGCTCCATGCCGCTGGCCGTCCAGAACAGGGTCAGCGGGTCACGCCCGGTGTGCCGCCCCAGTGCTCGCACCTGCGGCAGCTGGGTCAGCGTCGCAGTTGTAAGTTGCTCCATTTTCTGTTCCCTCCCGTTGGTTTTTGCTTGAAGCATAGCAGATTCTACCCAAAATCGCAAGCTAAATGCGTAAGCTAACAAAAACCTAAAATTTAGTTTAGCCTTTGCACCTCCCGGTGCAGGGGCTTTTTTCAGGTCAGGTTGACCAGTGCTTTGCCCCTCTCCTTGTACCATACGCTGAAAATGAAACGGCATATTGACGGAACTTCCAAAACTGTCTTATACTTATTGCGCAATCTGACGTTGATTTTTGAGAAAACGAGGAAGATGTCATGGAGCTGAAACATAACTTTTACGGGGTGAATTTTGCACCCTTTCCCCGACGGGGCGTGTTGAATAGCGAGACTGCCCACCGCAGTATGGCAGCCATGGTGGAAGCCACCGCCGCCAACTGGGTCATCCTGTCGCCCTCTGGAATACAGTCTG